>Ga0326726_10004706_pt1 | contig 12448 bp, 13 predicted proteins | sample MHFenrmetagenome_2_FD_207603 | JGI IMG/M metagenome (GOLD analysis project Ga0326726, IMG submission 207603) | Lab enriched peat soil microbial communities from Michigan Hollow, Ithaca, NY, United States - MHF15MN | ecosystem: Environmental > Terrestrial > Soil > Wetlands > Peat | place: USA...
TGGTTTGATGAGTAAACCAACAGGGCGGCATGTGGCTTTGAGGGTCACACCAGCAAGGGAGAACCACCATGGTAACCTATGTCGTGCTTGCCACGTTCACCGATCAAGGCGTCAAAAACGCCAAAGATTCGCCGAAGCGGGCAGAAGCCTTCAAGCAAATGGCGAAGACGTTTGAAGTGACCGTGAAAGATATATTCTGGACGCAAGGACGGTATGACATCGTAACAGTCGTTGAAGCTCCAGACGAGCTTTCCGCCACGGCGCTTAACTTGAGCCTTAGCGCAATGGGCAATATCCGCACGGAGTCACTGCGAGCCTTTTCGGCAGCAGAGATGACGACGATTGTCGCCAAGATGCTCTAACCGGTGGTCATAAGCCGACGTGAACGCGCTCTGATCGCGATGTCCGCTCTGGGTCATAAGCGGACATTGCGACCAGTCAGGGTGATGCCCGCTGTAACCAAAACGGGCACTACGCCTACCGAGTCCCAATTGACTCGGCGAGTAATCAACTCGGTCAGTAACTATTCCTTTGAGTGCTTACCTGACGTTCGCGGTCAGCACTCGCGCCACGTGGCCGATTGAACACGATGGTGCAGGCGGGGCTGAGTTGCTGTTTGTTTTTCACAAGGCATTGGGTTACGCGACCCGCATCCGGGATAGCGTTCAAGCAAAGCCGCATCGCATCCGGCGTACATGCATCTGCATCCTCTTGCGTATAGGCGATTGCGGGGAGCGGAGCCGTAAGTGTGACTATGAAAGCGACAGCGGTCAATTTACGCATAGCGTTTCGCTCCAATTCGGGTTCGAAGGGACAATGCACCGGTGGCGTCCCGTATCCCATTGCGCGGGGAGACCATGGCTACTGATTTTGTGTTGGGCCACGTGGAATTCTCTGTCTCCGACGAAAGAGAATCCAGCAATCCTCGGAGTTAACGTAAATGGTGCGGCTCGAACATGTCCCTATGCAGCAAACATTCGGCCGCCGCGATTGGAATGTCCGCTTTGTGTCAGAAGCAGACATACCTCAAGGACGCAACTTGCCCGGTGATTTCCGAGTTGCATGAAGGCGATGTAGTTTGTCACTGCCAACAGGCGCGTATTTGCATTCGCACCCGTCGCTCGTGCATTGGGCGAGTGGCAAGCGAGGCACGGCATTACCAGGATACTCGATCACATGCAGCATGCGTGCCGCTTCGCAGGCACCATGTCCTGGAGAGATACGAACGTGACGCAGCAAGCCTAGCCTGTGCGCACTCCGAAACGCTCGGAGTGAGCGGGCTATTTGCTTCGGAGTCTTGTGCATCGGCGCCCCTCGCAAGCGGCACCAACTATCAGTTTACTACCGCAGATCCGGCCCAAACCTGAATTCACGCTAATCGTTAGGCCTAATGCCCCTTGTGATGCGCTGTTCCGCGATCATAGGCAGCAAATTCAATTACCCCCGGAGCCAAAGACGAGGTGACCACAACTCCTAGCGCCAGCACATAGAAGACAAGCCAGACCACGGCGACCACAAATTCAGCGCGACTGCGATCTGCGTCTGGCCGGGCTGAACGATTTCCGCCGGTGCCGGTGCGGCCTGGCATGATTAGCCTCCACTGTAGGGACCGGTACCACGCACCGAAATTGTCAATGGTGAACCAGCTCACACAAGGCGGAGGTAATTCTTGCCGTCTGCTGACTCTAAACTGGCTCAAATCAAGACGACCTTGGAAGGGGGCGCCTATGCAAGAGGCGCGATATCCGCTTTGGGTCAAAAGCAGATGTGGCCGCAATGTCTGCTGTTGCTCCGAAAACCGGACATTGATCTCCGCGCGAGGCGTACCCTGTTCCAAGTGGAACCAGACGACCTCAACGGCAGGAGGAGCGATCACATAACGCTAGAATTTCTTTCGCAGTCTTTCTAAAAATTCTTTTTGCTCTTCGTCTAGCCTCTTAATCGATTCTGTCTCCGCTTTGCATCTTTTAATCATCTTGCCAATTTTACGTGCCGCAGCTCGACGTTGAGATTTCCCAGACTCTGCCTTTTTCCGTTCCGCTCCTTCGTTTAAAGGCTCGACTATTGTTTGACCCATCATAACGCAATCTCCCGTCTTCCGCTTGGCTGCCTCACGTTCACTTCCATCCATCGATGGCCAGCATTTGAGTTGGATACAAATCATGAAGTGGTGTGTATGCTGCGAGTCCATTTTTGTGAACTTCGGGCTGCGCTCGACAATTATTTAAGAATAGCTTTGGGTCATCACGTCGCATTTGTGCTGCAGTCTCAGCCGCCATGCGCCTTGAATCGAAAAGCATTTTTTCGAGCGTTTCGATGGATCGACCGCTCCTAATTTGCTCTGTCCGCATGATCGTTGTGATGCGATCAGCTAATTCCTTATTTTCCCGAGAATATTGACCAAAGAGTCTCGTGTAAGTCGCAGCATTTTTCTTGTCGTAGTCCGCGCATTCCCCAAGAAATGCAGCCACAAAATTAATCTGCCCGTAGATGAAGCCTGCACTGTCCATGGGTTTTGAAAGATCCTGACCATGAACCATGCTTGACCATGACACTACAAAAACCGCGACCAAATGAAATATTTTGAGACGCATGGGTTGTTCATCCCGAACCATTCAAATTCAAATGATGTTCACTAACTCGATCTGAGCGTCTCCATCGAACTCAATGTATCTGCTGGTCGTGGTCTGCCCCGGGTAATAAAACTACGCCTGCCTGAATGGAATGAACAGCCTACAAAGCCGGGCTTCCGATACCATTCTTGAAATGCATCGTAATGCTCGCTTTGGGCTATAAGCGGACATTACGCCACCTATTCGATCACCTCGTCGGCGAGCTGCAAGAATGAGCTTCGAATCGAGAGACCGAGTGCCCGTGCCGTATTGAGATTGAGGACGAGTTCAAATTTGCTCGGCGATTGCACAGGCAAATTGTTCGGCGATTCGCCCTTGAGAACGCGATCAACATAGCTGCTTGAACGCCGGAAGATATCGGCGGTATCAGGCCCATAAGACATCAGACTTCCATCAACGACAAATTGCCGATAGGGCGAAATGACCGGCACGCGGTGTTGCTCTGCCGACCCCACGATCACTTTGCGCATGCCGACGATGAAGATGTCCGATCCAGCGATCAAACCGCTGCCCGGATTACGACCCAATTCTGCGATCGCCGACTCAACCTCGGCGGCACTCCGAACGTGGACTGCTTGTACCTCGACCGGGGTTGATTGCTGCGATATTTTAAATGACCGCAGGAAGTCGTCAAAATAGGCGGATGTATCCGGATTAAACATCAATGCGACTTGCGACAGATTTGGCTTGACGTCGCCGAGCAGGTTGATCCATTTGCCAACCATTTCGAAATCAATGAAATAGAACCCGGTAATGTTAGCTCCCGGATGTGCAAGGCTTGAAATGAATCCTTGACCGACCGGATCATTCACCATCGCGAATATGATCGGAACGGTGCTCTTCGTGGCGCGGAGCGCGGCAACAACCGGAGTGCTATTTGCAACAATGATGTCTGGTGCCAGCCTCGTTACTTCCGCCACGTGCTTGTTGATTGACTCAAGATTGCTCGCGGTAAACCGAATTTCGATCTGAATGTTGCGTCCTTCGATCCATCCCAGATCGCGCATACCGAGCCGGAATGCCTTGACGCGCCTTTGCGCTTCCGCGTCTTTTTCGTCGAGCCCAACCAGGACGCTGACCCGTCGCATCTGCTCGGGCTTCTGCGCTCGCGCCGCGAGCGGCCAAGCGGCTGCGGAGGCGGCAACAGCTTTAATGAAATTGCGCCGATGCACGTAACCATCCCCCTGTGAGATGGAATGACGCCAGTTGTTGCTCACAAGCGTAACAGATTGGGAGGTAGCGGTAAGGGACATCGGGTCGGTTTTTGGCGGACATATCGGATGATCTGCGCAAAACAGAAAGACCGCCTAACGGCCGTGTCTCCGAAAATCCGATCAGGTGTTTTGAATCAGGCTGCGATAGCAGCGGCGTTCTTCCGCTTTCTGCGTCGCAAGAGCTGACCTAAAACACCGAGGCCTGAGGGAAGAGCGGCGCGCGGCGGGGAGGGGGGTATTTGCGAGAGGACCAGTCACGACCAAGAGCAGGCAATGACGGAATTCAAAGCGGGCCAGCCGGAGCCTGAAGCAAGAGGCATATGATCCGATTAGCGATCAGCCGACTGACGACGATGGCTCGCGACTGCAGTGCTCAAGTACAAACAGGCGAACCGCCGAGGATAGATTGTTATGTTGGCGCGTCGCGTCGATCTCTGCGACCAACGCCGACAGCGTCGCTTGCTGAGCATGAGCAATGTCCTTCAGATGACCCCAAAAGGCATCTTCAAGACTAATGCTGGTCTTGTGTCCGCCAATGACGACGGAACGCTTGACGACTGAGGATTTCATCGGGGCTCCCCACAACCCCCCTTGAGGGCGTCCCCCGCCCCTTGGTCTTTTTATGGTAAATAGATTCGAAACCGCGATGCAGTAGTAATATACCGCCGGAAGCTAATTCTTAACACATGGTTAACGACACGGTCATCGCGCTCAGCGTAGCGGTGCCGGAGGGGCCGCCACAAGCCGGCAGATGTCCGCTTTTGCCCCAAATGCGGACATTGATCGGCAGCTTTGGAATGTCCGCTACGTGCCAATAGCGGACATCGAACACCGCTTATACGCCGCTAAACGAGCTTGGCGCGAAGACGCTTAAACTCGTCGTCGGTTATTGAGCCAGATTTCTTTAACTGATCGAGTTTGGTGATTTCATCTGCGACACTGTAGCCGACCACACTGCGCAGTTCATCGCGCGCCTGCTGGGCTTGCTGAGCGTTGCGCTCCGCCATGCCTCTTCCTTGGGTGATTAGGTAGGCAAGGATGCCGAGGTAGGACGTCAGAACCAGCGCGAGCACCCACAACGCCTTACCCCAACCAGTGATGTCGTGACGCCTGAACAGATCGCCGTAGATTATAACGAGCAGCCAGAACCACACGACAAATGCGAATATCGCCACTACATTCATCAAAAAATTCGAATAAGTGTAGCCTCCCTCGAAGAACATTGCGGTTCTCCTTTCGTTTACTTTTCAACCGACAGACTCTTGACTCAATGCGGTCGCTTGTCGAATTGGACCAAGGCCCAATGCGAAATGCGGCAGCGGTAGAAGCAAACATAACGCTCTCAATTCAGTCACCTCGTCTATTCAGCAATTGTTTGGCGTGGGACCGCCTCATAGGAATCGGCGTGTGCCACCTTCGCGCCCCTGGCTTTGGTACCCGGCATGATCTCAAAGCGCGGGTCGAAGTCGACCATGGTCGAGGCAAGCTGTTTCAAGATGCTTGCGTCGCCCTGCACCTTCGCGGTGCCGTCGGCAATCTGAGCCTCGAGCATTTTCGTACCCATCATCGTCTGCTCCAGATCGGAGCGGTTGATCGTGAGGGTCAGGTTGGCCTTTTCGGCTTGATAACCCTTGATGTTGGTGAGCGTGGCGTTCTCCAGCTCAACGATGAACTTCTCGCCGTTGTCCGGCGTGATGAGGTTGATTGTGAACCGCATGCCTTCCGCTTTGCGGCTGTCCATTCGGATGCCCAGAAAGTTGAGGAACAATTCGGTGGACATTGCGCGGATTACGTCTGGGCTGCTTGAATTGGCGGTTTCCCCCTGCGGAATTCCGGTCCGAAGTTCATAAGCAGCGGCGAGGTAGCTGTTTCGCAGACCTGGATTTTCCTGCTGGTAGCCGAGCTGCTCGAAAATGTCCGCCAACAATTCCTTGGCGGTCTGGTTCTGTGGCTCGGCCTGCACAAGTTTGTTCACAATTTCCTGAGCGTGCAGATACCGCCCCTCGTTATGCAGTTGTTGACCCCGGTCCATGATTTTCTGCGCGCCACCCATCATTTCGACATAGAGGGGGGCGGAGTCGCCCGGTGACAGCGGAATAAGAGTCGTTGGGTTGCAATCCCAGAAGCCGAGATAGCGTTGAATGACGCCACGGCTGTTATGTTGAGCGGAGCCGTGGTAGCCGCGGCAGAACCACTTGTTCTGCAGGCCCTTCGGAACCTCATAGATGTTGTGAATTTCGTTGATGGTCACACCCTGGTTGGCAAAATGCAGCACCTGGTTGTTCATGTGAGCGTACAGATCACGCTGGCCGCGGAGAACTTCCTGAATCCTCTCGTTACCCCAGCGCGGCCAATGGTGGGAGGCAAACATCACCTCGGCCTCCAGACCGAAACGGAAAAGTGCCTCGCCGATATACTTTGACCAGTTCAACGGATCGCGCACCGGCGCGCCCCGCAACGTGTAGATGTTGTGCAACGATGCAATGACGTTCTCCGCCATCCACAGCGCCTTCATCTCAGGGATGTACGTGTTCATCTCCCGAGGCGCTTCGGTGTTCGGCGTGTTCTGGAAGACCATCCTGACGCCGTCGACCTCAAATTCTTCGATGGGCTTTTCGACGTAACGCGTGGGTGCAATCAGGCCAATCGCACCGGATGATACGGCCTGGCCGAGGCCCTGGCCGACATAACCGTGTGGACTTGCAGGCAGCAGGAGGCCGTATTGATAGAACAGCCGCCGGTTCATGGCGTTGCCGGCATAAACATTTTCGGAAACTGTAAAATTCATGAAGTCGATAGGAGCGATGACGGGGACCTTCCCAGACCTCACATCCGCTTCATCGACGATGCCGCGCACGCCACCCCAGTGGTCGCCATGCGTGTGCGAATAGATCACGGCCGAGACTGGCAAGCCCTGACCGATGTGCTGTTGAAATAATTTCCAGGCAGCGCGAGCTGTTTCTTTGGTCACAAGGGGATCGAAAACGATCCAGCCCGTCTTGCCGCGGACGAACGAGATGTCGGACAGGTCGAAGCCGCGGACCTGGTATATGCCAGGGATAACCTCGTAAAGCCCGTAATTGTTGTTCAGTTTGGACTGACGAACCAACGAGGGATGAATGCTGTCGAAGTCGTCCTGTTTGTCCAGGAACTGGAACCGCTCCATGTCCCAGGCGACATGGCCGCCGTCCGCCATGATCTTGAGATCTGTCATGGGAGCAATAAGCCCCCGCTTCTGCTCTTCGAAATCTCTCTTGTCGACGAAGGGCAGGCCGCCGCGCGCCTGCTTGAGCACTTCCAGAGTATGTTTGGACGGCGATTTACCCTTGGGGTGAAAATGCCCCTTCAGGGGAACGGTCGCCACTTGCGCCCGTGCGGGATTGTCCTCCAGCACCAGATGACCAGCGACAGCGAAGGCTGTTCCAACAGCAGGCAGGGATTGGATGAACTGTCGTCTTGTGGACATCGCGCGCTCCTATTTGACCGTGCACCGGCCCTACGGGAGGCCCTGCGAATGTTCTCTAGCCAAATGCAGGCAGTTCTGAATTGACCCATGTCAATGGGTTCCATCACGTCCACGATGTCCAAGCCATCTCCGCTTTACCTCCGAAAGGGGACATGGGCTGGCCGCGTTGCAATGTCCGCTAAGTGCTAAAGCGGACAGATCATACGTTTGACCTCGTCGTCAGCATCTTTGGGGCCATGTTCGCGCCAAAGCCGTTTGATGTGGCCAAGGAGATGGTGCGTGTAACGCGACCCGGAGGTCGGATCGTTATGGGGAACTGAATTCCGAATGATCCGACATTGGTCGCGCAGATCTTGAAAATCAGCTCCTCTTACTCACCACCGCCACCGGAAGGTTTCATTAGCCCTATGACATGGGGGATCGAGAACAACGTGATAGAGCGATTTGCAGGCGCGGGAGTTCCAAAAGAGAAGGTATCATTCGTCCGAGACACGTACACTTTCAACTTTCCCGGCACACCGTCCGAGTTCGTTGATGCGTTCAGAAAATACTACGGCCCAACCATGAATGCGTTCGACGCTGCAGAAAAGAACGGTCGAGCCAGTGATCTGCAGAAGGAGCTGGAAGCTCTGTTCACCAGCCAAAACAAAGGCCCAAGTAAGGATGTCACCTCCATCCCTGCGACCTTCTTACGCGTTACCGTTGCGCCTAGTTAGAGCGCGCACTTTGTTCATGCCCATTCGGGGCCGGCCAGCGCGCACGCGCCGTCCTCCGAGCCTGAAAATGCGCTGGACAACCCCGTTAAGCCGCGCGACCGTCATCGCTTGAAATAAATGTGGCGGGCGGCACTGCGTCGGACGCCATAAGGCGCCGGCGCAATAACTGCGAACCATGAGCTCAAGGGGGAAATGTCATGAATTCCAAACTCTCTCGCCGAAGTCTGATCAAGACAGCAGCTGGTTCGGCGCTACTGGCCGGAATTGGCGCGCCGTCTATCGTGAAAGCGCAGGCCGATGCCATTCGCATCGGGCACCTTACGCCTCTCACTGGATTCCTTGGGCCGCTGGGCGAATATGCAGTCATGGGAATCAAGCTCGCGGCAGAAGAGGTCAACGCGGCCGGCGGTGTCCTGGGGCGGAAAATCGAGTTGGTGATGGAGGATTCGATCAATCCGCAAACGGCCGCCACCAAGGCCGAGCGCCTGATCGAGCGCGACAAGGTTGTAATGATTATTGGCGAGATCTCGTCGGCCTCGGGCCTTGCGATAGGGCAGGTGGCCAATCGGATGAAGACGGTATTCATCAACACAGGCTGCAATTCAGACGCCCTGCGCGGTGCGAGCTGCAATCCGTACATGTTCCACATCGAAGGCGCCAATTCGATGTACGTGATGGCGGTCGGTCAATACCTGCTTCGCGAGAACATGGTGAAGGGCAAGAAATGGTTCTCGCTGACCGCTGATTACGCCTTCGGTCATGACCTTCTGCGTGTTGCCAAGAAATTCATGGAGGCGAACGGCGGTCAGTTCGCCGCCGATGAGCTCGTGGCGACCGACGTCAATGACTTCAGTCCCTATCTCCTGAAAATCAGGCAGGCACAGCCCGACCTCGTGATCTCCAATCTCGCCGGCAATCAGATCACAAATTTTCTCAAACAATATTCTGAATACGATCTGAAATTCCCCGTGGCCGGCTTTGGTTTCGACACAGTCGTCGCCTGGGGTGCGGGCAAAGGTAACTTCTCCGGTATCTGGCCGCTTGTGTGGCATCACCTCGTCGACACGCCGAGCTCTAAAAAATACGTCGACGCGTTCCAGAAGAAATACGGCAAGCTTCCCGACAACCAGTCGTGGGGCGATTACAATTCGCTCAAGATCGTTGCGCAATCAATGAACGACATAAAGTCGGCAGATCCGCAGAAGCTCGCCGAACATCTTCGCAAGGGTGCGAAGTTCGATGTGATGAAGGCGCGCGAGGCGTACTTCCGCCCGTATGACAATCAGATGGTCATGGAGATGTATGCGGTGCGAGCAAAGGAGCCCGCCAAGATGAAGGACCAATGGGACATCTACGATGCCCTTGGCACTGTGCCCGACGCGAATGTGGACATGGAAACCATCGCCCCGCCGAAGGACGGCACCTGCAAGATCGGGTGAGTCGGTGAATTGATCCGCTGAAGTTTGCAGAACCGATCCATCCGCGTGCGATGTCCGCGTTACTCTGGAAAGCGGGCATTAATAGATGTCGCCTGAATCCCCGCTTTGTGCGAATTAACCTTGCGCCAGATGCGGACATTCGCGTCCTTGGTTGAAATGAAAGAGGTCGACAACTAAGACGGCCTACTATTAAGACGGCCTACTATTTCGATTGAGCAGCCGAGAGCCTTAAGCGTACAGTTGGCGCATCCTGAGACTCGCCAAGGAGAACGATCATGATTCGAAGCATTGGTGTTGCAGCGCTGCTGGCACTTACCGCCGCAACTATGTCGCCACCGGCGGTGGCACAGGATGCACTCGGAGGCGCGATCGGGGGCGCCATTATTGGCGGCGTGATCGGCGGTGCGGCGACCGGCCGCGCGGGCGGCGCGGCGGTCGGCGCAGTCATCGGCGGTGCAACGGGTGCGGCGATTGGTGCCGAAGCCGAGCGGCGGCGCGGCGGCTATTATTGGTGGCACGACGGATGCTACTACCGCTACCCCGATGGCGGTTATGTGCGCGTCAAACGAGGCAACTGCTACTGAGCGGTGGCTTGCGCGGCCTTAGCGCAAAAACCGTTTTCATCTGGATGTGCATGCTGCTGACTTCGGTATCGGGCCCACGTTCGTCTAACGAGAAGGTCCGGCTACAATTCCGTCGCTACTTCGCACACGACTTGTCGAGCGCCTCAAGCATCGAACCGATTTCCTGAGCGTCTTTTGAATCCGGGTCGATGTCCTGAAGCCCATCCATTAAGGCGACATATTCGGGCCCTAACTTTGTCGCCAGTTCCTCCATTTTCTGATTCAGTTCATCGATTTTCTTCATATCTTTTTTCTGCTCGGCCTCATCGATCTGAGCACCGAGCTTACCTATATCGCAATAGGTTTGGTTCTTACCCTTATCGCTGCTGATTGTTTTGATAACCTTTTGCGCGCCAGCCTTGGTCACCTTGGTGACGTTTGGCTTTTGAGTCTGCGCAACAGCGGGCACGGCGGTGATTAGTAAAATGCCAACAATCAACTTCAGGTTCATGCAGACTCTCCTTTTGGATATGACATCATCGATGTTGGCGTCAGCCCGGCTCCATGCCGCGTTTCTTGAATGCTGCACCCGCTTCAGGGGTGGTCAGGAATTTGACCAGCGCCTTGGCCGCCTCGGCTTCCTTGGCACTGACGATGATGCCGCTGGAGAACACGGTCGTCTGTTGAACGTCCGCAGGCAGCGGGCCGACATAATCCACGCCGGGAAAGTTTCCAAGCTCGCTGACCTGCTGGAAACCGATCTCGACCTCGCGGTTGGCAATTATGGTGCCCACAAACACGCCGGTCGGCGTCTGCTTGAGCTTTCCCTTGACCTGGTCGGCCACGCCCAGTTTCTCGAACAGGCTCATGATATAGACGCCACTTGGGCCTGTGGAGTAGCCGATCGACTTGGCCGCCAGCACGGTTTTCTTTAGGGCCTCCGTGGTGCTGATATCGGGCTTTGGCGCACCCTTCGGGACGCCGAGGGCAACGCCAGATTTGGCTATGTCGACACGGCTGCCAGGCGCGACCTTGCCAGCCTTTATCTGCGCGTCGATCGCTGGCCCCGCCATGATGATCATGTCGTAACTTTCGCCGGCCGCCAGTCGCTTCTGCACGTCGAGCGTGCCGGTGAAAATGGTCACGACCTTGTGCCCGGTGGCCTTTTCGAATTGCGGAGCGAGTTCGCGATAGGCCTCTTCGGTGGCCTGCGTGGAGAGAACCTTGATGTCAGCAGCGTTGGTCAAGGAGGGCACCATGAGCGCAGCCGCTGTTGCAATAATGAATGGACCTTTCATCCAAGCTCTCCATATACGCTTATGCAACAATCCCCAGATGATTGTTTGCCTCGCGCAAATTTGCTCCCATTAGGCGGTGCCGGCAAGTAGAGGAGGGTCAAGCTCGACGACCTCAGCCAGGCCGAGAAGGACGCTCTTGCGGTATTGCGAGGCCAACTCGCCGCTGTAAGGCAGGTTAAACAACGCATGCGGACAGGCGCCAGCGCATCCGCCTGAACAAGTCGCGGATGCCGGCTAGTTGAATGCCCGCTAAGGCGGACATCGTCAGCTTTATTCAACCACCTCATCAGCGCTGAGCAGCATCGATGACGGCACGCTCAAGCCGAGCGCCTTTGCCGTCTTGAGGTTGATCGCAAGCTCAAACTTTGTCGGCTGCTGCACCGGTAGTTCGACGGGGGATGCGCCGCGGAGAATGCGGTCCACATAATTCGCCGTGCGACGGAACATATCGACCCGCTCAATTCCGTAAGCAATCAGCCCACCATCGGGAATGAAAATTCGGAGCGGATAGATAGCCGGCAAGCGGTACTTTGTCGCGAGCGCGGTGATGTGCTGACGCTGGCCGAACATAAAGCTGTCCGGCACCACGATCAGACCGCCGCCCGGTTCGCGGCCTATTCCTGAGATGACCCGTTCGATGTCCGCGGCTGTATGCACCGGCGATATTGATAGAGCGATGGCCATCCGTGGGGCAGCAGCCTGCATCGCAGGAAAAAACATCGGCCCGTAGGGCGCTGTCTTGGGATTATAAACGATGGCAATTCGCGTCACGCGAGGCGCCAATTCCTTGAGCAGCTCAAGCCATTTGCCACCCATGCTGGCTTCCTCGGCGCTAAAGCCGGTAATATTTCCGCCGGGTCGCGCGAGGCTCGGTATGAAGCCTTGGCCGACCGGATCAGCAACAGAGACAAAAACGATTGGAATGGTAGATGTCACCTGCCGCATGGCGATAAGCGAGGGGGTGCCATTGACAACCAGCACGTCTGGCTTCAATGCAACCAGTTCTTGAGCGAATTTCAACGCCTCTGCGGCATCGGCCACCGTCCAGCGCGTTTCGACATGAAACGCCTTGCCCTCAGACCAGCCGAGTTCTGCAAGCCCCTGCCGAAGCGCCGCGAA
>Ga0326726_10004707_pt1 | contig 12448 bp, 10 predicted proteins | sample MHFenrmetagenome_2_FD_207603 | JGI IMG/M metagenome (GOLD analysis project Ga0326726, IMG submission 207603) | Lab enriched peat soil microbial communities from Michigan Hollow, Ithaca, NY, United States - MHF15MN | ecosystem: Environmental > Terrestrial > Soil > Wetlands > Peat | place: USA...
GCGGCTATCATGATTTCCCTGTTTGCCTTCTTCAAGACTTCTTCGAGTTTCACTAAGACCGCCTGCTGCCCGTGCAGGATGAGGATGTCGGGGCGTTCCACCAACTCACGCTTCTCATAGAGAGGCTGCAACTCCTCCGCCAAGCCATGCGTCCAGTTTTGGTAATCGTCCTCGAGCCTGCGTTTTGCGGCTGCCGCGGCTTCCAGAGGAGGAACAGGGTAATATTTGCTGGGGCGGGCTTCGGTGCTCTTTATCCAGCCCTTCTGCTTGAGCGAGTTGAGGACCTCGTAAATCTTGCTGTAGGGCACGTGGGCTTCGCGGCTAATCTCCATGGCGGTCATCTGCCCACCTTCGAGGAGCCCCAGATAGGCGTCGGTTTCATAGGCGTTCAAGCCCATCTTCCGCAGAATCTCCCGCGTTGCCTCGCTCACCGACATGGTTGTCCCCTTTTTCACCTTAGGAAACGTTTGGAAACCTTATTATGCTTTGCACAGACTTAAGCGCTTCCTAAGCAGTGAGAAACATGCAGGTAATCAAGAGCACCCGAAGCATCTGTCCCGAATGCCTCAAGGCGTTAGACGCCACGATTTACGAGGAAGACGGCAAAGTCTTCATCAAGAAAACATGCCCCGAACACGGCGACTTCTCGGAACTCTACTGGTCCGACTACGAGCAGTATCAACGCGCTGAGAAATTCCGCTACGACGGGGAAGGAGTCGAGAACCCCCGCACCCAGAAGAACAAGGGCTGCCCGCTGGACTGCGGTATCTGCCCCGAACACAAATCCCACACCGCTTTGGCGATTATCGACGTGACGAACCGCTGCAACCTCACGTGCCCGGTCTGCTTCGCCAACGCTGCCGCGGCGGGCTACGTGTACGAGCCGACGCAGGAGCAGGTGGTGGGTATGCTGGAGAACTTGCGAGCCACGAAACCCGTGCCCGCCACGGCGCTACAGTTCTCGGGCGGCGAACCGACGATTCGGAACGACCTATTCGAGCTGATTCGGAAGGCGAAGGAGCTCGGCTTCAAACACGTGGAGGTCAACACCAACGGCGTCCGCGTCTCCCGAGACCCCGAGTACGCGAAGGGGTTGAAGGCTGCGGGCATAAGCACGGTTTACCTTCAGTTCGACGGGTTAACGCCTGACGTTTACAAGTTCATCCGTGGCTTGGACCTGCTGGACACGAAGATGAAAGCCATCGAAAACCTCCGCCAAGCAGGCTTCGACAGCGTCGTCCTCGTCGTCACCCTCGTCAAAGGCGTCAACGACAGCCAGCTGGGCGACATCATAAACTTCGCCGCCAAAAACTTCGACGTCATCCGCTGCATCAACGTGCAACCCATCTCGCTCTGCGGCAGACTGCCAGCGAAGGAGCGCGAGAAGATGCGCATCACCATCCCCGACTTCATGCGGTTGGTGGAGGAGCAGACGAGGGGCGACATCAAGGTTTCAGACTTCTACCCCGTGCCCGTCGTGGTTCCCGTCTCGAAAGCCGTCGGAGCGTTGAAGGATAAGCGGTACGTGGAGTTCACGGCGCACCCGCACTGCGGCATGGCGACGTTCGTCCTCGTGGAAAACGGCAAAATGGTGCCCGTCACGCGCTACGGTAACGTCGAGAAATTCCGCAGCGCCTTATTGAAAGTTTATGAGGACGCCACGAAGGGGAGCAAGAACAAAGCCAAGATACGCCTCGTGGGCGCCGCACGCCACATGAAGTTCAGCTTCCTGCGGAAATACGTGCTCGGTGTTCTCATGGAGGGGGATTACAAGTCGCTCGGAGACTTCGCAAGGAAATTCCTGATGATTTCATCTATGCACTTCATGGACCCCTACAACTTCGACCTCGAACGCGTGCAGCGCTGCGTCATTCACTACGCGGTGCCCGACGGCAGGATTATTCCGTTCTGCACGATGAACAGCATTCATCGACCCGAGGTTGAGAAGAAGCTGGGCGTGCCCCTGAAAGAGTGGAAGAGCAAGCATAACCTTGAAATAAGCCAACCCCAATAGTTCCCGAACCGAAAGTTGAAGGAAGAATAGTTGCATGGGTGGAAAAAAGAAGCTCGGCTTGAAGCAGATGGAGAAGCAGCAGGTCAAAGAAGACGACGAGAAATCGAAAGACAAGAAGAAAGAGAAAGCGGGTCCGCCAAAAGAGAAACGAACCATCATCGGCGTAGTCCCACCCGACGCCAAAGAACAACACAACCTCGCAGAAATCAAGAAGATGAACGTGCTTACACCCTACCTCGTGGCGACGAAGTTCGGCGTCAGGATCAGCGCCGCCAAAGACTTCCTCGAGCAACTCGAGAAAAACGGCAACGTTCAACTCGTCTCGGGAAGCCACAGCATCAAGATATACAAACCCGTAGCAGCCTAGCAGCCTCCCAAACTCTTTCGTTAACCATTTTGAACACGTGAGGGATGACCATGGGGTTCCCCGAAAAAGTCTACACCGAAACCGAACATAAGGCAGCGAAGAAGCTGATTGATGAAGGCTACAAACACGAGATAACCGTGGAAGGGGAAACGGAGTTCACGCGGAAAGTTAACCGAATCCTCGACCTCATCAAAACCGCAGGATACTACGAGTTCTTCCGAACCTACATTCGACAGATAAAGGAAATCGACGGCATAACCCAGCTCAGAGAGACCGAAGTCGCCATCTGGGCAAACAAATTCGCCGTCGAAAACCCAATCGACGCCGCCAGCCTCTTCACCCAGAAAGCCTACCACATGAAGCAGTACATAGATGGTGAAATGTATTACGGAGGAACGTCAGAGAAGATGACCGTGGGAAAACGGATTGAATTCTTAAGAACACTCGAGACCAAAACGGACGAGAAGGAAGTCAGGGAAGAGTGCGAAAGACTTCTAAAGCTTTGGGCAGAGAGTTCCTTAGCTCCCTAACTGTTCAACCCTAATTCTAGTCCCGCTCTTCACCTGAGCGAAAATCTCCAAGTTCTTCGTGATTTTCCCCAAGACACTCACGGGACTGTACGGCTGGGATTTTCCATAGAATATGCACAACGCGCTGCCCATAGGCCAGAACGCAAGGGTTCCAGTCTCCACCGTGGGTTTGGCTTTTTCTTCGCCCATCTTCACGGCGACTTCGAAATAAACCTCTTCCTTCCATAGCGCGGCTCTGCCCTCCAAAGGCAGCTTCCGAACCAAAGTGTCCACACTTCGGGGCGCCATGAAGCGGACCAGTTCGCCTTCGGCTTCGCCTAAACCTTCAATCAGGAATTTCACTTTGATGCGCGAAATATCTGCCTCGGCGGTCACGTTTTCACGCTCCTCCACAGAAAAACCATCCAGTAATCGCTCTATATAGATTGACACACTATTACATGAAGAACATATTTAACTCTTGCAGTCGGCTTCTGCAACATTACTGCCCTACTCGACTTGAACATCGCGCTCAATCTTGTAGTCAGTCACGACACGAAACCCATGCTTCTTGATGGAGGCGTCCAACTCTAAATCTCCAGTGTCCACACGAAGGCTCTTTAGGCCTCTCAGCTTGCTCTCGGTCGCAATGACGATAACGTTCTCCAAGCCGACCCCACGAATCACTTTTTGGCTCAGTTGCTGGTTTCCCCTCCCGAAAACGAACCCCTGCCCGCCAATGGGCGTCACGATAATCTTCGCTGCCTTGCCTTGGATGGCTTCGAGGATTTGGGTTTCGTTCACGTCACGCGCCACCAGCTTCTTGCCGAGGAAGAGGTCCACGCCCAGCAATGTCTTTTTGGCATCGAGCAAGTCGGCGATGGTGCGCGTCGTCGTGCCCGGTCCGACCGCGTAGACGACGTCGGGCGTCATTTCCTCGATGACGTAGATTGCGATGGCTGCTTGGTTTCGCAGTTCGCTCTCCGTCATCGGGCTCGCTAGTTTGTTTGCTTGTATGAGGTGAGGCTCATACGGGGTCAACACATAGCCGTAGAGCTCTGCGGACAAGCGTCCTTCTCGGAAGGCTTTCTCGTCGACATCCATGACTTCAGCTTCGTGCAGGGTCAAATCGCCTTGGAGGAACTTTGCGGTGACTCTGGCGGCGGCTTGGGGGTTCACGGCGAAGACTGCGCTGTGCATCTTCACCCCGGTTGGCACGCCGAGGACGGGTAACTTCGCGTCAACCGCGTTGAGGACGTCTCGGGCTGTGCCGTCGCCCCCGCAAAACACAAGCAGGCTCACGTGTTCGTCCGCCATCATCCGCGCCGTTCGCCTCGTGTCTTCGGCATCGGTCTCGCCTTTTTTTTCCCCCATAACTGTACAGGTTAATCCCACGGCTTTGGCTTCGTCCTCGCCCAGGCTGCCAGCGCCGACGACGAGTTTGACGTGGGTTTCGATTTGCTTGAGTTCGGAGAGGAAGGTTTCAGCTTTGGCGGGCGCCACGGGCATAGCGCCCAACTTGACGGCTTCGCTCAGAATCTCTTTGCCGTCCGTGCCTTTCAGTCCGACGGCGCCGCCCATACCCGCAATGGGGTTCACGATGAAGCCCACAGTCGGCACACGCTGTTGCTTTTCAGATTTTGCGGATATGTTGTTTTCGGCAGACATGGAGGGCACGTACTATCGTTAGATTGAAGAGCCATAAAAACTAAATCAACGAAAGACGAGAAAAAACAAACCCGAGTAGGAAAAGAGAAGGGAGGGGCTGGCTCCCGAGAGCGGAGAGGAGCTTAAACTGTCTCGCAGGTGCCCAGGAACTTCTTGTTGACGTCTGCCAGCCATGGGTACAGCTTTCTGAGTTTCTCCATGGACTCCGCGACTTTCTCCGCTGGATACTCGTAGGGTTGGAGTCTGCCGCTAAAGTAGTCGTCGTAGGCTGACATGTCGAAGTAGCCGTGACCGCACAGCAGGAACAGGATAGTCTCTTCTTTCCCAGTCTCCTTGCACCTCAAGGCTTCGTCGATTGCGCCCTTGATTGCGTGGGACGGCTCGGGTGCGGGTATGATGCCCTCGGCTTGGATGAACAGCTTCGCCGCGTCGAACACCTCGACCTGGTTGAAAGCTTCGGTCTCGATCTTCTTCTCGTTTGCCAGTATGCTGATCGTCGGAGCTATGCCGTGGTAGCGTAGTCCGCCTGCGTGGATGGGTGCGGGGATGAAGTCGTGTCCCAACGTGTGCATCGGAACAAGCGGTGTGATTCGTGCGGTGTCGCCGTGGTCGTAGACGTATTCTCCTCGGGTGACTTTCGGGCAGGCGGTGGCTTCTGTTGCTACGAACTTACATTCTTTGGGTGCTTTCTTGGCGACTTTGTCGTGGTAGAACGGCCAGATCATTCCTGAGAAGCTGCTTCCTCCGCCTATGCAGCCGTAGATTACGTCGGGGTAGTCTTCTGCGATTTGCATCTGCTTCTGAGTCTCCAAACCAATAACGGTCTGGTGCAGGAGCACGTGGTTGAAGACGCTGCCGATGGCATAGTTAGTTTCGACTTCGTTCACGAGCGCATCCTCCACGGCTTCGCTGATGGCGATGCCTAAGCTGCCCTGGTTGTCAGGGTCTTCTTGGAGGATTTTTCTGCCGCTCGCGGTCTGCTCGCTGGGGCTGGCGTACACGTCGGCGCCGAAGGCGTGCATCATCATCTTGCGGTAGGGTTTCTGGTCGTAGCTTGCGCGGACCATATAGACTGTGGCTTTTAAGCCGAACATCATGCTGGCGAAGGCTAAGGCGGAGCCCCACTGTCCTGCGCCTGTCTCGGTGGACAACCGTTTGGTGCCTTCTTTCATGTTGTAGTAGGCTTGGGGCACGGCGGTGTTGGGCTTGTGGCTTCCAGCAGGACTAGTTCCTTCGTACTTGTAGTAAATCTTCGCTGGCGTTTTCAGCAACTTCTCCAGTCCGACGGCTCGGTAGAGCGGGGTGGGTCTCCAGATTTTGTAGACCTCGCGGACTTCGTCGGGTATGTTGATCCAGCGTTCTTGGCTCATTTCTTGACCGAGAATTTCTCTGGGGAAGATTCGGGGGACGATTCCCGCGCCTGGCGCCTTGGTTTCGACGTCGATGAAAGGCGGGAGCGGTTTTGGCAGGTCGGGCGTGATGTTGTACCACTGCTTTGGCAGGTCATCTTCGCCGAGCAAGATTTTTCTTGGGAGCATGTTGATTCCTCAATTTAAGTTGAGAAACAAACCTTCACGGCTTATTTAAGGCTTTTGTGTACACATATGTACGTGAACTTGGAACTTTCAGTTTCAGCCACGGCAACACATTTATACGTAATTGAACAAAACCGTACACGCGAAGCAAGGCCTATGTGGGACAACATCAGAAAACATTTCGAGGGACACCCAGAAAGACTCAAAGTAGCCCGGGTCCTCGTCGAGAACGGCTTGAGCACGCAAGATGGGAGAATCTGCCTCAACCAGATTGAAATCCCACCCGTCCGCATCGCCCGAGTCGCAGGCGTGGACAGGCGCACCGTTAACGAAACCCTCAACGTCATCGCCGCCAACGCCGAGCTCAGATTGATTTTTGAGGAAATCCGCCCTGCTGGCGCTTCGCTGAAGGAAATTGCCAAGCACTTGAACCTCGGCGTCGTCGAGATAACCGTCGTCGACCCGAAGGCGCACGGCATCCTCGCAAACTCCGCCACGATTCTCACGAAAGGCGGATTGGGCATCAGGCAGGCAATCGTGGACGACCCAGAGCTGTCGCCCGAGCCGAAGCTCACGTTGATTGTGGACAAGAAGATCCCGGGTGAACTCATCCCCGAACTGCTGAAAGTTGAGGGCGTGTCGAAAGTCTCAGTGTACTAGGCGGCTTTCAGAGTTGTGGCCCAATTTTCAGGTTTTTACCCACCGTTCTCGCTATGAGGTAGCCGATGGAAACCTCGTACAATGGGACCAGTATGTTGAACAGAACTGTCGCGGGCATTATTCCAAGTATGTACGCCTCTGGAAAAGCTATGCCCAGGAAGAATGGGAAAACGGTGTGATAATTAGCGTAGTCTACGAACGGCATAATAATGCCCCGAAATGCAACACCCAAAGCTGTCACGACGATGATTTTCCTTGCTTCGGAAATCGGCTTTCCGATTGAACCCCTGCGTGCGATGAGCTTGTTTGCCAAGTACACGCCGCCGAGCATGGTCAAGAAAGGCGCCCAGACTATCACTGGGAGAACAAGAGGGTTTGGATTTACGCCCATCGCCATCCTCGCTAAAGTGTTGAGGATCATTACTGATAGTGCAACTTTGAAGTCGAACAGCAAGAGGGCCGCAACTATCGGTATTCCCCAGAAATAGTAGTAGAAGCCAGGCAAATATACTGTGGGAATTCTGAAAGGGATTACTACTATGCTAAGTGCGGTGAACGTGATAATTATCGCGATCGACCGTGTGTTCATCACGACACAGTAGTCCATTATTGGCGGCGTAGCTATTTAAAAACTATTTTTGGCAATCTATGATCCATGTATTTATGGCGATTCCAGACTTCGATGACTGGGCGACTTCTATTCTGCAGGTGGGTAAGAGGTCACAATCGTGTCTCGGTGCAGTAGTCCATCGGTTCCAGGTCCATAGTACCTTGAAGATGGATGCATGAAGGTGACAAACGCGTCTAGTATGTTTTCCTCGTATTCTAGTCTGCGGTTTTGTGGTCCTATTATTTTGCTTGAGACTGGATGTATTTTGCCGTAGCCTTCGAACATTATGCAACCAGGCGGAAGAATGTATTTTGGTGAAAGGAGCGGCATTGGCACGGTCCAGCCTGCGAAGAGTCTATTACCCTGAGCTTTAACGTTCAGTTCGCCTTTTTTCAGGAGTTTAGCAACCTCGGTGGTTGGATGGATTCTGAGCATAGCTTTTCGGAATTTGTACCCTTGGGGACTATCGGTGGCGAAAGCAACGGGAAGATAAGATTGACTATCAGCAATCCTTGCTTGCGTGTAGATGGACAAGGAGTTAGCAGCTCCAAATGAAGACTGCCTGTTGCTATGTGAAACAAAAATCATGAAATTTGGCAGATTGAGGCTTTTTGGAGGGTAAATGATTGCTATGCCTTGGGTGCCATAAATTCGTATAATATCCTTTTTCGGGTCTTTGGCTGGAATTCTCTTGGCATTTGCGATTTTGCTTAGCACGTCGCCCTCGGTTATTCTGCCCTCTTGCGGCTCCATTACATAACTGAACCCTACTATTCTCTTGAACTCGCTCTTGTAATCGTCTAATACGTTTGCATTAGCAGGTTTGTCCGTGGATAGTGGTTGCTGCATTACTGCTTTTAGTGAAATTGGTGAGGGAACCTGCGCATTGTTCCAAATGTCGTTTAGCATGTTTTCCATTTTCTTCAAGTATTCAGCGTCGTTGGTGTAAAATGTGTTCTCAAAGTAGCCTAGCGATTCTGCCTCCGCTTGTTTTGACGTAGAGTCTTTGAACTGGAAGAAATGTCGCCCATCAACGGTTGTTGCATCTAAGTAGACCTCGGGGATGTGTCTAACCTCGCAATGTTTCTTCAATTGTCTTGCGGCTTCCAGATTTTCGTTAACAATCGGAGCCATTATCCTAATTGATACATCTCTATTGGTCAACTCTTTCAACAAGGGCATGTTTTTGCCCATGATGAGAAGACCTTTGGAGGACGTCATAATCACGATTTGCTTTTTGGCTGAGCGCAGAGTTTCATCGTATTTATTTTTGGCGGTTTCCGCCTCAGTAATGACGCATGTTTTCGGTGTAGGTTTGCCAGTCTCGATTTCGATGATCTTTTTTTCTATATCTGTTGAATTGGACCATAAATCTTCAAACATGGCGGTGAACGAGTTCACAAGTGTTTTGGAGTTAGTCCAGAGACAAACATCATCAATCTCCATTGTTGGCGCATTGCCTGTTTCTTTATTGACAAAGAATGCAATCTCAACATCGTCTTTGATAATCATTCTTGAAAAAAGTTTTAAACCTAGTTCAGGTGATCTACCTTCAAGAATTGATCTACCTTTTGGCATTCTGTCAAGAAGAAATTTCACGGCCTTGAGGTTTTCCTCTGTTAACTCAGTTAAAAACCTGAATTTGGTGTTGGTTTTGGAGGCATGTTTTAAGGCCACATCTATTATTCCAAATTGTTCGGCTCGTACTAAACCTGAAATAGTTGAAATGATTGAAAGCTGTTTCTTGGTTTCTTCAATCATTTGCGTGAGCCTGGGGTAAATGTGTTTTCTGCCTTCAATGACTGTAAACCTTGGTGACTGACCAGTTGTTTCAGCTACAGAGATTTCTTTCCAATTTGAAAGGATCTCGGCTTTATCATGCCTTAATCGCTGGGCTTCTTCCATTTTCACCTTAACAAACAAGTCTAACACCTGTTCAAAGGGCATTGCTGAGAATCTAGCTGGATGTTCGAGTGTAGCGCTGACAAGGCCTTTTTTCTGCAAGATTTTAAGAATTTCGTAAACGTACTGCCTTGAAATTTTTAAGGCTTTGACGATCTCTTTTGCTTTTTGCGGGCCTCTTCTACCGAGGAAAACATAAACGTGGGCATCTAACTTTTCAAGACCTAAACCTTCAAGTGCCTCAAGTACTTTTTCTTGACTCACTCCTGATCCTCCCAAACCTCTGAACTAAAGGGGCAACATTTAGACGCCGACTAACGGTTATGATTTAGGTATTATCTGCGTAAATAATACTTGCCATAAAATTGGAAACCGTGACTGTGCTTGTTCGAGTTAGTTAGGTATTGTTTGGTGTTTCCATGCTTCGCCAACTGGCTAGTAATTCTTGTTTGGCTTTTTTGATAGATTTTGCCTGGTTCACTGTTTTTTTGACTTGAATGTCTATCACTTTCTCGATTGAGAGTGCTGAAAACTGAGTCATAGGTTTGAAATTGCTGACCACGACACCCTTTCCCCGTAGATTACTCAAAATTGGGCTTAGCCGTTGTTTGGATATCCCCAACCCGTGAGTGATTTCTGTTAATGTCTGTGGACCTTTCTTGGCTAGGTAAACATACACTTCCGCCTCTGTTGTTGCAAAACCGGAGCTTTCCAAGATTTTGAGTACATGTTCTAAACTCAATGCGTTGATTCATCCATTTCGTTTGAACGTGACGGTTTCTTGCTGTGATCATAGGCTATTTTTTGGAAAAAAGAAAATGTGGATTGTTGGTTTTAGCTTATTTTCGCGCGCCCTCGGAAGTGCCGTGAACTTGCTACAACCGCCGCGAAAGACAGTATCAGTATAGCTCCAAGAGGCAAACCTTCTGGAATCGTGCTGCTCACGTTAAGGGTTGCAGTTGCAAAGGTTCCGCCTGAGTCTATGGCTGTGACGTTGTAGTTTCCGTTAGCAACCGCAGGAACGGTGAAGTTAGCTGAAAACGCGCCTGAGCCAGTTGTGGTCACGCGACCGAAAGAAGTGACATTGTATTGGTAGTACGTGTAGGAGGCGTAAAAATCGTTCACAGTGTTGGTACCCATTACGGTCCTGTTGTATTGGGCTAATGCATAATCCACTGTGCCAAGAAGCACTCCATCATAATCTCTGAGGAGTCTTCCCGCACCGTCATCAAAATAGTCATATTGCGCACCTGGGAAAGTAATGCTGTCTAAATGAATATGCATGGAACCAGGTTTTATGGGTCCCCTAGTCCAATTGTAGGACCATCTGGTTGGGTCAATTAAAACAGCCACCATTGGTTCTGCAACTACTTCCATTTCACTTCCGAACACTATGGAAACATTTTTTGTCGCTCCAAACCCTGTGCCCGCAACCGAAACGGAAGCGCCTGGCGCTTGAGCTGTTGGCGTTAACGTTATCGACCCTGCTCCTGCAGCGTTAGGCATCAATGCAAGTAGGCACGCTAAAAAAGCCGCAGCGGTCACTGCGCAAATTTTCGTTTTCGCTCGCACTTAATCACCTCCCCCATCTCTCCAAGAAAGCGTACGCCTGAGATTGGAATCAGGCTGCTTATAGCACATAGTCAGTCGCGAAACAGACACTTTTCAAATCCACTTTTTACTCCCCCTTTTTGTCGTCATTTCTTTTTCACTTCCTTTCCAAAAAAATGGAACCGAAGACTCCTTGAGCGTTTATGTTTACAGTTTCCAGTCAGTCCAAGCATAGACTGACCAAACAGAGAACTTGACCACGGCAACTTGTCACAATTTGCACAACCAACCAGCAATCCAACGAAGATACCAAACCACAAAACCAACAATCTGCTCAGTCTCCAAGTTGATGTCGTATACAAGGGACTTTTCACGACGACACACAGAGAAAAAAACACTGAACCACCCAGCAAGTTGTTAAGACCAGCTTGTGACAACTTGTGCAGTCAGCAAGCAGCCCAACGAACAACCTAAACCAAAAGCACAACCAACCCCGCAATCCCACGAAGAAGTTGTGACACCCAAAAACACGCCACAACAACAACTAAACAAAAAACCCAACATACTCATAGGAAAAAGACTTATATTGCAAAGGCGTTCTTCTCTTTCGCACTTAAAAGGAGAATAACTGATTTGTCATCCAATGCACAAACAGGCGGAGTGCCCGTTCTCGTTTTAAAGGAAGGCTCAGACAGGTCCCGCGGAAAGGAAGCTCTGCACAGAAACATAACTGCCGCGAAAGTTATCGCAGAAAGCGTCAGAAGTTCCCTAGGTCCAAAAGGCATGGACAAGATGCTAGTCGACAACTTCGGCGACGTCACAATAACGAGCGACGGACGCACCATATTGGATGAGATGGATATTCAGCACCCCGCAGCCAAAATGCTTGTGGAAGTCGCCAAAGCACAAGACAACGAGGCAGGCGACGGAACTACCTCAGTCGTCATCATCGCCGGCGAACTCCTAAGCCGAGCTGAAGAATTGATTGACAAGGGTGTCCATCCCACTACCATAATCGATGGGTACAGGAAAGCGGCTGAAAAAGCGCTAGAAACCCTTGAGAAAATCGCCATAAAAATCGACCCGAACTCACCCGTTTACCTGAAGAAAGTTGCCATGACATCCATGGGCAGCAAAATCGTAGCCGACTACAAAGAGCAATTCGCAGACTTAGCCGTGAAAGCCATGATGGAAGTGGCTGAAAAAGACGGGGAAAACTGGAAAGTCGACGTCGACGACGTCAGAGTGGAGAAGAAAACAGGCGAATCACTCAGCGCCACCAGCCTCATCAACGGCATCGTCCTAGACAAGGAAGTCGTGCACTCTGGGATGCCAAAGCGCGTGGAGAAAGCCAAAATCGCCCTACTCGACACGTCATTGGAGAATGAGAAAACCGAAATAGACACCAAACTCAACATCGATACCCCCGACCAAATTGAAGCCTTCCTCAACGAGGAAGAAGCCATGCTCAAGAACATGGCGGAAAAAATCACGAAATCAGGCGCAAACGTTGTCATCTGCCAGAAAGGAATCGACGACATGGTTCAGCATTTCCTCGCCCGAAAAGGCGTCATAGCTATCCGAAGAGCAAAGAAATCCGACATGGAGAAACTTGCAAAAGCCACAGGTGGA
>Ga0326726_10004708_pt1 | contig 12447 bp, 7 predicted proteins | sample MHFenrmetagenome_2_FD_207603 | JGI IMG/M metagenome (GOLD analysis project Ga0326726, IMG submission 207603) | Lab enriched peat soil microbial communities from Michigan Hollow, Ithaca, NY, United States - MHF15MN | ecosystem: Environmental > Terrestrial > Soil > Wetlands > Peat | place: USA...
GTTCGACACGCGCGGTCGCCCGACGATGCGAGCCGGGCTCGACCTCAAGAATCGTCTGACCACCAACCTCACGCTCGACGCGACGTTCAATCCGGACTTCGGGCAAGTCGAAGTGGACCCCGCGGTGCTCAATCTGTCGGCGTTCGAGACCTTCTTTCCGGAGAAGCGCCCGTTCTTCGTCGAAGGCGCGCAGGTGTTCGATTTCGGCAACTTCAGCTGCTCCTTCTGCAGCAACGCCGAAGGGATGTCGGCGTTCTACTCGCGCCGTGTGGGTCGCGCCCCGACGGGGGCGAGCCTCGCGCAGAGAAACTACGAATTCGCCGACGTGCCCGACGCGACGCCGATCCTCGCCGCCGCGAAGATCACTGGTCGCACGACGAACGGGTACACGATCGGTCTGCTGAACGCGGTGACCGGGCGGAGCATGGCACGCGTGGAGACCAACGCGGGAGCGCGGGCGACGCAAGAGGTCGAGCCGCTGGGCGACTACTTCGTCGGACGGTTGAAGCGCGACGCGATGGGCGGCAACCTGGTCGTCGGCGCGATCGCGGCCGGCGTGGCGCGCAACATCGACAGCACGTTCGCGCCGCGGCTCGCCACGAATGCCGAACTGTACGGCGGCGACGTCCTCTACACGTTCCGCGAGCGGACGTACTCCGTGCGCGCCGCCGGGGCGCTGACGAGCGTGTCGGGCGATGCGCGAGCGATTCTGCTGCGGCAGGAGTCGAGCGCGCGCTACTTCCAGCGGCCCGATCGTGGCGCCGGGTCGGGCGGATTCCTCTCGAATCGCTACGATCCGACGGCGACGCAGCTGCGCGGCGCCGGCGGGTACGCGCGCGTCAGCAAGGACGCCGGCGACTGGTTCGGCGAGCTGGCCGTCAACACGCGCACCCCGGGCTACGAATCGAACGACTTCGCATTCCAGCAACGGGCCGACTACATCTGGTACAACGCGAACGTCGGTCGCTTCTGGTCGAAGCCGACGGCGTGGTATCAGGCGTTCAACGCGCTCGCGGGCGCCCAGTTCCAGCGCAGCTTCGAGGGCAACAACACGGGCACGCAATTTCATCAGTACCTCTCCGCGACGACCCGCTCGTTCTGGAACATCTCGGCGTTTCATCTGGACCGGCCGGCGGTGATGGACGAAGGCCAGCTCCGCGGCGGGCCGGCCATCAAGACGTTCGGCGGCCACTACGTCGAGACGGACGTCTCCACGGATTCGCGGCACGTGTGGGTCGGCAACGCGAGCGTCAACCGCTATTGGAACACGCGGAACGGAGTGAGCGGCGGGGCGTCGGTCGGCGCGACGTATCGCCCGCGCCCGAACCTCAGCGTCTCGTTCGGGCCGTCCTACAACGGGTCGCGCGGCGGGCTGCAGTACGTGTCGACCGTCGCCGACAGCACGGCGCGCGCGTTCTACGGCAACCGGTACGTGATGGCGGACCTCGACCAGCGCACGCTGGGGCTCGATACGCGCGCGAGCGTGACGTTCACGCCCACGATGACGCTCGAGGTCTACGTGCAGCCGTTCTTCGCGGCGGGGCGGTACACGAATCTCGAGGAGTACGCATCGCCGCGGAGCAACGCGCTGGTGGTCTACGGCCGCGATCTCGGAACGGTCACACCGGTCAGGGACAGCACCGGACAGATCGCGAGCTACACGATCGATCCGGATGGCGCTGGACCGGCGCGGGCGTTCTCGATCGCCAATCCGAACTTCACGCAACAGTCGTTGCGCGGGAACGCCGTGTTCCGCTGGGAATATCGTCCGGGATCAGTGTTGTACGTCGCATGGACGCAGTCGCGCGCCGGCGAGCAAGCGTTCGGCACTCTCGACTTCGCGCGCGATCGTACGGCGTTGCTCGCGTCGCGTCCGGAGAACGTGTTCCTCGTCAAGGCGAGCTGGTGGTTGACGCGATAGCGCCGCTCCAAGCCCGCGCCATTGCGTAACGCCGCGCCGCGCGGCAGGCTTCGAGCGCGGCGCCACCAACGCGCGTCGTCGCGTCCCGACCCGATCGGCGCTTTCCCTCACCCGCGCTCCGGGGGATCGCCGACTGTCGGTCGCGCGGGAATGAAACACGCTTCGAGTGACGCGAGAACATCTCGCCGAACCGGAACGCCTCGTGACGGCCGTGATCGCCGATCCCTCGACCGCGACGACGCCGTCGTCGCTTGATGAACTGCATGCCGCGCAGCGCGCCAGCTTCGCGACGGGCGCGCCGGACTATGCCCGGCGGATGCGCGCGCTCGCGACGTTGAGCGACCTGCTGCGATCGCACCAGGCCGAGCTCGCGGACGCCGTGTCCGAGGATTTCGGCGGCCGCTCGCGCGACGAGACGCTCGTCCTCGAGCTGCTGCCGCTGCTCGACCAGATCCGTCATGCGCGACGGTCGCTCGCGAAATGGATGAGACCGCGCCGGGTGTCGCCGACCTGGTTCCTGCTGCCCGCCAGCGCGTACGTCGTGCACCAACCGCTCGGCGTGGTCGGCGTGATCGGCGCGTGGAATTATCCACTTCTGCTGACGTTCAGTCCGGTGATCGACGCGCTCGCGGCGGGGAACCACGTGATGATGAAACCGTCGGAGATCACGCCGCGCACGGCTGAGCTGATCGCCGGCCTGGTCGCGGAGGGCTTCGCGCCGGAGTATCTGACGGCGGTGACGGGGGGACCCGAGGTCGCGAGCGCATTCGCCGCGCTGCCGTTCGATCACCTGCTGTTCACGGGCTCGACGCGCGTCGGGGCGCTCATCATGCGCGCGGCGAGCGCGAACCTCACGCCGGTGACGCTCGAGTTGGGCGGGAAATCGCCGGCGATCGTGCACGAGAGCTATCCCATGGATCGCGCGATCGAGCGCATTCTGGTGGGAAAACTCTACAACGCAGGACAGACGTGCATCGCGCCCGACTACGTGCTGGTGCCGCGCAGACGCGAACCGGACGTGGAACGCGCGGCGCGCGCCCTCGTTCCGAAGCTCTACCCGACGCTCGTCGACAACGCCGACTACACGCGCATCCTAAGCCGCAGTCACTATCAGCGCCTCGAGGCCGCGCTGGCCGACGCCGCCGATCGCGGCGCCCGCGTCGTGACGATCAATCCGGCAAACGAGCCGTGCACCTCCGAGAACCGGGTTCTGGCGCCGACTCTCGTATTCGACGTGCCGCCGGACGCGCCGCTCATGCGCGACGAGATCTTCGGGCCGATCCTGCCGGTGGTGTCGTACGAGTCGCTGGCGGACGCGATCCGCTTCGTGAACGACCGGCCGCGGCCGCTCTCGCTCTATTATTTCGACGACGATCGAACGCGAGTCGCGCGTGTGCTGCGCGACACCGTCTCGGGCGGAGTGACGATCAACGACGTCTTGCTGCACATCGGCCAGCACAGCCTGCCGTTCGGCGGCGTTGGCCCGAGCGGCATGGGGCGATATCACGGCTCCAACGGCTTCGAGACATTCTCGAACAGAAAGGGCGTGATGACACAGCACCGCATTCGGCTCACCGGGTTGCTCGCGCCGCCGTTCACCGAGCGAACGCGCGGCCTGATTCGTCGTCTTCTCGCACTCGCGGCACGACCGACATGAGCACTCACTCGGCAGGGGACTCGCACGAGCTGTACGACTTCGTGATCGTGGGCTCCGGGTTCGGCGGAAGCGTCTGTGCCATGCGCCTCGCCGAGCGCGGGTATCGGGTGCTGGTGCTGGAGCGCGGCAAACGGTTTCGCGACGAGGATTTCGCGCGGTCGACGTGGAACCTGCGGCGGTACATCTGGCTGCCGCTGCTCCGCTGCTTCGGCATTCTCGAGATCACCCCGTTCCGCGACGTCTGGGTGCTGCGCGGCTGCGGCGTGGGCGGGGGCAGCCTCGGCTATGCCAACGTGCTCATGGAGCCGGGCGACAGCCTGTTCGACGCGCCGGGCTGGCGACGCCTCGCGGATTGGCGAACGGTTCTTGCTCCGCACTTCGCGACTGCCAAGCGAATGCTTGGCGTGACCGCCAACCCCAAGCTCTGGCCGGCCGACGTGATGCTGCGCGAAATCGCCGAAGAGCTCGGAACGGGCGCGTCGTTCGCGCCGGCGACGGTCGGCACGTTCTTCGGATCGTCATCCGAGGAGGGAGTGACGGTGCCCGATCCGTACTTCGGCGGAACGGGTCCGGACCGCGCGGCGTGCATTCACTGCGGCGGCTGCATGGTGGGATGCCGGTACAACGCGAAGAACACGCTTCCGAAGAACTACCTGTTTTTCGCCGAGCGGTCGGGGGTGCAGGTTCGCGAGGAGACGGAGGCCCGGGACATCGAGCCGATCACGGACTCGTCCGACGGGGCGCGATACCTCGTGTACACGCGGCGGTCGACGGCGATCGTGCGTCGCGCGGCCGGGACGGTGCGCGCGAAGCAGGTCATCGTCTCCGCGGGTACGCTGGGAACGCTCGGTCTCCTGTTCCGATGCCGCGACGTCACGCGATCGCTCCCCGAACTGTCGCAGTGCCTGGGCGACTCCGTGCGCACCAACAGCGAGACGATTCTCGGCAGCGTGAGCCGGGACCGGTCGGTGGACTACTCGCGCGGCGTGGCGATCGCGTCGGTGGCGAGCGTGAACGCCGAGACGACCGTCGAGCCGGTGCGATATCCCGCGGGCTCCTCGGCGATGCGTTTCCTCGGCGGTCCGATGATTCGCGGCGGAGGTTTCCTCTCGCGATTGTTCGCGTCGATCGGCCATGTGGCGACCCATCCGATGGATTTCTTGCGCACGCACGTGCTGCCGGGGTGGGCGGAGCGGACGACCATCCTGCTCGTGATGCAGACGGTGGACAGCAAGCTCCGACTTCGCCTCGGCCGAAGCGGCCTCACAGGGTTCCGTCGCGGTCTCGTGAGCCACGCCGACGAGACCACCGCCACGCGCAGCTCGTCGGATGTCGGTCGCGCCGTGGCCGAGCGCTTTGCGGCGCGGTCGAACGGCATTCCGACGGGCTCGGTGAACGAGGGACTTTTCGGAACGCCGCTCACGGCGCACATCCTCGGAGGCTGCCCGATGGGTACGGACGCGCGCGACGGCGTGGTGAGCGTCGACTGTGAAGTCCACGGATATCCCGGGCTCTTCGTGGTGGACGGGTCGATCATGCCGGCGAACCCGGGCGTCAACCCGAGCCTCACGATCACGGCGCTCGCCGAATACGCCGCCGGGCGCATCGCGGACGTCGTCGAGCAGTCGAACCCGCACCGGGAATCGGCCAACTCCTTACAGACCACGCGGTCTCGATGAGCGACCTTTGCGGATGCGACGACGCAACAGACCGCACGAAGTGACGTCGCGATAAACGATTCAGCACCGCTGGGAGGCACTACGATGGCCAAAGCAATCGAGAAATCCAAACCCGTTCCGATGATTCGCGACTCCGCCCATCAGATTTGGCTCGCCGGCCTGGGCGCGCTCTCGCTCGCGGAAGACGAGAGCGGAAAGCTGTTCAACGCGCTCGTGAAGCGCGGCAAGGCCTATGAAGAGACGGCCAAGCACCGCGTGGACGGCTTCAAGTCGAAGCTCGACATCCGCCGCGCGACCGCGGACACGATCGACAAGATCGGCGACACGCTCGACGAGGGTGTGACCGAGATGCTCCATCGCCTCGGATTGCCGACGAAGAAAGAGATCGACGGCCTGACGAAGCGTGTCGAGCGGCTGACGAAGGCGCTCGAGGCGAATCCGCCGAAGGTGCACAGCCGCGTGACGAAGGCGGCCGACACCGGCGCAGAAGCGTAGGCGAGGTCACATGCGCCGAGGCGTGAGCCGGACGCCGCGGCGGCGAGTGGGTATCGCCCTCGCGGGCGGCGGGCCGTTGGGCGCGATGTACGAGCTCGGCGCGCTCCACGCCCTCGAGGAGGCGGTGGACGGTCTCGACCTCACCGACGTCTGGAGCTACGTCGGGGTGAGCGCCGGGTCGTTCATCGCCGCGTGTTTGGCGAACGGCCTCACGACCCGCCAGATGCTCGCGGCGGTCATCCGGCCGGACGTTGGTCCTTATGGGCTCAAGCCGGAGTTGTTCTTCGCGCCGGCGTATCGCGAGCTCGCCAGCCGAGGCTTGATGTTGCCGCGGCTCGCCGCCGAAGCGTTGCTGATGTTCAGCCGGCACTCCACCGGCCGAGCAGTGGGGGAAGCGATCTCCCTGCTCGCGCAGGCACTGCCGGTGGGCGTCTTCGACAACGAAGCGGTCCGCCGCTATCTCGCCAGGCTCTTCTCCACAGAGGGCCGGACGGACGATTTCCGCGAGCTGCGGAGGCGGCTCACGGTGGTGGCCGCCGATCTGGAAAAGGGCACGGCGATTCGGTTCGGCGAGACAGGATTCGACGACGTCCCGATCTCGCTTGCCGTCCAGGCGAGCACGGCGGTGCCGGGCGTCTATCCGCCGGTGCGGATCGACGGGCGAGAGTGCGTGGATGGAGTCCTCCTCAAGACGGTCCACGCGTCCGTCGCGCTCGAACAGGGCGCGCGGTTGGTCTTCTGCATCAATCCGCTCGTGCCCGTGGACGTGACCGCGGCCACGCACGCGGGGCGCGTGCCGGAGAACGTGCTGGTGCGTCTCGGGCTTCCCGCGGTGTTGTCGCAGACATTTCGCACGTTGATTCACTCGCGCCTCGAGGTGGGCATCTCGAGATACGCGTCGCGCTTCCCCGACGCCGACATCATTCTCCTCGAGCCGCGGTCGGACGAGTACGCGATGTTCTTCTCGAACATCTTCAGCTTCCGAACGCGCGTCGCGATCTGCGAACGCGGATACACGGCGACGCGGCAGGATCTCCTCGCCCGATACGACGAGATCGCGCCGGTGGTGCGCTCGCACGGCCTCGTGCTGCGGGCCGACGTGCTCGCCGACGAGTCGCGCGATCTGTGGGACGGACTCGGGCTGCGGCCCGACCGGGCGTGGGGTCAGCGCCCGCAGGCGCTCAACCGCCTGGACCGCGTATTGACGGCCCTGGAGCGCGAGGCGGAAGCGGACGCGCGGCCAACCGCCAGACGAACGCGCCCTGCTGCTCGCGTGAGTCGTTCGCGCTGAGCCCGCGGTAGCCGTACGGGGGCCGGCGGAGGCGACGGCTCAGCGTCAGCAGCGGCCAACCGAAGGGAAGATAGAACGCGGCGAGATCGAGATCGCGGACGATCGCGTGCAACCTGTTGCGTGCCGGCGCGCGATGCTGGTCGCGATCATAGCGCACGAAGCTCAACGGCCACCCCGTCGGCAGCACGCGCGCGAGATCCGCGCCGGCCCGTCGCAGCGAGCGCCAGAGCGATCGCCACTCGTAGGGGCGTTTGCCGTGCACGGCGACGTCGCGGTCGAGCGACGCTTGCATCTGAGCGCGGACGCGCCGCGCCGCGCGCTCGAGCGCCGAGCGGTCCGGGTGGTCGAAGGTCGTGACGCCTTCGGCGCGGAGCACGCGCCGCGCGTCGATCGGCTCGCCGACGACGAAGGTCATGTGCGCAGGCAGCGCGAGGTACCAGAGCCACGGGATGATGAGCGCCAGAAGACCAGCCGGCAGCGGCAGGAACGGCACATGGAAGAATCGGTCGATCAGCCGGTCGAGCGGCGGAAAGGTCGCGTGAAACGGCATCACCCACTCGGCGTTGACACTGCTGACCGGATAGATGGGCACGTCATGGCGCGCCGCGAGCAGGAGGAAGCTCGTGCGGAATCGCTGGAGCTTGTACCGGTTCTGAAATCCCTTGCCGATCCCGGGTACGCCCTCGGGGTAGTAGATGACGCGCTCACCTCGCTCGAGCAGCCGCTCGAAGTTGTCGAACGTCATGTCGACGCCGCCGCCGCGGCGCCAGAGGTTGTCGACGCCGAACGGACGCATCCACCACACGAAGGACAGTTCGGGCTCGAACACGGACCGGCACTTCGCCTCCGTCGCGAGTCCGTCGCGCCGCCACATCGCGAAGTCGAACACGATCGCATCGTAGGGAAACGCCGAGCCGCTGTGGTTCACCGCGAGGATGACCGGCCCCTCTCGCGGGAGCTTGCCGGCGCCGATGATCCGCGGCCGGAAGTAGTGTTCGGCGATCGGCCCGATGACGTTGGACATCAACCCGCGGCAGTATTCGGCATCGAACGGCTCGTACCACTCGGCGGGCGCCGTCGACAGATCGTGATCGAGGAGAGACGCCATAGAGGTCATTCTCCGGTGCGGATCGCGAGGATGAGCGCGGCCGCGACGAGCGCGGCCCAGATGGGCCACGCGGCGTGGAACGCGACGAGAATCGCCGCGGCGACGAGGCAGAATCCGGCGAGGAGCGTCGCGCGGATGCCGTGAAATGGATTCTTGGTCTCGGGCTTCGTGCTGCGCTCGAGCACGCGCACGCCCTCGGTCACGAGCGACGGCAGCTTGACGAGCGCATCGAGCAAGTCGGGCACGTTGCGCAGCTCCTCGCGCACGATGCGCGACGGGCTGAACTGCTCGAGGAACACGCGGCGAATGTGGCGCCGGGAAACGTCGGCGACGTCGAATCCGGGCAGCAGCACGTTGCCGACGCCCTCGAAGGTGACCAGCGCCTTGACCATCAGCACCAGCTCGACCGGGAAGTACATCCGGTACTGGGCGCCGCGACTCACCGACTCGAGGACGAGCTGCGCCAGCGAGAAGCTGTCGAAGCTGGATGCCCGGTGCCAGCGCGACGAGATCTCCGTGACGTCGCGGCGGAACCCCGTCGGATCGCCGCCGATGCCCGGTTGCGCGACGGCGGCGAGATACCTCGCGGCGCTCTCGGCATCGCCGGTGACGAGCGAGTAGTAGTAGTAGAGGAGCGCGCGCTTGAGATCGGGGTCGAAGCGACCCACCATCCCGAGATCGATGAAGCCGACTTTGTCGCCCGCCAGGATCAGGAGGTTGCCCGGGTGCAGATCAGCGTGGAAGAAGCCGTCGCGGTAGAGCATCCGGATGATCGACGCGGCGCCGAGGTCGACCAGATGTTCGCGCGCATCTTCAGCGAGCGCGCAGGCCTCCGGGGCGTCGGGACGCATGCCGTCGAGATACGACATCGTGAGGACGCGGCGGCCGCTGCAATTCCGATCGACCGTCGGAAACACGACGTCGTCCAAATCGGCGAAGTTGGCCGCGAAGGTGTCGGCGTTGTCCGCCTCGCGGCGCAAGTCGATCTCGCGCAGCGTGTACGCGCAGAACTCCTGGATGATTCGCCGCGGCTGATAGCGCGGGATCACCACCTGCAGTGCCGCGCCGAGGATGCGGAGCAGCCGGGAATCTCGCTCGAGGATTTCCGCGACTCCGGGCTTCACCGCCTTGATGACGACGTCGTCGCCGGGGATCGTGGTCGCGCGATGGATCTGCGCGATGGACGCCGACGCCAGCGGCTCGGGGTCGATCCAGTCGAACATCGCCTCGACCGGACGGCCGAGATCGCGCTCGATGAGCGAACGGAAATCCTCGAAGGAGACTACCGGCAATTGGTTGAGCAGGTGGCGGAGCTCGCTCGTGATGCTCTTCGGGAGGATGTCTTCCCGGAGGCTCAGAATCTGGCCGAGCTTGATGTACGTGGGCCCGAGCAGCTCGAGACGGCGCCGCAACTGCACGGGAAAGGGGAGGTCGACCAAGTCGCGACGGACGAACGGTCGCGCGAGCGCCGCGGCGGCGAGCCACGCCCATCGCCGCACCCCGCGGGCCTCCGACTCGCGTGCGTGGGCGATCAGCGCGCCGAGCGCGAGTCCGGCCAGGTGGCGGTTCACCGAGAACGCGCGCCGCACGATGCCGGGCGGCGCGCGCACGACCATCGTCTCGAACGGCGCCGCGGGGCGAGAGTGGGGCGGACGCGCGACGGCTGTCATCGATTGCGTCCGAGCCGCTCGTGCGCCGACACCCACTCGAGCGACGAAATGGCGGCGGCGAGGGACAGCTCGCCGGCGAGCACCGTGGCGGCGACGATCTCGGCGAGCTTGTTCACGGTGCCGGGTCCGGCGCAGCCGAGCAGCGCGAGGCACTCCCGCTGCGTCGGCAGGTGCGTGCCGCCGCCATGGGTCGCGACGATCAGCGACGGAATGGTGATCGAGAAATAGAGATCGCCGTCGCGGGTCAGCTCCGTGTACGTGGTGGCCGCCGCGCCCTCGGTGACGTTCGCCACGTCCTGGCCCGTCGCGATGAACAGCGCGGTGATCGCATTGGCCGAGTGGCAGCCGTTGTTGTTGGCGCCGGACAGAAATGCGCCGACGTTCGCCACGCCCCAGTGGCGAACGAGCTGCGCCGGCTCGACGCGCAGGTGCTCGGTGAGCAACGCCCGGGGGACCGTCGCTTCCGCGGTGACGCGCTTGCCGCGCGGATGCAGGATGTTGACGTGCGAGGGCTTCTTGTCGGTCGCGAAGTTGGACTCGAGGAACGCACTCAGCACCGTGGAGTTGTTGGCGAGAATCCACTTGTACGCCGCGTACGTTGCCTTGCCGACCATGTTCTGTCCGGCGGCGTCTCCCGTCGAGAAGTTGAAGCGGATGAAGGCGAACTTGTTGGACAGGAACGGCTCGACGCGAAGCAAGCGCGCGACACGCGAGGTCGACTCGGCCTGCACACGAATCTGCTCGAGATGCTCGAGGATCCAGTCCACGAAGTCGCGCGCCTCGCGGGCCGACGCAAAGACGAAGACCGGCGCCCGCTGCATGGCGTCAGCGGAGATGGTGGTCGTCACGCCGCCGGCGAGCGACAGAATCTTCATCCCGCGGCTGTACGACGCGACGAGCGTACCCTCGGTGGTCGCGAGCGGGATGAGAAAGTCGCCGCGCGCATGTTCGCCGTTGACGCGGATCGGGCCGGCGAGCCCGAGCGGGATCTGCGCGGCGCCGATCAGGTTCTCGATGTTGCCGGCCGTCTCGCCAGACTGAATGGCCGTGTTGGCTACGTGGGTCAACGCGGATCCGCCGAAGTGTTCGGCGAACTCGAGGCGTTGAGCGACCAGATCCGCGGCGTGGTCGCGCGCGGGATCGGGGTCATGGGGAATGTGCGCGAGTGTCGGTGCGATTGGCGTCATGCGATCCTCGGGATACGCAGATCACATGCACGTTGCCGCGCGCTGTCGCTGAATTCATCCGGGAATTGTACGGATCGATGTGCGCGCTTCCCCGACCTCGCCGGGGTCGATTGCGTACAGGCGGTCCCATCGGCAGCTTCTAGCCTCCCTTCCACTGATCTCTCATGAAGAACCACGTACCTCTCCTGGTCGCGCTGAGCTTGGCGGCCTGCTCGTCACCACAACCCAGCCCGGCGCCGGCGCCTCAGCCGGCCGCGCCCGCCGCAGCCCCGTCGCCCAACGCGCCGGGCCGCGGAGCCCCGAACCTTCCGAGCCTGCCAGGTGGCGCGCCCGGCCAGGCGGGCGACAGCACCGGCGGCCGCGGGATCCCCGCCATCCCGGGCCTGGCAGCCGCGCCTCGTCCGTACAATCGCGTGATCACCGCGGACGCCAAGACGCGCTCGGGCCTATTCAAGGTCCACCGGGTCGGCGACCGCCTGTACTTCGAGATTCCGGCGAAGGAGATGAACAAGGACGAGCTGGTCGTCGGCCGGCTCGCGCGAGCGGCAGCGGGCAATCAGACGCCGACGACGCCAGCCGCCGGGTTCGGCGAGTATGCCGGTGACGAGTTCGGCGAGCGAACGCTGCGCTGGGAGCGCACGGGCAATCGCGTCGTGCTCCGCTCGACGTCGTTCGGCATCACGGCCGACACCGGGCTCTCGGTCTACCGGTCGGTGCAAAACTCCAATTACGGGCCGGTCATCGCCGTCTTCTCCGTCGACACGTACGGGCCGGACAGCGCGGCGGTCATCGACGTCACGCGCCTCTTCACGACGAACATCCCGGAGTTCGCGGCCATTCGGGGGAACATCGACGCCACGCGATCGTACGTCGAGCGAACGAGCGCGTTCCCGGACAACATCGAGATCGAGGCAACCCAGACCGGCACGCCGGGCGCCGCCGGACCGCTGATTCCGGGCCTGCCCGTCGCGCCAGGCGCTCGGCCGGCGCAGAGCGTCGTGGCGCACTGGAGCATCGTCCGCCTGCCGGAGCATCCGATGCGTCCGCGCCGCGCCGACGAACGGATCGGCATGATCACGGCGCGCACGGTCGACTTCGGAACGAACGAACAGGTCGCGAAGCCGACGCAGTTCGTCACCCGCTGGCGGCTCGAGTGTTCAGATCGTCGCGAGGGCAACCTGTGCTATCCGAAGCAACCCATCGTGTACTACGTCGATCCGGATACCCCGGATCAGTGGCAGCCGTGGATTCGCCGCGCGATTCTCGACTGGCAGCCCGCGTTCGAGGCCGCCGGATTCAAGAACGGCATCGTGGCGGGCGACGTGCCGAAGAACGATCCGGATTGGTCGCCCGAGGACATCCGGCACACGATGGTGCGCTGGCTGCCGTCGACGGTCGAGAACTCGGTGGGACCGCACGTGCACGACCCGCGCACGGGG
>Ga0326726_10004709_pt1 | contig 12446 bp, 8 predicted proteins | sample MHFenrmetagenome_2_FD_207603 | JGI IMG/M metagenome (GOLD analysis project Ga0326726, IMG submission 207603) | Lab enriched peat soil microbial communities from Michigan Hollow, Ithaca, NY, United States - MHF15MN | ecosystem: Environmental > Terrestrial > Soil > Wetlands > Peat | place: USA...
GACGGTGCAGGGCACGGCCTATACGAGCAACGCGGGCGGCACGCCGTTCCGCAGCATTCTCGACATCATGGGGCCCGCCGGCATCCCGGTCGGCGGCGGGAGCGACGCCACCAACGTCGGTCCCCTCAACCCCTGGCTGATGATGTACTTCATGGCGACCGGAAAGAACAACGCCGGCATCGCCATCAATGCCGCGCAAAACTGCACGCGGCTGGAGGCCTTGCGCATGTACACCAACGGCAGCGCCTATTTCTCGTTCGACGACGACAAGCTCGGCTCGATCGAGAGGGGCAAATTGGCGGACGTGGCGGTGCTGAGCGACGATCCGCTGAGCGCGTCGGACGACCGCTTCCGCAGGATCTCCTCGGTGCTCACGCTGCAGGGAGGCAGGATCGTGAGCGGCACCCTGCACCACCGAAGCTGAAGCCCGGCGTGGCGGCCGGCGCGCTCCTGCTCTACGCCGGGCTCACGAACCCGCGTCGGGCGGCCGCGCCGCCCGGTTGACGTTGCGGGCGCGCGGGCGCGGCCCGCTTTTCGACGCTGCGTCCCTCGGGTCTTGATTCAGATCAAACCCAACCCCGGGTGTCGCGGGCAGCATCTGGGAATGAGAAAACGAACCGTTCACACCGCCGCGATCCCGCTGCGCGGGCCCCTGTACCGCGGCGAGCGGCGCCTGCGCATCGCGCTGGTCGGCCTGCCCGCGAGCGGCAAGCGCACGCTGTTCGCCGCTGTGTCGAGCACCTCGGTGCAGAGCGGCGCGCTGGCCGGCACGCAAAGCGCCTACGACGAGTGCGCGGTGCAGATCGGGCTGGACGAGGCGCGCGTCATCAATCTGCCGAGCGTGCGTTCGCTGCGCCACCCCGAGCACGACGACCGCGCCACGCTGAAGTACCTGTTGTGGGGCGATGAACGTCCACCGGTATCGCTGCACGAGCCCGAGGGGCCGCCGGCGCCGTTTTCGCCCCCCGACGTCATCGTGCAGGTGATCGACGCCACGGCGATGGAACGCCATCTCGAGCTCACGCTCGAGATAGTCCAACTCGGCCGCCCGCTCGTGATCGCGCTCAACAAGATGGACGAGGCGCAGGATCGCGGGCTCTACATCAACGGCAGGGTGCTGAGCGCGCAACTGGGAGTGCCGGTGGTGCCGACCGTCGCCATCATGGGCCACGGTATCTCGGAGCTGTTCCGCGCGGCGGTGAACGCCGTGCGCGAGGGCGCATGCCCGCTGGCGCAGCCGCCCAGTCCGCACATCGCCGAGCGCCTGCAGCCGCTCGCAACGGCGCTGGCGGCCGCCGAGATCCAGCGCGCGTTCCGCGTGCCGACGCAGTTGCTCGCCACGCACATCGCCGAGGGCGACCGCTATTTTCTGGACGAGCTGCAGCAGCATTTCCCGGGGCGGCTGGCCGAGGTGCGGCGGCTGCTCGCGGTGGCCGGGCAGACGCTGCCGCGCCCCTTGCCCGACGAGCTGCACGCCGACCGCCACCATCGGGCCGCCCTGCTGTTCGAAGCGGCGACGCGGCTCGGCCGGCCGCACGAAGGGCGCGGCTGGCGCACCTGGGCGGACGAGCTGTTCCTCAGCCCGCGCTGGGGCTTCGTCGGCAGCATCGCGGTATTCGCCGGCGTGCTGTTCGTGGTTTTCTATGTCAGCGCGTGGATCGACGCCATGACGTCGGCTCGGCTCGTGGAATGGGTGTCGGGCTGGCGGCCGGATTCCACCGCGGGCGTGATCGGGCGCGCGGTGGCCGACGGATTGATCGGTCTCGTGGGCATCGTCGTGCCTTACATGATCCCGCTGGTGCTGCTGCTCGTCGCTCTCGAGGAGGCGGGCGTGATGGCGCGCATCGCCTTCGCAGTGGATCGCGGCTTCCACCGTCTCGGCATGCACGGCGGGGTGGCGGTGCCGTTCCTGCTCGGGCTGGGGTGCAACGTCCCCGCGATAGCGGCCATCGGCGCGGGCAGCAGCGGCCGCGAGCGCATCGTCGCGTCCCTGCTGGTGACTTTCGTGCCGTGCTCCGCGCGCTCGGCCATCATTCTCGCCCTGGCCGGCAAGTATCTGGGTGGCCTCGGGGTGTTCGCAATTTTCCTGCTCACTCTGCTGGTGATCGCGGCGCTCGCGCAGCTGCTGCGCCGCCGCTATCCGCGCGGCGGGCCCGGCCAGGTGCAGGAGATCCCGGCGTACCGGCTGCCGCGCGCCCGGGCGTTGCTGCGCGAGACCTGGGTGCGCACGCGCGACATCCTGACCATCGTCACGCCGCTGCTGGTGGGCGGCAGCGTGGTGCTGGCGCTGCTCGCGCACTTCGGCGCCGATCGCGTGGTCAACCTGCTGCTTACGCCCGTCACCACGTGGTGGCTGGGACTGCCGGCGGTGCTGGGCGTGCCGATCCTGTTCGGCGTGCTGCGCAAGGAGCTCTCGCTGCTGATGATCTACCAGGCGCTCGGCGGCTTCGAGATCGACCGCTACCTGAGTGCGATCCAGATCGTCACGTTTCTGCTGTTCCTGACTTTCTATGTGCCGTGCATCTCCACCTTTGCGACGATGCTGAAGACCATCGGCCGCCGCGAGGCCCTGTTCTCGGTGTCGCTCTCGGTGGGCGTTGCGATACTGATCGCCGGCTTCGCGCGCTTCGCGCTCGAGACTCTCGGCGCTTTGGTGCGGGCCTGAGGCCCGCGCTTCCCTCGCCGGACGCGGAACGCGGGGCTAAGCGGCGCCGCGGAGTGGGTCGAGGCCGCCGGCCGCCATCGAGAGAAGATCTGAGCGGTGAACGGGACGGTGCCGCTCGAGGAAGCGGACGATGACCCGGTTGACGGCTTCCGGATGCGTGACCGGCCCCATGTGCCCGATGCCGTCGAACTCGTACACCTCGACGCGCGGCAGCGCCTGCGTGAGCAGTTGCACCACGGCGCGCGAGGAGGCCGGCGAGTTTCTTCCGACCATGAGCAACACCGGGGCGCCGAGCCAGGAAAACGCCCGCAGCGGCGCGGCCTCGGACAGGCAGGCATGACCCCAGTCGCGAATGTTGGCCATGGAGACGGCAACCTGGCCCTGGCGCGGTTCGGGCATCAGGTCCCAGGTCCCCGGTCCTGACCAGTAGTCGACGAAACACTTGCCCGCGCCGCCTGAATCGCCGGCGTCAACCAGGGCGGCCGCGCGTTCGAAGGCCGCGCGGAATCCGTCGACGTCGTTCGGCGGAGGCGATTCGGCGTCGACGAGCGAGAACAGCGTCGGCTCGTACAAAGCGATCGCGTGCACGCGATCGGGCCGCTCGAGCGCCGCGAGGAGGCCGACCGCGGCGCCGTAGGAATGCGCGACCAGCGAGACCGGTCCGCGGGCGCGCGCGAAGACTGGCTCGAGCAGCGCGACTTCGTCGCGCAGGGTGAGGGGCCGTTTCGCCGGCCACGCGGGAGTCTTGCCGGAGCCGTAGGAGTCCACGGCCAGGACGTGGTAGCTTGGCGAAAGAGCGTCCGTCAGCGCCCGCCACTGGCTCGAGCTGCCAGCGCTCGCGTGCAGGCATACGACGCTTGGACCCGCGCCGGACTCGCGGAAGAATGGAATGAGAGGCTGCATTCAGGATCCTCGAGCAATCGCCGCCGGTTAGTAAATGCCGCCGGCATCCATGCCGCCGGCCGTCTTCGGCGCGCTTTGCGTGAAGAAGTAATAGTCCGCGGTGTAATTCACGCGCGCACGCGTTCCGGCCGTGGCTTCGGAGCAGCCGGCCTCGGGTGCCACACCTCCGGCGGTGTTGACGCGCTGCACGCTCGTCACCGCGCTCCATGAGCCTTGCTGGCCGTCCGATTTCGCGGTGAGCAGCAGCCAGGGAATAGCACCGGCCGCAGGGGCGGCGGCGCCTTCCTTCACTGCGCCCACGATCCTGCTGCCATCGGCGGATTCCCAATGCGGGCCGGCATAGTGGTGGCCGATCTTCGCTCGGTGCGCATCGAAGAGATCGGCTTCGGGAGCAACGAACGCCCATTCGTACCCCCCGGCGCTATCCTTCCTGGCGCGGCATTCGTAGATCTGCACGCCCACTGCGGGAACGATCATCGCGAGAGACTCGTTCGCGCCGGGCTTCAGCTTGTCGGGCACTGCGACGGAGGACAGCGGCGTGGTCGCGCAGCCGGCGGCGAGGAGCGCCAGCGAGAAAATGGTGAGCTTCGATGCTTGGGACATGTCGTCTTCCTTTATGGGTTGATGGTTCGGTTCCTGTTACGGTGAGCTGCCTTGGTCAGAGACATGGCAGGCCGCGGGCTGGCCCTGTGCATTGCGGCATCTTTGCCGCGCCCCGCAGGATCTCGGTTTCGCCGTCCGCCGACGCGACGCGCAGGCCACGAGGCTCGACCATGGCGCTGAAGCCCCAGTCCTCCCTGTATACCGTGAGCTTGACCCCGCCGTCGAAACGCGGGCCCGCCGCGCCAAAGGGACGGCATCCGTCGGCAAACCACTCGAGCTCGAACGGCGCGTCAGGCACCAGCTCGCCGGCGCGAAGCGTCCGGCCGTCCACGCGCACCCAGGTCTCCGGTCGGCACTGCATCGTCGGCCGGGGATCCACCCAGCGCAGCGGCAAGGCCTCGGCGTCGAGCGCCGGAGCAAGCAGGGCGTTGAGGATGAATCGGGACGGATCGAAGGCTGCGCGCGCTGCGGCGGCGACCGGCGGCCGGACCGGCCGCGCAGCGGTGGCCGACACCATCGCACCCAGGCCGATTGCGGCGGCCAGCCCCAGCGCGTAACCGAGAGCCGAGGCCACCCCCACCGCGGTGAACAGGCCGGCGGCTCGAAGCGGAGCGCGTCGGGCAAAGTCGATATGCGGAAGGACTGCGTCTCTGGGAAATTCGGACCGTCGCATCGGATACCCCCCATGGGCGTCTAAGTGCCGCGAAGTGTAGTGAGGACGTGCATCAGTGGAATTTCGCCAGGAGGTCATTTTTGTTTCGTTTGTTTCATGCGGCCGGCATAGTGCACAGGAGGAGAGGTATGATTGCCGATTTAGCAAACCACGGCCGGTCCACCGGGGGCCATAGTGCAAGCGTCCATGCTCCAAGAGGCAACGATCCTGATCGTCGATGACGAGCCGGACGTGCGCGAGGTGCTGGAGGAATACTTCGTCGCCCACGGCTACGCGGCGGTAGCTGCCGGCAGCGCGCTCGCCGCGCGCGAGATCGCCGCGCAGCGTCCCATCGATCTGGCGCTGGTCGACATCCACATGCCCGGCGAAGACGGCCTGAGCCTCGCGCGGCATTTACGCGAGCGTTACACGGGGATCGCGATCGTCTTCCTGACTTCCGCCTCCGCGGTCGTAGATCGCATCGTCGGGCTCGAAATGGGGGCCGACGACTACGTCAGCAAGCCCTTCGATCCCCGCGAGCTGCTCGCCCGCATCAAGAGCGTGCTGCGCCGCACCTCGGCGGCAAGGCAAGCCGATCTCGGCGCCGGGCGGGTGCGCATCGGGCGATGCGTGCTCGACCTCGCTGCGCACCGGCTCACCGACGAGAACGGCACGGAGGTGCCGATGTCGCCGCTCGAGTTCGATCTGCTGAAGGCGCTCGCGGAGCACCCCAACCGGGCTCTCTCCCGCGAAAGCATCATGAATCTGAGCCAGCGACGCGACTGGAACCCCTTCGACCGCAGCGTGGATCTGCGCATCATGCGGCTGCGCAAGAAGATCGAGCCCGACCCCGAGCATCCGCGCTACATCAAGACCATACGCAACGAGGGCTACCTCTTCGTGCCGAGCGGAGGGTGACCGGGATGACTGCGTGGCGGCGAACGAGAAAATATCTGGCCGCTCTGGCGTGCGTGGCGCTGCTGCTTCCGCTGGCGGCTTGCGTGCGCGAGCCGGAATCCGCGCTGCGCATCGGTACCAATGTCTGGATAGGAGGCGAACCGCTTTACCTTGCGCGGGAGCTAGGTCATCTGAACCCCAAGGCGGTCCAGCTGGTGGAGTACCCGTCGGCGAGCGAAGTCATGCGCGCGTTCCGCAACCAAGCCATCGACGGCATGGTGATCAGCCTGGATGAGCTGTTCGGACTCGCCGTGGATGGGCTGCAACCGCGGATCATCCTGGTGGTCGACGTGTCCCACGGCGCCGATGCGGTCGTAGGTCGTCGGGGCATGCGGACCATGAATGACCTCAAAGGCAAACGCGTCGCCGTCGAAAGCGGCGCCCTGGGGGCGTTCGTGTTGAGCCGGGCACTGGTTCTCAACGGCATGCACGCGAGCGACGTCAAGGTCGTGCACCTGGAGTCGAACGAGCAGCCCAGTGCATTCGAGAAGGGCCAGGTGGACGGCGCCGTCACGTTCGACCCGTACCGCGCCCAGTTGCTTCGGGCCGGTGCCAGGACTCTGTTCGATAGCACCCAGATACCCGGAGAAATCGTCGATCTCGTGGCCGTGCGCGCGAGCGTCCTAGACAATCAGCCGAAGGCAATACGGGCGCTGCTTGTTGGCTGGTTCAGTGCGATCGACTACCTGAAACGCGAGCCCAAGGACGCCGCACGGCGCATGGGGTTGCGTCAACAGACGACCGGAGAGCAGTTCCTGGAGGCCCTCCAGGGCCTCCACATTCCCTCCCGCGAGGAAAACCTCAGGATGCTCGGAGGGGCGAAACCGGAGTTGGCCGTAACTGGACGCCGGCTGATGGCCTTGATGCTGGAAGCGAAGTTGCTGCGCACCGGGCTGGAAATCGAAGGAGTACTTGCACCGGGCTCCTTGGCGAGCCTGCCGCCGTGAGCCTCCGCGTTCCCGCATCGCTCAAGCTCACGGTACCGCTTATCCTGCTGGGCTTTGCCGCGACGCTGAGCGCGGTGAATCTTCTCTATCACGCGCCCCAGGCCGAGCGCGCGGCGGACGACGCCACCCGCAAGCGCCTGGCCCAGGAGATGTCCCGCCTGCAAAGCACCCTGGAGTATCTGCTGCTCAAGGGGGACGAGGCCGCCGCGCAGCACGAGATCGCCGTGCTCGCGCACAACCACGACTACGTTTTCGCCGCCTTGACCGACGACCAGAACATCGTCACCGCCGCGACGCGGCGTGCCTGGCTGGGACGGCAGATCGTGGACGTCCTGCCGCAAGTCGACAAAGACGAAGGGGTTAGAACCGTTCGTGGGCGCCCAGCGCGGATAGACATCGACGAGGACCACATAGCCTTGCTCGCCTACGCCGGAGTGCTGATGGGCAGCGAGCACGAGGAGCTGCGCCCTTCGCGGACCGGCGGCCTGTTTCTCGCTTACGATCTCAGCCGCCCCAGATCGGAAGCCCGGGCGCAGGTTCTCCGCCAGTCCTTCTACTGGGCGGGATGGGTGACGGCCCTGGCTCTCGCCATGTGGCTGGTGTTTCATTTCCTCCTGACCCGTCGCACCGCGCGGCTGGTGCGCGCAGCGGAGCGGCTCGCGGCCGGCGATCTCTCTGCGCGGAGCGATCTGGGGGGGCACGATGAACTGGCCCGGTTGAGCCGCGCCTTCGACGCCATGGCGCTCAAGGTTGCCGACACGCAGACCCGGTTACGCAAGGACATTGCCGAACGGGTGCGTGTGCAGCAGGCGCTGGAGAACAGCGAAGCGCGTCTGCACCAGATCCTCAACAACACCACGGCCATGGTCTACGTCAAGGACAAGGAGGGTCGGTATCTGTTCATCAACCGACAATGCGAGCGTTTCCTCCATTTTCGCGGCGCGGAGGTGGTGGGACGGACCGATCACGATATTCTCCCCGAAAAGATCGCGCACACATACCGCAGCAACGATCTGCTCGTACTCGAGCGCAATGCGCCGATCGAGTTCGAGGAAACCGCGCCGCTGGAAGACGGCTTGCATACTTATATCTCGATCAAATTCCCCCTGCACGACGCCAATGGGGTGGCCTATGCCGTCTGCGGCATTTCTACCGATATCACGGAGCGCAAGCGCTCCGACGAGGCGCTTCACCAGCGCCAGAAGCTCGCCGCGCTCGGCTCGCTGCTGGCCGGAGTCGCACACGAGCTCAACAATCCGCTTTCCGTGGTCGTGGCCCGCGCGGTAATGCTCGAGGAAGAAAGCTATCCTGCCGCCCAGGCCGCAGCGTCGAAAATTCGTATCGCTGCGGAGCGCTGCGCGCGCATCGTGCGAACCTTTCTCGCCATGGCCCGTCAGCAGCCGCCTGGCCGCGGCCCGGTGGTGATCAACGACGTCGTATCGGCAGCGCTCGACATCACCGCGTATACCATCCGCACCAGCAGCATCGAAGTGGCGCTCGATCTCGGCCCAGATATTCCACCGATCCTCGCCGACGCCGACCAGCTCCATCAAGTCGTGCTGAACCTCTTGATCAACGCGCAACAGGTCCTTCAGGATCAGCCCGTACCGCGCCGGATACGCGTGAGCAGCCGTTTCGATCCGGTCGCCCAACTTATCCACGTTACGGTCGCGGACAACGGCCCCGGCATCCCGGAGCCGCTTCGCGAGCGGATCTTCGAGCCCTATTTCACCACCAAGCCGACGGGAATGGGCACGGGCGTCGGATTGGCCGTGAGCCTGGGCATCGTCGAGGCGCACGGCGGCACGCTCACGTTCGGTAGTCCGGCCGAGGGAGGGGCAGCGTTCATTGTCTCGCTGCCGGCCCGCCCGGAATACTCGGCCGGCGTCGACACCAGGCTCCCCGGCGAGTCGATAGCCAATCCGCGCAGGATACTCGTGGTCGACGACGAGCCGGAAATCCGCGAGACGCTGGCCGAGATCCTGAGCGGGGCGCAGCACAACGTGACGATTGCCGGTTCCGGGCGCGAAGCGCTGGAGCGGATGGCGGCAGAGCACTACGACGTGATCGTCACCGATATCCGCATGCCCGGCCTCGATGGGCACGCCCTGTATCACGAGATCGCGCGGCGCTGGCCCGAGCAGGCGAGGCGCGTCGTCTTCGTGACCGGGGACACCTTTGCCTCGGCCTTGCACGAATTCGCCACCGAGTACGGCCGTCCCGTGATCGAAAAGCCCTTCGTGCCGGCAGACGTGCGACGCGTCGTCGCCGAGGTGGCCGAAGGCATCTCCGCGCAGCGCCAGTCGTGAGCGACCGCGGGGACATGAAAGGAGCCGTCATGAAAACACTGTTCGCATCGGCAGTGATGCTGCCGGCCATCGCGCTCGCTGCGCCGTTCGCGTACGTCTCGAACGAGGGCTCGGGAACGGTGAGCGTCATCGACACCTCGACCGACACGGTTGTGGACACGCTGCAAACCGGCGGCAAGCCGCGCGGCGCGGCCGCGGCGGGGGGCTGGCTGTATGTCAGCGACCAGCCGAACAACCGGCTGCTGTTGATCGACTTGAAGGAGCGCAAGCAGGCCGGCGCGATCGCGCTCGGGGTCTCGCCCGAAGGTGTCGGCCGCTCGCCGGACGGACGGTGGATCGCGGCGGCGAGCGAGCAGTCGAACAGCGTCACCTTCATCGACACGGCGACCCGGAAAGAGATCTTTACCGTAAAGGTGAAGGGCCAGAACCCCGAGCACGCCGTGTTCAGCCCGGACGGCAGGGCCGTGTACGCGAGCGCCGAGGACGGCGACACGGTCGAGGTGATCGACGTCGAGCGGCGCACGCAGACCGGACAGGTCCAGGTCGGCGCGCGGCCGCGCGGCATCGGCTTCCTGCCCGACGGGAGCCGCGCCTACGTCGCCGCGGAGAACGCCGACACCGTGTTCGTGATCGACGCCCGGGCGCGCGCCGTGCTCGCGAAAGTGCCGGCCGGCAAGCGCTCCAACGGCATCACGGTGCACCCGGACGGCAAGCGCATCTACGTTTCGAACGGCGGCGAGGCCTCGGTGTCGGTGCTCGACACGGCCCGGAACACCATCGTCGCCACCATTCCGGTCGGCGAGCGGCCGTGGAACATGGCGCTCACGCCCGACGGCCGCAAGCTCTATGTCGCCAACGGCCGTTCGGGCTCGGTCTCCGTCATCGACACGCAAACCAACGCCAAGCTCCTCGACATTCCGGTAGGCAAGCTTCCCTGGGGAGTGGTGGTTCAGTGACGTGGATGCCATACCCTGCGAAGAACTCGCCGGTTGACACCGAGGTTTCGCCGCCAACCCTAGGTTAGGAAGCCCGCATTTGACCCTGATCAAACGGACTGTCCCGCGGTCGGCGTAGCGTTTCGTCAGCCACCTCAGGGAGGAGCCCGATGGACATCGCAGCGCTGAGATTTTCCGTTCTGCTGTACGGGATATTCCTTGCGCTGAAGCTCCAGGCGCTGCGCTATGCGCGCTTTCGGGCCCGCCTCGCCGAAAGGAGCTTCACCTGCCAGATCAAGACCTTCGACGGGTCGCTGGGACGCGCTTTCACGTTCAAGGACGGCGCCCTCAGCTCTCGCCGTGGCGTCGATCCGGCCGCCGACATCTGCATCTCGGTCGCCTCGGCCGAGCTCGGGGCCCGCCTGTTCGTGCCCTGGGTCGACCAGCTCGAGCGCATCGAGGCGATGAAGAACTTCAACTTCAAGGCCGACGGCGCGGACGACTTGATCGTCTGGTTCACGCAGACGCTGAACATGCTGCGCTCGGTCGGCTGGAAGTTCGGCGCCCCCGCGGCGGACGGCAGCACGCGCTACTGCACCAATACCAACGGCGGGCCGCTCTTCGTCTACGTGAAGGACGGGAAAGTGGTGCGGGTGACGCCGCTCGAGTTCGACGAATCGGACGCGAAGGCCTGGACCATCCGCGCGCGCGGCAAGAGCTTCACGCCGCCGCACCAGGCCACCGCCGCCGCGCACGCGCTGTGCTCCAAGGCGACGCTGTATTCGCCGCAGCGCATCCTCTATCCGATGAAGCGGGTGGACTTCGATCCCAAGGGCGCGCGCAACCCCAAGAACCGCGGCGTCTCGGGCTACCAGCGCATCAGCTGGGACGAGGCGCTCGACATCGTCGCCGGCGAGATCAAGCGCGCGAAGCGCGACTACGGCCAGGGCGCGATCCTGTGCAATCACGGCTCGCACCATACCTGGGGCAACATCGGCTACTACATCAGCGCGGCGTACAAGTTCTTTAACATCATCGGCACCACCAAGGTGGTGCACAACCCCGACAGCTGGGAAGGCTGGTACTGGGGCGCGATGCACCACTTCGGCTACAGCATGCGCCTGGGGCAGACCGAGACCTACAGCACGGTCGAGGACCTGATGAAGGAGGCCGAGATGGTGGTGTTCTGGGCGGCCGACCCGGAGACGACCAGCGGCTCCTACTCCGGCCACGAGGGCACGGTCCGTCGCATGTGGCTGCACGACCTGGGAATCGAGATGGTGCACATCGATCCCTATCTCAATTCGACCGCGGCGCTCCACGGCGGCAAGTGGTTCGCGCCCAAGCCCGGGACCGATGCCGCTATGGCGCTCGCCATCGCCCACGTGTGGATCAGCGAAGGCCTCTACGACAAGAAGTTTGTCGCCGAGCGCTGCATGGGATTCGAGGTGTGGCGCGACTACCTACTCGGAAAAGAGGACGGCGTCCCGAAAACACCGGAATGGCAGGAAGCCGAGACCGGAATTCCGGCGAAGGACGTGCGCGCGCTCGCGCGGCGATGGGGAACGCGGAAGACCTATCTCGGCGCGGGCGGCTGGGGCAACGGCCACGGCGGCGCCTGCCGCTCGGCGACCGGCATCCAGTGGGCGAGGGCGCTCGCCTGCCTGCTCGCGATGCAGGGCATGGGACGGCCCGGGGTCAACTTCGGCCACCTGCAGTGGGGCACGCCGATCGACCTGCATTTCTATTTCCCCGGCTACGCCGACGGGGGGGCCTCCGGCGACATCGAGGGCACCGGTATGCCGATCAGCCTTTATCAGAGGATGCCGCAGCTGCCGACCTTCAATCCCTCGACGCAGAAGGTGCCGCGGCTGCAGATCCCCGAGGCGATCCTCGAGGGCAAGGCCGAGGGCTATCCCTGGGACGGCAAGACCATCGAGGGCCAGTTCAGGAAGTACGTCTATCCCGCACCCGGTCATTCGCCGATCCGCATGTTCTACAAGTACGGCGGCGCATCGATCGGCACCATGACGCAGACCAACCGCTACGTGCAGGCTTACCGCAGCGAGAACCTCGACTTCGTCGTCAACCAGTCGATCTGGCTCGAAGGCGAGGCAAAGTTCGCCGACGTGATCCTGCCCGCGTGCACCCAGTTCGAGCGCTGGGATATCTCGGAGTTCGGCGGCACCGGCGGCTACGCCCTGCACGGCCAGACCCAGATGAACCACCGCGTAGTGGTGATGCAGCACCAGTGCATCGAGCCGCTCGGCGAGTCGAAGTCCGATTTCTGGATCTTCCAGAACCTCGCGAGCCGCCTGGGGCTGGGCGCGTATTTCTCCGAGGGCATGAGCGAGCTCGACTGGGTGAAGCGCCTCTTCGATGCTTCCGACCTGCCGAAGCACATTTCCTGGAAGGAGTTCCTGAGGAAGGGCTATTTCGTCGTGCCGCCGCTGCCGGAGGAGCGGCGCGACCCGG
>Ga0326726_10004710_pt1 | contig 12445 bp, 11 predicted proteins | sample MHFenrmetagenome_2_FD_207603 | JGI IMG/M metagenome (GOLD analysis project Ga0326726, IMG submission 207603) | Lab enriched peat soil microbial communities from Michigan Hollow, Ithaca, NY, United States - MHF15MN | ecosystem: Environmental > Terrestrial > Soil > Wetlands > Peat | place: USA...
ATGGGAATACGGCTATCGTGGGTGGTTGGGGTGATAATAGCAGTGCAGGTGCAGCGTGGGTGTTCACGCGAAGTGGCACTGTGTGGACTCAGCAAGGAAGCAAGCTTGTGGGGACAGGCGCAGTCAATAGCAGCAATGGTGCATGGCAAGGGTATTCTGTTTCCGTTTCGTCTGATGGGAATACCGCTCTTGTCGGTGGGTTGTTTGACAATGACGGTGTGGGTGCGGCGTGGGTGTACACGCGAACCGGCAGCGTGTGGACACAGCAGGGAAATAAACTTGTCGGCACGGGTGCTGTGGGCAGTGCGGAGCAAGGCACTTCTGTTTCGCTCTCTTCCAATGGGAATACTGCCATCGTGGGCGGATTTGCTGATAGTAACGCCGCAGGTGCAGCGTGGGCATACACCCGAACTGCCGGTGTGTGGAGCCAGGAAGGAAGCAAACTTGTCGGCACAGGCGCTGTTAATGGGTTCATTGGTGCTTCGCAAGGCACCTCTGTTTCCCTTTCCGCGGATGGCAACACGGCTATCGCGGGTGGACCTAACGATAATAGCGCGGCAGGTGCTGTGTGGGTGTACACGCGGAGTGGCGGCGTGTGGACTCAGTTGGGAAGCAAACTTGTGGGGACAGATTCAGTTGGCAACGCACGCCAAGGCAACTCTGTTTCTCTCTCCTCAGACGGAAATACCGCCATCGTCGGCGGACCTGATGACAATGGCTCTGCAGGTGCAGCGTGGGTATACACGCGTGGCGCGTCCAGCGTTTGGGGACAGAGCGAAGAGGTACCACGGCAATTCGGTTTGGCGCAGAACTATCCCAATCCATTCAACCCGAGCACGACCATCAAGTTCGAGTTGCCCAAGACAGCGGGAGTGAAGTTGAGCGTCTTTGACATACTTGGACGTGAGGTATCAGTATTGGTGAACGAAAGGAAAGATGCGGGAGTACACGAGGTCAAGTTTGACGGTTCGAATCTTGCGAGTGGTGTGTATTTCTATCGTTTACAGGCGGGGGATTTTGTTCAGACGAAACGTCTTTTGCTTTTGAAGTGAGTCGCACCACTCACGATTCAATACCCGAATCCCACATCAGCAACGGTGTGGGATTTGTGTTTTCAGCGTACAGTCCTGTCAACATTCTTAGCCTGCCCCTCACTCTGAATCTGGCCGATCCTCACTTCAGCACAATCACTTTGGTTCCGCTTGCTCTCCGAACTACAAGCAATCCGCCTTCGTGCATATTGGCCCATTCGTAGCCCTCACCGGACCTGTTTTCTCTCAGTGGTCTGTAATCCAGAAGGATGGAGGAGGGTTTTTGTCGCAATCTGATCTTCTCGGTACCCACCGAATCGGAAGTTCTATAAAACAATTTCACGGTGCTGCTGTCCACTTTTTCAAAACTGAGGTAGATGAATTTCTTCAGGAAACTTTCATAGTCCGCCTGTTGTATGACAGAGGTGCTCGATACGATGTGATCCTCACCTGGTGCCGTCAACGCAGGCACTGCATCCATGGCCCTTAAGTAATGACGCACATAGTCCCCGTATCCGTCGGTAAGCCAGGGCTCATCCTCGGGAAATCTGTTCTTCCCATCGAAATCCACCATATAGGTGGCCCAGTTCAGTTCTCTCACGGCGTTTTCGTACAAGGTGCTATCGCCTGACAAAGCTACATAGAGTAGCTCGTCAGCCGCTTGCCGTGACGAATGGCTGTTTGCCGGGACCTGATATACTGTTTGCTCGTTCGTGACGGTCACGCCGTATTTCGCCCATTTCGGATTGCTAAAGTTCTTGTGAACCCATGCAATAATCTTCTTTACATTACTCTTCCAACCCGGAAAATACTCACGATGCTCCATGATGAATCGGGCAAAGGTCATCGCGTTGATCTGAGTCTCACTCCACCAGTCCACATCCTCAAAGAAGGGTCCCCATTTATTCTCCTTCATGGGAAAGTCTTTCATCCAAGCCAGAATGATCTGGAAACCCTTAGAGTATGCCGAGGTATCTCCAGCCTTTAAGTCAACCAGATCCAGGAACAACTGCAATGTGGGCGCCCAGTTCGTCGTATAACCTGCAGTGTCTATCCAAGTGCCGGTGAAATCATGAGAACGCAAGAGCGCAGTTTGTCCCGTGAAAACATTGATCTTGAACGGCAGGGGAGAATAGTTAATGGTGCCTCTCTTGATGTGTGATGCGAGGGTATTGGCGATCTTCTTTGCCGCTTCTAGGTAGAGACTGTTGTCACTCATTTTATAAAGGTGAACCAATTCCAAGCCGAACGAGCCCGCCTTGTCCGGTTGTGCAACATCCTTTCCCGCGCGCATATCACCATCGTACACTCCCGAATAAACAAAGGTGTTGTACGGGAACGGAATATCCGGCCATTTCGCGTCCGAGGGAGAGAGGCCGTGTGCGAGGTAATAGTCTGCGATGAAATACATATTGGCTTTCACGTTTTCGTCGCCGCTATAGGCATAGTAAAGACGCCACGAAGACAGAGCCATCGCAAACTGGTCGCCGCCGATGCCTCGAGGGTCATTGAAGTTCGGATTCCACACCTGGTGGTTCATGTAGTAGGGCAACCCGTTCATGTCCTGTCGCATGGTGAACCAAAAGTTCCACACGAGTTTGATCACGTGGTCGTACGACGTACCGGGATCGTCGTTGTACCATGGGACAATCTTCCCCTCATTATCGGTTCGAATTGGATGAAAGATCAGCATCTCTGTGTACTGAGAAAAGAGAAGGTCGAGCGGCAGAACAAGTCCAAGAACAAGAACGATCATTTTCTTCATAGCGGGCTTCTCAAAGGAATGTGACAAGCAACGACAATGCGTCCAGGTTAATCGTTTCCTTTAGACCAGATGCTATCTGGGAATATTTTGTATGTGTAGTCTACCGCATAGTTCCGTGCAAATCAAGACGGAGATCAATTTCTACAGGGTGCAGATTGATATTGCTCGGAAAGGGACAACTCTCACGGAAGGCGAAACGATCATTATGCAATTGCAGGGCGTGGAGCCTTCTGCAATCGGCCATCACCATCGAATGGACTGATATATCAAATAGGCTGTGAAGTCAAGCGCCAGTCCGGCCAGAAGGCCGACCCATTTTCGATATTTCGATGGCTCCAGATGCAATTTCCTGATCTTTTCGGCGGGAATCTTTGTCATTGCCTCCTCATTGAAAACGACGATATACGACATGAAGGGAATATCTCCTCTCTCCATGCGAGCCTTGATGCTTCTCATTTCGATTGATTCCCCGCGTTTGTCATAGACACGTTCGAGAGCCAGGTTCCAGAAATTCAATTCCTTATCACCTTTGGGGGAGCGAATGTGGATCCAGTGAGGGTCGAATCCCACGAGAGATCCCGAAACTCCGTCCGTGGCCGGCGACGGGCGAAGAAGGGAGAACTCATCGCCAATCCGCGGCAAAGCAGAATCCCCGCTTTGATTTCTGCGCCAGGCATTGTAGCGTTCTGCATATTCCTTTTCTGCAAGTCTCCCCTGACCACCAAACGTTCCGGTCGTTTCAGAGCCATCCTGCAGCACGATTCTAATTTCACTGCCCGGCTCGACCGTGGCGTATGAGGACGGCACGACCTCAGTAGTCTGAGGCTCGTTATCCAAATTGGCTCCCACCCAAAAACCAACTGCGCTGCAGCCAAGCGACTGAGAAGTTACAGCCAGGAAGATGAAACTGAATAGCACACAGCCTGGTCTTATGGTATGCATGAATACCCCTTTTGCGTGTTATGAGGCGGCTCTGGTTGCTGGTCTAAAGTAAAAGGGTGGATGGCCAGAGTTGTCATGGATTTGTCAGACTTTCTTGACACTGACTCCACACACACTTTCGGTGTAGAGGGCGTTGCACGGACGGAGAATCTGGTAATTACTGATGTGGAGCATCGCGGCAGGTGGAATCTCACCGAATCCCACATCAGCAACGGTGTGGGATTTGTGTTCTTTCTAAGGGCATAACGATGGCCACCAACATCAATTGCGTGATGTATTTGCCTTTGGGAAGATGGAGAGATACATTTCCGCTGCAATCATTGCGTTCTCTTCTCCAATGGATTCACTGCAAAGTCGATCCATTCGGGGCCGGGCAAGGCATTTGGGCAGAACCACCTGTATGTGATCCCCCCTGGTCGCCAGCTTGCTGAGAATCTCATGCAACCGGGCGAGCACAATTTTCTTCGGTTTCCAATGACCTGTCCGCTCCCGGTTGTTCGGAAGATCTTTTCACAAATCCCCCTCTCTAAGAATGGTGCCGATATGAAGCGCTTCGTGACCCTGTTTTTCTCATGTATCCTTGTGGCATTGCTTGCTCGCGCCCAGCAAGAGCCTGCGCCGACGGAATCTCAGTTACAGAAAGAGCAAAGACTCCAGTGGTGGCGTGAGGCGCGGTTTGGCATGTTTATCCACTGGGGACCGGTTAGCCTGAAAGGGACGGAAATCAGCTGGTCGCGGGGAGCAGAACGACGCGGAATCGAGGGAAAAGGTGAGGTTCCTGCAGAGGTGTACGACAATCTTTACAAGCAATTCAATCCCGTGAAGTTCAATGCAAACGAATGGGTTTCCATCGCACAGTCTGCGGGGATGAAATATATAGTCCTGATTGCCAAGCATTGCGATGGATTTTGCATGTGGCGGTCCAGTGTCGATTCATACAGTATTGCCAACACTCCTTTCAAAAGGGACGTCTGCGGGGAGCTGGCTAACGCTGCTCACAAGGCCGGTGTGCGAATAGGCTGGTACTATTCACCGATGGATTGGCGCGATCCGGATTGCCGGACCGAACGGAATCAGGTCTATCTGAAGCGGATGTGGGGGCATCTGCGTGAGCTGTTGGGTGACTATGGTACGATCGATCTGCTCTGGTTTGACGCCGACGGAGGGCCGGTTCCGTGGGACCAGGCCTACACGTACGGGCTTGTTCGTTCCCTTCAGCCCGCATTGGTCATCAACAACCGGCTGGACCTCGGCCCAATGGTGGATTACCGGGACCAACCTATCTCTCCGAGCGCCGATTACCGCACACCGGAACAATTCGTTGGATCATTTGATGTTCAGCGCCCTTGGGAAACGTGCATGACGCTTGGAACACAATGGTCATGGAAGCCTGACGATACGATCAAGACGTCGGATCAATGCATCCGGATTCTCGAGCAATGCGCCACGGGAGACGGAAATCTGCTGCTCAATGTCGGTCCGATGCCGAACGGAGAGATAGAACCACGACAGGTCGCTGTGCTGAAAGAAATCGGATTATGGCTGAAAAAGTACGGGGAGAGTATTTATGCCACGCGCGGAGGCCCATTCCGTAACGGCGAATGGGGTGGCTCAACACGGAGGGGAAATGTGATCTACCTCCACATTCTGAAATTGAAGGACGGCCGGCTCATGCTTCCGCCGTTGGAAGCGAAAATCAAGAAGAGCACTGCCCTTTCAGGTGGCACGGTATATACCACGCAGACAGCTGACCAAATCATCGTGAGAATGCCCAACATCAAGAAGAACGAACGCGCGACTCTCGTGAAGCTGGAGCTTGACAGACCGGTTGATAATGTGAGACCACTGGAGGTTCAGTCACGATGAACCTCATGCTGACACGTAACGCTTGCTGACTCAGCACTAACCCGTATTCACAATCATGGAGGCTCCCATGCATCGCCTCATCCCATTGGCGTTGATTCTAGGGCTGCTTTTTGGCTGTGGGCCCAAAAAGATGTCTCCAGCGGACATCGCGACTGAAAAAAAAGCGATTGAATCTCTAGTCTCCAACTTCTGGAAGATGTATGAGGAAAAGAATCTCCTTTCGAACCCCCTTTCCTCTGCTGGTGACATTTTGATTTTTGGAACGGACTCTGCGGAAGTCTTCAGAACCGTCCCGCAGTGGGAAACCGAGATAAAGAACGATTGGGAACTATTCCAGACGTTGAACGTCGGTGACCTAAGAAATGTCTCAACCCTTGTGGCTAACGACGGTGAACTGGGCTCGATTGTTTGTGAACTCCCGGCAGACATGACGGTCGGTGGACAAGTGACGCATTCCCTTTTCCGGTTTGCAGCCGCCGTAAGAAAAGAAAAAGGTGAATGGCGCTTCGTTCATGGTATGATTGCAGTGGCGACAGTGGGCCAATCATCAGCCGAGCTTGTTGCCAAGATGAAGGCTACGCCGGTCAAGAAATAGCCTCCGCTCCCATAGGGGCTTCCGTTCTTCAGGATCCTCTCCCCGCGGTGTTGGGACGTACTTGTCCACACGAGCGGCGAGATCGCACACGTAATCCGGTAAACACAATCCCGCATTGTAACGGTGCGGGAATTGTGTTTTCAGCGTACAATCCTGTCAACATTCTTTGCCTGCCCCCCCCTGCTGAATCTCGCCGATCCTCACTTCAGCACAATCACTTTTGTTCCATTTGCTCTCCGAACGACAAGCAGCCCGCCTTCGTGCATATTGGTCCATTCGTAGCCCTCATCGGATTTGCTTTCACGCAGAAGTCTGTAATCCAGAAGCACGGATGACGGTTTTTGCCGCAACCTGATCTTTTCTATGCCCGCCGGATCAAACGTTCTGTAAATCAACTTTACGTTGCTGCTGTCCACCCTCTCAAAATTAAGGTGGATGAACTTCTTCAGGAAGCCCTCATAGTCCGCCTGTTGTATAACGGAAGTGCAGGAAATGATATGGTCTTCGTCCGGTGACGTCAACGACGGCATTGCATCCATTCAAATCAAGACGGCGATTGATGGCTGCACAGTTCAGTCGGACCACTCAACTCTCGCAAGTGGTGCCTGCAGCCCTTCAGAGTTTCGACGAACGGAAAGAAGTGGAATAGGATGGAGGGTTTTCGGTATATTGCTTATCAAGTACGGGGGAAAGGGCTATGACGGCAAAGGTTCATCATAAAAAAGAAAATTCGTTTGCACCCGGAGAGGGTGGGGCAGCCCGAGAGCTCCTTCCGGCAGCTGATCTCGGCAAAGACAACGAAGAACTGCGTGAACAATTGAGGCAGGAGCGTGACAGGCACCTCCGGACACTGGCCGACTTCAAGAACTACCGGCGCCGTGTGGAACGCGAGGGGAGCAAGGCTGCGGAGTCCGGAAAACGTGAAATCATCCTGCCTCTACTGAGCATTGTCGATGATCTGGAGAGATCCTTGGAATGGGCGGGCGATGAGGGGCAACCGTTTTCAAATGGCGTGCGACTCTGCTATCAGAAGATCCTTACGTTGTTGAATGAACAGGGAGTTCATCCCTTCGAAAGCGTGGGGAGGCAGTTTACACCTGAGTTGCATGATGCGGTCGCTGTGTCACGGGACGCTCAAGCCGAACCGGGAACGATCCTCCAGGAACTGCGCCGGGGATATCTCTGGAACAACGATCTACTGCGGCCTGCACAGGTCCAGGTAGCGGAAGGCTCAATCTGAGAGGAGCTGATGGAACAACTCAGTTGCAACACGATCGTGCCTCACGGCAGACGGTGAAGAAATGACGTACAAAGACTATTACGATGTGTTGGGCGTTTCAAAAACAGCGACGCCGGATGACATAAAGAAGGCCTACCGGAAACTCGCTATGAAGTACCATCCGGACAAAGCCAAAGGGGACAAAACTTCCGAGGAGAAGTTCAAGGACATAAACGAGGCCAACGAAGTCCTCAGCGATCCGGAAAAGCGAAAGAAGTATGATCAGTTCGGCGAAGACTGGAAGCACTACCAGGAAGCAGGCGCACAACCGGGAGGATTTGACTGGTCCAAGTATGCAGGCGGCGGAGGAGGAGCCCGCCGGATGAGCCGTGAGGAATTCGATGCGACGTTTGCCGAGCAGGGTGTGGGTGATCTCTTCGAGCTGCTATTTGGACAGGAGGGTGGTTCGAGGCGACGTAGAAGGGCTGTCGCAATCAAAGGAGATGACCTCGATGCGGAGACAACCCTCTCTCTTGAGGAGGCTTATCACGGTACGACGCGGCTTATCAGCCTCGATGGCCATACCATTAGGGTTACGATCAAGCCGGGGATCGCAGACGGGCAGGTGTTGAGAATTATCGGCAAGGGTGGACCAGGAATGAACGGTGGTCCCAGCGGCGATCTTTACCTCACCATCAGAATACCGCCTCATCCGGGATTCCACCGTAAGGGAAACGATCTGCACGTCGACATGCCGGTCGATTTGTATACCGCCGTTCTTGGGGGAAAGACTCAGGTCAAGACGCTCAAGCGGACGGTCAAGGTCGATATCCCGCAAGAAACCCAGAACGGGAAGGTGCTCAGACTCCGGGGACTCGGAATGCCGATCCATGGGAAAAAGTATGAGTTTGGAAATCTCATCGCCAAAGTTGTGATCCAGATTCCGGAGCGCCTCAGTGAGCAGGAGTTAGACCTGTTCAGGAAACTGGCGGCACTGCGGAAATGAGCTCTCACTCCCCGCGGCCCTTCTGATGTCGTAGCATTCGTTTCGCATGCTGTGGTAGTAATTGAGGGGGGAAGCGTAAGGACGGCGCGCAGAACTCGAAACCTCCATAAGAATCCAGAGTCTGCTGGTTTGCCATTATACAAATCAATGAAAATCAGTACATTTTCCCTCAAGGGCCTCGTTTGAGGGTCGGTGGATTGATTTCTGCACGTCTCAAATCGTTCTTTTTTTGACTCCATCCCCCTTGAATCTCAATCTTCATCTCGATTTCAACCTCAACCTGGACCTTAATCTCATACTCCTTGAATTCCCCGCTCGCATTTGACTTTGAATGCCCGGACAAGTATTTTTTGGCCTTTATTCCGCGCCTGACCCGATCCAACCGATAATGAAGTAGTCCAGTCATCCTCTTTGCTGGCTCCCGGGGCAACCCCATGGTGCTCACCGGCACGCCCAGCATGTTCCGAGGTGTTACCAGCTGTTGCTGAAGTTCGCTTCCTGGAAGTGCCGATGTTGCAGAGCCATCATCTCATCGCGGAGGGAAAGCCATGTCCAAGGAATCGATTCGTTGTGTCCGATGCCGCTACTGGACCATTCTGCTGGTGCTCGCGGCAACATGTGCCGGACTCGCACAACAGCAGCAGCCGTCCGGACACCTACAAGAAATACTTAACCCGGACGGATCCCTTCGCCTGGGGAGAGAAATTCAGGGAAGCTTTCGGACGGATGGCTACCGGCTTGAACTGGGCCCACATGGAGAACCACGCCTCCGTCCAGCTGCTTTGAGCGCTCAATATTCGATTGCAGCAATGGCGGATACAGCGGATATCCACTGGGACAATCGCTTTGTTTCCTCCAGTGGATTCAACGGTCCAGTTCTGGCGATACTTGTTGACAGTGGGACCGTCTACTTCGGCGGGTCTTTTTCGTGTGTGGGAAGGTTGCCTGCGAAAAACATCGTAAAGTGGGACGGCCTTGAATGGTCACCACTCGGCGATGGCTTGGATGGCGCTGTTTCGGCTATCACGAAATTCAAGGGCGACCTGTATGTGGGGGGAACCCTCTTTCATGCGGGTGGGGCTTCTGTAACCAATCTGGCACGGTGGGATGGGAATACGTGGTCGACCCTTGGGGTCTACCCAAACGACGGAGTAAATGGGCAGGTTCGAGCACTCCTTCCGCTACGGGATTCACTTTACATAGCCGGCAATTTTAGTTGGAACGGGGACACATCGAAAGTGGACGGCATGGCGATATGGAACGGGACGTCGCTTCACCCGATGGCAGGTCACAACGTGTACACCTTCCAATTGCATTCTCTGGCGAGTGATGGCATAAACCTCTATGTCGGCGGTGGCTATTTCGATTTCGGTCCCGACACAAGCCGGCAATTCGTGTTCGGTGTCGCCCGATGGGATGGGAATTCATGGGGAGCACTGGGGAAAGTCCCGGGCCATGGTGGTGTACTGGGCACCGTGTACTGTATGGCATGGGAGAACGGCAGCCTGTATGTCGGAGGAAATTTCGATTCGGCTGGCGTGGCCGGAGTAAAAAACGTTGCCCGATGGAACGGATCCGACTGGACTCCCATGGGTGCGGGCTTGAATGCGACAGTTCATGCCTTGCTGTTTTCCGGCGGCAAGGTCTACGCGGGCGGGGAGTTCACCGCCTCGGGCATCGATACCATGAACGGCGTCGCGGCATATGATACGTCGGGCTCCACCTGGAACCTCCTCGGCTCGGGTATTGCTCCCCATGCATCGTCGGTATGGGCTCTCGCGATGCACAACGCTTCTCTTTACATGGGCGGTTACTTCTCGATATGGTTTAATAGTTACAGCAGTGGGGAGGACATTGATTATTACCTTGCGTCATGGAATGGTGCGACGTTCGCTCCGCTCGGACTCGAACTCCAGGCCGACGGAATCCATGGGTACGGCGGCAATACATCCTCGTTCGATTGGACTCAACAACAGGTCAACACGATTGTATGTAATGGAAATCTGGCATATGTCGGTGGAAACTTCACATCGGTCGGCAGTCTCCGTGCCAATAACATCGCTTGCTGGAACAATTCGACAAAAACCTGGTCAACCCTTGGAGACGGTCTGAACGGCGTCGTCATATCAATTGCGCTGAGTGGCACCGACGTATATGCGGGGGGCCTGTTTTTCATGGCTGGAGGACAACCTGCCAACAGTATCGCGCGTTGGGACGGAGTATCCTGGCATCCTCTCGGTAATCCACCGAATGATGGGGTTCAGGGAGGAATCTATTCTCTTCTCTTTTACTCCGGACACCTCTACGTCGTGGGGTCGTTTCAGTCGGCCGGAGGGAAAAGCGCGTCAAATATCGCCATGTGGGACGGGAATGCTTGGACAGGGCTCGGCGGCGGGTTGGAAAGCTATGTCTTTACGGTCGATGTCTTTCATAGCGAGCTCTACGCAGGTGGGAATTTTACGCATGCAGGCGGAACGTCCGCGAACTACCTGGCAAAATGGGACGGCGTCTCATGGAGTGCCGTCGGAACATATCCTGACACCGGCATGAGCGGTCCTGTCTGGGCCCTGCATGCAGATGGTAACTGCTTGTATGTAGGAGGTCAATTCACAAAGGCGGGGTCGATAACGGCGAACAATATCGCCCGATGGAACGGTTCCGCGTGGTCTGCCCTTGGACCGGGATTAAACGGCACGGTCCGAACTATTTCAACCTCGAACGGGATCGTATACACCGGGGGTGATTTCACAGCCTCTGGAGTGCTAACCATCAATCATATTGCACGTTGTGACTCTGCCTCCCCTGCCTGGTCACCTCTGGGCAGCGGCACCGATCTTGGCGTTTTTGCGCTGGCGAAAACCGGCGACGACCTCTTTGCCGGCGGGCGATTTACCGTGGCTGGAGATAAGGGATCCTCACTCATCGGCCGGTGGAATACGTCATACGTTGCGACAGACGTCGGACCGGAAACACCATTTCCATCTTCATTCGTGCTTGACCAGAATTATCCGAATCCGTTCAATCCGACGACAGCTATCAGCTATCAGCTCTCAGCAGTCAGTGAGGTGAGGCTTGCGGTATACGATATCCTCGGACGCGAAATTGAGGTATTGGTCAACGAACGGAAGGGTCCGGGGAAATACGAAGTCCGGTTCGATGCCTCCCGTTTGGCGAGCGGCGTGTATTTCTGCCGCTTAACCGCGGGACGATATGTTGAGGCCCGGAAGATGCTGCTAATGAAATGAGAGGGGAGAGAGACTTCAGTCATCTTGTCACCTCAGAACGGGGAGGGACATAACTTTGATCTCCAGAATCGTGTCGATCGTTCTTGGTCTGGTGTACATTGCCTCGGGGGTGGGCAAACTCCTTGACGTACCCTCCTTCTATATCGCGATCATGCCGTATGGCATTCCCGACGATGCGTTGCCGTATATTGCGATCGCGATTCCGTCCATTGAAGTTATTCTGGGATTCGGGTTGTTGTTCTTCGTGAGGACCAGGTTGCTCGCGCTTATTTCCATCGTGCTCATGACACTCTTCACCGTCGGTTTTGCCTATGCACATCTGGCACAGGGAGTGGACAAGTGTGGCTGTTTCGGCGCGATATCGGCCTTCGAAACGACTCCGGTTCTCTCGCTGGTGAGAGATATTCTTCTCATTGCTGCCTCTGTGTTTCTGTTCCGGAGACCGGTAACGGGAATGGAATCGTCAACTCCCCGCTGGCGGCTCGGCTTTCTCTGTGTGATAGGCGCCGCCTCGTTTGCGTTGTCCGGAATGTCCATGATGCAGCCTCTGTATTCTCCGGAGCCGTATCTCAATAAGCGAATTCAGGATACGCCGATGAATGCAATGGTCCACACCAACAGCGATTCCACGTATTTAATCTTCGCCATGAGCGTAACCTGTTCGCATTGCTGGAACGCGACGGAAAACGTCAAGGCGTACAAGATCACAAAGCATGTCGACCAAATAATAGCCTTGAGCGTCGGGACAGATTCTGCCGCTGCGGTGTATAAGGAAC
>Ga0326726_10004711_pt1 | contig 12445 bp, 4 predicted proteins | sample MHFenrmetagenome_2_FD_207603 | JGI IMG/M metagenome (GOLD analysis project Ga0326726, IMG submission 207603) | Lab enriched peat soil microbial communities from Michigan Hollow, Ithaca, NY, United States - MHF15MN | ecosystem: Environmental > Terrestrial > Soil > Wetlands > Peat | place: USA...
TTTGGCGCGCGGGCCGAGGTTGTGGATCATCCTCGCCACCCAGCCCTTGCCGCTCCCGCTCTCGCCGAGCAGCAGCACGGTGGTCCGCTCGCTCTGCGCGAGGAGCGACACCTGGTGCGCAAACGCTTTCATGGCCGCCGAGGTGCCGAGCGAATCGAGCCCGTGCCCGGCGGCGGCCTGGCTGAAGAGGGCCTCGTTGACCCGGCGGAGCCGCGCCTTGTCCGCCACGCGGGCCGCGGCCGCGGAGAGGTGGGTCATGTCCACGGGCTTGGAGAGGAAATTCTCGGCGCCGAGCTGCATCGCGCGGACCGCAGTGGGGACGTCGCTATTCCCGGTCAGGAGGATCACGCCGGCGTCGCGCTCGCGGAGTTTTTCGAGCACCTCCATCCCGTCCATCCCGGGCAGGTGGAGGTCGAGCATGACCACCTCCGGCCGGAGGCGGTCGTAGGTGGCCAGGCCGGCCTCGCCGCTCAGCTCGCGGGTGACTTCCCAGCCCAGCTGCTCAAAATAGTTGCCGATCGCCCGAAGGACGTCCGCGTCGTCGTCGATCAGCAGCACGGAACCGATCATTGTCTCACCTCGCGCCACGGCCGGGGTGTCGTGGCAATTCGAACCAGAAGCGCGCCCCGCCCCCCGGGCGGTTCTCGGCGCGGATGTCTCCGCCGTGGGCGCGGATGATGCCGTGCGAAATCGACAGGCCGAGGCCGGTCCCGCCGCCGACCGGCTTGGTGGTGAAGAACGGTTCGAAGATCCGCGCCATGACGTCGGGCGCAACACCCGGGCCGGTGTCCGTCACCTCGACCGACACCGTCTCCTCGTCGGCCCACAGCCGGACCGCGCCCTCACCGCCGGAGGCCGGCATCGCCTGCTCGGCGTTGGCCACCAGGTTGAGGATCACCTGCCGAATCTGGTCGGCGTCGGCGTGGACCACCGGCATGCTGGAAGCCAACTCCACCGTCCAGGTCCCGCGCCGGCGCCCGGCTGCCCCGACAACTTCGCGCACCAATGCCTCGAGATCCACCTCGGTCCGGCGCAGCGGGCGCTGCCGGGCAAAGGTGAGAAGGTCGGTCACGATCTGCGCCGCGCGCGTCGCCTCGGCGCGGATGCTTTCGACCACCCGCCGGCTGCCCTCGTCGAGCGGCTCGTCGAGGATCAGCGCCTGCGCCAGCGCGCTGATGCCGGCCAGCGGGTTGTTGAGCTCGTGCGCCACGCCGCTCACCAGGCGGCCCAGGGCCGCCAATTTCTCCGAGTGGCCCAGTTGTTCGCGCAGCCGCTGCTCGTCGGTCACGTCCCGGGCGATGGCGAGGACGAGCGGAACCGCCTCCCCTTCTCCGGAGGCGGGCACCGCCACGACGGCTGCCTCGCGCACCGCACCGTCGGGGCGCCGGAGCTGCATCACGAACTCGCGCCGCTCACCCGCCCGGACCGCCTTCAACTGCCGCTCGACGTAGTCTCGTTCGCCGGGGACGAGGAAGTCGGCCAGCCTCGGGCTGGCGTCGGCGAAGCCGCCCAGCGACCGGGCGGCGGGATTGACCGAGCGCATCAGCCCCGTCGCGTCCAGCGTGAAGATGGCGACCGGAACCGTCGCGAACAATGCCCGGTAGCGTTGCTCCAGCTGGAGGACGTGGCTGACGTCGTCGACCGCCACCACGTGGCCGCCCTCCGGGCGCGGCGTGGCGGTCACCAGCAGGGAGCGTCCGTCGGAAGCCTCGAGCAGGTCCGTCACCGCGGTCCCCACCTCGTGTGCGAGCGCCACGGGGTCCGGCATCCCGCTCCCCTCGGCGGCCAGGAGCCCGCGAAAGGCGCGCCCGACGATCTCCGTCACGGGGACGCCGGCCAGCTCGGCGACGAAGCGGTTGGCGCGGACGATGCGGCCTTCGGCATCGAGGATGGCCAGCCCGCTCCCGGCCGCGTCGAAGGCGCTCTGCCACTCGCGCCGGCTCCTGCTCACCAGGTCGAACAACCGGCTCTTGCCGATGGCCAGCGCGGCCTGGTCGGCGAAGGCCACCGCCAGCCGCCGCTCCTCCGCGGCGTACTCCTTCGGGCGGTCGTGGAAGAAGGCGAGCACGCCGATCGTCTCGTTCGCGAAGACCAGCGGCAGCAGCGTCGCCGAGGCGTAGCCCTCGGCCTGCACCGCGGCCGCGATCGGCGAGGCGAAGTCCCGGCGCGCCTGCTCCACGAAGACCGGCCGGCCCTCGAGCAGAGGGAGCGAGGCCGGCAGGGCGCGAAACTGCCGCTCGAATGCCTGGGCGTAATCCGCCGAGAGGCCGACCCGGGCGAGGCAGGAGGCGGTGAGCTGCGGCCGATTGATGAGAAAGACCCCCGCGCGCTCCGCACCGAAGACCCTGAGCCCTTCCTCCGCCAGATAGTGGGTGGTGCGGTCGGCGTCCTCGACGCCGGTGAGCGCGTGGGCCACCCGCCCGAGCGCATCGATCTGGTCGAGACGCGTCAGCAGTTCGCCCCGGAGCCGCAACCCGCTGACCGCAGCCGCGACCTGGTCCGCCACCGCCTGGAGGAGCTGGAGGAGGTCGTCACCCGGCACCGGCCATTCCGGGCCGGGGCCCGACACGGTGAGCACTCCGGTCACCACCGAGCCGAAGCGCATCGGCACGATCGCGCCGGGCCGGTGCGGGCGGGACCGGCGGGGATCGGGCGCGGTCGACGGATCGTCCTCGAGGTCGGCGGCCGCCCACGCCCGCTCGAGGCGCGCCACCGTCACCTGGGCGTCCCGCTCTCCCAGGACGTCGCCCACGCGGTAGAGCCGCGCTTCCCGCCCGATGGCCCCGAGCACCACGAGTCCTGGTTGATGTTCCCCCGGTCGGCCCGCGATCATCGCGCCCTCGGCCTGGGTCACCACGAGGGCGGCCTGCAATCCGCGCTCCACCACGGCGTCGAGGGTGCCGAGCCCCGAGAGGTCGTGCGCGAGCGACCGGAGGGCCTCGGAGCCGGCCAGCGTGGCGCGGGCCGCGGCGGCCGCCTCCCGCGTCGTCCCGGCGATGCGTGACGCCTCCAGGGCGATCGCCGCATGAGCCGCCACCGCCTCAACTGCGCGGGCCGCCTCCTCGTCATAAACGTCGGCGCGGTAGGACTGCGCGGACAGCACGCCGATCAGTCGGTCGCCGAGAAGCATCGGGGCATGAATGGCGGACTGGCTCGGCTCGCTCGAACCGAAGAGGTTTCCGCGGACTGCGCGCGGCTCGCCCTCCGCCCCGAGCACCAGCGTGCGCCGCTCCCGCACCACCCAGCTGGTCGGTCCGCTGGCGAGCGCCGCCTCCGACGGCGGCAGCCGCGTACCGCGGTCGGTGTGCGCCACGAACCGCAGCTTCCCGTCCTCCGCATCCCAGAGCGCAAGGTAAAACGAGTCGCACTCCACCAGGCGTCCGACCTGTTCGCGCAGCACGTCATAGAGGGCGGCTGGCTCGAGGAGCCGGGCCGTCGCCGCCGCGATCGCCGCCAGCACCTCCACGGGCAGCGCCGACCCGCGCGACCCCGGGCTCATGACGGGCCCGCCACCATCACCCGGAGCGCCCCGGGCACGACGGTCGCCGTGAACGGCGTCGTCCCGCCGAGGTCACCGTCGAGCTGGACCGGGGTGGGATGGTCGGTTTCCACGTGGATTTCTCGGCCGCGGACGTGCCCGATCCTGGAGTCGGGGCCATCCTCGCGGCGCAGGAAGTGCCAGAACGCCTGCACCCCCTCGGCGAGACTGTCGGCGCGAAGCACCACGACGTCGAGCAGCCCGTCGTCGGGCCGGACCCCGTCGCCGAAGCGGAGGAGCGGGGGGATCACCTCGGCGCAGTTCGCCACCAGCACCAGCGCCGCGTGCGCTTCGTACTCGACGCCGTCGACGCGGATCTGGTAACGGAAGTTCCGCACCTCTCCGATGAGCCGCAGCGTGGTGGCCACGTAGGCAGCGATCCCCCACCGCTGCTTGAGCGCTGGTGGCGTCTCCGACATCACGCGGGCGTCGAAGCCGGCGCCGCAGGCCACCGCGAAGTAGTGGCTCTCCCCCGAGGCGTCGAGCCGCCCGAGGTCCATGGATTTGACCTGCCCGCGCGCGAGGATTTCTGCCGCGCGCGCCGGGCTGGACGGGATCCGCAGGTTGCCCGCCAGCAGGTTGCCCGTCCCACCGGGGATCAGCCCGAGGATCACCCCCGTGCCGACCATTGCCGAGGCGGCCTGCATGGTGGTTCCGTCACCGCCGAAGACCGCGACGGCATCCATACCCGCGCTCACCCCCTCGGCGGCCAGGCGGCGCGCGTCGCCGGGACCGCCGGTCGCGACCACCTCCGTCTGCCATCCGCCCCGGCGCAGGACGTCGCGGACCTCACGCACCGTCTTCGGGTGGGTGCGCGCCGCGGCCGGGTTGGTGATGAGGAGGACTCGGCGCACGCTAGAACTCCTGCTCCCAGAGGAAGTCGAGGCCGGCCTGGTACCGGTCGTTCGTGGTCAGCGGAGAGGTCTGCTGATCCTGGGTGCAGGACGTCGAGGGCTCGAAGCTGGCGAGGAAGCGCCAGCCCTTGCCGAAGCGGTACTCGAAGCTCGCGCCGATGTTCTTGTAGCTGGTCTGCCCGCCGGTGGTGCAGATGCCGGCGCTGAAGGTCAGGAAGCTCTTGCGCCCGATCTGCCAGCCCGCGGCGAGCTGGGTGGCGGTGGAGGAGCCGTAGGCGCCGCCGGCGGTCCCTGGGCGGAGCTCGATGTAGTCCACCGGCACCCGGAGGTCGGTGATCAGCGTCCGCTGCAACTCGCTGGTGACCGCGCTCGAGAGGTAGGCGAGCCCGAGGTTGAGCGCCTGCGACTGGTCCCCGGAGCCGCCGCCGGTGCTCGAGAGGTTTGACGCCGGGCGCCCGAACATGAGGTACGACACCAGGTTCGTCTCGGAGATCGGCGGCAGCACGGTGGAGGTCAGCTCCAGCTTCGGCTCCTGCAGCGTCCCGGTGATTTTCGCGATGACGTCGATGTCCTGCGTGCCGTCCAGCGGCCGTACCGTGTGCTCGGCTTCGATGTCGAGATCGGCGTTGAGGTCGGGAGTCCCGAGGAACCGCACCTTGCCCTTCTGGACCTGGAAGTCGCGCCGGACCGGCCCGATTGCAAGGGTGTAGTTGCCGCGCAGCGCGTCCATGCGGCCGTCCACCCGGTACAGGCGGCGGAGCTTGTCGACGCGGACCTCCCCGGCCAGCTGAATATTGGCCTCGTTCGATCGAAGCCAGAAGGCGTCGCCGACCTTCACGATCAGGCTGTCCACCCGCAGCGAGTCCACGAACCGGTTGTTGCTCCCGCGGCCCCGCTGCAGCATCTGCTGGAATCGCTGGTCGAGCAGGTCGCGGAACTCCGGGTCGTCGAGATCCACGACGTCCTTTGACACCAGGTCCGCAAAGTACAGCGCGCCCCGATTGGCGGTGACCCGGCCGGTGAGCCGTGGCGCCGAGAGCGGGCCGGCCAGCTTCATCCGGCCGCTGCCTTCGAGCGTCAGGAAGCCCCGGATGTCGCTGGCGCGGAAATTGTCCACGTCGAGCCGCAGATCGAGCGTCGGGTCGGTCAGCGACTGGAAGCGGACGGTGCCGGTGGACAGGAAGGAGCCCGCGCCCGGGTCGGTGCGGAGGAGGAGCGAGTCGAGCACCAGCGAGTCGCCCAGGAGCCGGGCGTGTCCCGCAATCGTCGAGTAGCGCACACCCAGCTTCGGGACGCTCGCCTGCCCGTTGCGGACGTCGATGAACCCCGCCAGCCGCGGCGCCTGCCAGGTGCCCTCCACCCTCGCGTCCACCCGCAGGACGCCCGACACGCGGCGGACGCTCGTCGTGAAGGCCTCGAAGGTGCCAAGGTCGAGGCTGTCGGCGCGGGCCCGGAGCACGAGCGCGCCGTCCACCTGGCGGCGCGGCACCCGCGCAAAGGCCAGGTCGAGCGGCAGCGCCGCTTCGATGCCGAGGATGCGCTGGCCGGTCTTCCAAATCGAGAGGTTTCCCTGGAGAAGACGGTCCTCGTAGTGAAGGATGCCTTGGGCGAACGGAGCGCGGAAGTCACCGAAGACCCCGTCGCCGAGTGAGGCGGTCCCGTCGATGGTCGGCGCGAGCCGGGTCCCGGCGATCTCGAGATTCGCGCCGATCGAGCCCGAGACGCCGGTCGTGTCGCGCTGCATGATGCCGGTCACGTCGCGAAGCCCGAGGCCATAGATGTCGACCTTGAGGCTGCCGGGTCGATCGCCGGGGAGCCGGCCGGCGACCTCGACCGCCCCGGAGCCCTCTTCCGCCTCGAGGCGAAGCGGCGTGACCATCGTTCCCGAGTCGGAGGTGATGGCGCGCGCCGGTGCGTGAAGCCGCCACGTATGGCCCGACAACCCGACCGACAGGGAATCGAGCGACACGACGCGGGTGGCGGAGTCGGCGGTGTAGCCGCCCACTGCCCCGAAGCCCGCCCCGTCCCCGCTCTCGAACGAGGTGGACCACCCGAGAGAGTCGCTCCACCCCAGCGCGCTCGCCCGCACGTTCGTGACCGCGGCGTTGCCGAGCGCGACGGTGTCGGCGAGGAGTTCGAGGCTCAGCTGGGGCCGGGAACCGCCGACCCAACCCAGGGTGGCGGAAAGCGAGTTGAGGCGGGCCCCGCGGAAGTGCACCTGCGAGGCATCGGCAAAGCCGGACACCATCAGGGAGTCCAGGGCGCCGCTGAGCGAGAGGTCGGCGCGTCCCCTGCCCTGCAGGCCGGCGTCGGCGGTGTCGGGCTCCAGGGCAAGGGCCTGCACCAGGAGCGAGTCGAAGGCATGGAGGCTGTCGATGGCCACGGTCAGGTCCAGCTGTCCCTCGAAGGGCGACGCCCAGCCCAGCGAGCCGTGACTCTCGAGCGAGCCTCCATGCCAGCGTACCTCCAGGGTATCGACGACGAGGAGGCTGTCCCGCACCGCCAGCCGGGCCACCGCGGTATCGAGGCGAAATGCGCCGTAGCGACCGGGTCCCATCACGCCAGATACCGACCCCTCGGGCCCGCGGAGGGTATCGATCGACCCCGCGACCAGCATGCTCCCGGTGAGTTCGGTGGAGGGCCCGGCGCCGGTCAGGGCGTGCAGGTCCACATGGCGGAAATCCACCCGCAGTGAATCTCCGCCCCAGAGCGGCGGGCTGGCGAACGCCGGGCCGAGGAGCCTCACCTCCCCGATCTCGCCGTGCACATCGGCGTCGAGATCCATGCGGGCCAGCGTGCCGGCCAGCCGCACGTGTCCGCGGATCGACCCGAGGCTGGTGAGCGTCGGGTAGCCGGCGCGGATTCCCTCGAAGGAGAGCGAATCGAGATTGAGATCGCCGTCGAACGCGGTGAGCTCGTGGCGCGTATCCAGGCGGATCCAGCCGTCGGCGGCGCTCGGCGGCCTCGTGCTGTCCTGCTGCCACATCGTGCCCGAAAAGAGCACGTTCTTCCAGGGGCCATCGAGCGTGCCCGCCAGCCGGGCCCGACCCGTGAGCGTGACCGTCGGAGCCAGCAACTGGACCGTGCGCAGGTCGACGTCCGAGGCGGTCAGCGTGAAATTGCGGAAGATCACGCCCTCGACGCCACCCATGAGGAGGCGGCCACGGCCCACGAAATGACTGGTGGCCCCGCCGGGCACCCCGTTGTCGGTCATGAACATGTCGAGCGTCAGGTCCATGTCCGTCAGGAAGCCGTTGCCGGCCAGCTTGCCGGAGACGCTGCCGATGAGCGGGAGGGTGTCGAGGTAGGGGCGCACCGCCTCGAGGTCGAGCCGGTCGATGGTGAGCGCCATGTCCTGGACGCCGAGCCCCTTCCGCGCATCCGCGATGGCCACCAGCGCCCCGTCGATGCGGGTCGTGTCGTTCTCCAAATGGAGCCCCTGCAGCGCGTAGTTCACCCGTTCGGCGGAGGCCGACTTTGCCACCACGATCGAGCTGCCGTGCAGCGCCGGAAAGTCCGGCGACACCCAGCGCAGGTCCACCAGGTCGAGCTTGCTGAAGCGCATGCCGAAGTCGAAGAGCATCGGCCCGTCGGGCCAGGTGACCGCCCCGGCACCCTGGAAGCGCGAATTCGGCAGCGCACCGCGGGTGATCTCGAAGACCAGGCTGTCGCCGTGGATGCGTGCCTGCCCGTGGGCCTGCTCGACCCGGACACCGGGATCGCTGACCCGCACGCCGAGCGTGTCGATGTCCATGCTGAGGGGGCGGTGGTCGGGCGTGCTGATCGTCAGCCGCGAGAGCCCGAGATCAAGGCTGTCGAACCGGCGCACTTCCTCGAGTCCCTCGGGTCCCTCCACGATCTCCTTGCCGGGGAGCGCCCGCTGCGCGGCGAGGACCGAGTCACCGAGGCGCGGGGCCACCCAGCTCGGCGGATGCCAGGGCAGGCGGAGCGTGAGGGTGCCGCCATGGATCTGGAGATCGTGGATCTCGATCAGGGGCGACGGACCGCCGCCCGGCCCCTCGCCGATGTGGAGCACCTCCTCGTAGTTCATCCGGCCCGACTTGCGGCGCACCAGCTCGATCACCGGATCCTCGGCGACGACGCGGCTGAACACGAAGCGGCCGGCGAGCAGGTTGGGGAGCCGGTAATGCACGTCGAGGCTGGGAAACGTTGCGACACGAGCCCCGGAACTGTCGGAGAGCACCACGTCGGAGAGCACGAGGGAGGTGAGGAAGTTCCCCGTGATCGATCCGATGTCGAGGTGGCCCCGGAACACCTTGTCGGAAAACGCGGTGACGGTCCGGGCGAGGAGCTTTCGGCCCGGCGGAGCCGCGGTGAGCGCCAGGAGGACGCCCACGACGAGCCCCAGTGTCCCGAAGGCCGTGACGAAGACGAAGTGGGCGACCCGGCGGCGCATCAGAACGGTTGCCCCACCGCGAAGTGGACCACGAACCGGTCAGGATTGCCGCCCGGCACGTAGTTCTCCCTGATCCGGATCAGGGCGTTCTGCCGGTCGAGGTACAGCGTGCCCGATTGCTGGGCGTACCCGTTGTAGCCCACGTCGAGCCGCACCGGCCCGAGCGGCGTCACCAGGCGGAGCCCCATGCCCGGCGTCACCCGGATCGACGGCCCCGTCGCGTACCGGTCCCACAGCGTCCCCGCGTCGACGAACACGACCCAGCGGAGCAGCCGGCCCCACACCGGCGACGGCAGCCGAAGTTCCACGTTCGCGACGGCCAGCATGTTGCCGCCGACCGGCGAGTACCGCACCGCGCCCTGCGGGATGTACCCGGTGCCGATCGAGTCCAGCGGAAAGCTGTCATCGACCACGAGGTAGTTGACCGGTCCGAGCCCGTTCAGCTGGTAGCCCCGCACGTCGTTAGGCCCGCCGGCGTAGAAGCGGTTGGCGGGCGGCACGTAGCGGCTCTCCTCGAGCCCGAACTTCGTGATCGGCGCCCAGAGCGCGCCCCCGAGGATGCGGAAGCTGACGACAGAGTTCCGGGAAATCGTCCGGTACCAGGCCCGCTGCGCGGCAAGCTGGAGGAACTGCTGGGTGGCGGCGGAGCCGAGGATCTGCGCGCTGATGGTGGTCTGGAACGTGGTCCGCGTCCCGTTGGTCGGGTTGAGCGGATTGTCGACCGAGAGGAAGGTCGCCGAGCCGGTCAGCGCGCCGAGGCCGAGCTTGGCACTGAGCCGCGCGATGTCGTCGGCGCTGCAGACATCGAGCGAGACGCAGAAGCTCGCGGGGCTCGCCTGGGTGCTGCCGTACGTGTAGGTGTAGGTGAGCCCGAGCCGCGCCCGGCGGAACGTCTCGCGGTTGAGGCTGAGCCCGGCACCGATTTCCTGGCGAAGGTACACGAGGTAGTCGGAGCGCCGGTCCGCGAAGACCGTCGTCGAGAGGGTATTGTGCGGCGAGAGGAATGCCGGGCGCCGGAGCGCGACCGCCAGGTTGTAGTTCACCTCGCCGGAGCCGAGCGTGTCCGGCTTCAGCTGCGAGCAGAGGAAGTTGTCCTGCATGCCCCAGTTGGTCGGCTCGCCGACACCGATCTTGGAGAGGCGGCCGCTGAAGTCGAGAATGCGACCCCCGCCCGCAAAATTCCGGAAGGTGATTCCTGCCCCGAGCCGAAGACAGTCGTCGGTGGCGTACCCGGCGCTCCCGCGGGCCTGGCGCGGCTTGCTCTCGACCACGCGCACCTGGAGCGGCACGGAGTCCGACGTCACCTGGTACGCCGCGCTGTCGATCCCCACCGCCGCAAAGCTGAAGAGCTCGGAGCGATACAGGTTGTACTGGCTCCGGAAGAGGTCTTCCTGCGAGAAGGTGTCGCCCGGGCTCGCCGCCATCAGCGAACGGACGACATCCGGGTTGACGCGCTGGGTACCGCTGACCTGGATGGTACTGACCGTCGACAGCAGGCCGGGCTGAAGGTCGATCGCCGCCTTGGCGGTCAGCGTGGTCTTGTCGACCTCGAAACTCTGGAACGACACCGCGTCCGGGTAGCCGCGGTTGCGCAACCGCCGGACCAGCGTGTCGGCGGTCGCCTCCAGCTGGATGCGGCTGAAGGGGTCGCCCGGCCGGAGCGGCAGTGACCCGACAAGGGTCTGGCGGTCCGGCAGCGAATCGAGGCCGAGGATGTCCAGCGAGTCGAGCCGGACCGGCTGCCCCTCGGTGATGTTGAAGGTGATGTAGATGTTTTTCGGCGTCCGCCGGACGAGCGTGTCCACCACGACGTTCAGGTACCCCGACTTCCGGTAGAGCAGCGTCAGCCGCAATACGTCCCGCTGGAATTCGAGCTCGTCGAAGGGGCGCTTTTCCCCGAGCCCGATCCAGCTCACCACCCCCGCGCGGGCGAACCAGCTGGAGTTGGTCGTGGCGATGGCGGATGCCAGCTGCACGCCGTCGAGTGCGTGATTCCCCTTGAAGGACAGGCCGCGCACGATCAGCGGTTCGTCCTGCGCCGCAAGCGGCTGGACGCAACAGAGGACGACGAGGATCGCGTAGAGCACGCCCCGGGGCATGCTCACGCGGCGGCCCACCGCGACGCGGGCCAGCGCGTGATTGACGGCATGCTGTAAGATGCCTAGTTTCACCACCTTACGCCACGGCGGAGGGGCCCCTGGCTCCGCCTCCTTCCGGTGCGCCGATTCCCCGCCGCCGACCCGCATGGATCCGCTGCCGATGATGCGCTCCCTCGTTGCCGCCCTGCTGGTCCTGACCGCGTGCGGCGGCGAGGGCGGCCCACGCACCATCACCTACTATTTCACGGCGGATCCCCGCTCGCTCGACCCGGCCTTCTCGACGGATGTACCGAGCGGCGAGATGATCGCCATGTTGTTCGACAACCTGACCGAGTTCGACCCGGCCGGTCGGCTGCAGCCCGGCTTGGCCACCCGTTGGGAGGCCGATTCCAGCGGGGCGACGTACACCTTCCACCTTCGCGCCGGCGCCACCTTCCACGACGGCCGTCCCATCACCGCCGCGAGCGTGCGGGCGTCCTTTCTGCGGGTGCTCCGCCTCGCCTCGAAGGGTTCGCGGACCTGGACCCTCACCCCGATCAGGGGCGCCGCCGCCTTCGCGGCCGGCACCACCACGGACGTCGAGGGAATCGCCGTGCCCGACGATTCCACCCTGGTGTTCACCCTGCAGGAGCCGCTCAACATCTTTCCGAAGCTCCTCGCGATGCCCGCGGCGGCGGTGGTGCCCGAGTCGATCGGGCCTGACTTCAGCGAGGCGCCGCTCGGGAGCGGCCCCTGGCGCTTCGTCGGCTGGTCGCACGACGACGAGCTTCTCGTGGCCGCCTATCCCGGGTACTGGGCGGGCCGTCCGCGCTCGGACACTCTCCGGGTTCGCATCATCCCGGAGCCGCTCACGCAGGCGGCGGAATACGAGTTCGGGCAGCTGGCGGTCGTGGAAGTGCCGTTCAGCGAGACGGCCCGGTGGGAAAAGGAGCACGGACCGGAGCTGCAGCGGCGCGCCGCGCTCCGCGCCCTGTACGTGGCCATCAACACCCGCCGCGGCCCGCTCAAGGATGTGCGGGTGCGCCGCGCGCTCAATCTGGCGGTGGACGCCGGCACCATGCTCCGGACCATCATGGCGGGACGCGGCGTCCGCGCGGCAGGCGCGATTCCCCCGGGCATCGAGGGATACGACAGCAGCCGCGCCCCCTACCCGCACGATCCCGCCGCCGCGCGCGCGCTGCTCGCCGAGGCGGGCTACCCGAACGGGCTGACACTGAAGTTGTGGCGCACCCAGCGATCCGAGCTGGCCCGCATCGCGCAGTCTATTCAGCAGAGCCTGGCCGAAGCGGGGATCACCGTCGAGATCATCGAGCGGGACGCCTCGAGCGCGCGTGCCGCCTCCTCCAAGGGCGAGGCCGACCTCTTCCTGACCGACTGGTACGCCGACTACCCCGACCCCGAGAGCTTCAATTATCCCACCTTCTACTCCGGCAACGCCGGGAGCGGCGGGAACCGCGCGTTCTACAGCGATCCGGTGACCGACCGGATGATCCTCCTGGCGCGGCGCACCCCGAACGCCGCGCTCAAGGACAGCCTG
>Ga0326726_10004712_pt1 | contig 12445 bp, 14 predicted proteins | sample MHFenrmetagenome_2_FD_207603 | JGI IMG/M metagenome (GOLD analysis project Ga0326726, IMG submission 207603) | Lab enriched peat soil microbial communities from Michigan Hollow, Ithaca, NY, United States - MHF15MN | ecosystem: Environmental > Terrestrial > Soil > Wetlands > Peat | place: USA...
CCTCGCGGATTCCCTCCTCGATGAAGATGCGGCGCGGGGTGTCTACGAGATCCTCGATGCGGCCGCGGATCGCCTGGTAGGGTTTCAGCCGGCCGATGCGGTCGGACCGATCGTGCTCCTTCGTGACGATTACGTCCAGGAGACGTCCGGGACGTGGGAGTATGGGATTCTTGTTTCGCTGACGGCGCAGAAGGTGAGGTTGGCATGAGTCATGTCCGGACACAGATCAGGGCCGCTGCAAAGGCGTGGATGGAGGAGATTACTCCGGGCAAGGTGTTTGGCCGGGTGCATCCTCTGAAGCCGGGGACGTTCCCGGGGATCTGCGTGTTTTTCGACGAGGAGGCCGGGTCGCCAGATGGCGCGCCTGTCGGCGCGACGATGCGGCAGATGACGCTTGTGATCGAGCCACATGTTGAGGGGTTTGACTCGGACGACGACCTCGATGCGCTGGCCTTGCAAGTCGAGCAGCAGGTGTTTGCTGATCCGACGTTCGGGGGGGTTGCGATGCTTGGGTCAGTGTATGAGGGGGCTCGGGTGGAAAGTGGCCCGGCGACGCAGCAGATGCAGTACTCGAAGCTGCGGATGCAGTGGGTGGTGATATATCGAACCAAGGATGGAGATCCGGAACATGGCATCTAAGAGAAATTATGAGAATCGTGAACAGGCGCCGGAGCTGGTGCCGATGCGCGCGACATGGGGCGATGTCCGGGATGTGATCCCGGAGATGGTTGCCGTGCTGGAGGCGCAGGGGTGGTGTGTCATCAATCAGGAATCAACCAATGAGGAGGAATCATGCAGTTAGGAAACAGCGCTGAGGCGTACGTTGGTACGCACAAGATCAGCCACCACACGGCGATCTACTGGGGCGAGGGTTCGCGCGCCATGGTGGAAAGCGAGGCGCAGCGGCTGGTGAACGCTCATCCGGAGACGTTCGTTGGGGCGCTCGGGTCGGCGAGCTGCCGAGTCGCGTGTGAGCGAGACAAGGCTGACACTAATGGCCAGTTGGCGCTGATCGCGGCGTTCAATGCCGGGACGACCGTGCAGCTGGTCGTGTATCCTGAGGGGAATACGACTGGAAACGAGAAGTGGACCGTAACGGCCTATGTGATCGACTGTGGTGAAACAACGTTCAAAAACGGGGCGCTGCCGATGCTCGAGTTTAAGTTCTCGATCTCCGGCGACGTGACCAAAGGGGTGGTGAGCTGATGGGACTGATCGACACGATCGAGGCCGCGTATGATGCGCGGCCAATGGCTCGGGAGCGGGTGCCTGAGTGGGAATCGCCGGAGTCCGGCGAGGTGTGGGTGCATTACAAGCCGGCAACACAGTACGAGCTGGACGTGGTGGGAAAGGAGGTTCCTGAGGGGGCGTCCGGAAGCCGCTGGAACGCCCAGGTGGTTGTGCTGAAGGCAATGGACGCAGAGGGTAAGCGTGCGTTCTCGAATGGCGATGCTGAGCGACTGCTGAAAAAGGGGTATTCGGCGGTGCTGAACCGGCTCGCGCGGCTGATGCTTGCGGTGCCAAACCCGGTGGACGTGGAAAAAAAATAAGGGCCAGCCCTACCGAGTTCAATTGGTACGGGCTGGCGCGGGAGCTGGGGATGAGTGTCGCTCGAGCGAAACGTGAGGTTTCCCTCGAGGAGTATGCTGGATGGATGGTGTTTTTTTCTCTGGAGTCTGAAAACCGGAAGCGGAGCAATGGCAGCGGATAAGAGCTTTAAAATCAAGGTCGACATACGGGCGGATAACAACGCCTCGGCGACGTTGCAGGCGGTGTCTGGCGGGCTCGGCTCGGTAACGACCGGGATGGATGCGGTCAAGCAGGCGGCTGCCGGCGTCGATGTGACGATGGATGAGACGATGCGCTCGCTGGTGCCTCCGAATGTTGAGGCGCAGCTCGATGCTGTGACTGCGTCGGTGCTGAAGACGTCCGAGGCGGTTAAAGGGCTCGGGTCCGGTGGATTGGGTAATCTTGAGGCTGAGCTGAAGCAGCTCGCAGCGGCGACGGATAATTTTGATCGTTCGATCGGTGGGGTCGGGCGGTTGCAGGATGAGCTGTACGGGGTGGACCAGACCGCCGAGAAGGCTATGTCAACCCTCCGGAATGCGGCAAATGTAAGGTTCGATCCTGCGACAAAGTCGATATCCGAGCTGCGTGCGGAGTTGCGCCAGACGATGGACCTGATGGAGCATGTGCCGGTAGGCAGCGATATGTTCGCGCACTTGACGCGGGAGGCTGGCCAGTTGAAAGGCCAGTTGATGTCTGTAGAGGCGCAGATGGTTCAGACGGCCCGGGCTACTGAATCGAAACTTGGTTCGTCGGTGAAGGGATCGACTATGATCCTGCAGGATATGGGGCGCGTCATTTCTGATTTGCCGTATGGGTTTATCGGTATCGCCAATAACCTGAGCCCTTTGGCGGAGGGGTTTACACGGGTATCACGCGACGCTGGCGGGTCTGGTGCGGCGATCAGCATGATGCTTGCTGAACTGGCGGGGCCGGCGGGTCTGGCGATGATCGGTATCCCGATCGTATCGGCGCTGGCGGTGATGTTCGGTGATGACCTGGTGCGTGCGGTGATGGCGGGTGGCGAAAGCATTGATGACCTGCGGAAAAAACTTGATGGTATCCAGCAGTACAAGGATTTCGATATGACGGTGCGGATCGCGGGGCTTGATGGCATCGCGAAGCTGAATGTGATGCTTGATCAGGCACTGGCGAAGAAGGCGTTCTTGGAGGGAGCTGAGACGCACGATAAGGCGGTCGAGCGGTATAATGATCCGAATTGGCTTGTTGGGATGACTAATCCGTTGGCTTATGGGATGATGACAAACCGCAGGGCTGAGTTGCAAAATAAAGCGAAGCAGGATCAAGATGCATATTACCGGATGTATGCACGGAAGATTGCTGAAGGGCGGCTGATGCTGGGCGGGGAATATGATGCGCAGCTGCTTCAGAAGTATATGGGCATGAGCGCTGGTGACGCGGAGCGGTTACTGGCTCGGACACAGTCAAATCTTGAGGTCGAGTCGCTTCGATCACAGATCGAGGGAGAAAACGCTAAAGACGCCGCCAAGGGGGCCAAGGTCTCCAAGGGATCCAAGTCATCGGGGATCAAGGTTTCGGACGATTTTGCCAAGGTGCTTGAGTCTCTGGACGATGAGCGGAAGAAGTTGACCATGACGACGTCGGAGTACAAGGCGTATCAAATGATCAAGCGTGCAGGCGTTGCCGAGGGGTCGCAGCAGGCGGAGGTGATCAGATCCGAGGTTGAGTCGCTCGATAAGCTGGGGCAGTCGTATAAGGACGATGCGGAGGCGGCAGACTGGTTTATGAAGCATGGGTCGGATGCGATGGATAGCGTCAAGAGCCGTACCGATCAGCTGTTGACGGCGATGGATGATGGGTTCCAGAGTTGGTCTGGCTCGTTTGAGTACATGCTGAATGACCTGGTGTGGAGTGCTGATCAGTCGTTTGGCGATATCCTGCAGTCGTTTGGTGAAATGATCACGCAGATGATGATCAAGTCGCAGATCGCGCAACCTCTAACGTCCGGGGTGAGCTCGTTTCTGCAGTCGCTGATGGGTGGATCGTCGGTTCCTGTGTGGGATAATGGTGGCGCTCAGGCGGTTGATCTGAGTTCGTACCTGAATGTGCCGGCATTTGCGTCTGGCGGAGTGGTTCGCGCGTCTGGAGGTGGGTCGGTTGTGCGCGTCGCCGAAGCGGGCCAGGATGAGGCGATTATTCCTCTGCAGGATGGGTCGGTGCCGGTCGACTGGCGCGGTGGGTCGCGGTCGGCGTCGGATTCGGTTCCGTCGATCAGAATCGAGCTGATCAACCAGTCATCGAGCCCGGTACAGGCGACCGGGGTAAGCCCTTCGATCGACCTGAACGGCATCGTGATCGGCGTGGTGCTTGAGGATATGCAGTCGAATGGGCCGATTCGCCAGTCGGTTTCGGCTGTGGTCATGGGAGGTCGCTGATGTCGTACCCGGTATATCCGACTGATCCCATGTGGAATTGGTCGTCTGATGTCGATCATATGATCTCAACAATCGAAAGTGATAGCGAGGCTAACTACGTTCGGTCCCGGAGGCTTTCGACCCGTGACCGGCAGGAGTGGACGCTGAGCTATAAGACCTCTACGGTAAAGTGGGAGATCATCCTTGCGTTCTGGCGCTTGTATGCAGGGGCGGCGGTGAAGTTTACCACTCCGGACGGGGTGACGATTGTTGCGGTTCTTGGGGGAAAGATCAAACGGACCAAGCAGGCTGGGTGTGAGGTTTATCAGGTCACGTTACGGGAGCAGTGATGGTAACTCCAAATTATGCAGATATCAATTCGCTCTCGAAGGCGGGGGTGTATGTGGTGCTGCTTGATATTACCCTGGCGAATTTCGGGTCGTTGCGGATCACCAGCAATGGGGAGGCGGTCGCGTTTGGCGGGGAGTCGTTCGTTCCGGTGCCGTTCCAGTTCGGGACGATGGAGAAGTCGATGGGCGGCCAGAACCCGACCTGGACGATCGAGGTCGAGAATGTGCAGGGGGCCGTGCTTGCGCAGATGCTTGAGTATGAGGCGGCACGGAAAGTGGCTGGGTCAGCTGATAATGGCATGTCGGTGGCGGTGTATGGAGTGAATGCCCTGGACACGTCTCAGGTGGTGATGGAGGAGTATTTCGATCTGGATCGTTGGAGCTGTCCAAAGCCGGGCAAAACGGTGCAGTTCGTTTTTGGTGGAGATAACCCGATCCGGATCCGGTTCCCGAGGGCTCGGTTCCGCTCTGATTTCTGTGATGTGAAGTTCGGATCGGCTCGTTGCGGGTATGTTGGGCCCGAAACGTCGTGCAATAAAACCTTGGCCCGGTGCAGGGCGCTGGGCAATAGTTACCGTTTTGCCGGATGGCCCGGATTGGGGTTGGGGGTATGATGATCGATGTGGGCAAATATGTGGGGATCCCGTGGGTGTGCTCGTCGGTGCGCCCTCCGTCGTTTTCTGGGGCTGATTGCTATGGCCTGGTGCGGTTGTTCTATCGTGAAGAGTTTGGTGTTGATGTGCCTGATGCAGGGGCGGTGGCGGGAGATGTTGGGTCGGTCCATGAGGCGTATCTGTCGGTAAGGTGCCGATGGAGACTTGTGGATAAGCCGGTTCCATGGTGTGCGGTGGCGATGCGTCGGAATATGAGGGTTCCTGATCTGGTGACGCATTTCGGGATTTATGTTCCGGGGACGATCGCCCGGGTGCTCCATGCTCCGGAGGAGGTGACGGGATCTACGCTGGTGCGATTGTCGGCGGTTCAACAGTCTGTCGCGGGGTTTTACGTATGGCCAGAGTGACGGTTGCGGATATGCTGTCGCCTCATGTGCGCCTGGTGCGTGATGTTGAGGTGACCAGGTCGGCTGATCTGTTGGCGGAGCTGGTGTATGATGCGGGCTTGTCCCGGGCGGTGTTGATCCGGAATGGACTGGTGGTGAATGCTGAAGAGGATTTTGAGATCCTCGAATCGGATTCCATCGTCGTGCATCTGGTGCCGCAAAAGGGGGTGCTTCGTACGATAGCGCTGATCGCGGTTACGGCGATTGCCTCAACCATTATCGGGCCGTGGGCGGCAGGTATTATCGGGTGGACTTCGCGGGTCGGCGTTGCGGTGATGTCGGCGATTGCGGTCGCGGGGTCGGCGGCGTTGGTCAATGCGGTGCTTCCTGCGTCGGCAGCTGACCGGTCGACCGGGTCGTTTGGCGATCGGTCGAATATGTACGGTTGGAACATCATGACGAATGATGTCTCCGAGGGCGATGCGGTTCCTCGGCTGCTGGGGACACTGACGTTTGCGCCCAAGCTGGTCGATAGCTATATCGAAACGATCGGCGACAAGCAGTATTTCAACGGCCTTTATCTGGTCAATGATGGGCCGTGCGATGCGATCGGAGAGCCGACCATCAATGGGGTTGGTGCGTCGTCGTTCGGTGGGGTTACGGTTGAGTATCGGTATGGGGCTCTTGATCAGGCGCCGATGTCAAGTTTTTCGGCGGTTCGTGATGACCAGCTGGTGAACACCAAGGTTGAGTCTGGTGGTGAGTGGGTGACGATGCAGGCGCTTGGATCCGTGGCGTCCCGTCTGATCGTTACGCTGACGTTCCCTGGCGGTCTGTTTTCGATCGATCAGACGGGTAAGGATGCTGGGTCTCAGCGGGCTGAGTTTTGGGTAGCCTATGTCGAGTATTCGATGGATGGGGTGCATTGGACTCATTTTGTGGGATCTCCGGTTACGATTAGTGATAACACCCGATCGCCATTGCGCAGAACGGTCGATAGTGGTGATATTCCGCCTGGGAGGTACCAGGTGCGGGTACGTGGGCAGCGGAACACCTGGCCGGGTGATTTTACGCATGATTGTGAGATGTGGGTGGATTACCTCCAGGAGTCGGTTCCGATCGGGTTATGTTATCCTGGTCGATCGCTGGTTGCGATCCGTGCGCTGGCGACCGATAAACTCAATGGGTCGAGACCTCTGGTAAAGGTTCGGGCGACTGCCGGTGGAAGTAATCCTGCCGATCAGTGTCTGATGATCCTCGACGAGTGCGGGGTCAGGGCGTCAACTATCGATAGTGAAGCGTTTGCTGAGTGGCGGCAGGATTGCCTTGTTCGGAGTCTTTCGTGTGATATCCTGTTCGACACGATGTCGACACTTCGTGAGGCGCTCGACCTGGTGAGTACGCTTGGCCGTGCCCGGGTTGAGAAATTCGGGTCGCGGTATTCGGTGATTATGGATAAGCCTGGTCAGCTGCCGGTGCAGGGGTTCACGTTTGGGGTCGGCAATATCGACGTAGGGTCGTTCGGTATCGATACGGTTCCGGAGGTGGATCGGGCGAATGTGATCGATGTGTCGTATTACCCTGATGAAAAGGAGAATGCTCGGACCGTTTTTGAGGTTTCGTCGGCGTCGTACAATACCGATGAGAAGGAGCGCCGGACGGCGTTGAACCTGATCGGGTGTCGAAGTCTCGACCAGGCAACACGACACGCGAATTATCTGCTGAAGTGCAACCAGCACCTGACGCTGTGCCCTTACTGGTCTGCGGATCTTGATGCCATTGTCGCCAGGATCGGCGATATCGTCGCGGTGTCGCATGATATCCCGCAATGGGGAATATCTGGGTTGGTGGTGTCTGGCACCTTGTCGGGCGTCGTGCTCGATCGAGAGGTTGAGATGGATGCGGGTGTCATGTATGCGGTGCAGATTCGTGACGCTGACGATAACACAATTTTTGAACGAGAGGTGGTGTGGGCATCTGGCCCGGTGTCGGAGATCTCCCTGGTGACTCCTGCGCCGGTTGCGCCGAGCCTGCATGATGCCTTTTCGTTCGGTCCGGTCGGTCGGGTGTCGAAGCTGGTGCGTCTGACGGGGATCTCGACGACAGGCATGCATCTGCGCCGTGATCTGGTGTCGCTTGAGTATGTCCCGGAGGTCTATGAAGATGGGGCAACAGTGCCAGCTGATACCATGGTGCCGGCAGGGTTGTCGCGGCTTTCGGTGACTGAGTTCATCCGGTACGGTGTCGATCGATCGATCGAGACGGTGATGTGGGTGTCATGGTCAGGCAATGATCTGGCGTACACGGTGTCTTTCAAGGGCCCGTATGATCAGGAGTATCAGTCGGTGGTGGTGCTCAACCCGTATCTGGAGGTGGTCGTTGTGCATACCGGCCTGTATGCAATTCGGGTGCAGGATTCACGAGGACATTTGCTGGAAACGACGTATACCGTCCGTGGAAAGCTCGCACCTCCTGATCCGGTTACTGGATTGACGTGTGATGTCCAGAGTGATACGGTAGTGGTTTCGTGGGAGTATTCCACTCCGCCAATCGATTTCGATCATTTCGAAATTCAATATTCAGATCGGTCGGGGTCTTGGGTTACGCATGGGACAACGTCTCTCAAAGCTCGGTCATATGAGCTGCCGATTATGTCCGGTGGAGAAAATGTGGTGCAGGTGATGGCGGTCGATTCGTCTGGCGTGCGATCGACGCCGGGGGGGATTCGGTATACCCCATCGATCAACAAAATCGTCGGTCTCACCTCGTATTACGCTGATGGATGGGTGTGGATGGTTTGGGACAGGTATAGCTCCAGCCTTAACGGGATACGATATGAGGTGCGTCGAGGAGATAGCTGGGATGAGGCGACTGTTTGTGTGGTCACCGCAGATAACCGATATATCGCAGACGGCATCGGACGGTTTATGGTCAAGGCGATTTATTCAACGCGCTATGGCGTCGATATCTATAGTGGGGAGGACGATTCTCTTACGCTTGATAATAGCCGTATTCCTCAGAATGTGGTTGCGTCAAGCGTCGATTCGTTCCCGTGGAATGGGGTGGAGGATTCAAATGTCTACGTTTCGACCGAGGGGTTCCTGACGTTGTCTGCAGCGGTTGCTCTCGATGATGTCGATGATGTCGATATGCTGGCTGATTTTGATAGCCCTGGAGGACTTGCCCCGTATGGCCGATACGAATGCGCGGACACGATCACGCTGGCGTCGACCCAGTTGTGTAACTGTTCGATCGATGTCACCAGTTTCGGACGTAATGACCTCGATGATCTCGATTCAGCAGATGATTTTGACGCCATCGAGAACCTTGACGGGTATGTCGCGGGAGATTGCGAGGTGATTCCGATGATTGCCACCTTCAACGGTAGTGAGTGGAGCTCCTATCGCCGATTTTATCCTGGAGCTTATGCTGCCACCGCAGTTCGGTTTGCGGTTGACCTGTATTCCCACAATAGCAGCATCCGACCGGTAATCTCGGCCATCAGCTACATGGTCGATATGCCTGACCGGCTGGATGCCGCATCGGGCCTGTTGGTTCCGGAGACGGGCGTGTCGGTCGTCTATGCAACACCGTTCCAAACCGTCCCTTCGCTGCAGATCACCATCATCGACTCGCTTCCGGGTGATGATTTCATTTTCACCGAGCCGCCAACTGAATATGGGTTCAGCGGGGTTGTGAAAAACGGAGGGGTTGCTGTAATTCGAACCATTAACCATTTGAGTAAGGGGTATTGATATGTCACAACATGACTTTGACATAACCACATCTGACGCCCGTGGAGGAGCGGCGTACCGGGCACAGGTAAATCTTGCGCTGCAAGCTCTGGTGAGCAATAATGCGGGCTCTACAGCACCGGCGGTAACGTACCCCTATCAGCCGTGGGCAGATGTTGACGGGGATATGTTGCGGATGCGCTCGGCGGATAATAGTGCCTGGATTGATGTGATGGTGCTGTCTACGGCCAGGCCGGTGTATGTGCCGGAAGCAGTATCGAGTGCCGAGATCGGATATCTCCGTGGAGTTACTTCCTCGATTCAGGACCAGCTTGATGGGCGTTCGATTTTCCGCAACAAAATCATCAATGGAGATATGCGGATAGACCAGCGCAATGCAGGGGCAAGCATCACGCCTTCCTATGGGAACACATATTCTGTGGACAGATGGTATGGGGCACTTTCTCAGGCATCAAAAGTCAGCTTACAGCAAAGCGATTCAGCTCCAGCAGGATTTTCTCATTCTCTTTTAATCACGTCTTTATCCAGCTCCGATGTCCCTACAGGCAATAGTTTCGCTGTAAGACAGGCCATTGAAGGGGTTAATGTCTCTGATTTGAGCTGGGGATCCACTGATGCCTTAGCTATTACAATCTCCTTTAGAGTGAAAAGCTCCCTTCCTGGAGTGTTTAGTGGGGCCTTGCAGAACTCAGCTCAGAATAGAAGTTACCTGTTCACTTACTCTATCTCCAGTGCAAATACATGGGAAAGGAAAATAATCACAATCCCCGGGGATAAGGCAGGTACTTGGCTGAAGAACAATGGAGTAGGACTTCTTCTGCATTTCAGCCTTGGGGCCGCTTCAGATATGAGTGCTGCCGAAGGTGCATGGATGTCAGGAGATTACAGATCGGCTTCTGGATCCGTTTCAATTGTTGGGACAAGTGGCGCAACCTTCATGATTACAGGAGTGCAGCTTGAGTCTGGTACAATTGCAACGCCGTTCGAGTTCCGGCCATATGAATTGGAAGCTGTCCAGTGCAAGAGATACTTTCAGATTTACAATGAAGCCCCTATGATCGTTAGTGGTTATGGTTACAACACTTCTGACGGAATGCGTGTGCCATTCGGCTTTAATCCGATGAGGACGCCACCTACGGCTTCGATATGGAATGGATCTGATGGGGGGTCTCACACGACGATGGGGGTCGAGTCAATATCAAGCACATCTTGCGTGTTTCGCACGGAACCTACTGCAGGAAATCAGGGTCAATATTACTCGTTTAAACTGAAATTGGAGGCTGAGTTATGATAAAATACAGGAAATCTGTGGGTGGTATCGTGTTTGACTTGGCGGAGAATAAATTTATACCATGCAGTCCGGATAACACAGACTATCAGACCTATCTCGCATGGTGCGCTGAAGGCAACACGGCTGCTCTCGCCGATCCAGTTGTCCCGTCTGTACCGGAAGAGGTAACCGCATGGCAGGCAAAAACGGCACTTCTCAACGCCGGACTATTGCTCGATGTTGAATCAGCGATCATTGGAATGACGGGCATTGACGGTGCTGCGGCCCGGAAGGATTGGTTCAGCGCCCCTACGTGGAGGCGAAGCTGGCCACTTGTTGCCGCGATGCAGCAGGCTTTCGGGTGGCCAAATAATTACGTCGATCAACTCTTCATAGCAGCAGCACAACTGTAATCATGATCACCCCCATTAACACCGAAGTCCCGATGCTCGCCTCATATAAGCGAGTCAAGCCGATTACGTCGCTTGATTCGCTTGGATCCGAGCTGATCAGGAAAGGCACTGCCAGCCCCTACAGCCACTCGGAGATCATCGTCGGTAATACATGGTACTCGGCGTCCATTCAGGATGGTGGTTGCGTTCGGTCAAAGCTGATCGACTATGTCCCGGATCACTGGGACCTTATGCCACTGCCTTGGGCGTCTCCAGAGTCCGTATTACTCTTCTTCGCTGAGACCGAGGGCCAGCCTTACGGGTACCGTGAGCTGCTGCTGCGACAGGTGCTCAGGCTGCATGTCGATCTCAAGGGCTGGATCTGCTCGGGATGGTGCGCGGCGGCTTTGATGTTTCCGTCTGCCGATGAATGGTATCCTGGCCAGTTGCACGAAATGTGCCGGCGGGTAAACCAGATCGTCGCGCAAAGGTGCAGTGTGGTCGATGGGGCGCAAAGGTGAAGTTGGGTGCCGGGCTTCAGGCATTGACACCCTCACCTCGACCTTTCCGGCCTTGACGTGAAGGTGAAGAGGGTTCGAGACTTGACGTGAAGGTGAAGAGGGTTGCCGTGGCTTATGCCTCGGCAACCGCCTCCCGACCCTGCCGGCGAGCCAGCAGCAGGTTGACCACCAGATCAGCATACAGCACCCCCCCATTGTCCATGCGCTCCCAATGCTCTCCTCGCTTCAGGATCGGATCTGCGGTGTAGGTTTTACCCCGAACCGTCCGGGTGTTGCCTTCCCTGAACGTACGTAGCTGCACACGGGAATATCCAGTCAACTGCTGCATCCGGCGCTCTGAAATATGGAATTGCATCATCGTTCAATTGGTCTTTGATATTACTGAAACGTTCATTTAACTCCCCTTTAACCACACGCAAAGGTGAAGAGGGATCGCGACCTGACGTGAAGGTGAAGAGGGATGCGAGCCCTCCAGACCAGCCTCACCCCGCCCACCGGCACCATCTCCGGGTGACCATCATCACCGGACCCCTCCGGGGGTGAGTGACCCGGCGCCATGTCCCGTTAGGCAGCTGCTCTTGCAGACACGGTGAGGTGGCCCGCCATCGGAGCCGTGCCGGAGGATCGCACCAGGGCAACGGCACGACCGCGCCGGTGACCGGTGGAGGTAACGATAGCGCCCAGCACCGCCCATCGACCTCCACCTCGATCTGACGGGGCCATCGTGGCTGCGGAGTCATTATTTGTTGATCAGCAAGCAGTCAATGCAATGCCCGGTCCCGCTGGTTGTAATCGTTGCAAGAGGGTTTTCGGTGTCGATGCTCATGATGATTATCCGTTTTGTTGAGTTACTCTTTTCACGCCCAAACCCCGCGCTTGGCGGGGCTGGTGGGTGATGTGCTTGTTTGGCAGTTACTTCATCGGCACATCATATGACCAATCGCATGGGCTGCAAAGATAACCATCACCGAGATGCTCGCCGATGTGCGCCCATGCTGAGTCTTCGGCATCATCGGCAAGGTCTGCAAGTACAATGTCAACGACACGCTGATCCCTGATGGCCTCTTTTTTCTCGGCATACCCGCCGGTGTTGCCAACCCACTTGACGTAAGGGCTGACGACGATGATCTTGTCGGTGTAGACTCTCGCGACATACTCGCAGTTGTCGTAGATACCGACTTTGACGTCCTTCGTG
>Ga0326726_10004713_pt1 | contig 12442 bp, 13 predicted proteins | sample MHFenrmetagenome_2_FD_207603 | JGI IMG/M metagenome (GOLD analysis project Ga0326726, IMG submission 207603) | Lab enriched peat soil microbial communities from Michigan Hollow, Ithaca, NY, United States - MHF15MN | ecosystem: Environmental > Terrestrial > Soil > Wetlands > Peat | place: USA...
CCCCTTCAGCACGAGGAGCCGGGCCGGAGAACAGGCGCGAACGGCCCGCGCGAGCTCGTCGAGGCCGGCGGCGCCGAGGACGTTGACCGGCGCGAACCCGAGCGCGACGTCCGCCCGGTCTCCCCCGGCCGACCGCGAGAGCGTGATCCCGCCGGAAGGCGTCACTTCTTCGCGGGCGTCGGAGTCGGCGTCGACTTGCGGGCCGTCTTTTCGCGCTCGACGCGGACGGCGGCCATCACGTTGGCGACGTGCTGGTCGTTGGGCGGCACGTTCTTGATGGTGTTCTCCGGCGCGCGAATCTGGATCTCGAGCGTGCTGTCCGGCGCGCCGGTGTCGAGGAGCCTCTTCGCGAGGCGGTTGACGGCCCCGAGGTAGGCGAGGGAATCGTTGATTCCGGTGGCGGGGCCGATCTCGCCGTGCCCGGGCACCATCTTTTCGACCCGGACGCGGCTCAGGGCCTGGAGCGCCCTTTCCCACCCGTCGGGATCGACGTCCGCCGACTGAAGGAACGGCATCAGGCCGTTCAACGCGAGGTCGCCGGCGAAGAGGATCTTGTCGTTGGCCAGGTAGACCACGAGGTCGCCCCGGGTGTGCGCGGCTCCGAGGAAGTAGATCTGGACGTTGTGGATTCCGTCGACGAGGATCGCGCGCTCCGAGATCGACTCGACGACCGGCCGCGCGCCCGGCTTTCCGGCGGCGTCCGCGGAGTCGGTGGCCGGCGGCAGGACCGCTCCGAGGATCTGCCCGGCGACGCCTTCCTGACAGACGACCCGCGCCCCGGCTGCCGTGAACACGCGCGCGCCACCCGAGTGGTCGCCGTGCGCGTGCGTGATCACGAGGGTCCGCACGGGCTTTCCCCCCGTGGTCTCGGCGATCGATTTCAGGATCTCGGCCCCGATGGCGGCATCCGCTCCCGCGTCGACCGCGACCACGCCGTCGCCGAGAACGAACCAGCCGACGTTGGCGCCCTTGTTCGGGGTGGCGGCCCAGACGCCGTCGGCGAGCTTTTCGACCTTGAGCTTCGACTGGGCACTCGCCGGCCGGGCGAGCAAGGCGGCCAGGGCGAGGGCGGCGAGGATGCGGAATCTCATGCGATGTGCTCCTTCACGAAAACGGGATACGGGATCCGGAAAGACAACGCCCGGAACAGCCCGGTATTCCCTCACCGGGCAAAGACCCGGGCGCGCGCGGTCCGCAGGAACTCCGCGAACAGGCGCTCGGACACCGGGTCGCCGGCCAGGTTCTCGGGATGCCACTGGACGGCGACGAGCCACGGATCGCTCGGGGCCTCGACCGCCTCGGCCACGCCGTCCGGCGCTACCGCAGAGACCGCGAGGGCGGAAGCGACCAGGTCGATCGCCTGGTGGTGCCGGCTGTTGACGGCGGCCTCGAGCGCCGCCGCGATCGAGGCCAGGAGCGTTCCCGGCGCGATCGCGACGTGATGGTCGCGCCGCGCCTTCTCCTCCCTGGTGCGCTGGTGGACGACCGGTGACGGCCGCTCGCTCGGGATGTCCTGCACGAGCGTGCCTCCGAGCGCGACGTTGACGACCTGGAGGCCCCGGCAGATCCCGAGCACCGGGACCCCGGCCCGCCGCGCCTCCTCGAAAAGGCGAAAGTCGAGGGCGTCGCGCTCGGGATCGACCTCGACGTTGGCGTTCTCGAGAGCCGCCCGGCCGTAGCGCACGGGGTCTACGTCCACGCCGCCGCCGAGCACGAGGGCGTCGAACCGGCCGACCGCGGGCCGCAGAGGCGTCGCCACCGCGATCGCTTCGCGCGGGATCCCGGCCACGGCGAGCGACCGGAGGTAGTCGTTCGTCTCCGACAGGTCGGTGTCCCGGTCGAGCGTCAGGGCGATGCGCATCAGCGTTCGAGCGTCCACGCGAGAGACATCAGCGTTCGAAGAGCACGGCCATGCCCATCCCCCCCGAGACACAGAGCGTGGCGATGCCCCGTTTCGCGCCGCGCCGCTTCATCTCGTGGAGGAGCGTCGTCGCGATGCGGGCTCCGGTCGCCCCGATGGGATGCCCGAGGGCGATGGCGCCGCCGTTGACGTTGACCTTCCCGAGATCGAACCCGAGGTCGCGGGCGCAGGCGATGGCCTGGGCTGCAAAGGCCTCGTTCAGCTCGATCAGGTCCACGTCGCCGAGCGTCAGGCGCGCCTTCTCGAGCAGCGCGCGGATCGCCGGAACCGGCCCGATTCCCATCCGCGCCGGGTCGACGCCGGAAGACACCCACGCGGCGACGCGGGCGAGGGGCTCGACGCCGGCCTTGGCCGCCTCCTCCCCGGTCGCGAGCACCAGGGCCGCGGCCCCGTCGGTGATGCCGGAGGAGTTGCCGGCGTGCACCGATCCCGCCGGGTCGAAAGCGGGCGGGAGCTTTCCGAGCGCCTCGAGCGTCGTGTCGGGCCGGGGGTGCTCGTCCTCGACGACCGCCACGTCGCCCTTCCTGCCGGCGACGGTGACGGGCACGATCTCGCCGGCGAAGAGGCCGGACTCCCGAGCTCGCGCCGCGCGGCGCTGGGACTCGAGCGCGAAGGCGTCCTGCTCGGCGCGCAGGATCCCGTACTCGCGAGCGAGAGTCTCCGCGGTCTCGCCCATGAGTTGTCCGCAGAGGGGGCAGAGAAACCCGTCGCGGTACATGCCGTCCACGATTTCCGCGTTGCCCATCCGCATCCCGAAGCGAGCCCGCGGCAGAAGGTAGGGCGTCGCCGACATGCACTCGGCCCCGCCGGCGAGGACGACGTCGTTTTCCCCGGCCGCGATCGTCAGGGCCCCGAGCGTGATCGCCTTGAGCGACGAGGCGCAGGCTTTGTTGACGGTGAAGGCCGGGACCGCGTCCGGAATGCCCGCCCGCCGCGAGACCTGGCGTGCCGTGTTCGGGCCCCCTCCCGCCTGGCGGGCGTGCCCGAAGATCGTCTCGTCCACCGCCGCCGCGGGCAGCCCCGAGCGCTCGATCGCCGCGCGCGCGGCCGCCGCGCCGAGCTCGGCTGCCGTCAGGGAGGCAAGCGCGCCGCCGAACTTGCCGATCGGGGTGCGGGCCGCGGACAGGACGAAGACGGGGCGCATCCAGGCTGAAAAGGTATCAGGGTCGAGGGCCGGGGGTCGAGGGTCGAGGGTCGAGGGTTGCCCGGCGCCGTTCAGAGCACCGGCAGCCGCACCGTGAACGTCGATCCTTTCCCCACCGTGCTTTCGACCGTGATCTTGCCCTTGTGCGCCTCGACGATCCACCTCACGATCGAGAGTCCGAGGCCCGAGCCGCCCGGGTTCACGCGGCGAGACCGCTTGCTTCGGAAGAAGCGCTCGAAGACGTACGGAAGGTCGTCCTCCGGAATCCCAACGCCGGTGTCCGAGACCGAGAGAAGCGCCTCGCCGGGCGCCGACGCCACGCGCACGTGGATGCGCCCGCCGGACTCCGTGTACTGCAGGGCGTTCTCGATGAGGTTGTGCAGGACCTGCTGCAGCCGTCCCCCGTCCGCGAACACGAAGACCCGGGCCAGCGGCGCCGTGACGTCCATCTGCATCTGGCGGTCGGCCGCGGCGGGCGAAAGATCGCGCACGGTGTCGGCCGCAAACCGCCCGAGGTCGAGGTTTGCGAAGGAGAGCGTCACCCTCCCGCTCTCGCCCCGCGTCAGGAAGAGCAGGTTCTGCGAGATCCGCGTCAGATGGCGCACCTCGAGCAGCGCGTTGCCGATCGCCTCGCGGTACTCCTCGGCCTGCCGCTCCTCCTCGAGAGCGACCTCGAGCGAGCCGCGCAGAACCGTCAGCGGGGTGCGCAGCTCGTGCGACACGTCGGCGATGAACTGCTGCTGCTCCTTCTCCGAGGCCGCGAGGGCGGCCAGGCGCCGGTTCAGGCTCTCCGCGATCTCCCGCGCGTCGCCGGCGAGGTCCTCGGCGAGAACCCTCAGGAGCGGCTGTTTCTCGGTCTCGGCCAGGCGCGCCTTGAGCCTGGCGAGGGAGGCCGGGTCGTCGGCGGGGGCCGGCGGCGCGGCGCGGAACCGGTCGAAGAGGCTCACGGGCGCGGTCGTCTCAGGCGTCGGGCGCGGCGTCCAGGTCGCGGACCCGGTATCCGACGCCGCGCACGGTCTCGATGAGTTTCGGGTGGTCCCCGGCGTCGATCTTCTTGCGCAGCGCGTTGATGTAGACGTCGATGATGTTCGTCGAGAGGTCGAAGGAGTCCTCCCAGATGCGGGCCTGGATCTCGGAACGGGAGACGACCTTCCCGCGCCGCCGCAGGAGGAGCTCGAAGAGCGCGCCCTCGCGCACCGTCAGCCGCACGGTCTCCTTGCCGCGGACGACCTCGCGCGATTCGGGCTCGTAGGAGAGGTCGTCGAAGGCGAGCGGACCCGGCTCGGCCACGTCGGTGCGGCGCAGGAGCGCGCGCAGGCGGGCCATCAGCTCGCGGAACGAGAAGGGCTTGACGAGGTAGTCGTCCGCGCCCGCGTCGAGACCTTCGATCTTGTTCTCGACCGTGTCGCGGGCCGTCAGCATCAGGATCTTCGACCTCACGCCCCGCGCGCGCAGCTCCCGGCAGAGCTCGATCCCGTCGCGCGAGCCGGGCAGGAGCAGGTCGAGCAGGACGAGGTCCGGCGGAGCGGCGACGATCCGGTCGAGCGCCGAGTCGGTGTCGCCCGCGACGTCCACCGTGTAGCCCTTCTCGGTCAGCCCCTTCTTCAGGAACTGAGAGATGCGTTGCTCGTCCTCGACGACGAAGATCTTCACGGTCCGTCCCCTCCTCCGCCCTCCCCGGAGCGGGGCCGCCGCGGGGTCGCCATGAAAGACACCACGAAGACCGCGCCGGCCCCCACGGCGAAACCCGCCGCGAACGAGGACGTCGGCTGCGGGGTCGCGACGGCGACGACCGCCCCCGCGGCCAGGAGGCCGAAGAGGAGCGGGCGCGAGACGGCGACGGGCGGCACGGATGGAATCATAGGGGCTTGGTACGGGTATTATGACCGCCTTAAGAATAAGGAGAGACTGCCATGAAGAGAACCACCTGGGCCCTTGCCGGCCTCGCGGCCGCCACCCTGACGGGTATTCTGGCCTGTGCCAGCTCGAAGCCGGACCCGACGGCCCTGGCAATCATCGAATCGCGCAGCGACTCCAAGGTCACCGGAAAAGTGATCTTTACCCAGAATTCCTCGGGCCAGACGAAGGCCGAGGTCTGGATCTCCAACGCCACGCCCGGCATGCACGGCCTCCACATCCACGAGAAGGGCGACTGCTCGGCGCCCGACGCGGCCTCGGCCGGGGGCCATTTCAACGCCGCCGGCAACCCCCATGCCGCGCCCACCGACAAGGCCCACCACAACGGTGACTTCGGCAACATCGAGATCGGCGCCGACGGCAAGGGCCACATGGTCATCACGTCGGACATGCTGACCGTCACCGACGGCCCCAACTGCGTCGTCGGCAAGTCGGTCATCTTCCACGAGAAGGCGGACGACCTGAAGACGCAGCCAACGGGCGCCGCGGGCGCGAGGTACGGCTGCGGCGTGGTGGTCCTGACGCCGACCGGCAACGCCTCGCAGGTCAAAGTCCGGTAGGGCCGGCGCAGGGCCGCCGTGTCGTGACCAGGCCCCCGTTCGATCTGCCGCCCGCGGAGCTGCGGCGGCTCGGCGCCCTGGCGGTGGACGCCGTGGCTTCGCACCGCGAGGAGCTGCTCGACCACGCCGTCTTCGGAAAGATCGGAGCGGGCGCGGCGCTCTTCGACGAGCCGCTGCCCGAGGAGGGCCGCCCCTTCGAGGAGGTCCTCGCCTTCGTTCGCGAGCACGTCCTGCCCTACCCGATGGGCAACTCGCACCCCCGCTTCTACGGGTTCATCAACTCGACCGCCGATCCGGTCGGGATCATGGCCGACTACCTGGCCGCGGCGATGAACCCCAACTGCTGGGGCGGAGATCACGCCGCCATCCACGTCGAAAAGCGCGCGCTCGCGTGGATCGCCGAGATGATCGGGTATCCGCCGGCTTCCGAAGGCATCCTGGTCTCGGGCGGCTCCATGGCGAACTTCACGGCGCTGGCGGCCGCGCGCCGCGCCATGACGCCGGGCAACGTGCGGGAGGACGGCCTGTCCGGCCCGGACCGGCCGCGGCTGACCGTGTACGCGTCCGACCAGGTCCACTCCTGCGTGGACAAGGCGGTGGACCTGCTCGGGATCGGCACGAACCAGCTGCGGCGGATCCCGACCGACGACCAGTTCCGAATGCGCTTCGAAGAGCTCGAGCGGGCGGTCGCCGTCGACCGCGCCGCGGGCCTATCTCCCGCCATCGTCGTCGGCAACGCCGGCACGGTGAACACCGGCGCGATCGACCCGCTCCCGGCGCTCGCCGGGTTCTGCGCCAGCGAAAAGCTCTGGTTCCACGTGGACGGCGCCTATGGCGCGATGGCCTCGATCGTGCCCTCGCTCCGGCCCCTCTTTGCGGGAATGGAGCGCGCCGACTCGATCGCCGTCGATCCCCACAAGTGGCTCTACGTCCCGTACGAAGCGGGCGCGACGTTCGTGCGCGAGCCCGGGCGCCTCGGCGCGGCGTTCCGGAAGTTTCCCGAATACCTCGCCGCGGACCCCGAGAGCCCCTTTCCCGGGCCCGCGTGGTTCGCCGAGCGGGGCGTCGAGCTCTCGCGGGGCTTCAAGGCGCTGAAGGTCTGGATGGGCCTTAAGACCCACGGGCGACGGGCGTACGCCGAACAGATCGAGAACGACGTGCGCCTGGCCCGCTTCCTCGCCGCCGAGGTCGATCGCCGGCCCGACTTCGAGCGCCTCGCCGAGCCGGTCCTCTCGATCGCGAACTTCCGCTATCGGCCGCCGGGCCGCGGGCTCGCGGACCCGGAGCTCGACCGCGTCAACCGGCGGATCATCAACCGGCTGGTCGGCGACGGGTCGTTCTTCCTGGCGCCGACGGTGCTCAAGGGCCGCACCGCCCTGCGCGTTTCCATCACAAATTTCCGAACGCGCGAGGAGGACCTGCTCGCGCTGCTCGACGAGGCCGCGCGAATCGGCCGGAGCCTTCTCTAGGATTCGTCGGGTCGCGAACTCAGTCCCCGCGCGAAACCGTTCGCGGAGTGTCCCGGGGCGCGACGGGCTCCGGGACTCCCCGTGGCCCGGCGGGCGCGAGACCGAGCGGATCCCGAAAAACCAGAACGCGGCCGCGGTTCAGGTCCGCCATGTAGAGGTTGTCGCGACGGTCGAAGGTCGCGGCGTAGGGCTGGGACCAGTAATCGTCGAGGTAGGTGTCGGGATCCTGGGTCGTCAACGGCGTCCGGTAGACGAGGGGAAACCGGGACGTCGCCAGGTAGGGATTCAGACCGACGACCATTGCCCCGCTGGAAGCGAAGGCCGGCTCCCAGGGAGCGCACATCGGGTCCTGGCACCCGGAGATCGAGAAGCTGCCTCCGGTTCCGAAGACACGGTCGGCGTCGGGACCGAGGATCAACCCGGGCGCCTCGAACCGCGCCGCATCCCATTCGAGCATCCGAAAGTTGCCCACGCCCTCGAGCGCGGAGTCGGAAACGTAAACGTTGCCGGACGGATCCAGGGCCACGGAGCCCGGATTGCACAGAGTGTTCCGGCCGGGGCTCGGCTGACCTCGATTGCAGGACGTTTCCGTCGCATCGGCCTGCCCGAGGATGACGTCGACCTGGCGCCCCGTGCCCAGGGGATTGCGGATCCGAAACACGCGATGCCGATTGGGGTCGGCCACCCAGAGCTCGGTGCCGTTGGCGTTGACGGCGAGGCCCCCGATCGGGAGGAGGCCGTCCCACGTCACCGTTCCCGCGTTGCCGGCGACGGGGATTCCCGAGCCCAACCCGGCGACGGGCAAGGCCCCGGTCGTCAGCGGCAATGCGTAAACGAGGATCTGATCGCCCCGGAGGACCCAGAGATGCGGGGGCTGCGCCCGGTCGGCTCGAATTCGGCCGAAGTCGGGACTGGCGTGAAATCCCGGGGTCGGCCGGCCCTCCAGATCGAATGCGCCGGTCCACCCGTCGGCCGCCTGGCCGTCGGAAAGCGAGGGAGGATCGTTCCAGAAGAGCAGCCGGCCCACGTCGGCGACGATCAGCTGAGGCACGCCGCCGGGCGGCTCGGCGACGGCAACGCCCCGGGGAGAATACAACCCGGCCGCGCCGACGTGATTGAACATGCCGAACTGGTTCGGAACCGAAACCCGCTTGTCCGCCGAGTGCGCAGTGCCGCGGGCGGGATCCGGGAAAGGCGCCTTGAACCGCCAGGTGTCCTGCACGAAGCTGGAGGCGGCGACGAAGACGTTTCCGTCTCCGTCGATCCCGATGCCGCCGTAGGCGCCGCAAATGTTGGAACTGTCGATGACCTGGCCGTCGGCCGCATAGGAGAGGAGCGGCCCGTCGCCCGAGTAGTCGCCGCCGCACGCACCGCTATCGTCCGGAACGTCCTTGAAGAGAACGACCGTCCGGGGGGCCGCGTAGAGCTGGAGCTGGTTGTTCCCGGTGTCGTTGATCCAGAGGCCTCCGGTCGCCGGATCGAATTCGATTCCGGTCGGGTTGCGGAGAGTGCCGGCGCCGATCGTCCCCGACGCGGCCATTCCGTTTCGAAACGGCGGCGTGAAGACCAGCACGCGGCCTCCCGAGTCCGAGCCGCCGCCGGGCTGGGAGTCCACGATGTACACCGTGCCGGCGGGATCCACGCGCACCGCCTGCGGAGACCACATGTGCTGCAGATCCGAGCCCTTTTCGGAACTCGCGAAATCGGGCTGGCCGAGCACGAGGTCGGCGACCGGCGAAGGGATCCCTGCCGGGCTCGGGAACCGCAGGACCCGGTTGTTCCGGTTGTCGCACACCCACAGGCTTCCGTCCGGGCCGAGCCCGACTCCCCCCGTGAAGCCCTCGTTCAAGGGATTGCGCAGGCAGAGACTCTGCTCGTCGGGCTGCGTCTCGCCGCGGTTGCACTCGTTGCCCGTGAAATCCGTTTGCCCCCAGACGAAATCCGCCTGGCGGTCGGTCGTGAAGGGCGAGTCGTAGCGCAGCACCCGGTTGTTGTCCCAGTCGGGAACGTAGAGATTCCCGGCCGCGTCCACCGCCATGTTCGCGAACGACCCTCCCTCCGCCGGTGAGACCTGATCGACGGGCATCGTGCACAGGCTCGAGGCCGACGCGGGCGCGCGCACGGGATAGGTCTGGAAGTTCCCGTCGCCGTTGCAGGCCGAGCTTGCCGCGTCGGGCTGTCCGAGCACGAGGTCGGCAGGCAGCGTCCCCTCGTCGATCACGCAGGTCCCGTCGGGGCAGTCCGGGCCGCTGAAACAGGCCTGGCCGGGCGCGGACCTGCAGTGCCCCGGCATGATCCCGCACCTCCCGCCGCCACAGTCGGCCGAGGTCGTGCAGGGGGCGCCGCCGGACTCACAGTTGCCGAGGTGGCTGTAGCCGAGAACGCGGCTGTTGCCGCCGTCGTAGACGTACAGGCGGTTCGGGTTGACCGACCTGTCCACCAGCGCGCCCCCGGGGTTGAACAGCCGCGACGCCGTGACGAGGTTCGGCGTCATCTCGCCGAATCCCGGTTTGCCGAGAACGACATCGGCCCAGGGATCCCGGGGCAGACCGCGGACGGGGGACAGCGGCGGCAGCCGGAGAAGGGCCTCGACCGTCACACCCTGATACATCGCGGAGATCGTCGTCTTGAGCGTCCCGCCGCCGGGGGCCGTCTTGAGGAGAAAGGTCGCCGAGCTCGCTCCGGCGGGCACCGTCACGGTCGGCGACACGAGCCGGGCGAGCAGCGGCTCGCCGCTGCTCAATTCGACCACCGCTGCCTCGGCCGGGGCCGGACCGTCGAGCTCGACGAGGCCCGTGACGACGCTGCCCCGTTCGGCGCTCTCCGGCAGCACGACCGCCTTGAGCGAGGCGGCGAACGCCCGGGACGCGAGTTGCCCGAGCAACAGAACCGCGATGCCGAGAGAACGCTTAGCCGGGCGCGACACCAAACTAGGCGCGGCGCACCTTCCAGGCCTCGAGGTTGCGGTCGATCTGGCCCGCGTGCTTTTCGAGGTGCCCGGCGTAAATGCGCAACCAGTCCTCGGCGGTGTAGCGCCCGGACTCGGTGTGCGTCCCCTCGCGGGCCCATGCGCTCTCGGGCAGCCCGCGCAGGAGGGGAAGGGTGCTGGCGCGGATGACGTCGAGCATCTTCAGCGCGGGCTCGATCGGCAGGGAGTGGTAGTCCAGGTTCTTCGCCCAGCGCTCCTGGTCGTAGCCGAGGATCGTGGGGTTGGGGTCGGCGACGAGGAAGCGGATCCGGAGAGCCGCGTTCGCCTCGGAGTCCGCGGTGTGGACCACCACTTCGTGGGCCGACCACTTGCCCTCGGCGGGCCGCCACTGCCGCGCCTCCGGCGGCACTTTCTCCCAGGCCGCCCGCACCTTCGCCGGGCCTTCCTCGTAACGGCGGATCAGGGACTCGCGTTCGGATGCGCTCAGTGCCATGGGCTCCTCCTCTTCACCACAAAGTTCCATCGAGCGAGAGAACGGTTCCGGTCCCGACCACTTCGGCGGCGTGCCGCGTGCCGGCTGGCAGGTAGATTCGGTCTCCGGCGCCGAGGTCGAACGCCTTGCCAGCGACCGTGACGCGCAGGGCGCCTTCGAGCACGCCGTCGCACTTCGGGCGCGCGTGCTCGTGCTCGGGAAACACCGTGCCGGCCCGGTAGGTGTAGACCAGGACGTCGTAGCCCTCGAGCTCGAGCACGCGCATCATCCGTTTCTCGGAGAGCGGCCCGTCGGATCTCGACCAGCGCTCGACGCGGACGTCGTCCATCGCGCAGGATTTTACTGTGGGCCGAAAAAGAAAAAGGGGGGCTTTCGCCCCCCGGGATTTCGAACCAAATCCGAAATCAGTAGCGGTCGCGACGGCCTCCGCCGCCGCCCTGGGTCTTGGGGCGCGCCTCGTTGACCGTCAGCGCGCGGCCGCCGTATTCCTGTCCGGAGAGCGCCGAGATCGCGTTGCGCGCCTCGTCGTCGTTGCCGAACTCGACGAACCCGAAGCCCTTCGAGCGGCCCGTGTCGCGGTCCGTGATGATCGCGACCGAAGTCACCGCGCCGTGCGGGGAGAAGAGCGTCCGGAGATCGTCCTCGGTGGTGTTGTAGGGAAGGTTGCCAACGTAGAGTTTCATCGAAACAGAGTCCTAAAATCCGGCGTTACATCGCTCGAATCCGCCGCGCCGCTCGGCGAATCCGACTTCCCGTGTGATTCGTCGGACTTCAGCGAGCGCGGAAAGCGTGCGTGGAAGACGAGCGATTACGAGAAGGCGGGCAGTATAGCAGCGGGCTCCCCGGGGGGGCAAGGGTGCCTTAAGGAATCCTTAAGGTGCGCCGGCGGGATCCCCGGGCAGGCCGGACAGCGCGGCGGAAACCCACTTTTTCGTCATCTCCTTTCGCCAGAGGAAGGAGAAGTCCGTGTTGTCCATGGGCCGGGACGGACCGGCGGCCGCCGCCGCGGCCTCGGCGATGGCGGCCGCGTCGAGGGGGCGGCCGACGAGGACGGCCTCGGCGGCGGACGCGCGGACCGGCGCGCTCGACACGGCGCCGAGGACGATCCGCGCCTCGGTGACACGCTCCGCCTCCCGGCGCACCGCGACCCCGACGGCGAGGACCGGAAAGTCGAACGCGCCGCGGCGGCGCAGCTTCCGGTACGACGCCGACCATCCGTCCGGCTTCGGCACGCGGATCTCCGTCAGGAGCTCGTCCGGCCGCGTCGTCAGGTAGTGGATGCCGTCGTTCCGGTACAGGTCTTCGAGGGCGATCTCGCGCTCCCCCTCCGGTGACACGAGCGCCGCCCGCGCGCCGAGGGCGATCAGGATCGGCACCGAGTCGGCCGACTGCACGGCGAGGCAGCGCGGGGATCCGGGCGCGACCCAGCAGATCGCTCCATCCTTCTTCATGCAGAAGTCGATCGCCTGGCGCCACTCGTAGTTCTGGTCGTAGTAGTTGCAGCGCGTGTCGAGGAGGACGTTGCCGCCGAGCGTACCCATGTTGCGCAGCGGGGGCGTCGAGATCTCGGCGATCGCGTGGACGAGCCCGGGGTACGCGCGGCGAACGCGCCGGTGGTGCTCGATCGACGAGAGGGGCACGGCCGCGCCGATCGCGAGGCCGTTCTCGCCCGCCCGCAGCCGGCCGAGAGCCGGGATGCGCGAAAGGCCGATGACGACCTTCGGCGTCTGCTGGCGGCGCTTCATGTTCGGGTAGAGATCGGTCCCTCCCGCCACGAACGCCGCGTCGCTTCCCTCGCCCGCCTTGATGCGGAGGGCCTCTTTCACGCTCGTCGGCGCGAAATAGCGGAATCTGGGAAGACGCATCATGGGAGCGTCGCTCCTCCGGAAGTCCTACCGAGGGGCGACTCCCCACATGTCATCCCGAGGAGCGAAGCGACGAGGGATCCCGTACTCGATCGCCGGCACAGACCGTTCAGTCCGGGATCCCTCGCTGCGCTCGGGATGACA
>Ga0326726_10004714_pt1 | contig 12440 bp, 7 predicted proteins | sample MHFenrmetagenome_2_FD_207603 | JGI IMG/M metagenome (GOLD analysis project Ga0326726, IMG submission 207603) | Lab enriched peat soil microbial communities from Michigan Hollow, Ithaca, NY, United States - MHF15MN | ecosystem: Environmental > Terrestrial > Soil > Wetlands > Peat | place: USA...
TTGGCTGGAAGAGCAGTTATGGCACGGGCAAAGGCGGTGACGCGATCACCAGCGGCCTGGAAGTCACGTGGACCACCACGCCCACAAAATGGAGTAACAACTTCTTCGAGAACCTTTTCGGCTACGAATGGGAACTGACAAAGAGTCCGGCCGGCGCAAACCAGTGGAGGCCGAAGGGGGGCGCAGGTGCTGACACGGTACCGGATGCGCACGACCCTTCAAAGCATCACGCGCCATCCGTGCTGACCACAGACCTTTCTCTGCGGTTCGATCCGGCCTACGAGAAAATCTCGCGGCGTTTCATGGAGCATCCGGATCAGTTTGCGGACGCGTTTGCCCGGGCGTGGTTCAAGCTGACGCACCGCGACATGGGCCCACGTGCACGCTATCTCGGCCCGGAGGTTCCCAAAGAAGAGCTCATCTGGCAAGATCCCATCCCTGCGGCAAAACACAAACTGATTGATGCACGGGACATTGCTCTTCTCAAGCGCAAGATCCTGGCTTCCGGTCTGTCGGTGTCGGAGCTGGTCTCGACCGCCTGGGCGTCGGCATCCACCTTCCGTGGCTCCGACAAGCGTGGCGGAGCAAACGGCGCCCGCATTCGTCTGGCCCCTCAGAAGGATTGGGAAGTGAACCAGCCTGCCCGGTTGGCAAAGGTTCTTAAGACCTTGGAGGGGATCCAGAGCGCGTTCAACAAAGCGAAGTCTCGCGGCAAGAAAGTGTCACTGGCTGACCTGATCGTCTTGGCAGGCTGCGCGGGCGTCGAGAAAGCGGCGAAGAAGGCCGGTCAGAAAGTGACAGTCCCCTTCACCCCGGGGCGCATGGATGCCTCGGAGGAGCAGACCGATGCGGCTTCCTTTGCCGTGCTCGAGCCGGTTGCAGACGGGTTCCGCAACTTCCAGAAGGCCCGCTTTAGTGTATCGGCCGAGGAATTGCTGGTTGACAGGGCGCAATTACTGACCCTGACTGCCCCGGAAATGACGGTGCTCGTGGGGGGCATGCGCGTCCTGAAGACCAACGTCGGAGGGTCCCAGCACGGCGTCTTCACCAAACGGCCTGAGGCACTCACCAACGACTTCTTCGTGAACCTGCTCGATATGAGCACGACATGGAAGGCCACCGCGGAAAACGCTGAGATATTCGAGGGTCGTGATAGCGCAACTGGCGCACTCAAGTGGACCGCCACCCGGGTCGACCTCATCTTCGGTTCGAATTCCCAGCTCAGGGCACTGGCGGAAGTCTACGGGTGTGAGGACTCTCAGAAGAAGTTCCTCCACGACTTTGTCGCAGTGTGGAACAAGATAATGAACCTGGACCGTTTCGACCTCGCCGGATCGTAGCATGAACATATTCGGTGGCTTCTGAATGGACTGCGACCGCAGAAATGAGCCCCGGCATTATTACCGGGGCTTTCTTTTTGTGGTCTCCCTTTGAATGAAGTGGTAGCTCACTTTGATGAGCCACCTGCTGGCACGCTGAAGCAGGAATGTCCCCAACCCGTTCAACCCAACAACAGCGGTCAGCTATCAGCTGTCAGCGACGTAAAGCTCGTCGTGTACGACCTGCTGGGGCGTGAAGTGGCGGTGCTGGTGAACGAAAGGAAAGCGCCGGGGAGCTACACCGTGTAGTTCAGCGGGAGCGGTTTGGCGAGCGGCGTGTATCTCTACAGGCTGACGGCAGGCAGTCTCGTTGAAACACGGAAGATGGTCTTCGTCAAGTAATCACTGCACATCACTTCCTGCTGGCATGGCGGGCAGCTAAGGAGTAGTGGGTGCCCGTCATTTCCTTTTAAGCTCGATTTCGATTACTCTCCCCAAACGTGCAGAGGCCAGCAGGCATAATCCATGTAATGAAATAGCCGCGTTCTGCTTGACAATCTGATCTGCCCGCCTTATCGGCCGCCGAAGGGCAGGCGGGAATATCAGATATCTGATATCGCACGGCAACCTTCTAGGACATTCTCTCCTTTTTGGCGTTCACTTCAGCCGTCTTCCTGCTGGCCGCAATGATCCTGCATAATTCATCACACACCACAACCAATGGCCTGACGACATGGGTTTAGACCATTTCTTGTCTCTGGACAATGCGCAGCCATACCCGAGACTCGCACAGTTCCTTTTCCCGCAAGGTCAACCCGTTCTGACGATATCTCGATTATAACTAAATATTATACGAGTATCGTGATTTTATTCTTGACAATCGCGACACGGGTTGTTATATTGCCATTGGCGCGACTTGACGTGCACCCTAGCCAATGAAAGGAGACAGTCATCATGGTTCACCATAATTTCCTCAACCCGCTCGGAAAGGCACTCCGGTTTTATGCAGGGTTTGCTATAACGGTCTTCCTGTTGCAGCTTGTCGGTCTCTTGATGTATTTCGTCAACGGCTGGCCCCAGGTGCGAGGCACGCTGTCAACTGGGGTCACACTACTCGTCGGTTTGGCTGTCGTTGCGGTGCTCGTCCGCTCCTGCCTTTGGATCCGGATCTACTGGTCTGGGGCCAGGGCTTTCTCCATCCTACGTGGAGAAGGCGGCTCACCGGGCCTTGTTGACCGCCTCGCCCCAGTCCTCATGACCATATCGCGGCTGCTGGTCGTGAGCTGTATTCTGGACCTGCTTTTCCTTCCAGTCATTTTTCTGAGCGACCTGCTCCGACCGTTTCCGGTGTCCTGGTGGTGGCTTGGTCTCATTGATCTCTCCATTCTTCTCTTCCCACAAGCTTTCGGAATTGCCGCACTCATACTGGCGTTCTTGACGCGCCAATACGCGCAGCTCTTAAGAGAGCGCAGCCAGATGAAGGAAGAGATCGAGCTCACAATCTGAGGATCGGACATGCCTATCGTGATCAACCTTGACGTGCAGATGGCGAAGCGCAAGATCAAGCTCATCGAGCTTTCAGACCTTGTAGATATCTCGGCACAGAACCTGTCGGTACTGAAGACCGGAAAGGCGAGGGCCATTCGCTTCTCCACATTGGAGAAGCTCTGCCAGGCCCTGGAGTGCACCCCGGGCGATCTCATCGAGTACCGGAGATCACCGTAGGACACCGCAATACACTCCCCACCCGGGATGGTTGGGTAGCCTGACGGATCGGGCCTACAATCCCCCGACTCAGCACTTTGTTGTCAGGACCGGGTCAAAAGACTGTCTAGAAGCTCACGTTGGAAACCTGCTACGAGCCGAAACAATTGGCGATTTCAAGCGCTTTTGGCAAAGGGTGAGCGATTGTGACGACCACCAGGGTTCTGTGGGACCCGCATTCACCCCGCACGAAAGCCCCGCCTCCGGCGGGGGCCTTCGAATTCAGAATATCTGATATCGCACGGCAACCCTTTAGGACATTCTCTCCTTTTTGGCGTTCACTTCAGCCGTCTTCCTGCTGGCCGCAATGATCCTGCACAGCTCATCACATTCCGAGCACAGGGCGGCGACTTGTTCATGAGGCCCGATCCCTCTCTTTTCAAGAATTGCGAGCCAGACGAGACACTCATTAAGCTCTTTGCGGACGACACCCAACTTGTGAATGAAATCGTTTCTGCTCTCGGCGCCCCTCACTTCGGCATAATTGGCCGCTCCTGCGGTGCTCGCCCGGAATAGTTGTTCTCCCAAATGCCGCCCAACGAATGTCTTGGGTAACTCGTCACAGAGCTCCATCACTCCCACGGCAAAGTCGATGAGCCGGTCCTGAATATCGTTTCCTTTCATCCGCTTCCCCGTTTCTCAATAATTACTCCCAACTTCTGGATTTTGCAAGATTTCCAAGTAGCTAATTCTCCATCCGTCCGCGACCACCGTTCATCAGGCAGGGCCTTCGAACTATCAGTTATCGATGATCCGTGGATCATGGATAATTAGATTAGGCCTTTACGATGCACATCCCGCTAATGAAGCGGGATTTTGTATATTTGGATGTTTCGTGGTTTACTTACTTCATTCAGCGCGAGATTGACATCCCTTCGCGGGCACGAAAGGATAAGAATGAAAAGCTCAGTATTCCGTATCATTGCCGTCCTTGTGATCTGGCCGCTCGCATCGCATTCAGTCGCCGGACAAACGCCCCCCTATCTCGACCCGACAGCACCAGTTGATCTGCGTGTGGAGGATCTGCTTGGCAGGATGACCCTGGACGAGAAGATCGGTCAGATGATGCAGGTTGACCACCCGGCAGTACTGAGCAATCCATCAATAATCACAACATACTTCATGGGGTCCGTGCTCAGCGGGGGCGGATCAGATATCGGAGACAATACGACTGCGACCTGGGCCGCTCTGCACGATACGCTGCAGGCCTATGCGCTAAAAACCCGTCTTGGGATTCCCCTCATCTACGGGATCGACGCCGTTCATGGAAACAGCAATATCTATGGCGCTACCATCTTTCCACACAACATCGGACTCGGATGCACGCGCGATTCGGCTCTGGTCTACGAGGCCGCACGCTTGACCGCCGAAGAGGTGGCTGCAACGGGCATTGAGTGGACGTTTGCACCCTGCATCGCTGTTCCCAGGGACGAACGCTGGGGACGCACCTATGAAGGATTCGGTGAAACTCCGGAACTTGCCAGCATGATGGGTGCTGCCGCAGTGGAAGGATTCCAGGGAGATTCCCTGAATGCCTCCGGCAGCATCGTCGCATGCGCGAAACACTACCTTGGAGACGGAGGAACCACCGGTGGCGCGAACGGGGGAAATCTGCACGTGATCGAGGCGGTTCTGAGAGCGATACACCTGCCCGGATACGTGGCCGCTGTCGGGGCGGGAACGGGATCCATCATGGTTTCCTTCAGTAAATGGAACGACACACTGATGTCGGCGGAACGATTTCTCCTCACGGATGTGCTAAAGGGAGAATTCGGGTTCAAGGGGTTTCTGGTGTCCGACTGGGGGGCAATCGATTGGCTTGGATCAGACTACACTATTGATGTTGCTATGTCAGTCAACGCCGGAATGGACATGGTCATGCTGCCGTATCGCTATGTCGATTTCCAGAATGCCATGAGAACTCTCGTCGGCAACGGGACCATCCCGGTGTCGCGGGTTGACGATGCGGTCCGGAGAATCCTCACCGTGAAATTCAGGAAGGGACTCTTTGAGCATCCATTTGCCGACAAAAGCCTGCAGACATCGGTGGGGTCCGCAGCTCACCGGGAGGTTGCCCGAAAGTGCGTCAGGGAATCGCTCGTGCTTCTGGAGAACACCGGCGGCATACTGCCGCTGGGCAAGATCGGCAGGAGAATTCTGGTTGCAGGGACGCACGCAAGCAACATCGGTTACCAGTGCGGCGGCTGGACGATTTCCTGGCAGGGGTCGGGCGGACCGATCACTCCCGGAACAACAGTCCTCCAGGGTATGCAGGAGGTTGCGCCGGGCGACGAATTCGTGTTTTCGCAGACCGGCGATTATGCGAACATCAGCGGGGACTACTCGGTTGTTGTGGTGGGGGAACAGCCGTATGCGGAGGGTTTGGGTGACAGGGCCGACCTGTCGTTGAATCCCTCCGATGTGACGCTCATCCAGAAGATGAAAGGGTACGGCCATCCTCTTGTGGTCGTCCTGATTTCCGGGAGGCCGCTCATCATCACCGGGATCCTGGCGAGCGCCGATGCGATACTGGCCGCTTGGCTTCCGGGGACAGAAGGGGAGGGAGTCGCTGATGTTCTCTTCGGTGACTACAAACCGACCGGCATGCTCTCACATTCGTGGCCACGGACGATGGCCCAGATCCCGATTAATGAAGGGGATGCCGTGTACGATCCGCTCTATCCGTACGGTTATGGCCTCTCTTACACAAACGACGTCGTTAAGACTCCGGATGAATCCAAGCGGAACGCATTTGAACTTTTTCAGAACTTTCCCAACCCGTTCAATCCGACAACAGTTGTCAGCTATCACCTGCCCGCCGGTCAGGCGGGGCTGTCAGCGGTCAGCAATGTAAGGCTTGTTGTGTACGATATCCTCGGCCGCGAAGTTGCGGTGCTGGTAGATGAGAGAAAAGTGCCCGGGAGCTACGAGGTCACGTTTGATGGATCAAGCCTTTCGAGCGGTATCTATTTCTACAGAATCACGGCCGGCAATTTCGTCCAGACGCGCAGGATGGTCGTTTTGAAGTAGTAACCTGAACGTCCCTCGAGAACGGACATCCAAGTTTGCCAGCGTGTCCGCTCTCCTGTCCCAGGGTAATTGTAACCGTCATCAGAGTTCTGTGGGACCCGCGCGAAAGCCCGCCTCCGGCGGGCTTTCGAATTCTGAGCTCTGAACTCGGAGTTCATTGACCTATCGACGATGTTTCGTGTTAAGGATAGGCTGCGATATCATTCACGTCAGAGTAGAGGGTCATGCTTAGTTCCATCCATAATGCAGGGCCCGATCCCGACTCAGGCGACAGGAAACATATTGAAACGGGGAATCCTGTCCATACCGCCATCAAAAACCCTGTTAGTCGCCGATTTAATGGGAACTTCTTTCCCTACCCGCCAGAAAATCCCCGATCGTGTCCGCCACGGTGACTTCGCAAGCGGCACAGCAGCGGCCCAAATCGTTGAGCACGTCAGGGGACCCTCAGTGTTTGTACGCCGGGGGTCAACGAAAAGGTTGTGAGACCGGCCGCATGATGGACAACGAGCTCGAGCGGCCTGTCCGTGGTTGCCGTAATCGTTGCGGGGCTCGCAAATGTCGCACGGGGGGCACATAGAAGTGATACGGTCGCGTCGCCGATCCGGAGGCGTTCAATCCCGTGACGATCGCGCCGCTGCAGAATCCAATCGATCCTCTTTTTCAACGCGTCGCAACGAACGCCGATGACATTCTCCAGGAGAAGCTGAATCGGTCCGCAGCCCGTCCAGCCCACGAAGTCGGGCTTGGACTGACTGCCGCGTGCAACATTATCGGGAGCATAATTCTCCCAGAAGGTCCCGGTCTTCCGGTACACACGAAATAAGCCGTCGAGGTACTTCTCAGTTGCCGCCGTGGCAAACTCCTCATAGCCGTTTCGCTCGAGTCCTTTGATCAGCGCAACATTCGTCGGTGCCCAAACGCTCCCGAGCCAGTAGTCCCCATCAGGGCGATACCCCGGCTGATCAGCCGCGAATGAAGCGAAGGGAATTGTCCGCCAGAATGATTTGGGATCTTTCAGGTGAAGCATTAGCCGTTCGGCCTGTTCGGGTGAACAGATCTTTGCCAGCATCGGCCAAAAGCAGGCGACTGTTTTCCAACGTATCTGTTTCCCCTGATCATCGACATCGTAATATAGTCCGTCCTCGGCGTTCCACATGAACCGGTTCATCAGTCCGGCGATCTCCTCTGCATGGCGGCGATACGCGAGGGCCGCGTCCTGTTTCCCCAGGACGTCGCAGATGCCGGCCATAGCATGATCCATGATCACGACTTGCGCCGACATATCAACCCATCCCGAGCCGGTGCGGGGCATGTTGTCCATCCCCGAACCAAGGTTCGTTTGCCAGTAAAGCCGGTGGACCGTCTTCGTGCTCCGCCTGCCTGTCTCCAACCATGCTGCATATTTCTCGAGAGGGGGTAACGCCAGGCGCAAACGCGCAGTGTCGCCGGACAATCTTGCCGCCTCGAGCTCCGCCCAGGCGAACAGCGGGGGGTTGACTGTGTTGGCAACGCCTTCATAGTAGAAATCCCTTCCGTCCGCTTCGAAGATCTCACGGCAGATGTAGCCGCTTCGGTGTTGACGAACGTAGAAATTGTCGAGTGACTGAACGGTGGGGAAGATGGGAAACGCGTACCGTGAGAACATGATCATAAAGATCGTGTCCCACTGAAATATCTGTGGTGCGAACGCTTCATCGATGTAATTGGAAACAAACGGAGAATTGTGCGGGGGTTTCTTGAAATGTGCGAACGCGAGCTCCCACGCCCTCCAGTACATTTCGACGTACTCCGGGGCATCGTCGAGAACAGGGACCGGGAGCTCGGCACGATGCTCCGCAAATGTGGGGATGGGCGCATCCGTGTAGTGCTTCTTGGAGAAATAATCTCCCCGAGAGAGCGTGTCATTGTCCTGCAGCCGGGGACTGGAATATCCGCCCCTTCGCTTTGCAGCGGCCCCTCCTCCGGGCGGGGTCCCGGCAACACCTCCAAGTTCCAATGGGTTCCGGTCGGTAGCACTGATGTCCGGCAACGGTTCGTTGGAGCTCTGAATCATGTCTTTCTCCGGGCCGAAAGCCGTCAGGAAACCCACGGTCATTGTGAACAAGAGAAACCGGAGCGATCTCATTTTCATGTCTCCTTTCGTTGCCGGCGACGGTGAACTTGCAGCGGAATCGAAGCCTCGCGCAAGGTGTCTTTTTCCGCTTTGATGCCCACGATATACGAGGCTATGTCCGACAATCCCGGGACCTGAATCCTGCGGTCGAAGAGATCGCACACTTTTTCCGGGGGTCTTCCGGCGATGCCATTGAGTAGAATAATCTGGTGGGATTCAACAGCTTGGGATGACGTGCTGTCGGATATGACAAAATGAGAGCCGGTAGGATTGTCATGGGCGATGAGCTCTGTCATATGCGCCAATGTACAGGGGCTGCAGAAATAAAACAAGAGTTGTTCCCTTGTCCTGACGCTGCACAGCGGATTTGCCGTGTGCTCTTTTCCGAGCTCTGTTTGCGACGTCCGGGCCAGGGGAGTGGACTTCTGTGTGACAAGTGAAGAACGGCCTGGTATCGGCTTTTCGATATCAGAAATCTGATATATGATTTCGCCCCTCCCCTCGATGCTTCGTGTGGGAACAGCCTCATCAATTCGCCACTTCATTTTGTTCCACGGAGATTGCAGGTTTGTTTCTGCTGACCGACATTGCAGGGAGGACCAGAGTGATAGACCAACATGAAGTCCCTGTCTTGAGGGACTATTACGAATTACGCAATACTATCCAGGACGGCGACCTGACCCTCTACATGGGAAACTCGTCCACGAGCTGGATCATCAAGGCCATCACCGGCTTCACATGCACTCATGCTCTCATTCCCCGATGCTTCAGGGTCGAGTATGCTCCTCGCGCATCTGCATGGTTGCTGTTCAAGTCAAAATTCCGACAACGCCGCCCTGGTGTTCTTTCGCACGATTCTGGCGGGACAAACCAGAATTGAATGAAACTTGCGCTGCGGCACGCCGTATGAGAGTGTGGCTTGGCAAAGCTCCTGATTGCCAGAAACGGCCATCCCCATGAACCTGTTCACGTGCGTAAGCTGTCTCGCTCTTCTGTGCTCGCCCTGCATTTCTGCACAAGTACCTCCCGCAGACACCACTGAAAGTCGTTCATTTGATTTGACAGCTGGGAACACTGGCCTCAGCTTCGGCGATGGCCAGTCCATAAACGGGGTCCGCTTCGCATGGCGGGACGGTGATTTCGAAAAGGTGAACGGAATCAATGTCTCCTTCTGGCTTCCATCCAAGGAACCCTCCGGGGAAGTCAACGGAATCTCCCTCGGCCTTGTGGCTCCGGCTGCAAAGAGGATGCGCGGCCTTTCGTGTGGACTTGGGGGCGTTGTCGCGGGCGAAACCATGGAAGGCATCAACATAGGGGGACTTGGATTGGTGTCACAAGGTGGGCTGATCGGAGTCAATCTGGCAGGACTTGGCCTGGTGTCCCAACGGTCATTAATCGGCCTCAATGTGGCGGGCCTGGGTCAGGTGTCGCAGGGGTCAGTGACCGGCATTAACTTGGCGGGCCTGGGTCAGGTGTCACAGGGGAATCAGATCGGCATCAATTTCGCCGGTTTGGGTCTTGTATCGCAGAGAGCATTGACAGGTATCAGCCTTGCCAGCCTGGGCATTGTATCGAAAGGTGATGTCACTGGAATTACCGTCGCCGGACTGGGATTCGTGACAGAGGGATCATTTCTGGGATGCGCTGTCGCCGGACTTGGCATCGTCTCTAAGGGCTCTCTGACTGGTTTAAATCTTGCAGGTCTGGCAGCGGTCAGCCAGGGAGAAATGATGGGCTTCAATCTCGCGGGTGTCGGTCTGATCACACAGGAAAATCTCACCGGTGTCTCGCTCACGTTAGGAATGGCCAGGTCGGAGGGTAACATTATCGGGATATCATTCGCCGGTTACAGGTTGAAAGCACCTGAAATCACGGGATTGAATCTCTCCATCGCCTGGACCGAATCATACAGGATGACAGGCTTTTCGTTCGCCGCTTACAACCGGACATATGGGGTGCAGCAAGGTCTTGTTGTCGGCATTTTCAACCATGCTGAAGGACTCCGCGGGGTTCAAATCGGTTTGCTGAACTACGTGGAAAACAATCCACCCTGGGCAAGAATCCTGCCAATCATCAACGCGAATTTCTGAAACGACCGGGAGGAATGCATCAGACAATTCCTTCTGGTCACTCCCCATATCAGTTGACTACAATCATGAAAAGCCACCGTAACAACATGCGGCTGTTCAATTATGTGCCTGAACAGGAACAGGGCGATTGCGAATACTGGAGAGGTGTCACGGTATTTAACGTAGATCATCTTTTTTGCGGACATAAAATCATCAGTTTTGATCCTGTAGAAATAGGCCCCGGAAGGCACGGCTTTTCCAGAATTGTCTTTCCCATCCCACGCAACCGAATATTCTCCACGAGTTTTGAATTCATCAACTAACGCTTTGATCAACCGACCTGATGAGTCGTAGATTTTCAGCTCGACGTGTGACGGTTGCTTAACGGAATATTTGATGGTTGTTGTCGGGTTGAATGGGTTGGGAAAGCTCTGACTTAGTGAATAATCAGTCGGTACTCTTCCTTCTTCATTAACTGCCGTTGGAGACACAACAAAGCTCCCGGGATTGCTCCACGGACCAGACCCCAGATAGTTGCTTCCTTGTACCCGCCAGTAGTATGTTTGTCCAAGTTGAAATCCTCGAAGTACCCTCGATGTATCGGGCGTCGTGACCGAATTGTACACGGAAGCGAATGTCGTGTCGGTAGAGGTCTGGAGAAAATACTGTGCAGCATATGGTGTTTTCCTCCAATTGAATATGAACCCGCCCTGGTAGCCCGGATCCGGGGTGGCAGCTACGAGTTCCGGCATGTTTGGTAGAGGTGATGTCGTGATAAACTGCCAGATATCACTCCATATACCTGAGCCCACCGCAGTTTTTACCAGTACACGCCAATAGTATCTTGTCCCTTTTGAGAGCCCGGTGATAGTTGCTAATGTGTCTGTTGTCGAATCACTTGTGCTAACGCTGGCAAATGTCGGATCTGTTGATATTTGGAAAAAGAACTCTTCGGCGGCATTCAGCTTGCTCCATCTGAATGTAATACTTGTGTCCACACCCGTTTGTCCGTCGGAAGGATAGGCTAATGCTGCAAAGTAAGTCGTATCGTCAGAAAGCACCGGGTTCGTCCATGTAATCCATTGGGAGAGGTCGATCGTGTATCCCGGATTATCCGCGATGTCGGAAGTATTCGTGGTATCCTTCCCCACCAGGAACTTGTCCACAAAGGCTTCGATCTCCGGTATCTGGGAGCCTGGAACCTGGCAGTGCAAATGTCCGCCGACAACGGAATAGCCAAACCTGTCGGCTATGCCCAATGCAGCATAGACCTGCTGACAGGCATTACTACAGACGTAGCACGACGGATTTGATAGCCACGCATAATCCGGATTCGCCGTAACGTACAATGCACGGGGGGCACACATCGCCATTAACTCATGATGGTCTTCCGGGAGGCGCGAGACGTTGTCGCCGGAAAATTGCTGCATCGAATTCATGAACCAATTGTAGTCTGTATTATCGATGCATTCCACGGTACCAGCAGGCTCGGAATGCGAGTATCGCCACGACGTGGCGCCGCCACCACCGGATTCCTGTGCAATCGTCAGCGCAATACGCTCGTCAAACGCGCCTGCAAAGAGAGCCATTTTGCCGGCATAGGAGCAACCGGTCACGCAGATGCGCTTGAGATCTATGGGAAGAACATTCTGAACCAGCTCCAGGCCATCGATTATGCGGCTGACTCCCCAGGCCCATGCACTGTATTGGCCCGTGCTGGTGGAGTTGAGATTGGGGTAAAACTGATAATAAGGGTCCGAACTGCTCGGGCTGCCGTACGTCGTTACCTGATTATGAAGGTATGTGATTTGTGCGATATTGCGACTGCTAAAGATGTCAGATGGGAGACTACCGCTGGAGCTATTCATGCCGATCACTGCCGGGAAGGGTCCGGTCCCAACCGGGAGGATAACCTGTGAGGTCAGAGTGAGCGTCTTGCCGTTGACTGTGACATGCACCGTGAGTACTCCTCCCGAATAGCCGGCTGTAATGCTGTCCGGACCAGGGGGTTTCTGACCGATCTCATAATTCTGCACCTGAGCGCCGATCTCCGCACGGCGGATCCGCCAATCGGAGTAGTTCAACATCCGGCCTCTGCCATCTGCCCACTCAAAGGGGTCAGGTAAGGCCTGGATAGGGGGA
>Ga0326726_10004715_pt1 | contig 12433 bp, 14 predicted proteins | sample MHFenrmetagenome_2_FD_207603 | JGI IMG/M metagenome (GOLD analysis project Ga0326726, IMG submission 207603) | Lab enriched peat soil microbial communities from Michigan Hollow, Ithaca, NY, United States - MHF15MN | ecosystem: Environmental > Terrestrial > Soil > Wetlands > Peat | place: USA...
TGATCCCGAAGCGCGACGGCCCAGGCCGCGTGGCCGCGATCGAGATCATGCTCAACACACCGCTCATTTCCGACCTCATCTTCAAAGGCGAAGTGCACGAGCTCAAGGAGATCATGCGCAAGTCGCGCGAACTGGGCATGCAGACCTTCGACCAGGCCCTGTTCGATCTGTACGAAGCCGGGTTGATCAGCTACGAGGATGCCATGCGTAATGCCGACTCCATGAACGAGCTGCGCCTGGCGATCAAGCTGCACGGACACGAGGCCAAGGAGAGAGACGTCATGTCCGGGCTGGATCATCTCAACATCGTGTGACCGCGCGAGGCGGGCGCTGACAGCAGAGCAGTTGCAGCTACCCCCGCCCCTGCTTCTCGCTGCTCAGTCCTGACTCTTCGCTTGGCCGGCGCCGCATGCTGCCGGCGACAATCTCGAACCCGTACAGGCGGCATTCGAGCGCTCCGTTGTAGAGCGGGATGCGGCGCGAAGGTTTCAATCCGATGAGCTTCGGTAGACGCAGGTCGCCTGTGAAGATCCAGGCGCTCCAGCCGGCGTACTTCGCCTTCAGCGCATCGCCCAGCTTGGGATAGAACGTGGCCAGCTCTTGCTGGTCGCCGAGACGCACACCATAGGGCGGGTTGGTCACGATGATGCCCGACTTCGCCGGCGCGGGCAGCTCGAGCACGTTGGCTTGTTTGAGCGACACCGCTTCTTGCAGCCCGGCTGCGGCCAGGTTGGCGCGCGCCAGCTTGAGCTGTTCTCCGTAAAGATCGGCACCAAAGATAGGCAGCGCCGGCACGCTGCCCTGCCTGCGCGTCTGAACTCGAAGGGACTCCCACAGCCGTGCATCGAAGCTGCGCAGAGCCTGGAACCCGAACGAGCGCGAGCCTCCTGGTGGCATGCCCAGCGCCATCATCGCGGCTTCCACCAGCAAGGTGCCGCTGCCGCACATGGGGTCGAGCAACGGCACACCGGGTCGCCAGCCGGTCAGTGCCACGATGCCGGCCGCGAGATTCTCCCGCAGCGGCGCGTCGCCCTGCGTTTGCCGCCATCCGCGCTTGAACAGCGCCTCGCCTGAAGTGTCGAGGTAGAGGGCAAAGCGCGCAGACTCGAAGAAGGCGTGGATGCGCACGTCCGGTTCGGTTGTATCGACGTCGGGGCGGGCACCGGTGTCTGCCCGGAACCGGTCGCACACGGCGTCTTTGATGCGCAGGGTGATGAAATCGAGGCTTCGCAGCGGACTCCCGATGGCCGACACCTTCACGCGGATGGTCAGGCGCGGATCAAACAGCTCGGACCAGGGTAAGGCCGCGGCCCGCTGATAGATGTCCTCTTCGCGGCCGTAGCTCCACTCGCCGAGCTGCCACAGGATGCGGCTGGCGACTCGGCTCTCCAGGTTGGCGCGGTAGCACAAGCGCCAATCGCCGGAAAACCCCACCCCAGCATCAACCTCTTTGACCTCCCCAGCCCCGAAGCTGCTCAGTTCAGCAGCAAGAATCGGCTCCAGCCCGCGCGGGCACGAAGCAAAAAAGCGAAGCGGGGATTGGGTGCGCTGTATGCGGTACGCTGGTGCGGCGACCGGCCGCTGCGAAGCTCGCGAGGCCATCCGCGATTATCGCTTATGAGCCGGAGGCGCGTGCTTTGGGCGCGGCCTTGAATCCGCCGTCACAGCGGCAGGAACACCTCGACCTCGAGCTTTCGGCGGTGGTTGCGGTACATGGTAAGTTTGGTGATACGCGCCACCAGTCTGTTGCCTCGATCCATCTGGCGAGCCACGGCTGCGTTCTCTGCGCGAGGGATGTAACCCAGCTGATGGCCGTTCCATTCCACCCGCACCGCATTGCTGTCATGCGCGTTCTCCGGCTCGCGCACCAGTGTCAGCGCGTCGCCTACCTTCATCTGATCCCACACCGCTTTCGCATCGTGGTAGCGCAAGCCAGCGGTCAGCGAGACCTGCACGACAATTTCGCTCGAACCGCGCTCCTGCGCTGAGCCCACCGCCCAGGCCCACAGCGCGGCGGTCATGACACATGCCAGCCAGCACGCTCGCCAAAGCATCCGCTCAGAATGGCTTGAGCACGACCAGCAACACCGCGCCAAACAGGATCAGCACCGGCAACTCGTTAAACCAGCGGTACCAGAGGTGCCCATGGCGATTGCGATCGTGCTTGAAGTCTCGCAGCAGCTTGCCACAGTACAGATGATAGGCGATGAGGATGGCCACCAGCGCCAGCTTGGCATGCAACCACGCGCCCCACGGCCCATATCCGACCCAGAGCCAGACGCCGAAAACGAGAGTCAGCACCGCGCCCGGCGTCATGATGCCGTAGTAGAGCTTGCGCTCCATAAGCTTGAAGCGCTTGATTCCAGCCGGGTCCGTGGCTTGGGCGTGATAGACGAACAGGCGCGGCAGATAAAATAACCCCGCAAACCACGTGACCATGAAGATGATGTGCAGCGCCTTGACCCAGAGCTGGAGCATGAGTCTTTTCTCTCAGGTGAGCAGCCGCCGGCGGGTGAGCACTAGCGCCAGATAGAATCCGGCGGCGGCATAGGCGGCCAGCACCACGACGTGCAGCCACGCCAGATGTGGGACGCGCCCGGTGACCAGCGGACGCGCCAGGTCGATGGCATGCGTCAGAGGCAGCGCAGCGGAGACGTCCTGCAGCAGCGGCGGAAGCTGAGCCACGGGAAAGAAAACGCCGCACAGCAGCACCATGGGCGTGATCACCAGCGTGAAGTAATAGAGGAAGAAATCGTAGCTTGGGGCGAGCGCGGTCATCACCAGACCCAGCGAGCCGAACGTCAGCCCGATGAGGACGGTCAACGGGATGATCCATAGCGTGAGCGGCGAATGCGACAACCCGAGCACCCAGATGATGACAAGGATCGCGATGCCGGATAGCACGCTCTTGCTCGCTGCCCACAGCGCCTCCGCCAGCACGATGTCGTCCAGGTTCATGGGCGTGTTGAGAATCGCATCCCAGGTCTTCTGCACGTGCAGGCGCGAGAACGCGGAATACAGCGCCTCGAACGTGGCGCTGTTCATGGTGCTGTAGCATACCGTCCCGGCCGCCAGGAAGGTGATGTAGGGTATGCCGTTGACTTCGGGCAGCAAGCTGCCCAACCCGAAACCCAGACCCAGCATGTACAGCATGGGGTCGGCGAGGTTCCCGAGCATGGAGGGGATGGCGAGCTTGCGCCACACGAGGAAATTGCGCTTCCAGACTTGTGCGAAGCGCCTGCTGACGCGCGGCGGAGCGAAGTCCTTGGTGCGCATGTGTGAGTGCGAAGCTTCCCTAGTCTCTCAAGTCGCGCCCGGTCAGCTTCAGGAAAACATCCTCGAGGTTGGCGCGCCGGTGCAGATAGCGCAGCTCTTCTCGGCCGCCGAGGGTGGCCAGCACTCGATCGCCGTCGTGCGTGTAGCAGAATATGGTCTCGCCGGCCTGTTCGCAGCGCTGGCACAGCACCCGCCCGTGCTCCTGTGCCCAGGACAGCGCGCCATCGCCATAGACCTCGACGACCTGCGGCTCGATGTGGCGCACGATCAGTTGCTGCGGCGAGCCCTCGGCAATGATGCGCCCGCGGTCCATGATGGCCAGCCGCCGGCACAGGCGTTCTGCCTCGTCCATGAAGTGAGTGGTCAGGAGGATGGTCTTGCCCTCCGCCACCAGCCGCTTGAGCCGCTCCCAGATTAGATGCCGCGCCTGCGGATCGAGGCCGGTGGTTGGCTCGTCCAGGAAGATCAACTCGGGATCGTTGACCAGCGCGCGCGCCAGCGATAGCCGGCGTTTCATGCCGCCCGACAGAGTCTGGATGCGTGCGCCTGAGCGCGCTTCCAGGCCGGCGAACTCCAGCAATGGTGGTATGCGCGCCGCGATTTCGCCGTCGCGCAGGCCGAAGTAACGACCATAGACCAGCAGGTTCTCGAACACGGTGAAGTCCGGGTCGAGGTTGTCCGTCTGGGGCACCACGCCAACGCGCAGCCGCGCCTCGCGCGCTTGCAGTGGCACAGCGTATCCGAGCAGGCGGATGTCCCCTGCGTCCGGGTCGGTTAGCCCGAGCGCCAGACGCAGTGTCGTAGTCTTGCCCGCACCGTTCGGACCGAGCAGGCCAAAACACTCCCCCGCGCTCAACTCGAGATCGATGCCGCACACCACTTCGTTTGCCCCGTAGGATTTGCGCACCCCGCGCAGGCCCAACATCGGCGTGCTCACTGCACTCCCGGGCAGGAACAAGAGCGCTGAATGATGCGCTGGAGCTCGACCAGGTTGCCGTGGAAGAAGTGACCCGCGCCCGGCAGCACTACCACCGGCAGCCGTTGCGGCCGCGCCCAGGCCAACAGCTCCGGCAGCGGCACCACGTCGTCGTCTTCGCCATGAATCACCAGCGTATCCTGCGCCACTGGCGCCAGCTGGAAACGCCCGACGGCGGGAGCCACCAGCACCAGCCGCGCCACGGGCGCGGCGTGCTCGCGTAGCCGCCCGGCCACGCGCGACTGCACATATGCGCCAAACGAGAAGCCGGCCAGCAGCAGCGGCAGCGGCCCATAGCGCGCACGCATCTCACCGGCGACTACGAGCCAGTCTTCGGTTTCCCCGATCCCTTCGTCGTGCACGCCCCCAGTCGCGCCCACGCCGCGGAAGTTCATGCGGACCGCGACGTAGCCTTGGGCCAAGAAGGTCTTCGCCAAGGTCTGAACCACCTTATTGTCGAGCGTCCCACCGAACAGCGGATGAGGATGAGCGATAAGGGCAAGCCCCCTACGCGCTCGCGCTGCCGGGCTGGTGGCGGCCTCAATCTCGGTGCCGGGATCGTTGATGACGATCTCTAGCTTGCCCGCGGGGCCATCGATGAGGAGGCGCTGCTGGTGGGCCGTCTTCAAATCCGCAGCCGCTCGACCACGCGGCCGTTGACGAGGTGCTCCTGGATGATTTCCTCGACGTCCTCCTGGTCTACATAGGTGTACCAGACCTCCTCTGGGTACACCACGATGACCGGGCCTTCCTCGCAGCGGTCCAGGCAGCCAGCCTGATTCACGCGCACTTTGCCCACGCCTGCGAGCCCCAGCTGCTTGACCCTCGCTTTGGCGTAGTCGCGCATCTTGTGCGAACCGTGGTTGTTGCAGCAGGCTTCGCCATTCTCACGCTGATTGCAGCAGAAGAAGACATGCCGTTGATAGTAGCTCATTGCAGTCGCCGGCGCGGAGAGGAACCGGCGCATTATAGCGTGTCGCGCAACCGCACCTGTTCTTCGGCGCAGAAAGCAAACGGCCCGGCGTGAAGCCGGGCCGTGATCAGGCCGCCGTTCCCAGGTCCGGATCAGCGTTCGTTGTCGCGCGGGATGCGCGGGATAGCCGCGTCGAGCTGTTCGAGCCGATAGCCGTAGCGATACACGGCCGCCAGGCGCCATCCGTGCTCGGGCGTGAGTCCGAGCTTGTTGCGGATGCGGCTGACGTGCGTGTCGAGAGTGCGTGAGGTGACTACAGCGTTGGGACCCCACACGCTTTCGCGGATGTGGCCGCGCGAAAGCAGCCGACCCACGTTGCGCAGGAACAGCACCGAGAGGTCGAAGTCCTTGGCAGTCAATTCCACCGGCCGCTGTTCGCGCGTTACAGTGCGCGTCTGACAGTCGACTCGGTACACGTCCAGCTCGAGCACCTCGGGCTGCTCGTTGTGGTGCTTGCCGCGCCGGGCGATCGCTTCCAATCGGGCGATCAGCTCCAGCCGGCGCACCGGCTTGACCATGTAGTCGTCGGCCCCTTGCCGCAGCGCCATCACGACGTCGTCCTCCCGGTTGCGGGCGGTGACGAACAGGATAGGCAGTGAGGCCTGCTGGCTGGCACGGATGCGCTTGAGCACATCCACGCCGCTGATGTCGGGAAGGTTCCAGTCGAGCACGAGGACGTCGAAGCTCTCCTGGTCGAGCGCGCGCATCAGTCCCTCGCCTCGATCGTAGTGATGGCAGTGGTGTCCCGCCAACTCGAGCCAGTGACTGAGCAGCTCCGCCTGGGACAGATCGTCCTCGACGACGGCTACGCGCAGCGTGGATCCGGGCGCAGCCGCTGCGGGTTGAAGGGGAGTTGCGGTCTTCACTTCTGGATCTTTAAGAGTGGCCGAGGTCATTTATCGAAAGGTCACGCGTAGGCGCGAAAGGAACTGCTCGACAGCCGCGAGCTGCTCTCCTAACGCGCGTTCGTTACGGACGATTGCGGCGCCCTCGAGCGCCGCACCGAACGCGGACAGCTCGGGAAAACCGAATCCCTCTCCGGCGCCTTTGAGATCGTGGCCGATGCGCCGGATGGTCTCGTAGTCCCCGGCGGCGAGCGCGATGCGCGCGCTGTCGAGGTCCTCGCGCTTGCGCGCGAGAAATCGCTGTACCAGGACCTCAAGGTCCTTTTCGATCGACACGGTGAGCGCCGGCAGCGCACTGGCGCGCCCCGCCTGGTCCGGACTAACCCCGATCAGGCCGCTCATCGCACACCGCCGCCTGCAGCGCGAGCCAGTGCTCGCGCGACGTGATTGCGCAGCCGTTCGCTGGTGATGGGTTTGCCCAGCAGGGCGTCGCACCCACTTGAAAGCGCGCGCTCGGCTTCCGGACCGTCCTGATAGGCGGTCAACGCAAAGATCGAGCCGCGATAGCCCCTTGCGCGCAGCGCGGCTACCGCGTCAAAACCACTCATGACGGGCATGTCCATGTCCATCAAGACCAGGGTCGGGTGCTCGGCGAGCGCGAGGTCGAGCGCACGCCGCCCGTCCTCGGCGAGGAGCACGAGAATACCCATCCGGCGCAGCTGGTGCGAAACCAGCTCGCGGATGTCCTCGTTGTCTTCCGCGACGAGGACTGAGAGTGGTGATGAACCCATGCTGCTGGATTCTCCATGACATGCTGCGATGCATACGCCGCAGGGGTGCGACGCGATTCTGGGAGGATGGTTTGCAAGAGCCATGCCACGCGTTGGACGCTGATAACACCTGACGGAACACGCAGTTCCGCACGTGGCGCGCGCACGAAAGGGGGCGCGATAGCTGCGGGGTGCGCCGGATTGTCACACTACGCGCCTCCCCGGCACGGGAAAAAGTTTACAGTGCTTTGACAAACATCTCTTTCGCACGGCGGAGCACCATGCCCATTCAACACGTCACCGCTGCGGCGGCCGGTGGCCCCTCCTGTCCATCCCCAGCTCAGGGCAGAATCGGGCAATCCATCGTGAGTAACGGCCACAAGCTGGACAGCAGTGCGTGGCGCCGGTTAACGCTCAGGAAGTGCCCGCAAGCACGTCTGGATCGACGCGAGGGCACAAGGGTTTCCGGGGAGCCATGTTCACCCGCCAGGCGCCAGCTACCAACAACGGTGCCTGGACCCGGGGCAGCAGGAGTTTCCGGGAGAGCCCCGAGCGCGAGGTAGCCGCAGCGGCACATAGCCAAGCAGGTTGAGTGCGACATCCGCCGGCCCGCGAAAGCGTAGCCAAGGTTCGAGCAAGAACTTCATCGGACTGCCCGCAAGCAGCCGTTATGGCCTAGGCGGATACAAGCTGGCGTACGACAGGAGCTGCGTGTAGGCTACAGACAGGTATTTCAGCAGGCGAGGCCGGCGAGCGAAAGTACAGGGAATTTCGCTGTCGAGCACGCGGCTCATGGCATCCTACGACATCTTCAATGGCGACGCGGACGGCATCTGCGCGCTACACCAGCTGCGGCTCGCCCAACCGCGCGATAGCCTGCTCGTTACCGGTGTCAAGCGCGATATCGCCCTGGTCGCGCGCGTGCGTGCGGCGCCCGGCGACGAGCTGACGATCCTCGATGTCTCGCTCGCGGCAAACCGTCGTGCCGTGCTCGACGCCCTGGAGGCCGGTGCACGCTGTCTATATTTCGACCACCATGCCGGGGGCGACATTCCCGCTCACCCCCGCCTCGAGGCGCATATCGAGCCCGTGCCCGGCGTATGCACCAGCCTGATCGTCGACAACTACCTCGGCGGCCGTTTCCGCGCCTGGGCGGTTGTAGCGGCCTTCGGCGACAACCTGTCGGGGCCAGCGGCGCAGGCCGCTACGCCGCTAGGCCTGGGCGCCGACGAACTAGCCCTGTTGCGCGAATTAGGCGAGTGCATCAACTACAACGCCTATGGTGATGTGCCCGAGGACTTGTATTTCCACCCCGCCGAGCTGTACCGACGGCTGCGACCCTATTCCGACCCGCGGGAGTTCGCCGCGCACGATCGTGCATTCGAAACGCTGCGGGAGGGCTACCATGAAGACCTGGCGCGGGCCACCCGGGTCGCGCCCGTGCTCGATACGCCGACCCACTACCTGGTAGTCTTGCCAGACACGCGCTGGGCTCGGCGCGTGCACGGCGCGCTCGCGAATGAGCTTGCCACCTCTCACAGGCACCGCGCTCATGCGGTGCTCATAGAACGCGGCGCGACCTATCGCGTCAGCGTGCGTGCCCCAGCGGCGCGGCCCGTGGGAGCTGCGGAGTTGTGCAGCCTCTTCGCATCGGGCGGGGGAAGGTCGGAGGCGGCGGGGATCAGCGCCTTGCCCGCCACAGAGCTCCCGAAGTTCCAGCGCGCTTTCGAGTCGTCCTTCGGGCCACCGACTACTGGGCTTTGATCTCGGTCCAGATCCGGTTCATCAAACGCCGCTGCTGTGGCGTCATATCCTTGAGCATCTCCAGTGTCTTGGCCGCCTGCGGGTCCGGGAAGATTGCGCTGATCTGCTTGATCTCCGGCTTGATGTATTTCTGGGCGTCGGCGTTCGGGTTGCCGGAGCCGATCATGTTGGTGAGATCGGCCGAGTTGCGTCCCTCGAGCATGAAGTTGATGAACATGTAAGCCAGATCCGGCCGCGAGGCGCTCTTAGCGGTCACCATGCAATCGAGCGCCAGAACGGCACCTTCCTTCGGCAAGCTGTGGCGGATGCGGAACTTCTGACCGGCTTTCTGAGCGTCCTGGTCTGCCTGGTAGATGTCGTTCGAGTAACCGTGCACCAGCCAGATGTTGCCCGACGACAGCTCCTTGATATAGCTGGAGGCGTTGAACGCGGCCCAGTACGGCTTCGCCTTGAGGATGACTTCCTTGGCCTGTTGCCAGTGCTTGGGATCCCGGTCGTTCACCGAGTAACCGAGATACTTCAGCGCCGCGGCCATCAATTCGCTCTGACTGTCGAGCACGGTCACCCGGCCTTTGATCTTCTCCAGGATCTTAGGATCGAAGATCGTGGCCCAGGATCCGAGCGGGACCCCCAGCTCCTTGATCTTCTGCTCGTTGTACCCGATGAGTGTGATCGACATCGCGTAGGGCGCCGAGTACTTGTTGCTTGGATCGAACTCGGTGTTGAGGTACTGCGGCATCACGTTCTTGAGGTTGGGCACTTTGGAGTGATCGAGCGGCTGCAGCCACCCCGCCTTGGCCATGCCGGCGACGTAGTTGGAGGTCGGCACGTAGACGTCGTAGCCTTTGGCCCCGGCGGCGAGCTTGGCCAGCAGTTCCTCGTTGTCCGAGAAGTAGCTCTGCTTCACCTTGCAATGGCACAACTTCTCAAACCGCTCCACCGTCTCCGGCGCGATGTAGTCGTTCCAGTTGTAGACGTTCAGCACGTCTTCCCTGGCAAGCGCCGGAACAGCAGCAAGCAACAGAAGGCACACCAGCTTCTTCATCGATCACCCTCCAGTCCGGGGTCCAAAACGGAGCTAGCGTAGGACAAAACGCGCGGGCGGGCTACTGACTCGGATGCTTAGAGCCGCGCCCGCTGCTGGAGCTCACAGCGAGCCCCGCAGGCGAGCATCAACCGCCCGCACGCAGCGTTCCTGGCGAAAGCCGGGATGCGATGACGATCAGGGCCAGGGTCAGCAGCATCAGCAGGGTCGAGACGGCGTTCACTTCCGGCGTGACGGAGATCTTCACCATGGTGTAGATCTCGAGAGGCAGCGTGAGCGCGCCGGCCCCGGCCGTGAAGTAGGTAATGACAAAGTCGTCGATCGAAAGCGTGAACGCCATCAGTGCGCCGGCGATGACCCCGGGCATGATGAGCGGCAGCGTAACCAGCCGGAACGCCTGGAACGGCGTAGCGCCCAGGTCGCGCGCCGCTTCCACCAGGCTTTCGTCCATGCCAGCAAGGCGCGCCCGCACTACGATCGCCACGAAACCGATGCAAAAGGCGATATGCGCGAGGATGATCGAAGTGAGCCCCAGGGTCAGATCGATGGCAACGAAGAAGATCAGCAGGCTCACGCCCATCAGGATCTCGGGGATGGCTATGGGCGCCACCACCAGGATCGGCAACAGGCGCAGCTTGAAGCGGTACATCGCGTACCCAGCCATAGTGCCAAGCACGGTGGAGACGGCGCTGGCGCTCACCCCGATCAGCAGCGAATTCCAGGCCGCGCCAAGCATCTCCTGGTTGTGGAACAGCTTGCGGTACCAGTCCAGCGTAAACCCCACCCACTGGGCGTTGAGACGCGAGTCGTTGAACGAGTACGCCACCACGATCACCAACGGCGCATACAGAAACAAGTAGCCGAGAATCGCAACCAACCATAGCCACTTCGAGCGACGACTCATGCCATCGCCCTCGCCCGCCGCGCATACCAAGCCGCCAAGCCGGCCAGTCCGACCGCGACGACAGTAAGCACCATGGACAGCACGCTCCCAAACGGCCAATCGCGCGTGTCCAGGAACTGCTGCTTGATCACGTTTCCGATCATGATCCCGCTGGTGCCGCCCAGGAGGTCGGGGATGGCGAAGATCCCGAAGGCAGGGATAAAGACCAGAGCGGCCCCGGCAAACACGCCGGGCAGCGACAGGGGGAAGGTCACCCGCCAGAACCGCTGCCAGCCATTGGCTCCCAAGTCCTGCGCTGCGTCCAGCAGAGCGGGGTCGTGCTTCTCCAGGTTCGCATACAGCGGAAGCACCATGAAGGGCAGGTGCACATATACCAGCCCGATGACCACGGCGAAGGGAGTGAACAACAACCGCACCGGCCCCAACCCGAACGCGTTGAGGAGCGCGTTGAGGGCGCCCGCGAATACCGACTGCGGTCCGAGGAGGATCATCCAGGCATACACCCGGATGAGAAAATTGCTCCAGAAGGGCAGGATCACCAACAGCACAAGCAGATCGCGGTGGCTCCTGGGGCTGCGCGCGATGAGCATGGCCAGCGGATACGCGATCACGAGGCATAAGACGGTGGTGATCACGGCGTACCAGAAAGACTTGAGGAACAGCTCCGCGTAGAGGGCATCCGAAAAAAAGCGCTGGTAGTTCTCCAGAGTGAGATTGACGATGCGCTGCCCATCTTCGCCCCGCTGGACCAGCGGCGCGAGCCCGCCGAATTCGCCCGGGTAACGGAACGAGGCCAGCACCATGATCAGCGTCGGGATCGCGAAAAACACCACGAGGTAAAGCAGCGGCGGGCCGCTGATCAGCCACGTGTTGAGGCGACGGCCGGTCATAGAGCCCGAGTCAGTCGGTGAGAAAGCGGCCTGCGTCGATGCGCCAGCTGATCTCGACTGGATCGCTGGCCTCGAAGAACTTGGCGCGCCCGGGCGCGGAGTTGGGCAACATGGCCTCTATCCGGCTGCCGTTGGCCAGTTCGACCACGTACACGGTGACGTCGCCAAGATAGAGAAAGTCGAACACGGTTCCGGCGAAGTGGTTTTCGTCTGCGGCCGGCGTGAGACGCTGGCCGATCGCGACCTGCTCCGGGCGTAGTGCGAGCACGCCCTTGGTGCCGGCCGCCACGCCGTCTGTCGGAAGCGCGGCCACTTCGCCCAGGCCATCGATGGTCAGTTGCATCCGGCCACCGCCCACGCGCACCACCTCTGCATCGAGGATGTTGCAGGTGCCGATGAAATCGGCCACAAAGCGGTTCTTGGGAAAGCCGTAGATCCTGGACGGTTCGTCCGTCTGCTCTACCCGGCCGCGGTTCATGACCGCGATGCGATGCGCCAACGCCAGCGCCTCCTGCTGGTCGTGGGTCACATAGACGAAGGTGATGCCCACTTCTCTCTGAAGTGTGATCAGCTCCAGCTGCATCCTCTCCTTGAGCTTGGCGTCCAGTGCGGCCAGCGGCTCGTCGAGCAGCAGTAATTTGGGCCGGTTGATCAGCGCGCGCGCGACGGCGACGCGCTGGCGCTGGCCGCCGGAGAGCTCGTTCGGGTAGCGTGCGGCAAAGCCGTCGAGGGAGACGTCCTCGAGCGCTTCATCCACCCGCGCCCTGACTTCGGCGGGGGTCGCCCGCGCCATTTTGAGCGGAAAGCCGACGTTGTCGGCCACCGTCATGTGCGGGAACAGGGCGTAGCTTTGGAACACGGTGTGGACATTGCGCCTCTCGGGCGGCACGCCCGCCATGTCCTTGCCGTCCAGCCAGATGCTGCCCCCATTCGGGACATCGAACCCCGCGATCATCCGCAGCAGCGTCGTCTTGCCACACCCAGAGGGGC
>Ga0326726_10004716_pt1 | contig 12432 bp, 11 predicted proteins | sample MHFenrmetagenome_2_FD_207603 | JGI IMG/M metagenome (GOLD analysis project Ga0326726, IMG submission 207603) | Lab enriched peat soil microbial communities from Michigan Hollow, Ithaca, NY, United States - MHF15MN | ecosystem: Environmental > Terrestrial > Soil > Wetlands > Peat | place: USA...
TAACAGTCATTGACGAAAGCCACGTCAGTGTCCCGCAGATCAGGGCAATGTTCGGGGGAGATCATTCAAGAAAACAGACTCTCGTGGAGTATGGTTTCAGACTGCCAGCTGCTCTCGACAACAGGCCAATGCGGATAGAGGAGTTTGAAGCGCTCACCGGACAGACAATTTTTGTTAGTGCTACACCTGCAGATTATGAGCTTATAAAGAGCGAAGGAGTTATTGTCGATCAGGTTTTAAGACCTACCGGCCTGCTGGATCCTCCGATAGATGTAAGGCCAAGTCTTAACCAGATCGATGACCTGATGGCAGAGATAAGGAGCAGGGCAAAGGCAGGGGAAAGAACCCTTGTCACGACAATTACAAAAAGAATGGCTGAAGAACTTTCTGCCTATCTCTTAAGATATGACATAAAATGCCGTTATATCCATTCTGATATTGAAACCCTTGAGCGTATTGACATAATGGAAGGGTTGCGCACAGGAGCATTTGACGTGCTGGTAGGAGTCAATCTTCTGAGGGAGGGTCTTGATTTGCCTGAAGTATCACTTGTTGCAATACTCGATGCTGATAAGGAAGGATTCCTTCGTTCTGCAAGATCTCTGACCCAGACGGCAGGGCGTGCGGCACGTAACCTGAACGGCAAGGTAATTATGTATGCAGATATCATTACAGGGAGCATGCAGGAGACCATTAATGAGACTTACCGGCGAAGGGAAAAACAGCTGAAATATAATGAGAAAATGGGTATTACACCCAGGCAAATAATCAAGAAGACAGGGGCAATCCTGAGCGGACTGAGTAAGAAAGGGATAGCAGTTAAAGCTTATATTGAGCCTGAAAGACCTGATATTGCTGCTGATCCGGTTGTCAGATATATGGACAGAGGAGCTCTTGAGAAGGCAATTGAAAAAACAAGAAAAAACATGGAAAAAGCTGCCTCAGAGCTTGATTTTATACAGGCTGCAAGATTAAGGGATGAAATATCAGATCTGCAGACACTTCTGAGAAATAAGTCTCAGTAATATTGATAGTGAATTTTTATCTGGTTGCAATCCAGTCACTCATTGTCCCTGTCGAGGCGTTAGTTACGGTTCCCTTAATTAGTTTCTCACCAACAGTACCTGAGTACTTTTCATTATTGATTGTAAACGAGATTGAATTACCATTCAACCTTCCGTCAGTCATTGTCAGGGCTTTCCCTCCTGAATTAAATACACCGCGTACAAACTGGAATTCCTGCACAAGTTCCAGCTCACCGTTTCCAAGTTTCCAATTTCCTGCGACTTTTGCAGGTATTATCCACAGGTAAGCCGTGTTCCAGCTATTCCAGTTCTCCTCAGTTGTAGCTTCCTGGTCAGCTTCCCATTCTCCCATAGTAAAGGTGTTTGACACGATCCGCGTTCCGGGCTTGAGATCGAGCAGCCTGGGGCGAAGCTTAAGATTTATTTCAGGCAGGAGAAACATTGTTATGACAGTGGCTTTTGAAAGATCAGTCTCGTAAAGATCTGCTTTAATGAATTGGGCTTTATCACCGACTCCCTCTTTTTTTGCATTTTCTTTTGATAATGCGACCATGTCGGGATTATATTCAATCCCCATTGCCTTTGCTCCGAGTTTTGCCGCGGTTATTACTGTTCTTCCGTCGCCAGAACCCAGGTCAATTAAAAAATCATCTGGTGTGACTTTTGCTATTTCAAGCATTTTATTAACCAGTTCCTGCGGCGTAGGGACCCATACAACATCCTTGCCCTGCTGACCAACCTGTGGAACAAAGACATTTCCTGATTGTTTTTCCTGGGCAAGAAGACCGGTCGTCATTACTGACAGTGACAGTAAAATTACTCCTGAGATTAAGTAAGTTTTTGTTTTCATAATTGTTAAAATTATTTTTCAAAGAATTTGAAAGGATTAAAATTATGAAATTTATATCAGATACTGATCAGCTTTTTGACATAGTTTGCTATGGCAAGGGACGAAGTTAATCCGGGTGATTCAATCCCGATAAGATTTATAAATCCCGGACAACCTCTTTCAGTCTCTTCTTTAATATAAAAATCCTTGACAGGATCACCAGGTTTCTGGATCTTTGGACGAATACCGGCCATTTCCGGCGATAAATCATCAAACTCCAGAAAAGGGAGGAATTTCCTGACAGACTTAAAGAACGTTTCCTGTTTTGAAGGTGTGACTTTATAATCGTAAGTATTAGATTGAAGATAAGTTACATCAGGTCCAAGCTTAACTCCCCCGTTCATTTCAATCGTAACATGAATGCCGATCCCTTCCAGGTTATGGATAGGCACAGGGTAAACCAGCCTGTTTATTAAACGGTTCTTGGGAGGATTTAGCCTGAAATATTCTCCTTTGCAGAACATAATCTTAAGCTTATCATCTTCAAGACCAGCCATTTCTGAAACTTTGTCAGAAGTCAGTCCTGCAGAATTAATTACTATCTGACTGGTAAACCTGTATGTGTTTTTATCCGAATCAAGCAAAGTAATTTCGTACCCGTTTCCGATTTTCCTTATCCCGGTCACCTCGCTTCCATACACTATCTGTCCCCCGTTATTGATCGTACCTGTTTCATAACACTTCATAAGGGAATGTGAATCGACAATACCGGTTGATGGTGAAAAGATTGCTTTCAGAGCAAAAACTGAAGGCTCCAGTTCAGCGATCTGCCTCTTGTCTATTATTACAAGATCTTCAACTCCGTTATTGAATGCCGTCTTTTGTATTCCCTCAATAATTTGAATTTCATCTTCAGAAGTCGCGACAATCAGCTTACCGCAATTCTTAAAGGGTACATCATTTTCTGTGCAATAATCATATAGGAGCCTTTTCCCTTCAACACACAGCCGTGATTTCAGACTGCCCTTCGGATAATAAATACCTGCATGGATCACTTCACTATTCCTGCTGCTTGTCTCCTGTCCGAATGAAGTATATTTTTCAATCAGGAAAACATCCTTGAAATCTTTCGTAACTATTTCAGCAATAGCCAATCCGACAACTCCGGCCCCAATAATTGTTATTTGTGCATCCATCATTTTACATCCTGATGATAATTCACAAAACTAAAATAATATATTGTATTCCTTCATGGACCATTCAGTAACACTATATTGTGTTCGGCAAAAAAAAACTAAATTTGTCTTTCATGCCTTAAAAATGAAAAATCATATTCCCATTTTCCCTCTAAAATGGTCCCTGGTATTTCTATCTATTTCAATTATTTCATTTATCATTTCCGTATGCACTTGTTGTAAGAAAAATTCACAAATCGACCGGTTCTCCGTTGTTACCCGTCACAACATAGAAATATCGGTAATTGACTGTCTGAATTCATTATCAATTGGCAACGGCGAATTTGCATTCACGACCGATATAACAGGTTTACAGACTTTTCCGGAATATTACTCAAAAGGCATCTCCCTTGGAACTATGTCAAACTGGGGATGGCACACTGGTGATAATCCGACGGGTTACAAGCTATCGGATGTTTACAAGACTTATGAGGTTCATGGGAGGGAAGTGAATTATGTGCATCAGTTCAGGGGGAATGAAGACTCTGTAAAAACAGCCGCTTCTGAATGGTTAAGGAGCAATCCTCACCGTATTCATTTGGGGATGATCGGACTTATGATAATTAAAGAAGACGGGAATGAAATAAATATCGATGATATTAGAAATCCTGTTCAGAGGCTGGATTTATGGACAGGAGAGATAAAAAGCCGGTTTTTGATAGGAAATACACCTGTAGATGTCGTTACTGTTTGTCATCCCGACAAAGATATTGTTTCTGCAAGGGTGACCTCAAAACTGATATCAGATAAAAGGCTGAAGATCAGGATCAGTTTTCCTCTTGGCGTTTCATCACCTTCGGGTTATGATTTCAGTCAGCCGGATAAACACTCGACATTAATATTATCTGATTCAGATAACGAAACGCTTTTTGAGCGGAAACAGGATAATGACAAATACTTTGTAAAAGTGCATCACGAGAATGCCGGATTAAAAATCTATGGTAAACACTTATTCTTACTTGAGCCTGCTGGAGATACTGTTCTTAAGTTTTCATGTCATTTCACGAAAAAGATCTCTGATGAAAACACAGACAGCTTTGACGAAGTTGCTGAAGCCTGCAAAAAGAGCTGGTCTGACTTCTGGATGACCGGAGGAGCAGTCGATTTTTCAAAGTGTACCGATCCTCGTGCTTTAGAACTTGAAAGACGGGTCGTGCTTTCGCAATACCTTACAAAGGTACAATGCAGCGGTTCTCTTCCCCCTGCAGAAACAGGCCTGACCTATAACAGCTGGTACGGAAAATTTCACCTTGAAATGCACTGGTGGCATGCTGTACATTTTGCTCTTTGGAAGAGGGAACAGACACTTGAAAGACAGATGGATTATTATCGCAAAATATATGAAAATGCCAGGCAAACAGCACAAAATCAGGGTTATGAAGGAGTGCGATGGCCAAAAATGGTTGGTCCTGATGGAAGAGAGAGTCCAAGCAGCGTCGGAACTTATCTGATCTGGCAGCAACCGCATATTATATTCTTTTCAGAACTGCTGTATGAGAATTCGAAAAACAGGAGAGAGATACTGAAAAAATATAAGGATCTGGTATTTGCAACAGCTGATTTTATGGCCAGTTATGCCTGGCATGATACCGTTACCGACAGGTATGTTCTTGGTCCTGTTTTGATACCGGCCCAGGAGAGTCTGAAACTTGAGACAACCATTAATCCCTCATTCGAGCTGGCCTACTGGTACTGGGGACTAAAAACAGCACAGCAATGGAGATTGCGGCTGAACATGGATCCTGATCCTAAATGGGCTGATATACTGAAAAAATTATCACCTCTTCCTTTATTGAATGGGCTCTATCTTTGTTCGGAGGACACAAAAGATTCATATGAAAACCAGAGATACTTAAGTGATCATCCAGTTGTTTCCGCTGTTTTCGGGGTGCTTCCAAAAACAAAAATGGTCGATGACAAAATTCTTACCAATACTCTTGATACAATTATGAAGAAGTGGAACTGGCAGTCGACCTGGGGATGGGATTTTCCGATGCTTGCCATGTCAGCCGCGTCGGAAGGAAGATCAGAACAGGCTATTGATTTTCTGATGATGGATGTTCCCAAGAACCACTACCTTATAAATGGCCATAATTATCAGGATGCCAGGCTTGCAATTTATCTTCCGGGAAACGGAGGCCTGTTGACTGCAGTGGCAAAGATGTGCGTTCAGAGACAATTCCCTGATAACGGGAAATGGAAGGTTAAGTATGAAAACCTGAACAGATATGTCGAATGAAATATAATAAACCTTTAAATACTTAATTATATGAAAAAGCTGCTGTTTCTTTTACTGGTTCTGACATCCTGCAGTCAGAGTAAAAATTCTGACTGGAATCTCGTCTGGTCTGATGAATTCGATAATCCGGGGTTGCCTGATTCTGCAAACTGGGGGAATGAAGTAGGATTTATCAGAAATCATGAGCTGCAGTATTATACATCCCGCAGGATAGAGAACTCCGTTGTTCATGATGGAAATCTGCTTATTATCGGCAGGAAAGAACTTTATGATTCAGCCGGATACACTTCAGCAAGCCTTACCACGGATGGGAAACGCAGCTGGACTTATGGAAAGATTGAAGCAAGGATGAAAATGCCAAAAGGGCAGGGGATGTGGCCTGCATTCTGGATGCTTGGTCAGAACATCCATCAGGTAGGATGGCCCCGGTGCGGGGAAATTGATATAATGGAACATATAAATACTGAGGATATTTTGTACGGGACCCTGCACTGGTATAATGACAGGCACGTTTCATCAGGGAAAAAAATCCCCTGTTCAATAGCACAGTTTCACAACTATTCGGTTGAATGGGACAATGATTCAATAAAATGGTTTCTTGATGGTTCAAGGTATCATGGCGTCTGCATAAAGGACAGTATCAACAGTACATCCGAATTTCATAAGCCTCACTATATTATTCTTAATCTGGCAATTGGAGGTGACTGGCCCAAAAACCCTGATGCGTTCACGCAGTTTCCTGACACTGTTTTTGTTGATTATGTAAGGGTTTATCAAAAATAAACCCTGAAAAACCTTATATAAGATCAACACATACATTTGTAAACTCAAAACTGCAATCCGTTGAATTGGATATTGACATTTCCTCTCAATTTAATATCTTAATAGGCGGTTAAGAGACCTGACCGTATCGATTTAGTTGAATTGTTCAAATTTGTATTGAGTATTTAATCTGTTGAACATGTCATGAAAGCCATTAAACTGATTATAACACTCCTGATTATTATTCAGGTATCTGCTCTGGCAGGAGAAAAACGAAATTCTTCGCCTTCGACAATAAAAATTAAATTTTCTTCCGTATCACAGAAAGATACTACTGCTATTAACACATTTATCAGAAAGGGTACAAAATATCTTTCATCAAAGGAAAATACTCTGGATATAGTCAAAATCTGTATTGACAGTGCTGTTCTGATCTGTGAGAAAAAAAATATTGAATTTCCGTCTGGTTTACATCTTCTCCTTGCCCAGTACCATTTTGCCACAAATGATCTGAGAAGTGCTTCAGAAGAGGCTGCTTTGGCACTAAAACAATCCGCTGGAAAAGGAGAATCTGATGTTCTGGCTAATACCAATCTTTTTCTGGGTGACTATTATCGTCGAACCGGATTTTACAAAGAAAGCATTGAGTATTACAGTAATGCGATTGAAATTTCGAAGAAAAAAGGGTTAAAGCGTTTGATCCCCAAAAGTTATTTCTTACAGGCAGCTGTTTATAATACCATTGGAGACCTGAAAGGATATAGACAAAATCTTCAACTGATGCTTGATGCTTCAATTGCTGAGAATGATTCAGTCCCTATAGAAAGTGCATATCGTGGACTGGGCCATTCGTTTTTAGGTGACACTACAACGTCGGAAAGATGGAATTTCAGAATGGCAGATTCCCTCATAAGGAAAAGTATTGAAATATCGATAAAAATAAAGGATACATCTTCTATGGCCTCAGCATTAACAGACCTTGGTTGGAACTTCTATCTTAAACAGATGTATGATTCTTCAGTTTTTTATTACGAAAAGTCGCTTAAATATAGTATGCCGGGGAATTTGCATTCAATATCAGCTAACTCGTTTGGGAATCTCGGTACAATTTATAGTGATCTTAAGAACGCTGAAAAAGCAATTGGTTTTTATAAAAAAGGGATAGAAGAGGCAAAAAAGGTGAATGATATTTTCGATTTGTGGTGGATTTACAGAGATATGAGCAATATGTATCTTCAATCAAAAGACACTTCAAACGCTTACAGGAATTATGTATTTTTCAAAAAATACTCTGATATCTATATAATCAAAGGAAATTCTCAAGGTCTTGCTGATGCTAAGATAATGTATGAGGCAGATACTCATAACAAAGAAGTTGAGCTGCTTTCTCTGCGGCTTAAGAAAAATCGGTTACTGAATTATGGTTCTGCAGGGTTGATGGTACTGACAGTTGCAATAGGATTCCTTCTCTGGAGAGGCTCAAAACTTAAGGATAAGCGTCGTATAAGTGAAATGAACAGAAAAATTTCGGAGGTGACTCAGGCAAACCTCAGGCAGCAGATGAATCCCCATTTTATCTTCAATACGCTTAATTCGATTCAATACTATATGTATCAGCATGATAGACTTGCGACAAATAATTACCTTACGAAGTTCTCAAGTCTTATGCGGAAAGTGCTTGATAATTCTCAACATACTTCAGTGCCTATCAGCGATGAATTAAGCGCTCTAAATTTGTATCTTGAGCTTGAAAGCATAAGATTCAAGGATAAATTCGAATATAAGATCACTATAGATGATGAGATAGATCCGTTGATGCACAAAGTCCCCACAATGCTAATCCAGCCATATGTTGAAAATTCAATCAGTCATGGACTTATACCAAAGGAAGGGAAGGGATTTGTGAACATAGACCTGAAGCTGAAAGATAATTACCTTTTATGTGTAATTGAAGACAATGGTATCGGACGTGAAGCAGCTAAAGAAAGAAATCTTAAAAGGGAAGGCAATCATAACTCGCTTGGGACACAGATCACCAAATCGCGACTCGATCTCGTAAATGAACTATATGGTACCAGCCTGCAGACTATTTATACTGACCTTAAGGATGAAAACGGAGAACCAGCTGGAACACGTGTGGAAATTCATATACCTTTAATCTCATGAGTAAAAAGCTGAAAACTGTAATTGTTGATGATGAACAGGATGCCGTCGACTTCATAAGTTCAATTATAGGAGAATACTGCCCTTCACTTGAGGTTGTTGCTATGGCTAACAATGTTAATCAGGGGGTTACAGCCATTAATGATAAAAAACCCGATCTGGTATTCCTTGATGTTGAAATGCCTAATGGAAACGGTTTTGATCTGCTTGCGCAATTTCCGGAGAAGGATTTTGATGTTGTTTTTATAACTGCTTTCAACCATTATGCAATCAAGGCAATTAAGTTCAGCGCTGTTGACTATATATTGAAGCCGATAAACATAAATGAGTTTGTGGAAGCTGTAAACAGGGTCATTAAAAAGCGATCCGAAAGGCGCTCTCAGGGAAATGAAAGCCTTAAAATTCTCATGGAGAATTTAAGGACATCTCCGCCGTCGAGGATGGCAATACCAACTGCGGATGGAATGGAATACCTGAATCCCAGGGATATTATCCGCATCGAGGCAGACAGGAGCTATTCATGGTTTTACCTGACAGGAGGCCGTAAAATACTTGTGTCAAAACATCTGAAAGAATTTCAGGAACTTCTAAGCGACAGGTATTTTTTCCGTTCGCATAATTCACATCTGGTAAATCTTAAATATGTAAAGAAGTATATCCGCAAGGAAGGCGGGTATATCGAAATGACTGACGGGGCCATGATCCCCGTTTCCAGGAACAGGAAAGATCTTTTTCTGGCGCACATGGCAAAATTCAAGGGTTAGTATAACAAGAAAAGGGGCTTTTGAAAAGCCCCTATTGTTAAATACAAACCTGAAACCAGGATAGGCCGGACGGCCTGCTGAAGAATCTTACCTCAAAGCAACAGTTTCGTTCGGGTTGTTAAGAAGCAACGGGAAATAAGCAGCTATAAGCTGAGTAGCTTCCATTTCGCCTCTCTTCCCCGGCGTCAAAACTTTCTGATGATAGTACTCATTCCTGTTCAATTCTGAAACGTTGGTTTTGAAACCATCCTTTTCAAAAGCTTTATCAAGCATTTCTACTCCGAAATAGTTTTGGTTGCAAACATACTGGACCGAAAGTTTGTCGGAAAGTACAACATATTTCCTGCAATTACGGTCTTTACAGATAGCAACTGTTACTTCCATCGGGGTATTTTCGTAGCTGATAATGAATGTTTTACATTCTTCCCCTTTTATAAATGCGGGATTATCGGCTGTTTCAATAGTGTAGTTCCCAAGTGCTGTGAAGGTTGCGCCTTTGGCGACTACTTTTCCTGCTAAAGATGCAGTACAGAATGCAATTGCAAGTACTGCTGACAAAATCACTCTTTTCATGGCTTTGAAGAATTAATGATTAATTAAATTAAGAATACTGTTTACTGTCTGTCTGTCCAAAAATTTCTTTTCGATTGAGTTTTGATCTGTCCTGTCATAAACTCATATCGAAAGTATTCTATAATCAAATATAAAAAAAGGGCTGTGCAACCGTTGGCAGGTTTGAATTGACGGTTGGCGGAAAACTAGCAATCAGTGAGGATACTCTTTAATTACGTTAAAAATGCCGTTTATAAACATTTGAACAGCTATCACAGCGAGTATCAGTCCCATAATTCTTGAAATTGCTTTTATAAGGCTGGGACTTAGCTTATCGGCGATGCGGTTACTCAGAATGAACATCAGATAAGTTATTGAGCAAACAACAGCGAAGACAAGTATTATAATGATAGTATTAATAAAGCTGCTCCCTTGCCCCACAAAGTTCATTGCTGTTGATATGGTCCCCGGTCCGGCAAGTAAAGGAATGCCCAATGGAGAGATTGCCATGTCATCATATGGAGCTGATGAATCCACTACTTTTGATTTATGTGCTGCTGCTGATTTCCCCTTAAGCAGATCATATCCAATAAAAAAAACAATTATTCCTCCGGCGACCTGGAAGGCAGGGAGTGTAATATTGAACAACTTAAATATGACATGTCCAAAAAGGCAGAATATTGCAATAATTATAAATGCTGTAACCACAGCTCTGTATGCCACCCTTTTAATTATCTTTTTGTCAGCATCTCCAACCATAGTTAAAAAAACAGGAGTATTACCAATAGGATTTAACATGGCGAAGAAGCCTAAGAAAACAGTGGATAAAAACAAAGTAAGATTCGGCATTGAATTCATGATGTCAAAATTAGTTGTTTTATCTTAAAAATTCATTTAGCCATCAGGTATTGGCGGGCCACGTTTTTCATCAAACGGTTATCCTCCTACACAATTATGCTTCCAAAGATAAAGTTTAAAACCTTAAATATTTTCTTTTATCCATATAGAATATTTATCTTTGATTAGTTGTCAAATACATTATTAACTCACGAATTAATTAAAAGAAAATGAAAAGAAATTTATCGAATTTAATGCAGTTATTATCATTTACAGTGGTGCTGGCACTAGTTGCTCCAGTAATGATAAATGCTCAAACTGGTAAGACTAATTTTGCAGGTTCCTGGGCTATGAATGCTGAGAAAAGTACGCTACCACAAGGTGGTGGTGGAGGTGGCCAGAGAATGGGTGGCAATTTCACGATTACACAGGAAGCAAATCTTCTGACCAGAACAAGAACAGGACAGGATGGTACATCCACAGTTACCAAATATACTCTCGATGGAAAAGAGAGTGTAAATACAACCGGTGGTGGTGAAAGCAAATCTACAGCCAATTGGTCTGCCGATGGCAAAACACTTACAATAGTTACAAAGTCAAACTTCAATGGAAATGAAAGGACGTCAACAGCTGTCTGGAGTCTCATTGATGCAAAAACTCTTTCAATAGTATCTACGAGACAAGGTCAGGATGGTGAAGTAAAAACCACGATGGTTTATGATAAGAAGTAATTCAAATGATAAAAAACAACTAGTTTAAAGGCTCCAAAAGGGCCTTTTTTATTTTTTGTTTTATGAAACTGCGATAACAGGGATGAAGATAATATTACTCCGTGAGAGATAATGTGTTAAATCGCTTTATTTGAGGTCATTCACCTTCCTCAATCATCTTAGAAGCATCCATACGTTCAATTTCTTTCATTGCTTCTTCATCTCCTTCACCAGCAAGTTTTTTAATCCAGCTATACCCCAGCCAGTCTGAAGATGATTCGTCAGCATCAAAATTAAAAATCAAAGAGCTGTCTTTTGTCCTCTCAACCGGCTTTACTACTTTTGTTTTCATATTTTACAAGATACTGATTTTTTTGTAATTTTAATTCATGGAATATTATTCTGTCAATAAACCTGAACTATGTCCGAAATGCGGATCAGGACTGATTGGAACGTTTCTCTATGGAGAACCTGCCTATTCTGAAGAACTTATGAATGAGATCAAAGTCGGAAAAGTTATTCTTGGAGGTTGTTGCATAAAAGGCTATGATCCAACATGGAGATGTAATGATTGCAAAACCGAAATCTTCCAAAAAGAAATAGTATGATTTTAAAACCCTCAGAATAAAACAAGGGTTTTGGAAGTTTGGATACATCAGTACTACACCGAACTATTTTTTTTATTGAGGTATATCTTTACAGTAAACTCTGTAATCAGGTCGAATTGTTCCAGTTCCCTTTTTTATTGAGGAGATTAAAGATTTTATCAGTTGTCCAAATATTTTATGATTAGCGTACGTTATCTCCTTACTTGGATGAAAGTTAAATCAAAACAGTTCTGAGAAATGAGTTACTATAAAAGGGAAATATTAATCAGGGCGGCAATTTTTGGAGCAATAATTTTTAGCCTGGTAATTATGATTTTATTGTAGTTAAGTTACAGAACTATATAAAACATAGACTATATACATACTCATTTATAAATGAATAAGGGGCAGATAAATCCGCCCCTTCCCCTTCCTTGTCGGGGTGGCCAGACTCGAACTGGCGGCCCCTAGCACCCCATGCTAGTACGCTAGCCAACTGCGCCACACCCCGAAATAAACAACTGGCTATTTGCGTCTTGAATAGACAACCCTCACGCCCTGCGTGATGCGCTAGCCAACGGAGTTTATCACGCTTCGCGTGACCACACCCCGAAAAATCATTAAAACGACTTTGTTAAAAGCGATGGCAAATGTAATATAAAAATTCGTCTTTCACATATAGTTGAGCTCTCGGATCAGCTCCGAGGGCTTTTCTAAAAATTAAATTGA
>Ga0326726_10004718_pt1 | contig 12429 bp, 9 predicted proteins | sample MHFenrmetagenome_2_FD_207603 | JGI IMG/M metagenome (GOLD analysis project Ga0326726, IMG submission 207603) | Lab enriched peat soil microbial communities from Michigan Hollow, Ithaca, NY, United States - MHF15MN | ecosystem: Environmental > Terrestrial > Soil > Wetlands > Peat | place: USA...
TCGAAGAGCAGACCCTCCTGATTAATCCAGAACTCTCCTTTGCCGCCTCCCATGTCGACAGGATTACCCGTCATTGCATTGAAGAACACAACCCGAACTGCCTCCTGCGTGAACCGAAGCTGAGCAAAGCCGGGCTGGGATACCCCCTTGTTCGCCGGGTCGGGTTCAACTGCGGTGTAAACATCAGGAGGAGCAGGAAACCTGACGCGGGTCGGTCTGCTTGCAGACCCGGAGATGATCTGAAGGTTCGGACAGACGGTGCATCGCGGATCATGACGTCCCAAAGAAAGAAGCTGGAGGCTGTGATCGTGACCTGAAAGCAAGAGATGTACCCGCGCCCCGCTGAAATGCAGGACTGAACGGAGAGAGTCGATATACGCACGGTACGTTTCCGTGCAAAGATCTTCCGGATCAAGCCAGTTTCTCAGCCAGGAAACGGCGTTCGAATCCCTGTCACAGTTGGTGAGAAAGTCCACCCGGCTCGTTTCATCGTTCCAGACCGAGTAACCGCCATGGTCCCCCATACTGTACCACGGATGGTGGAGGCAGAGGATTCGCCACCGGATGCCGGATTGCCGTGCACTTACCCTGAGCAGTCTTCGCAGGCTGTCCAGCGGCCCGATCCAGGACGCCTTCGGCGTCCGCATGGGGAGGGAGGAATCGACGAACAGAAATTCCACACTGTCGGCAGAACCCGGAATGCTGTAGAGTGCATGGGCGGGCATCCGGTAATAATAGCGCCACATGGAAATGCTCGCCTCGCGTTCATTCCCTCTCTCCGTGATCCCGACAGGCGCCTCTTCGATAGAGAAAAGGCCGAAAAGGAACGACGCTTCAATCGCATTTCTCCGGTAATAGTCGTGCTCCCCGGGGACCGCATGCACGTTTCCCGGTCCGAGCCTTTCAAAGACCTCGCTGAAAGGGCCGAGAACGGACCTGATCTTGCCCTCCACATCCTCCGTGGGGATGTTCAGGCCCGTGTTGTAGAAGTTGTCTCCAAGAAAGAGCGCCACGTCGAACCGGCCCCCGTCATGCCGCCCGGAGAGCATATCGGCCCAGGTTTGCGCACCTGCGCGGAGGTAACGATTTCCATCTCCCGCGTCCCCTATCGCAACAACGGTGAGTGCCTCGTTCGGAAGCGACTGCCCGCCTAGAAAACCGGTAAGGCTGCAAACGGAGAAAAACAAAATGCGGGAGACGCGAATCCAGCTCATTCACAACCCTTTCTCTTGATGCGGGAATATACATGACGGGGGACCGAAATCAAAGACGGGGACCTTCTCTCCTTCTCGCCTTTTTTGTATCTTGTGTTGGAGATCAGAAGCATTCTTACACACCAGATCAGCGACCACGCGCCATGAGCTACGAGATTGCCGACTTTACAGCTGACGTCCTTAAACGAAGCACAACGCTCCCTGTTCTGGTGGATTTCTGGGCGGAATGGTGCGGCCCCTGCAAAATGCTCGGGCCCATCCTCGAACGGCTTGCCGAAAAGCACGCCGGCCGCTGGGTCCTCGCAAAGGTGAACACCGATCTCCATCAGGAAATTGCGGCCCGTTATGGCGTCCGCGGCATTCCGAACGTGAAGTTATTCATCGATGGAGCAGTTGCCAGCGAATTCACCGGCGCCCTCCCGGAACGGCAGGTCGAACAGTGGCTCGAGAAGGCTCTCCCCCACCGACATCGGAAAGTCCTCGATGTCGCCGAGACCATGCTCGCCCGGGGCGACAACGCCGGGGCACGGGCTATCCTGGAGGGACTCCTTTCCCACGAACCGGATGATGAGCGGGCCCGTGTCCTCCTCGCAAGCACGATCCTGTGGGATGATCCAGGCCGGGCTGTTGAGCTGGTGAAACCCATCGAGGAACACTCTGAGCGATTCCCGTACGCTGAAGCAATCCAGACGATTGCTTCGCTTCTCCGGAAGCACACGGCACCCGATACACTCCCCGAACACCCGGCCCGATCTCTCTATCTGGAGGGGATTGAGGCTGTTGCGCGCCGGGATTTCGACACCGCCGTCGAACGCTTCATCGACGTCATCCGGCTGGAGCGGACGTACGACAATGACGGCCCACGGAGGGCTGTCATCGCCGCCTTTCGCATCCTCGGAGAGGAGCACCCGATCACGCAGAAACACCGGCGCTCCTTCAGCAGCGCCCTCAACGCATGAGTCCAAACCCCGACGAAGAGACTCCGCTTCCGCACCCGACCGCTCAAAAGACAGTCCTCCAGAAGGCTCTCCGGGTGCTCTTCCTCTCACTCATCGGGATCCAGTGGGTCCCCGCATTCCTGGCGGCTGCCAACACCGGCATTCTCCGCGGATTCGTCTCTGATTCCACAAGCGGCGAACCGGTGGTGTTCGCGAATGTCAGCCTCAAAGGGGCCCGGATCGGTGGGACAACAAATCTGCGAGGATACTACCTTCTCCCCGCGGTCCCCGAAGGGAAGCACGTTCTCGTCGTTTCCTGCCTCGGTTACCGGTCGCGACTGATCCCTGTCGACGTTCTGGCCGGGGAGATCACACAGGTCGACGCGTCTCTTATCCCCGGCGCGATTGAACTCGAAGAGCTCGTGGTCATCCGGGAGAAGCGAATCAAGGACACGGAGACAGACCTCGGTCAGCTACGCATCTCGGCACGGGACCTCCAGGCGGTGCCGGCGGGGCTCGAGACAGACCTCTTTCGCACCATCCAGTCGGCTCCGGGCATCGGGATGACCGGAGACGTAACCGCCCACTATTACGTTCGCGGTGGCGGCAGCGACCAGAATCTCTTCCTTCTGAACGGCGTCACGGTCTATAACCCGTTCCACGCCCTCGGCATATTCAGTGTCATCGACCCCGAGATCATCTCCACGGTCGAGTTGTTCAAGGGTGGATACTCTTCCGCTTATGGAGGACGCCTCTCCTCCATCGCAAGCGTCTCCACCCGCGAGGGAAACCGGAATGGCCTGCACGGGTCCGTCGGGGCCGGTCTCCTTTCCGTCCGCACCACACTTGAAGGTCCGATTCCCAACGGTTCGTTCCTCGTAAGCGGACGGAAAAGCTACAGGGGAGATTTACTGAGTCGATACCTGAACGGGAAGGAATCTCCGTTCGATTTCTATGACCTCTCTTTCAGAGGGACCTATGCGAATCCTGACCTGGACGAAAATGGGTCCCTCGTCCTTCATGGATTTCTGAGCGGCGACCGGGTCAGGAACGATGACCCGTTCCAGGAGGATTACAGCGTCCGAAACGACATCGTAGGACTGATGTGGCACAAGGCATGGCGGAGTCCTCTCTACTCGAATGTCTCCCTCTCGTACAGCGGTCTCCGGGCAGAGGTGGATCCTAAGTCAGGGAAGGCAAAACCGAGAGAAAACAGCGTCTCGGACATTTCCCTCGACTGCGATTGCGGGTACCTCTACCCGAGCAAAGACGAGATGGCCTTCGGCATACAAACGAAATTCCTCTCCACGCGCTTGCTCCAGCAGAGTCTCTATGGTGTCCAGACCGACCTCGCCCAGAGTGCTACCGATCTCTCGGCATACCTCGACTATCGGTTCTATCGCTGGGAGACGTTCGGGCTCAGTCTTGGCACACGCGTGAAGTTTCTCGCCCTGTCACGCGTCCGGCCATTCCTCTTCGAGTTGCGGGGAAGCACGACCTATCGCCCGCAGCCGTTCATCGCTCTGAAGGCAGCCGTCGGCTGGTATTCCCAGGAGGTTACCACCCTGACCGATGAGAATGAGATCATCGCGGTTTTCGAGCCGTGGGTGATTGTTCCCGACTACCTCGCCGCACCCCAGGCGCTTCACTTCCTGGCCGGCATCACCCTCTACCTCTCCGAGCTTCTCCGCCTGGAATGCGAAGCGTACTACAAACCGATGACCAACCTCATCGATCTGAACACCAGGAAGTATACCAGTAAGAATCCCGATTTCGTGAACGCGGATGGAGAGTCCTACGGCACGGAATTCCTCCTCCGCTATGAGCCTCGCACCTGGTATGCGCAGGCGAGTTATGCGTTGTCCAGGGCGACGAAATCGGTCAATGGCATTAACGTTATCCCCCGCTACGACGTCCGCCACTCCGTCGGAATCCTCATCGGAGCAGAGTCCCCCGATGGGTGGGACGTCCACGCCAGCTTCCAGCTCAAGTCCGGCTTCCCCTTCACACCCATTGTGGGGTTCTACGACCGGATGGCGATTGATCCCCTGAATCCCTCAGCAGCACTTGCCCCCTACGACCCCGTGACGCTCTGGGGGGAGCGCAATTCTCGCCGCCTCCCGGTCTATCACCGGCTGGATCTCAGCGCGGGCCGGCGCTTCCGGATCGACCCGTTCACGGTCACCATCGGCGCAAGCATCATCAACGTCTACGACCGGAAGAACATCTACTACTTCGACCGGGATACCGGCGAAACAACCTACATGCTCCCGTTCACTCCTTCTGTTACGCTCAAGGTACAATGGTGACCCGACGCCGCACCCCCGCACTCGCCTTTCTTCTGCTCCTCGGCGGCGTTTCATGTCACGAGGAGTTCACCCCGAAGGCAGACTTCCAGGAGCAAGTGGTGGTCTATGCCATCGCCAAGGTCTCCCTGTCCCCCTCTTTGAGAGGGTACGTGGGAACAGTCTCAGCCGTTGTGATGAACTCGTTTGACGTGGAGGGGGTGAATCCCGCCGGTGCGACGACAGACCCATCCATTCGCGGTGCTACAGTTCGCCTGAGTGGCCGATGGGGGACCGATACCCTGCGGGAAAAACGGAAGCCCGGAGTCGATTCGGTGACGGGAAAAGGTCCACGATGGTGCTATACCCGTTCCTCCTTTCCGGGGGTGCCCGGAGACACGATCTCGCTGACAGTGGATCTCCTCGATGGACGCCGGTTGACGGCTCGGACCCAGATCTCCCCCCATCGGGAACCAACGACCTTTCCGGACTTCCGCGGTGTTGGGGTGCGCACTCCGTCCGATCCGTACTTCTACGGGACTTCATGGATCTTCGACTGGGACGCCGCTCCCGGCGATCAGGACCTCTTCTTCCCCTCACTCTATCTCATCTACGAGCATCTGGAAGATTCCGGTTACGTCGGCTACTCTCGTCAGGTACCACTCATGATGGTTGACCGGGGGGGAACCATGGTTCCGGAATTCCCCGGTTCAACGACGATCTCGAGGGTGGAGTATGCGTTCTCAGCCATGGATGCAACGATGCGTGCCATCTCCGACGGAGATCCCGAAAAGGGCCGCTACCGGATCATCGGGTTCCAGTGGCAATTCAGCGAATTCGACTTTCCACTTTCGCGATACTATGCCAGCGTGAATGGGTATCTGGATGCCTACTCCGTTCGGCTGGACCAGACGGTTTTTTCGAATATCTCCGGCGGGATAGGCGTGTTCGGCTCCACCTACGGATATTCCTACGACTATGCGATCGACCCCAGATACGCCGAAGAGTTCGGCTACACTACGCCGTAAGCCCGGAGACCTTCCACCCCTCTGCACCTTGTTCCGGGGTCCACCGGGATGAAAGTGCTCCGCTTCACTGCCCCCTACTCCAGCGTCTTCTGAAATCGCCTCACGCTGAGCGCAAAAATCGCCACGCCGAACACCACCAGGGCAAGAGCCTGAGGCCAGAGCTCCTGCAATCCCGCCCCTTTCAAGAACAGTCCTCTCACGATCTCGAAAAAGTAACGGAGCGGCATGAGATACGTGAAGGACTGGATCACCTTCGGCATGTTGGAAATGGGGAAGACGAAACCACCAAGAAACATGAACGGCATGAAGAAAAAGAACTGGGCGATCAGCATCGCTTGCTGTTGCGACTTCGCAATTGTCGAAATGAACAGCCCGAGACCGAGTGTGGTGAGAATAAAGACCCCGCTCAGGGCAAACAGCAGGGGAAGACTTCCCAGGATCGGAACGCCGAACCAGAAATGAGCAAGTGCCAGGACCACGACGACATCCACAAACCCGATGACCGTAAAGGGAATCAATTTGCCGAGAATCAGCTGATAGGGCTTAATCGGGGTGACCATGAGCTGTTCCAGGGTCCCAATCTCCTTCTCCCGCACAATCCCCAGTGACGTCAGCATCATCGTGATAATCATGAGCACAAGGGCTACCACGCCCGGCACCATGTAGTAGGCGCTCTTGAGGTCCGGGTTGAACCAGATGCGCGGCTCGGGGATGATTCTGCCGACGTGAAGCCCGCGAACCGTCGATGCCACGTCAGCCAGAACATCCTGCGAATACGACGAAATCACCTGGGTGGCATATCCCAGAAGAATATTCGATGTATTGGCGTCAGCACCGTCCAGAACAATTTGCACCTGCACCGGTTCCCTGCCCAGCAGCTTGTTCCCAAACCCCTGCGGGACGACGAGGGCCATAGACGCACTGGCGTGTTCGATATAGTAGTCCGCTTCGTTGGGCAGGCCTACCTGATAACGCTCCACAAAGTAGCCAGAGGTCGTGAACCGCCGGATGAAGGTCCGGCTCTCTGCCGTCCTGTCGAGATCGCAAACGACCAGATTGGCATTTGTGAGGTCGGTCGTCGCCGCATATCCCAGGAGGAGAACCTGCAGAAACGGAGCGACAATGGAGATGCCCAGCATTCGCCGGTCCTGGCGGATCTGGAGGAATTCCTTCCGGACCATTTCACCAATCATCCGGCGCGCTTCGCGGGCTCCATTCGGTGTTTCACGGGCCATGAGCACTCCTACGCCAACCTCTTTTGCATTCGTCGGACACTTATGCCGAGCGTCACGCAGGCGAAGATGACCATATACAGGAATTGCGGCCAAACCGCTTCGAGGCCGACCCCCCTGAGCATGATCCCGCGAACCACGACGAGGAAGAACTTGTTCACGGCCAGGTTCGACAGGACCTGGAGAACGATGGGCATGCTTGAGATCGGAAAGACAAACCCCGACAGAAGGAACGAGGGAAGCAAAGAACTGAAGATCGCCGCCATGAAAGCCACCTGCTGAGACTCCGTCACGGTGGAAATCAGGAGCCCCTGTCCCAGACCCCCCAGAATGATCAACACGATCCCCAGATACAGGACGAGCAGACTTCCCTTTACTTCTATGTCGAACAGAAGATACCCCAGCACCAGAATGGCTGTTGCCGCTACGAGACTGATGATAAGGTATGGAAGCGTTTTCCCCAGGACTACCTGAAGCGGGCTCAGGGGGGAAACCATGATCTGCTCCATCGTTCCGAGTTCCTTCTCACGCACCACGGTCAGGGCGGTGGAGACCACGGCGGTGAGAATGAGAATCAAGCCGATCAGGCCGGGGACGAGGAATCGTGAAGAGATCAGATCGGGATTGTACCAGACGCGGGGCTGGAGATCAATCGGAACGTACTGGTGTCTTCCCATTCTCTGGAAGGCTTCGCCGACCAGCCGCATGGAGTACTCGGCGGTCATCCTGCTTGCATACCCCACCGCCTGCCCCGCCGTATTCGCATCGGACCCGTCCACAAGAAACTGCACATGGGTCTCGTGTCCGGCAATCATATCGTGTCCGAACGTCGAAGGGATAACTAGGGCGATCTTCGCTCGGCCGTTGAGGAAATGCGATTCAATCTCGTCATAGGATACTGCGTCGTAGTGATGTGAAAAGTATACGGTCGTCCGGAACTGCTCGGTGAAATCCCGACTCGCCGGGGTCTTGTCCTGATCCCAGATTACCAGCGGAATGTGTTTCACATCGAAGTTCAGCGCATATCCGACCAGGATGATCATCGCGGCGGGGAGGATGAGGAGCATTCCGAGCGAGGTCGGATCCCGGCGTATCTGCCGGAATTCCTTGATCACCATGGGACGGAGAGCTCGTATGGCGTTCATCATGGGAACCCCTTACCTCCGAGACGCTTCCACGACTGGCTCTTGATCCAACAGGTAGAGGAAAACATCCTCGAGCGACGGGAGAATCCGCTGGATTGCTGTGGGCACCATATCCACCTCCTTCAGCACCGCCCGGATAGACTCGGCAGCTGCCCGTTCGTCGGCCACCATGACATGCAGGCTGGTTCCGAACACCGACGTTTCCAGGGCCCACGGCATTGTCCGGACCGCCTCCAGCGCCTCCACGACATTCCCACCGCTGAGGGCAACTTCCAGGATGGGGTTCCGGATATGTTCGGTCTTCAGTGCGGTTGGACTGCCGGTGGCAATGAGCCGACCGGCATTTATCAGAATAATGTCATTGCAGTATTCTGCCTCATCCAGGAAGTGAGTTGTGACAAGCACGGTCGTCCCTGCCGCGGAGAGCTGATTGATCAGTTCCCAGAAATTCCTCCTGGAGATGGGATCCACACCTCCCGTCGGCTCATCCAGAAAAATGATCGGCGGCTCATGGAGAATGGCACAACCCAGGGCTAACCGCTGTTTCCATCCTCCCGACAGATCCCGCGTCAAAGTCTGTTCGCGCCCCTTTAGCCCCGCCATCTCCAGGACCCAGGCCATCCTTGACCCCAGGTGATCCCCCGAGAGACCATAAATACCGCCGTAGAAGCGGATGTTCTGCTCCACACTCAAATCATTATAGAGCGAGAACCGCTGGGACATGTATCCGATATTCTTCTTGACCTCCTCTAGCTGGCGGAGAATATCGAACCCCCCCACGGTGGCCGTGCCTGAGGTCGGTCGCAGCAACCCGCAGAGCATTCTGATCGTTGTCGATTTTCCCGCCCCGTTTGCGCCAAGAAAACCAAAGATCTCCCCCCGCTTCACGGAAAAGCTCACATCATCCACAGCAGTGAACTTCCCAAAGCGCTTTGTAAGTTTGTGGACCTCGATTGCGGAATCCGACCCCATGCTTCGTTCTCCCCGACTATGGCGCCAGAATGCCGACCGCTTTGGCAAGCCGGGTTTCCGACACCTCTTTTTCGATACTCGCAGCGCTCCGCCCTAGCACGGCCTGGAGAAGGGCGACCTCGGCATCCAGCAGGTCGCTCGGCGTGGCCAGGGCTTGCGTGTACCGGTCCCTCGTCATCCGCAGGCTCTCCTCGGCCTGCGCGACGGCAAGGCTTGCAACGTCGAGCTTCCTTACGGCCTGCGCCGCCTGCAGATGTGCGCGGGTGACGTCAAGTTTCGCCCCCTCCTTCATCTGCTCCAAGAGAAGCTCCTGCTGGCGGAGATTTGCCTCTGCCTGCTCCACCTGCCGCAGCGTGGCGCCCCAGTTCCAGAGATCAAGTGTTACCGTCACTCCGAGATCCCATGTTCCTACCCATTCATCGCGCGTGGGAAGGAGACGGGCGTTCGGCCGGCTGTAGTAATAGTTCCCGCCGAAGAACACCTGCGGCCACCAGTTCCCTCGCGCGGCCGTCAGCGATGCACGCGTGGCTTCGACCCGCGAACCGGTCGCCAGAAGATCCGGCCGGCCTTCGAGCGCCCGCGTACGGAGTTCAGGAAGCGCAACTCCGGTCAACGGAGGAATCTCGCTCCGTACGGCCCCCGGTTGGGACGTGAGTTCGAGTTCCGTCTCCAGCGGAAGCCCCAGGACGAGACTGCAGTTCATCTGTGCAAGCTGGGAATCGTTGGCCGCGTCTATTTGTGCTACACGGGCGCTGGAGAGCTGTACCTGAATCTTCAGCAGATCTGCCCGGGTCAGCATGCCTTCCCTCATCATGCTTTCGCTGTCCTTGACATAGCTCTCGAGGCGCGCCACGTTCTCGTCCACGGCGCGCCGGACTTCACGGGCCTGGTGAAGAGCCCAGTATGCGCTGACGATCGTGAGCGTCAGGTCGGCCAGGTCACCCCGCACGTCGGCCTCCGCTGCTGTAGCAAGTGCCCTGGCAGCGCGCGCATTGCTGAGAAGTTTGAATCCTGTGAAGATCGGTTGCTGCAGGCCGATATGCGTCGTGTATGTACCCAGGACCACCGGAGAAATTGTCACCGGTTGCGGCATCCCCGGGAGCTGGACCCGGAACGGATCCACTTCACTCAGACGCCGGAAGCTGCCATCGGCTTTCAGCGACGGGAGGAGGGCTGCGAGAACCTCGGAGGCGCGCGCGGAGGCACCTTCTGCTCTGGCTTGAGCAATCCGGGCCGTCCTGCTATTCGCAGCACCCAGGGCAATGGCTTCCGCCAGTGAGAGCTTCTCCTGGGCGGGAGCCGTTCTCGATGCACACACACAGAGGGCAAGGAGTATCACCTTCTTCATGGTCATTCCTTCTGATGACTGAGCAGAGAGATAAAGACGTTTTCCAGGCTCGGGCTGATGGTCCTCACCCCCGACACGTGAACCCCCCCTCGCCTGAGTTCCCGCGAAAGTTCCTCCGGCCTGGCACTTCCGCGGTCAACGATCACGTGGAGCCGATCTCCGAATGCCTGAAGCTCCGTCCCGGCAGGGCCGGCTTTCAGTATCCGGAACGCCTCACGGACGGGATGACAGACGATTTCCAGGACCTCACGGCGCATGGACGCCTTCAGGACCGGAGGAGTATCCACCCGCATGATGGTCCCGGCGTTCATGAGCGCAACACGCGAACACCGCTCCGCCTCATCGAGATACGGCGTACTCATGACGATGGTGATTCCACCTTTGAGCAGGCTCTGCAGAATCTTCCAGAAATCGCGGCGCGAAACAGGGTCAACGCCTGTCGTCGGTTCATCCAGGAAAATGATCTTTGGCGTGTGGACCAGAGTACATGCCAGGGCGAGTTTCTGTTTCATTCCCCCCGACAACCGTTCGGCCAGGCGATCCCGAAACGGGGTCAGCCGGGTAAACTCCAGAAGTTCATCGCGACGACGGCGGTAACCGTACACGCCGTTGATCTCCGCGAAAAACTCGATGTTTTCATCGATGGTGAGATCGCCGTAGAGCGAGAAACGCTGAGAGAGGTAGCCGATGTCTTTCTTGACGCGATCGGCCTCCCTGACAATGTCGAGTCCCAGGACCCTGGCAGTCCCGGCAGAGGGTGCGAGAATGCCGCAGAGCATCCGTATCAGCGTGGTCTTTCCCGCACCATCAGGGCCTACCAGTCCGAACATCTCTCCCACTCCCACCGAGAGACTCACACCGTCCACCGCCTTGAGTGCACCAAACGAACGGCTCAGGCCATCTGTTTCGACAACCGGATCCTTCATTCGGATTTTCCCGGGGAATCGATGCGGATTCTGGCATCCGCCGGAAGGCCCGGTTTCAGGGACCCGTCCGGATTGGGGATTTCGATCCGCACACCGAACACCAGTTTCGAGCGCTCTTCTTTCGTCTGAACATTTTTGGGAGTGAACTCAGCCGTCGGCGAAATATACGTAACACGCCCTGCAACATCCTTCCCTTTCTCGAAGCTGTCGATCCGCACCCGCGCTTCCTGCCCGAGCCTCACGTTGCCCAGCTCGGCTGCGTTGACGTAGATGGTCAGCTTCACCTCTTCAAGATAGGAAAGACGGACGACGCTCATGCCCATTGTCACCAGTTCTCCGGGTTCCACCGCGCGCAATGTCACGGTGCCGGCAGCCGGGGCAGTGATAATGCAGTCGTGGACTTTTTTCTTCAGGAGCTCTACCTGCGCATCCGCATAGTCTTTCCGGGCGCGCGCTCCGGTGATTTCCTCGGGTCGGAGGCCGGATTTCAATTTCTGATATGTCTGTTCGGCAGCCACAAACCGCGCCTCCGCGTCATCGAATTGCTTCTGTGTGACCGACGCCGTCGCCAGGAGATCCTTCATCCGCTTGAAGTCTGCCTCGGCCGCCCGGTACGCGGCGCCGGCCTGTGCGATGTCTTCCTTCCTCGATCCCTCCACGGCAAGCCGGTGGGCTGACGCGAACGACGCCAGGTTTGCTTCCGCCTGCCGGAGCTGGAGGCGATACTCGGTATCGTCAATGATCACCAGAGTGTCGCCCTGTTGAACCTGGCTCCCCTCGTCCACGCGAACGGCGAGAACCTTCCCCACCAGTTCCGCGCTGAGGGTGATATCTGTCCCTTCGATGGTGCCTGATGCTTCGATCACACCATGGGAATCGCCGCCGCAGCCCATAAGGACCACCGACACGACGCAGAGAATGGAGAATCCTGCACGCATACAATCCTCAGTGAGGTTGTGACTGTTGTCGTTGTTGAAGCTCGTCGAATGCTTTGCGCCCGTTCTCGGTCATGATCCCCGCGAAGAATATCCGGACGATCTGTTCCATCACATCCGGGATGGTGAACGCGTGGGCAGCCAGGACGTTCGGCCGGACAATGGCTCGGATCGCAGCACTGTACGCCATCAGGAAAACTTTCTGGTCGACGTCAGCCCTCAAGAATCCCTCTCCCCTCCCCTGCTCAAGCAGCCGCGTGAAATTCTCCTGGATCTTCTGCTGACGAAACACCTCTATCCGTTCCCAGACCATGGGGAGTTGGCGATGCACCTCTTCAGAGAGAGGAATGCTGAGTCGGCGAAACACCGTGCCCAGAAATTGCATAAAACTGACGACCTTTTCTAC
>Ga0326726_10004719_pt1 | contig 12429 bp, 10 predicted proteins | sample MHFenrmetagenome_2_FD_207603 | JGI IMG/M metagenome (GOLD analysis project Ga0326726, IMG submission 207603) | Lab enriched peat soil microbial communities from Michigan Hollow, Ithaca, NY, United States - MHF15MN | ecosystem: Environmental > Terrestrial > Soil > Wetlands > Peat | place: USA...
TGCAATGTCCTTGCGCCCCGCACCCCGCATCCTCGAAGATGTTCGTAGCCGATGCCCGACTCCGCCTCCACTCACTACGACGTCTCCGCACGCGCTCTGAGCGCCCGCTCCGAGTCAGTCGACGCAATTGCGCTCGAAGCTGCCCTCCGCCGCCACTTACGCGGAGAAATCCGCTTCGACTCGGCCAGTCGCGCCCTCTACGCGACTGACGGCTCCAACTACCGCCAGGTCCCGATCGGAGTCGTGCTCCCGCGCGACACAGAAGACGTGCTGGCCACGGTTGCGCTCTGCCGCGAATATCGCTCCCCGCTGCTCGCCCGCGGCGGCGGCACTTCTCTGGCAGGACAATGCTGCAATGTGGCGGTGGTGCTCGATTTCTCGAAATACATGGCACGTATCCTCGAAATTGACCCTGTGCGGCGCATGGCCCGCGTTGAGCCGGGAGTCGTTCTCGACCACCTCCGCGCCGCAGCCGAGAAGCACCACCTCACCTTCGCGCCCGATCCCGCGACCCATGACCGCTGCACCCTGGGCGGCATGATCGGCAACAACTCTTGCGGCGTGCACTCCATCATGGCCGGCAAGACCGACGACAACATCGAGTCGCTCGAAATCCTGACTTACGGCGGCCAGCGTATGCACGTGGGCGCGACCAGCGAAGACGACTTCAACCGCGTCCTGCGCGAAGGCGGCCGCCGGGCCGAAATCTTTTCCGCGCTCAAGTCGCTGGCCGACCGTTATGGCGATCACGTCCGCCGCCAGTTTCCGAACATTCCGCGCCGCGTTTCCGGATACAACCTGAACCATCTTCTTCCGGAAAACGGCTTCCACGTTGCCCGCGCATTGGTCGGCACCGAAGGCACCTGCGCCACCGTTCTTGCGGCCACCTGCCGCCTGATCGAGAGCCCGCCCGAGCGCGTCCTGCTCGTCATTGGCTGGCCCGACATTTATTTGTGCGCCGATCACGTTCCTCAGATCATGGAGCACCGCCCCATCGGCCTGGAGGGCTTCGACGACATCATCGTCAACGCCAGCCGCCGCCTTGGCTTGAATCCCGAAGGTCTGGCGCTTCTTCCGGAAGGCAAGGGCTGGCTGCTGGTCGAATTCGGCGCCAATGCTGCCGCTGAGGCGGAAGCGCAGGCGCGCCATCTGATGGAGGTTCTGGACCGCTCGGCCGCTCCGCCCAGCATGCGCTTGCTCACTGACCAGCGCCTGGCACGGCGGATCTGGGACGTTCGCGAGTCGAGCCTGGGCGCGACTTCGCATGTTCCTGGCGAGCCTCCGCGGTGGGAGGGCTTTGAAGATTCCGCCGTCGCCCCGGAAAAACTCGGCGCCTACCTGCGCGACCTGCGCAAGCTGATGAACGATTTCCAATACGGCGGCGCGTTCTACGGACACTTCGGCCACGCCTGCGTCCACACTCGCATGGACTATGACCTGGAATCGACCGAAGGCGTGCGCAGATTCCGCCAGTTTATGGAAGAGGCCGCCGATCTGGTTGTGGGCTATGGCGGATCGCTTTCCGGCGAACACGGAGACGGACAATCCCGCGCCGAACTCCTGCCGAAGATGTTTGGGCCCGAACTGATGCAAGCCTTTCGCGAGTTCAAGTCAATCTGGGATCCCGACTGGAAGATGAATCCGGGTAAGGTAATTGAGCCTTACCGCATCGACGAGAATCTCCGCCTCGGTCCTAACTACGATCCCTGGCAGCCCGAGACGCACTTCAAGTTTCCCGACGATCACGGCAGCCTGGCCGGCGCCACGCTGCGTTGCGTCGGAGTCGGAAAGTGTCGGCGCTATGAAGGTGGCGTGATGTGTCCGAGCTTCCGAGTGACACGTGACGAAGGGCATTCCACTCGCGGCCGCGCTCACTTGCTCTGGGAGATGACCCAAGGCGAAGTGATCAAAGACCGCTGGCAGAACGAAGCGGTGAAGGAATCGCTCGATCTTTGCCTCGCCTGCAAAGGCTGCAAGAGCGATTGCCCGACCGGCGTAGATGTTGCGACTTACAAAGCGGAATTCCTATCACACTATTACGAAGCCGGCCCACGTCCGCTGAATGAGCTGGCGTTTGCGAACATCGATCTCTGGGCGCGCGCGGCGTCACATATGCCGGGCTTGGTAAACTTGACGACGCAGCTTCCGTTCCTGCGCGACCTGGCCAAGCTGGTAGCGGGAATCCCCGCCCAGCGCCGCATTCCAGCCTTCGCCCCACAGACCTTTCAGCAGTGGTGGGACCTTCGTTGCGCCGGCGCCCCGCCGGCTGTCGAGTCTCGCCCGCTCCGCAACGAATTCGGCGTGCCCGGGCGGGCAATCTCCAAGCGCGGGCCCGTCCTCCTCTGGGCCGACACCTTCAACAACCACTTCTTGCCGGACACCGCCAAAGCCGCGGTCGAGGTTCTCGAAGCCGCCGGTTTCGACGTCATCGTCCCCCGCGCGCACCTCTGCTGCGGACGTCCGCTCTACGACGTCGGCATGCTCGACCGCGCCAAGAGCCTGCTGCTCGACATCATGGACGAGCTTCTGCCCGAGATCGAAGCCGGCGTCCCGATCGTCGTTCTCGAGCCCAGCTGCGCCGCCGTCTTCCGCGACGAGCTCACCAACCTGTTTCCGAAAGACGAGCGGGCCCGCGCCCTCGCGCAGCAAGTCTTCCTGCTGAGCGAATTCCTGGAGAAGTACGCCGAAGATTTCCCCTTACCAACACTCGCCCGCAAAGCCCTCATCCACGGCCACTGCCACCACAAAGCCATCATGAAAATGACGGCGGAAGAGTCGGTCCTGCGCCGCATGGGAGTCGATTTCACGGCGCCAGCACCCGGCTGCTGCGGCATGGCCGGGGCTTTCGGCTTTGAAAAAGAAAAATACGAAGTCTCGAAAGCCATTGGCGAACTCGAACTCCTGCCTGCCGTTCGCAAAGCCCCGACCGATTGGCTGATCGTCGCGGACGGCTTCAGTTGCCGCGAACAGATTGCCCAGGAAACCGACCGCCAGGCGCTGCACCTGGCCGAAGTTCTCCAGATGGCCCTGCGCGAAGCCACCGAAAGCCCCGAAGGCATCCCGCTGTTCGAGTCCGCCCCGCAACACTACCCGGAAGACGCGTGGGTGCGACCGCGAGAAGCCGCGATCCAGACATCCATGAAGCGCACCGGGCTGACAATCGCCGGCATGGCAGCGGGCGCGGCGTTGCTGTGGGCGTTCTCAAGGAGGCGATAGAGTTTCCGGATACTCCCCTAGCTCTCCAACTCATGGGCGGGTCTTCCCGGCATCCCAGTACCCTTGAGTCTCTGAGGAGAACCCACGGGCAGGATCATCGGCACGCGGCGACGGTACTCGGCATATTCTCCGTGAACTTGAACCAGGTCTCGCTCCTCGAGTTGAATGGCGATCAAGATGTAGGCCGTGGTGGCGATCGCAAATACCAGATGCGCCGATGTCATGACGGGAGCTGACCAGAACACGAGCAGCCATCCGACGTACAACGGATGCCGTACGAAGCGGTAGGGCCCGGGAGTACGGAAACGAAGCTGCGTGTAGCTCTGACCCCGCAAATACAACCACACTTGCCGCAGACCGAATAAATCAAAGTGGTTGATGAGAAACGTGGTGAACAGCACAGTGACCCAGCCGAAGGCGTAGAGACTTGTCAACGCCAGCCGTCCGAAGTCGTTCTCCACGCTCCAGATCACTCCACCCATGGGCTGCCACTTCCAGAACAGCAGCAGGAGCGCGGCGCAGCTAAAGAGCAAATAGGTGCTGCGCTCAGCGGCCGTCGGCACGATTCGGGTCCAGACGGCTTTGAATCCTGGCCGTGCCATGACACTATGCTGAACCGCGAATACGGCCACCAGAGCGAGATTGATCGCTAACGCCTCGAGAAATGGCACGTGGGGTTCAGAATCGATCGACTTGTGAAGGACGAAGTTCCCGACAAAGGCGGCAAGATACAGGAACGTCGCCAGCGAGACCAGATAGCAAACAACGCCATACAAAAACACCGTGCTGCGGCTCAACATTTCTTCTCCTTGGTTCAATCTGTAGTAAAGTTCTGCGATCAACTCTCTTCAGCCGTATGCCACGAATGAGCCAGGCTCCCACCACACGATGGCGAGAGCCTGGCTGCTACCGCTCCCCAGAATTCCTGGTTGTTTGTGCCGGGGAAGCGGTTTTGGGGAAAAGGGCCTACTTTCCCAGCCGTGCTGCGAGCGTGTTGAATCCGATGGTTATGGTGTCGGTGTCGGCAAAGACTGCGCCTCCACAAAGTTTGAGTACGTTCCGGCCCTTCACCAGGCCGTAGTCGCCGGGCATAATCACCCACTGCAGCGTGATCGAGGCATAAGTGTCATCGGCAGGGGCGAAGGCCGGAATGGCAGGGGACCCATAAAACGTGCAAGGGCCGCCGTTCACGCTTAACCCGGCAAGGAATGGAGCGCTCGACTGGTACTGCGCGCTCCAGGTGACGACAACTGGGACGAGCGTATCCGGCTCGTTGATGCGGATTGATTCGTCCCACGAAGAACAACACTTTCCGGTGTGAGGACCGCCCGCAGTTTCACGTAAGACCTGAGCGTTGGGGACGGCAAAGGCCGAGGTTGAGGCAGTCGCGATCATGCCGGCCAGAAGCGCCAGCAGCAGCAATCTCCCCGTATTTGTTACCGCAATTGCTTTCACGTCATTTCTCCTTCAATGTGTCGATTTGTTTGCTTACAATTGGGCTACTTGGGAATCCACCAGTCGGCTCGGAACCCCAGCTGACTACTCGGGGGTGGATGTGGCACGACAGGTCCCATCGGCCCGTTTTGTGTCGCAACGATAGGGCGTGCGCACCTCGGAAGTCATGGGAATACGCCGGGATTTTTCCGGGATTGTGGCAGTGTGAGCAGCCAAGTGGAATAGCCGCATGGCGCAAAACGTCACCTTTGATGCTTATCGGTTTGATTTGGAAAGTGGGCGGCTGTGGTCTGGTACGCAGGAACTCAGACTCACCCCGAAGGCCTCGGCTGTTCTCAAGGTGCTGGTAACGCGCGCCGGACACCCGGTCACGAAGGAAGACCTGTTCGCGTCAGTTTGGACCGGCACGGCAGTCAGCGACGACGCCCTCACCTCCTGCATCCAGGAGTTGCGCAAAGCGCTCGCGGACGACGCGAAGCAGCCGCGCTTCATCGAAACCCGGCATCGCCGCGGCTATCGCTTCGTAGCCCGCCTCGCCGAAGGGCCGGCCGAGAGTGTTATCGGTTTACCCTCGCCGGCGCGGCAGATTCCCGCGATTGCCGTCCTTCCGTTCGCCGACATGAGTCCCACCCGCGATCAGGATTACTTCTGCGAAGGGTTGGCCGAAGAACTGATCAATGCCCTCACCCGCATCGACGGCCTCCGAGTCGCCTCGCGGACTGCATCGTTTCAGTTTCGAAGTCCCGGGGCCGATGTGCAGGCGGTCGGCCGGCATCTGGGTGTCGATACTCTGCTCGAGGGCAGCGTCCGGAAGGCGGAGAATCGCCTGCGGGTGACGGTTCAGCTCATTGAAGTCGCGACCGGCTACCACCGCTGGTCGCAGCGGTTCGATCGCATGCTGGAAGACGTCTTTGCCATTCAGGACGAAATTGCCGAACATGTCGTTGCTTCTATGCGCGGGAGCGTCCTGGATCGACGTGAGCCCACCCATCCGCGGCCCAAGACACGCACGTCGGCGTACGAGTACTACCTTCGCGGACGCCAGTACCTCCACCGCATGACGCAACCAGATCTGGAGAAAAGCGGAGAGATGTTCGAGCGTGCGATCGAATTGGATGAGCGGTACGCGCCCGCCTGGGGCTGCTTGTGCGCGGTGCACGCCACCCTATACGAATGGTTTGGCGCGAGAGAGGAGGACCTGGCGAGGGCGGAGCGCGCCAGCCGGACTGCACTGCAACTGGCTCCCGGCCTGACCGAGCCTCACGTGGCGCGCGGCTTCGTGCTGTCTTTGTCACGGCGTTACGACGAGGCCGCGCGGGAATTTGAAGAGGCCATTCGCCTCAATCCCAATTTTTTCGAAGCCTACTACTATTTTGCGCGCTCTTGCTTCGCGCAGGGTGCAATCGAGCGCTCAGCTGAACTGTTCGGTAAGGCGGCGCAGGCCCGTCTGGAGGATTTTCAAAGCCCTATGCTTCAAGGACAGTCCCTGCGCATGCTCCGCCGAATCGAAGAATCAAAGACGGCTACTCGGGAAGGGATTCGTCGCGCCGAACGCACTTTGATGTTGAATCCGACCGATGCCCGTGCCCTTTCGCTCGGCTCGGGGGCACTTTTCGAGGACGGCCAGTTGGCGCGAGCGACGGAATGGTCGCAACGATCGCTCGAACTCTATCCCGATGACATGACATCTCTGATGAACGCCGCTTGCCTGCACGCCAAGGCCGGGCAGAAGGAACAAGCGCTTGCCTTGCTGGAGCGTGTATTCGCTCGTGGCTGGGGCAAACGAGACTGGATCGAGCACGATTCCGACTACGATATCCTGCGCGACGACCCTCGGTTTCAGAGACTCATGGCCAAACTCAAGTAATTTGGTGGGGGGCCTTTTACAGAGTTGTTGACGGATCGAAAGTTCTAGCCCGTATCTGGCTGATATAGCTAGACTTGGTGCCTCTGCCCATCACGCCCGCTTTCTGGGACAATATTGAGGTTGGCGCCCAAGGCCTGATTCGAGTCTTCCGATGGATCCTGATCGCACCGCCGTTCTCAACCCGACGCAGACCTCGCCGCCACAACAGACGGCTGCCGACACCTCCCTCCAAGGCTCGGTCCTGGTACTGATCCAGTTCGACGTCTGCGAAGAGATCCGCCTCGACGATCTGCGCGACATCTTTGGCGCCCGCCGCCAGGAAGCGAGCTTCAAGCACCCCGCTCCCGGATACGTCCGCTACCAGCGCCCGCCGGTGGTCGAACGGATTGAGCCGCTGGTTCTCGAAAGTGGCGAGCGTCTCGACGGCCAGATCAAGTACTACGACTACGGCGTACTCAGCGTGGTCTTCGAGTTGCCCTTCTCCGGCGACTGGGACACCCTCGTCCGCCTGTCCAGCCGCTGGGTTTGGGACACCGACTTCGCCAGCCTCGCCCAGAAAATCGTCAAACAGAAGCTGGAACGCGCCCGTCCCGCGCTGGTCAAGCCTTATGACGACTGGCTGAACGAAGATTATTTCGTCTTCCACGTACGCGAGATCGCCGGGAATCCGTCAGCTTCCGAACTGCTGGCTGCCGAGGGCGGACGCATCGCCCAGATCGTGCGGGGCGAGAATTGTCCTCTTTCCGATGGCGAGCGTCAGGAGATTCTCCAGTCGCAAATCTCGTATTATCCGAACGACCTGACCGTAATCGGTTGGAACGGCGCGTTCCTTTATGACAACGCCGCGGGCGCCGAGACCATCATCCCCCTGCTCGAATACGCCAACTCCCAGCTGCTCGAGTTCCGCCACTACGACGAATTGCTCACCCGCGAATTGCAGAGTGTTTATGACTTCATGGAGCACGGCTCGACCGGCATCCTGGCACGCTGGCGCACGGCCAAGCGCGCGACCCGTCTGCACACCGTTCTGCTCGACGTGGACGAACTGACCGAGCGCGCCGACAATGCCATCAAATTCCTGAGCGACATGTTTTCGGCTCGCTTGTACAAAGTCGCTGCCTCGAAAATCGGCGTTACCGACTACAAAGACCTGGTCAACCAGAAAGTGCATACCGCCGAGGAGCTTTATCGTTTCATGGTGGATCAATTCCACCAGAGCCGCGCGTTTGTGCTGGAGTTGATGGTCGTGATTATCCTGATTATTGATTTGATCTGGCTGTTCAAAGGCAGCATGCCGATTTGAAACCAAGCTCTCGGCTCTCAGCTGTTTGCTCTCATTCAATTCTGCTTCCTGAGAACCGAGAGCTGACAGCTGAGAGCTTTTCTATGATCGCTTTCCTCACCCTCGAACTCCGCATCGAAGCCTCGCACTCCCTCAAAGACAAGCGCCAAGTCACGCGCAGTCTCAAAGATCGCTTGCGCGCCTCCTTCAACGTTTCGGTCGCCGAACTCGATCCCTCAAGTCTCTGGAACCAGGCCACCATCGGCGTGGTCGCGATCTCCCACTCCCGCGACTATCTCGACGGGCTCATGAAAAACGTGGAACGCGCCGCCAATCGCATCGCCAACAACGCCGGGGCCGAGGTGACGGATTCGTTTGTGGAATTCCTCTAGCAACGTGTCAGGTCTCAAGTGTCAGGAGGACCTTAGACTCCTGAATTCGCAAGCGCTTTTCCAGGCACCTGACACCTGAGACCTGAGACCTGCTTTTCTGTTATTCTGAGCGGTTTTCTCCAGAAAAAAATGGAACGTCGTGGCCAGAAGTATCGCCGGGACCGGTTGGGCGAGGCGATCCGCGAGGAGATTGAGACCATCCTCGAGGGTGAGTTGGGAGACCCCCGCATCGGCCTGGTCAGCGTCTCGGGCGTGCTGATGGCCGAAGACGGTCGTTCGGCGCGCGTCCTGGTCAACGTCGAGGGCGACGACGACGAAGCCGAGCGCAGCCTGGAAGGATTGGAGGCGGCGAAGAATTTTGTCCGGCACGAACTGGCCGAACGCTTGCGCCTGCGACGCCCTCCGGAACTTTTTTTCCAACTGGATCGTTCTCACAAGTTGGAGAGCCGGGTGGAAGAGCTTCTGGAGCGGGCCAAGAGGCGTAGCCGAAGGAAAGCTGAGTAGAGACGCCGCTTGCGGCGTCTCCTCCGCGACCGGAGACGCGGCAAGCCACGTCTCTACACGGCGAGTGCTCAAGAGAATCACTTATGCTGGATCGAGTGCTACAGGAAATTCGCGAGCGCCGCCGGTTCGTGGTGACCTCGCACGCCCGGCCCGACGGAGACGGGATCGGCTCGGCACTGGCGTGTGCCCAGATCCTCCGGCATATGGGGAAACAAGCCGACGTTGTCATGCACGATGGTGTGCCGCGCATTTATCAGAGCCTGCCCTTTGCCGATCGCGTGATCCGCTCTGAGTCGGTCCCTCCCAACGATGCGGTGATCATTCTCGAGTGCGATAGCATCAAGCGCACCTTGCTCAAAGGGTTGGAAACCTGCTTTCTGATCAACATTGACCACCACGTCAGCGGCCGCACTTTTGCCCAGGTCAACTGGATCGACTCGTCGGTGATGGCTACCGCCGAACTGGTGTACCGCATGGCGCGGTTGGCAGGCGTTCCGCTGGATGCTGACATTGCCACCTGCCTTTACACCGCGCTCATGACCGACACCGGTTCTTTCATGTTCGAAGGCACCAACGAGCATACTTTTGCGATCGCGCGCGAGCTGGTGCTGGCCGGAGCCGACCCTGCTCATTGCGCGCGTCACATTTACTTCGGCCACTCCACAGCCAAGCTGCGCCTGTTGGGTGCGGCGCTCAGCAATCTACATCGCGAGGGATCGTTGGCCTGGATCTGGGTGACGCAGGAACAGATGGAGCGCTTCGGGGCCCGCGAGGAGGATTGCGAGGGGCTGGTCAACTATGCGCTCTCGATTGGAGACGTGCAGGTGGCCGTCTTCTTCCGCGAGTTGCCCGACCGACGCTGGCGCGTGAGCCTGCGCAGCAAGGGAGAAGTCAATGTCTCGACCGTGGCCGAGCACTTCGGCGGCGGCGGCCATAAGTGCGCCAGCGGCTGCTCCCTGGAAGGGCCGCTGGCGATCGCGGTCTCCAGCGTGATCGAACGGCTGCGCGTTGAGAAAGCGGCGGTGAACGCGACATGAATATGGATCTCACACGGCAATTAATATCTTTCGTCGGAGCGCTCCTGATCCTGATTGCCTATGCGGGCCATCAGATCGGATGGGTCAACGCCCGGCGCCCGCTCTACAACATCCTGAATGGCGTGGGATCAGCCATCCTCTTCTGGATTGCACTACATCCTTTTCAGATCGGTTTCATTGTGCTCGAAGGCGTATGGACCGTGATCAGTGTGTGGGCTCTCCTGCGCCTCCGCCAGACTTGAGTCTCCCATGAACACTCGAACGCGCACCGACGTGTTGTTGCTGGTTGCGTTCTGCGGCTTTCTCTTCTTCTATGGCTTGGGCGCTTTCGGCCTCCTCGGCGCCGATGAGCCGCGCTATGCCCAGGTAGCGCGCGAGATGCTCGCACGTCACGACTGGGTCACTCCCACGCTGCAGGGTAAACCGTGGCTGGAAAAGCCGGCCCTGTACTACTGGCAGGCCATGCTGGCCTATTCTGTTTTTGGCGTTAGCGATCGGGCGGCGCGCATGCCGGCCGGTGCCGATGCTGTCTTGATGATCGCTGCGATTTATCTGTTTCTGCGCCGGCTCCGGCCCGGCTCCGAGACCGATGGCGCGCTGATCGCGGCCGGATGCGCGGGCATGATTGGCTTCGCTCGTGGTGCTTCCACCGATATGCCGCTGGCCGCTATGTTTGCGATCGCGCTGCTGGGATGGTACGCGTGGTACGAGAGCAGGAAGCGACGTGGCCTGCTCGTCTTCTATGTCTTTCTCGCCTTGGCGACGCTGGCCAAGGGTCCGGTAGCGATTTTTCTTGCCGGCGTCATTCTCCTGATCTTTGTGGCAGCGAAGCGCGACTGGCGAGCGATACTCAGCTCGTTGTGGATTCCGGGCATCGTGCTTTTCCTGGCGGTCGCCCTGCCCTGGTATGTAATGGTGCAGCTCCGTAATCCGGAGTTCTTCCGGGTTTTTATCCTCGAACACAACCTCGCCCGATTTGGGCAGGACCTGTATCACCATCGCCAGCCTTTCTGGTTTTATCTGCCGGTACTTCTGCTGACGCTGATGCCTTGGACGTTATGGCTGCTCCTCGCGGTGATCGAGCGAATCCGCCTGATCTGGTCGGACAAAAGAGAAGCTCTGACGACGCCGGAGGATTCCTGGCAACTGTTCCTGCTGATCTGGCTACTGGTGCCGGTTCTGTTCTTCAGCGCTTCGCAGTCCAAACTCCCGGGATACATCTTGCCTTCCATCCCAGCCGGAGCGCTGCTGGTCTGCGACTACCTGCACTCCCGGCGGGCCCTGGACACAAAGATTTCTACCTGGCCGGCGGTGCTTCACGGAGTCCTGTGCGGACTGCTGGTTTTTGCGGCGCTGGCAGCGCCCGGCATTCAACTGAACCATCGTCTGGCAGCAGGAACGGGAACATATGTGGCCGCCAGCGGGGCTGTCCTTGTCATGATCGGAATTGCCGCCGTACTCTTGCGGACGGGCCTTCGAATGTTGCGGCCCGCCACCATGCTCCCGATCGTGGTGGCAGTGGGCGCACTTCTGCGGCTGGCAGCTCCGACGATTGATGCCACACAATCGGCGCGTCCGGTCGCACAAAGCATTGAGGCTTTTTCGCATGAGGCAGTCCCGGTCGCGTTGTTTCACACCAATCGTCAGATGGAGTACGGCCTGGAGTTCTATCTCGATCGTCCGGCACAGCGATACGAGAACGGGCAAGTACCGCGTGCGGGACATGTGCTGGTTTCTGTACAGAATGCGCAAGGCCAGTTCGCCGAATTGTTGAGCGGCCGCAGGGTGTCTTTCCTGACCAGCATCCCGGGGCAGAAACTGGAACTGTACTGGGTCGGACCGGGCAACTGAAGCGGGCATCTTACTTGCCAGCCGCCGCACCCTGGCGCTACCGCCGTGAGACTTTCAACCTGCTAGACTGCTGCACTGGAGCCTCGATTCCCCGTGGAAATTCTCGATCTCAGGCATTTCTCTTCGGTTGAACTTCGGCCGTTGCTGGAAGATGAGATCTCCGTCTGGGCGCGGCTGCTCTCCTGGGACTACTCCGGCTCGGCCGAGATGATCCTGCGCTACCTGGATTCGAAGATTCTCCCGGGCTATGCCGCCATCGAACGCGGCAGTGTGTTCGGCTATTCATTTTTCGTCTACGAACAAAGCAAGGGCGTGATCGGCGACTTGTTTGTGCGTGACGGAGGCCGCACTCCCAACCGCCACGATGTTGAGGAGCGGCTGCTCACGCACGTCATCGAAACGCTGCAGCAGTCGCCGGGAATCCATCGCGTCGAGGCGCAACTGCTGGCGCATGAAACCGGTGAGGTGGTGCGGCCGTTTCTGCAGCAGGGCTTCAGCCGGCATCCCCGGGTGTTTATGACCATGGAAATTCCGAAGAGTGCATCACCCACGCGAGCGATAAGACCCGACTTCGAAATCCGGCCCTGGTCGGAGCAGGAATACCAGGCCGCGGCGGCGGTCATCACGGCCGCCTATCGCGGACATGTGGACGCCGAGATCAATGATCAATACCGTACTCTGAGCGGTTCTCTGCGCTTCCTGAACAATATCGTGCGGTTCCCGGGGTGTGGGGTCTTTGATCCCCAAGGATCGTTTCTCGTTTTTCAGAAGTCCACCCGCACGCTGATCGGATTGATCCTGTGCTCGCAAGTGCGCCCCGACGTG
>Ga0326726_10004720_pt1 | contig 12428 bp, 13 predicted proteins | sample MHFenrmetagenome_2_FD_207603 | JGI IMG/M metagenome (GOLD analysis project Ga0326726, IMG submission 207603) | Lab enriched peat soil microbial communities from Michigan Hollow, Ithaca, NY, United States - MHF15MN | ecosystem: Environmental > Terrestrial > Soil > Wetlands > Peat | place: USA...
TCGGTCCGCAGGCGGCGTGTTTGAAGCCCATCTCCAGCGCCTCCTGCTCGAACTGGGCAAATCGCTCCGGCGTCACAAAACGCAATACCGGCAGATGATGCTGTGAAGGTTGCAGATACTGGCCGAGCGTCAGCATGTCGACGTCATGGGCGCGCAGGTCGCGCATCACCTGGAGGATCTCGTCGTCCTCCTCGCCCAGGCCCAGCATCAGGCCGGACTTGGTCGGAATGTCGGGGTGACGTGCCTTGAAATCCTGCAGCAGTTTCAGCGAATGCGCATAGTCGGCGCCGGGGCGCGCCGCCTTGTAGAGCCGCGGCACGGTTTCCAGATTGTGGTTCATGATGTCGGGCGGCGCCGCACCCAGTTTGTCCAGCGCCACATCGAGCCGCCCGCGAAAATCCGGGGTCAGGATTTCGATCCGCGTGGCCGGCGAGCTTTCGCGCACGGCCGCAATGCACTGCGCAAAATGATCGGCGCCGCCGTCACGCAGGTCGTCGCGGTCGACGCTGGTGATCACCACGTATTTCAGCGCCATCAGCGCGATCGTCTCAGCCAGATGGCGCGGCTCGTCGACGTCCGGTGGCAGCGGCGTGCCGTGGCCGACATCGCAGAACGGGCAGCGCCGCGTGCACAGGTCGCCGAGGATCATGAAGGTGGCGGTGCCGTGGCCGAAGCATTCGCCGAGGTTGGGGCAGGAGGCCTCCTCGCACACGGTGTGCAGCTTCGCCTCGCGCAGGATGCCCTTCAGTCGCCCGACGTTGGGCAGGCTGGGCGACCTGGCGCGGATCCACGGCGGCAGGCGCATGCGCTCCTGCGGAACGATCTTGATCGGAATGCGCGAAGTCTTGGCCGCGCCTTTGTGCTGGAGTGGGTCTGCCATAATCTGCTCGGACAACGTCGAAACCGGATTTTAGCCTATGCGATTACTCGCCCTGACCCTGCTGGCTGTGTGGTGTGCGGCAGCCAGTGCCGGCACTGACACCAGCCTGGATGCCGAAACCGGGCTGGCCACCTGGCAAACCGAGACCGGCGGCATCCAGGTGCGGCTGACCCAGATCAGCCCGGATCAGGCGCGCGCCTTTTATCAGGCACGCGGGTTTTCCGCCGCGGCGGCGGAACGCTACGCCGCCGAGTGCGTGTTCATGACCGTGGTGCGCAACATCGGCGAGGCGCCGATCCAGCACCGCCTCGCCGACTGGCGCTATGGGGTTGCAGGCCAGCCGCCGCGCGCCATCCGCAGCAAGACCGAATGGGATCGCATCTGGAAGCACCAGGGGGTTACCGAAGCCGCGCGCATCGCGTTCACCTGGGCGCAATTTCCCGCCACGCAGACCTTTGCGCCGGGCGACTGGAACCAGGGCATGACCACCTACAGCGTGCCACGCGGCGGGCAGTTCGACTTGCGCTTCGTCTGGCACGCCGGCGGCAGGCAGCATTCAGGAATACTCGAACAGGTGAGGTGTGCAGATGAAGCTTCTTGATCATGTGTCGAGCGTTCTGCTGGGTGCAGCGCTCGTACTTGGAATCCCGGTCACGGCCAGCGTCTTCGCCGCCGATTTGCCCCCGCTGTCGCACAGTCTGACCAGCCAGTCCCCCAAACCCGCCCCGACGCTGAAGTTGAAAGATCTGGACGGCAACAGCCGTGACCTCGCGCAACTCAAGGGCAAAGTCGTGCTGATCAATTTCTGGGCCACCTGGTGCCCGCCGTGCCGCCGCGAAATGCCTTCGATGGAGCGCCTCAGCCAGGCGCTCGCCGGCGAAGCTTTTGCCGTGCTGGCGGTCGACGTCGGCGAGGACGCCGATACCATCACCACCTTCACCAGCCAGCTCGATACCACGCTGAACTTTCCCATCCTGCTCGACACCCGCAGCCGTGTCATGCAGGCATGGAAAGTAGCAGGGCTGCCGACCACCTTCCTGATCGATCGGCAGGGTCGCATCGTGGCGAGTGCTGTTGGCGGGCGCGAGTTCGACCACCCCGAAATCATTCGGACGATCCGCGAATTGCTCAAGGAATAATCAGGCCTTGACCCAGACCTGTCCGGCTTCGACTTTCACCGGATAGGTCCTGATCGGTTCGTCGGCCGGGTCGCAGGTGGGCTGGCCGGTGGCGAGGTCGAAGTAACTGCCGTGCAGCGAGCACTTGATCTTGCCGTCCTTGATGCAGCCCAGAAACAGCGAGTAGTCCTCGTGGCTGCACATTTCATCGACGACGTAATGGGTGCCGTTGGAATTGCACAGCAGCAGACGGCGGCCAGAGACGACGACGCGCTTCATCTGCGCCGGCTTGAGTTCGTCGGCGGCGGCGATGGCGACGTATTCGCTCATCACCTGACCCTGGCTACGGCCTTGCCGGAATCCAGCACAGTACGGATTTGTGTGGCCGCCTCGGCGACGCTCGCTGCCTTGCCCACATGGTGCAGGATGACCGAACCGGCCAGCACCAGCGAATCGTAGGTCGCGCCCTTGTCGCCTTTCAGCGCCAGGATGCCGGCTTCGGCGGCGGCGTGCGCGGTAGCCTTGATGTCGATGGCGGCGACGATCTCGTCCTCGCCCGCTTCGGTGGCGACCGCACCGGGCAGCGGCACCGCGCGTACCGGCTGGCTGATGCCCAGGGCAACCGGGTCGACCGTCGCTTCGATTTCGGCGCCCTTGTCGTGGTAGTGGAAATACTTGCCGGTCTGGCGCAGGGATGGGATCACCCCACCCTCGACGCCGCGCACGATGCAGGCGGTGTCGAACCCGGCTTCGCGCGCGAGATCGGCGTACACCGGCGGATAGGGCTTGTGCACGTAACCGGTAATGAAATGGGTTTGTTTTTTGCCGGCGATGGGCTTGGACAGCACTTCCACCGTGGTCAGCGCCTGGCGCTTGATGATCTGCGCGCGCAGTGGCGTGAGGTTGTGCATGCCGGGGTTGGACTGCGCCTGGTCGATGTAGGTCCAGCCCAGCGCCGGATCGGCCAGGCGCGCGGCGGCCTCGGCTGGCGACAGATCGACCGGCACGCCGGCGGCCTGCAGCACGTGACGCGCGGTCACGCCATATTTGGGGCCGACCTTGTCGAGGCCGTGAGAAACGACATGCACGCCTAACTCGGCCAGCAGCGGACCGAGGAACGGCGCGGCGGGCAGGCAGCGATTGTAGCCGTCGTAGGGATCGCCGATGTCGACCACTTCGTCGACGTCGGCAGTGACGCGCCGCGTGGTTTCGAGCACGGCATCCAGCACGCCGCGGTTTTCGTCCTGCGTTTCGCGCTTCATGCGCAGGGCAATAAAGTAAATGCCCACTTGCACCGGATCGATGACGTTGTCGATGATGGCCTTGGTGCCCAGATGCGCTTCGGTGCGGCTGATGTCCTTCGACAGGTCAGGCCCGGTGGCGATACGCTGGATGATCGAGCGCATCAGGAGTTTGGGGTCGGACGGCAGGGTGTCGGTGCTCATAAATCACTCCAATAGAAGCCGCAAGAATACTAATAACCCACTAAATCAGTCAACAATAAATCGTGTCCAGCAAATTCTGGATGAGCACTCGTCCCAGTTCCTGACTCGATCCGACCACGCCCAGATCACGGCATTGCGTGACCCGCATCCCGGCATACCCGCAGGGATTGATGGCGGCAAACGGGCTCAGGTCCATGTCCACGTTCAACGCCAGGCCGTGATAGGTGCAGCCGTGCTTGACGCGCAGGCCGAGCGCGGCGATTTTCGCGCCGTCGACATACACGCCCGGTGCACCCGTCAGGCGTTTGGCCGTCACGCCCTGCGCCGCCAGCAGGTCGATCACCGCCTGCTCCAGTCGCGCCACCAGTTCGCGAATGCCGTAACCGCGCCGCCGCAGATCGACCAGCACGTAGACCACCCCCTGCCCCGGCCCGTGATAGGTAATCTGTCCCCCACGGTCGATGGGGATGACGGGAATCCCGGTGGCAGCGATCAGATGCTCCGGCTTGCCAGCCTGCCCTTGGGTAAAGACCGGCGGATGCTCCAGCAGCCACAACTCGTCCGGCGTTTCGGGCGTGCGTTGTGCGGTGAATGCCTGCATTGCCCGCCAGGTCGGTTCGTACGCGACCCGCCCCATACGCCGAACTATTGCCTCACCCCTCACCTCTTACCCCTTACGCTCAAAGCGCCATCTTCACCCACGGGTGGGCAGTGATCTCGCGATACAGCGCGTCGAGCTGCGCCTTGGAGGTGGCGCGCACCACGCAGGTTACGGAAAGATAGTTGCCGTTGCTGGAAGCCCGCATTTCGACGGTTTCGGCCTTGAAATCCGGCGCATGGCGCAGCACGATCTCGACCATGGTCTGCGTGAATTCGTCGCCCCCATTCGGGGACAAGCGCCGTTCGCCCATGATCTTGATCGGAAAATCGGTGGGAAACTGCAGCAGGGTTTCCTCTTCGCTCATGCGCGCATCACCTGTTGTTTAAAGGTTTGATACAGCGCATCCATTCGTTGCGCCAGCGGTCCCGGCACGCCCGCGCCGACCGCGATGCCATCCAGCTTGACGATGGCCATGATTTCCTTGGTGGACGAGGTCATCCACAGTTCGTCGGCGCCACGCACCTCGGCCTCGCAGATCGGACGCACCTCAAGCGGAATATCGTGCGAAGCAGCGAGTTCCAGCGCCACGTCGTAGGTAATTCCGGTCAACATCATGTTCGACGGCGGCGGCGCCAGCAGCACCCCATTTTTCACCACGAAAATATTGCTCGCCGTGCCCTCGGTCAGCCAGCCGTCCCGCAACAACACGGTCTCGGCACACCCGGCGTCCACCGCCTGCTGCCGCAGCAGGATATTGGCCAGCAGCGAAATCGCCTTGATGTTGCAGCGCGACCAGCGATTGTCGACGGCAGTCACAGCACACACGCCTGCGCGCTTCAGTTCGGCCGGTGCGGTGACCAGCGGTTGCGCGAACATGAACACCGTGGGCGGCACACCCTTGGGGAAAGGATGATCGCGGGGCGCAACCCCTCGGGTGACCTGGATGTAAACCGACTGATCGGCGAAATCGTGCAGTTCGACCAACTGCTGGATCAAATCGCGCCACCCGTTCATTCCGTACGGATTGTCCAGACGGATCCCGTCCAGGCTGGCCTGCAGGCGGCGCAGGTGATCGTCGAGCCGGAAAGGCTGCCTCGAATACACCGGCACCAGTTCATACACGCCGTCCCCGAAGACGAATCCGCGGTCGAACACGGAGATTGTCGCCTCGGCATCTGGCATGAACCGGCCGTTCAGAAAAACGCTCATTGGGCGAAGAAGAGACGAATCGAATCCCAGCCACGCCCCAGGATGCCAGCCACGCTGACTTCATGCAGGGCAACCAGCGGATAGTCGCCGAGCAGCTTGCCGTCCAGTGTCAGCCTCAGGGTACCCATGCGCTGCCCCTTTCTGATCGGCGCGACGATGGGCTGCTGGGTCATGATCTCGGCTTTCACCCGGCTGGCGGCGCCATGCGGCATCAGCAGATGGAAATCCTGCATGAACCCCATGCTCACCGATGAACGCGCACCACGATAGAGCTTGGCCACCTTGACCGGCTGCTGCGCACGATACAGCAGCACACTTTCGAAATTCTCGAAGCCGTAGTTCAACAGTTTCAGGGCATCCTGGGTGCGCAGCGCATCCGAAGACGCACCCAGTACGACCGCGATACGGCCCTGATTGCCGCGCATTGCCGACGCTGCCATGCAATATCCGGCCTGGGCTGTGCGCCCGACTTTCAGGCCGGTCACGGTGCTGTCGCGCCACAGCAGGCGGTTGCCGTTGTAATAGGTGATGTCCTTGTAGGCGAACTCCTTCTGGCTGAAATACGCCAGCCGGCCCGGAAAGTCCCTCAGCAGCGCACGCCCGAGCTGGGCGAGGTCGCGCGCGCTCGACTCATGGCCGGGCTCGGTGAGACCGGTGGCATTCATGAAATGGGTTTTCGTCATGCCGAGCCGCTTGGCTTCAAGGTTCATACGCCCGACAAACGCCGCTTCACTGCCGTCGGCAGCCGACACCAGCGTGAGCGTGGCGTCGCTGGCCGATTGCACCAGCATGGCCTGCAGCAGGCTGTCGACACTGACCTGGTCGCCCGCCTTGAGGAATACGCGCGCACCGTCGGCCCGGGTGGCCGCCTCCGGCACCGTCAGCATTTCGGAGAGGCTCAATTTGTTCTTGCGGAGATCGCCCAGCAGCACATAGGCCGTCATCAGCTGGGTCAGCGAAGCCGGCGCCAGCGGCAGGTCGGCCTGATTCGCGGCCAGTTCGTGTCCGCTGGCCTGGTCGATCAGCACCCAGACACGCGAGGTCACGCCGCCGGGCTCGGCGGCCCACACCGGAGCAACGACCACCAGCGCCAGAATAAGCATTAAAAATCTCATGAGTCTTCCCGTCTTTCACGTCTTACCAGGACTGCATTCAGGTCGAGACGTTCACGCACGCGTGCGCGATCCGCCCGCGCATCGTCTTCGCCGGCATAGGGGCCGATCCGTACGCGATGCAGTGTGCCGATCAGTATGATTCGGGCGTGCGCGTTGTCGAATTCCAGCGTGTGCTGCAAGCGATCAAGCAGTTTCCGGGCGTTTTCGGCCTGCGCAAAGGCACCCACCTGCAGATACACGCCATCGTTGAATGCGTCGCCCTGAATGTCATGGGGTTCGGGGTCGATGCTTTCCACCCGTACCTGCCCGCTGCCGTTCGCCAGAACGCCCAGCTTGTACGCAGCGGTATACGAAAGATCGATGATGCGGTTCGAGTGAAACGGTCCGCGATCGTTGATCCGCACCACCACGGATTTGCCACTGCTGATCGAGGTCACCCGCGCATAGCTGGGAATCGGCAGGGTGGGATGGGCTGCAGTCATGGCATACATGTCATACAAATCGCCAGACGAGGTCTTTTTTCCCTGAAAGCGGCGGCCATACCATGAGGCCAGGCCTTCTTCACGGTAGGGTCGGTGTTCAGTCTGCGGGGTATAGGGTTTGCCCAGCGCGACATAGGTGCGGTTGGCAAAAGGGTGCAGCGGTTCGTTGCGCGGAACGGCATCGGGTATGGCATCCAGATTCGGCGGCGGATTGGCCTCGGGACCATCGTCAAGGTAGTAGCCGCCGCTTTTTGCCGTGGTGGCGGGGGAAGGCTTTCTTTCGGCGGCGGGCGGACTGCTGGCGCACCCCGCCAGCGTCAGGGCGATGGCGGCGATCGCCGGAAACAGGATCATCTTCATGAAGACATTTTATCGCGTCACGTTTTGTTGAGCTGGCGGTGTGTCGCCACGCTCATCAGGATGCCCACCCCGAGCAGCAGGGTGATCAGCGCCGTGCCGCCATAACTCATCAGTGGCAGCGGCACGCCGACCACCGGCAGAATGCCCGACACCATGCCCATGTTGACGAACACGTAGGTGAACAGATTGAGGCTCAGGGTAGCTGCCATCAGCCGTCCGAACAGCGTCGGCGCCCGCGCTGCGATGATCAGGCCGCGCGCGACAATGGCCAGATACAAAGCCACCAGAAGAATCGCGCCGATATAGCCGAATTCCTCGCCAAACACGGCAAAGATGAAGTCGGTGGTGCGTTCGGGAATGAAATCGAGCTGGTTTTGGGTTCCCTGCATCCAGCCCTTGCCGAACAATCCGCCCGAACCGATCGCAATGGTGGACTGGATGATGTGGTAACCGTCGCCCAGGGGGTCGGACGTGGGGTCGAGCAGGGTCAGCACCCGGCGCTGCTGGTAGTCGTGCATCAACCCCCACACGACAGGCAGACTCGCCGTACCGAGCGCGGCGCCACCAAGGATCGCCTTCCACGGCAGGCCGGCAAAGAACAGCAGGTAAAAGCCGGACGCCCCGATCATCATGGCCGTGCCCAGATCCGGCTGGCGCAGAATCAGCAGAACCGGCACCAGCAGCAGCGCGCCCCCGGCCAGGAAATGTCTGGCGCGCAGCGCCCCCTCGTTGCGATGGAAATACCAGGCCAGCATCAGTGGCAGCGCCAGCTTCAGCAGTTCGGAAGGCTGGAAGGCCAGGATGCCGAGGCTCAGCCAGCGCCGCGAACCATTGCGCACTTCCCCGAACAGTGCAACCCCGATCAGCAGCACCAGCCCCGCCGCATACAGGGGCGGGCCCACTTTGGACAGCAGATGCGGCGGCACGTTGGCCATCACCACCATCAAGGACAGCGCCAGCCCCATGTTGACGAGATGGCCGCTGATACGGGCCGCGCTCTGTCCGGAGGCGCTCGCGACCACCGCCAGGCTGAAGCCCAGCAGCAATAGAACCAGCGTCAACAGAATGCCATCGAGATGGCTCAGCCTGCGCACGATCCAGGAACTAGTCTGCGACATCGCAAGGGCTCGATAATGAATAATCTGGCCAAACGTTGTTGTGTATTCGGGATGGATGCAAGGCGCGAGGCGCAGCGAATGGTTGTTCCATTCGCAAGCCTCGCAACGCCGCAGACGCCCGAATACACAACAACCCTCCGGGCTGGGGCCGCTTTTGGCGCATACCGGTGTTGCAAGCCACTTGTTGTGAATGACACAACCGCGAGTCTTGCGCCTTGGTCTGCACCAAAATCGACTCCCAGCGTTTGGCCAGATTATTCATTATCGAGCCCTACCTCCAGTTTCATGTTGCCGGGACGTTTCCCGGTCAGGTAAAAATCGAATACCGCGCGCGCAATCGGCGCTGCGGTGGAGCCGCCATGTCCACCGTTTTCGACCATTACTGCCACTACGATTTTCGGATTCTCCACCGGGGCAAATGCCATGAACAGCGCGTGGTCACGATTCTGCCTGGCCACCCGGTTTGCCTCATAGCGCGCACCCTGTTTGATCCCGACTACCTGCGCGGTGCCGGTCTTGCCGGCCATGGTGTAGGGGGCGCCAGCCGCCGCCGCTGCCGCCGTGCCGCCCGGACGCAACACGTCCATCATGCCCTGGCGCACCACCTCAAGATTCGCCGGTTTGATCGCCAGCTTACCGCGCACTGCACCCGGCAGCGGTTGCCAGACGTGAGTCAGCGGATCGCGGACAGCCTGCACCAGACGCGGTTCGATCCGTTTGCCGCCGTTGGCGAGCATGGCGGTCGCCACCGCCAGTTGCAGCGGCGTGGTCAGGTTATAACCCTGACCGATGCCTGCAATCACGGTTTCGCCCAAATACCAGGGCTTGTTCCAGCGGCGTTGCTTCCAGTCGCGCGAAGGCAGCAGACCGGGCGACTCGCCGTCCAGATCGATGCCGGTTATTTCCCCCAGACCAAACTGCGCCAGATAGTCGTGCATGCGGTCGATGCCCATATCCACTGCCAGCCGGTAATAGTAGACATCGCACGACTGGGAAATGGAGCGGCGCAGATCGACGACGCCATGGCCTCCACTTTTCCAGTCGCGGTATTGATGCCGGCTGTTGGGCAGGGAGAAATATCCCGGATCGAAAATCGTGTCAGACGGTTTGCGCAACCCCAGTTCCAGCCCGGCCACGGCCATGAAAGGCTTGATGGTCGAGCCGGGCGGATAAATGCCGCGCAGCACCCGGTTCACCATCGGCCGCCGGGCCGATTCGTTCAGTTCCTTCCAGGCTACCGGGTCGATGCCGTCGACGAACAGGTTGGGATCGAACCCGGGTTTGCTCACCAACGCCAGCACGCCGCCGGTTTGGGGGTCGATCGCCACCAGCCCGCCCAGATAATCGCCGAAAGCGTGTTCGGCCACCGCCTGCAGTTCCACATCGAGATACAGGCGCAAATCCTTGCCCGGCACCGGCGGAATCCGCGACAGCATGCGCACCGCGCGGCCACTGGCTTCGGTCTCCATCTGATCGAACCCGGTGCGGCCGTGCAGCAGGGTTTCGTAACTCTGTTCCAGCCCGGTCTTGCCGATGTGGACACTGCCCTTGTAGTTTCGATCGCGACCCTCTTCGCGCAGATGCTTCAGGTCAAGGTCGTTGATCCGGCCGATAAAGCCCACCACATGCGCCATGCCGGGTCCGGCCTGATAGTTGCGGAACAGCCGTGCCTTGACCTCCACGCCCGGCAGCCGGTAGCGGTTGGCCGCGAGTATCGCCACCTCCTCATCCGTCAGCTTGCTTTTCAGCGGCACCGTTTCGAACTCGTGCGACTCGCTCAGCAAGCGGCGAAAACGCCGCAGCTGCCCCGGCGTAATCTCGATCAGCTTGCCCACCTCGGTCAGCGTGGCCTCCAGATCCAGGGTCTGCGCCCGTATCAGCTCCAGCGTATAGGCCGAATAGTTTTCCGCCAGAATGCGATCCTTGCTGTCCAGAATCAGTCCACGGTTGGGCGCAGTAGGCACCAGCGATATACGGTTGCTTTCGGCACGCTGAATGTAGTACTCATGCTGCACGATCTGGAGATAAAACCCGCGTGCCAGCAATGCGGTCGCCAGCAGCGCGACGAAAGTCGCGCCCACTTTGAGGCGCCCGTGAAAGCGCGACAGTTCAAGGTCCAGATTCTTGAGCGGGGTGGCGAGAATCATCCTGAAAACCGTGACTGGACGCCCCCGAGTGCGCCCGCAAGGGTTAGGCCGTGGTTGCACGGCCGCTGAAGCGGCCACAACCACGCTCTGCGCTTTTCGGATTGTCTGGCAAGGCGCGAGCATGACGCAGAATCGTCCCCTGCTTCGACGAGCAACGCGGACAGACGGCCTGCCAGCCGTGCAATCGGGGGCGTAGCGGTCTTACCCAAGCGGTGAAGCCAATCGAAGGCAATGGGGTCAGTGTTCATGGAATCAGACGAAGTACGATAAGCGCTCAATTGCGGCTTCCAGGATCACGCCCGATCCTGCAACCCCTTGCCATGCCAAAGGCGCATGAACAGGGCGATCAGATACCACAACGCAGTGCTGCTGAATACCGGCAACAGCATGGCCAGACCGGACGGTGGGTTGACCGCAAGCCAGCCAACCAGCAACACCACCAACTGTGTGGCCAGCAGAATCGGAAATAGCTGCGCCGCCTGTCGAACCGGGTCGAACTGCAGCAGCCGCAAACGCAGAAACATCACCAGATACACACTGATCACGTACGCAATGGCATGCTGGCCGAAAACTGCGCCATCCTGAAAATCGGCCAGCAGGCCGAGGAAAAATGCCGTACCGAACCCGATGCGCGCGGGTTGATGCAGCACCCAGAACAACACGCCAACCAGCACGAAATCAGGCCGGATCGCCAGCATCCACCCCGACCACGGCAACTGCTCCAGCAGCACCGCCAGAGTGAGGGTGCCGAGGAGGCGACGCCAGCCAGCCGGCATTTGCGAAGCCGCACTCAAGGCCGGGTCACCTGCGGCTCGGCGATCAGCACCAGCACGGCACGGGAGCGGTCGATGCCTGCCAGCGGCAGGCATTCCACCCGCAGATAGGGGCTGGCTTGGGAACGGGAAACGCGACTCACCTGCCCCACCGGAATGCCGGCCGGATAGACCCGATCGATGCCCGACGTCAGCAGACGGTCACCCGGCCGGATGTCCAGATGGGTAGGCATGTAGCGCAGTTCCAGCCGGCCTTGTCCGATGCCTGCAACCAGCCCACGCTGGCGGGTCCGCTCGACGAACACGGGCGTCAGCTGCTCGGGGCTGCTCACCTGGATCACCTCGCTCGACTGCGGATACACCCGGCTCACCTGTCCCACCAACCCGCTGGCATCGATCACCGGCAGGCCGCTACGCACCCCCGAACTCGCCCCCTGATCCACGGTGATGCGTTGAGCAAACCAGTCATGCCCCTTATATAGCAAGGCAGCATGCACCGTCTGCTGTCCAGGTCGCGCTTGCAACTGCATCAGCGCACGCAATTCGGCATTTTCACGGCCCAGTTCTTTTGCCTCATTCACGCCTACCAGCAGACGCGTGCGCTCGGCCAGCAAAGCGTCGCGTTCTTTTTGCAGGAGACGGTGGCGGGTAAAAAAGCCACCGAGTTCAGAGGCGACATCACCGGGCGCGAGCATGACTTCACGCACCGGCCGTAGCAGCAGCGAAAACCCGCTGCGCAAGCCGTCGAGGGTGTGATAACGGGAATCGACTACAACACAGGACACACCGGCCAGCAGCCAGATCAGCAGGCGGGTCGTCGGCCCCAGCCCGCGGGCGAACATGAGTTGACCGGGTGTCGCCATCAGTTGCCTGTCTGAATGCCGCGTACGGCTAGCATCTCACCCCACCGGTTTGCGTCCATGCCGAGAGCCGCGCTCGCGCGTCAGCGACGCGAAGCGAAGCGCAGCAATAACCATAGCAATTGCGAGGGTGAGCGACAAAGCCGATGACGATGCGGAGCGGCTCGAACATAGCGAAACCGGTGGGGCGAGGTGCCAGGTTCACTCGTTGGTGAACACCGTCGACAACTGGTCCATGTTTTCCAGCGCCATCCCGGAACCGCGCACCACGCAGGTCAGCGGGTCTTCGGCGACGATCACCGGCAAGCCGGTTTCTTCCA
>Ga0326726_10004722_pt1 | contig 12423 bp, 11 predicted proteins | sample MHFenrmetagenome_2_FD_207603 | JGI IMG/M metagenome (GOLD analysis project Ga0326726, IMG submission 207603) | Lab enriched peat soil microbial communities from Michigan Hollow, Ithaca, NY, United States - MHF15MN | ecosystem: Environmental > Terrestrial > Soil > Wetlands > Peat | place: USA...
TGATGGATTCCAAAATAATATGATTATTCCCCGATCAGCAGTTTTGTGGACAGGCAAGCGTTCCATTGTTTATGTAAAACAGCCGGGGATTGATGAACCAGTTTTTAAAATACGCGAAATTGGGCTGGGACCGATGCTTGGAGAAAGTTATATAATTACTGATGGTCTGTCTGAAGGTGAAGAGATTGTAACTAGCGGAACTTTCAGTGTTGATGCAGCAGCACAACTTGAAGGCAAACCCAGTATGATGAATCCACGGGGAGGAAAAACTTCTTCAATGCCGGGAATGGTTATGCCTGGTGATTCCAAACCTGGTAATGATACAAGCATGACAGGAATGGATATGTCTAAACCAAAGAAATAGTCTACATCTGTTTGACAAACCATAAAAGCCAGGTTTATTGGTGCAAAGTTTACTGATCAATTAGGTTTAATATTAATTTTATGCCATATCATTTTACGATGGATAATATTATAGGGTTTTTCACGCCGGTTTTGATTTATGCAATAATATTTGCTTTAAATGCTTTAATGCCCGGCAGATGGGTACCCGGATATGTAAATAAACCAAATTCTGTCGAAAAGATGAGATACCATCTTAATGGTTTTACTGTGTTTTTTATTTTGTTTTTAATATGGTTTTCATTGGGATATTTTGATATAGTCCCCTTTGATTATCTGTACAATCATAGATGGTATGGGTTGGCAGGAGCATTTATACTTGGTACCGTTTTTACCCTGAGTGTTGTACTACCTTATCCTCCTGTACGACAGTCATTTCTTTCAGATCTTTTTCTTGGCAGAATAGAGAATCTCCAACTTTGGGGTGGAAGAGTAGATGCAAAAATGTGGTTGTATCTGACAGGTGCAACTATGTTAGGACTTAATGCACTAAGCTTCACGGCTCACCATTATATTTTATATGGAGATCAGGTTTCAACAGGAATTTTACTGTCCACTGTATTAATTATTTACTTCGTCCTTGATTATCTCATTTTCGAAGAAGTCCATCTTTTTACTTATGATTTATTTGCAGAAAGAATTGGATTCAAGTTAGGATGGGGATGCATGGTCTTTTACCCATACTTTTATATCGTCTTTTTATGGGTTACTGTAGATTTGCCTGACACTCAGACTCCTGTCTGGTTATTAGCAATATATGTTCTTATTTTCTTTGCCGGGTGGATTTTAGCCCGTGGTGCCAATATGCAGAAGTACTTTTTCAAAAGAAATCCCGGGAGAGTATTCCTCGGGATAGTTCCTGAAGCGATTACAGATGGCAATAAAACCCTGCTGGTAAACGGATTCTGGGGAATCAGCAGGCATATAAATTATTTAGGTGAAATATTAATGGGCACAGGTATCATTCTCTGTACAGGGTATCCTGCATTAATCTGGCCATGGTTATATCCGTTATACTACGTTGTTTTGTTATTTTTTCGTCAGAGAGATGACAATAAAAGATGTTCACTCAAATACGGAGAACTATGGAAAACTTATGTCAAAAAAGTTCCCTACCGGATAATTCCTTATATCTATTAAACCATGATTTTGTTGAAAGAGATGCAGAATTTATAACCGGTACATTTTCCGGGTATTATCTCCCATTATATTAATAGCCATCTTTCGAGACAGGATCTTTTGCATCATAAAAGATGCTATTCTGTTTCCACTGCCTGGGATGTAAGAGGGCTGCTTGCCTAACTTCTTAAGACATTCATCCGCCACTTCTTCCGGAGCCAGAACCCGGGGAGCAAAAAAGCTAGTCTTTTCAGGATTTGAATTTTTAAAACCGGGTGTTGCCGTAGCACCTGCACAACATGATATGACATCAACACCACTGTTTTTCCACTCATACCATAGACTTTCTCCCAGTACCCGGATAAAAGCTTTTGTCGCTGCGTAAACAGATAAATATCCACTTCCCTGAAAACCAGCTAATGAGGTCATTAAAATAACAGCCCCTTTCCCTTTTGTGAGCATCTTTTCTCCAAACAAATGGATCATGTAAAGAGGAGTTATCATATTTACCTGAACAGCCTGAGAATGTTTCTCTAATGAATTTTTAATAAACGGACCAATATATGATAGCGCGGCATTGTATACCAGCAAACTTATTTCCCGGCCATTCAATTCTTCCTGTATTTGCCTGGAAGCATCAATGCTTCCAAGATTGCATTGTATACACATTACATCTACTTTGTGTCTATTTTCTAATAAATCAGCTAATTGCTGTAAAGGCTCAAGACGACGGGCAACAAGAACAAGGTCCATGCCTTCTGCTGCCAGACAAGTTGCAAATGCAGCTCCAATTCCTTCTGAAGCGCCAGCTACTAAAGCTGTTCTGCCATATTTTTGTTTTAATTTCATCTCCGAAAATACATTAATTATCAATAGACCAACTGTCACATACATGATTTTCAGGCAGTGAGGGTCAATTTATTCCGGCTAAAGGTGGTCAGGGTCACTGGCTTTTCTATATAAATGACTAAATTTGTTTTCACAACTTTTTATTCATTATGCAAATCCGGATAACCTTTAAAAATAACTCAATGAAAAGACTTATTTTCTTCTTCACCCTATTTACAGCCATTTTGTCCATTAACAATATGTCTTTGGCACAAACCGTTTCTGCCGCGGGTCAATGTCTTAAAATAGGCAGAGGGGTTAACATCCTTGGATATGATAAAGCATTCTGGCAAGATCATGAAAAAGGACGGTTCAAGGAATCGTACTTTAAAATGATCAAAGACGCAGGTTTTTCTTCAGTCCGTATAAACCTGAATCCGTTCAAACAAATGGATAGTCAGAATAAAATCAATTCCAATTGGCTGGAAACACTCGACTGGGTGGTTAATAAAAGCCTTGAAGCAAATCTCATGATCATTCTGGACTTGCACGAATTCACAGCTATGGCCGATAATCCGGAGGCAAAGAAAGCGATGTTTCTTTCGTTTTGGGAACAGGTTGCTCCCAGGTACAAGGACAAATCCGGTAATGTAATATTTGAAATATTGAATGAGCCCAACAAGAAGCTCTCTGTGGAAATGTGGAACGCATTCCTGGCCGAAGCTGTGAAAATCATCAGGGAGTCTAATCCCGATCGTACCCTGATCATTGGACCAGGTAACTGGAACGGCATAGAAAGTTTGAACACACTGAAACTACCGGAGAATGACCGGAACATTATTGTAACAGTGCACTTTTATCATCCTATGCGGTTTACACATCAGGGAGCAGCATGGGCCACCGAATATAAGAACCTGACTGGCATAAAATGGACGGGGACTCCGGATGAAAAAGAGGAGATAGAATCAAGGTTCAAAGTTGCCGCTGACTGGTCCTTGAAAAACGACAGGCCAATATTTCTGGGTGAATTTGGCGCCTATGACAAAGGCGACATGGATTCAAGGGTGCGTTACACTTCCTTTGTGGCCCGCACTGCGGAAAAACTTGGTTTTTGCTGGGCCTATTGGCAATTCGACAGCGATTTTATTGTCTATAACATTGATAAGGAATGCTGGGTCGAACCCATCCTGAATGCCTTAATGAACAAATAGTTATTTTACCAATTAGTTCCAGTGATGCCATTGCCGCCATGCTGGAAAAGCCAGTGTCTTTATTATTTGAAATCCCACGATTTAACCTGACATTCTATGCTGACAAAAGATTTGGTACTGGACTTATGGAGCAAAACATATAACACCGAAGGCAAACCCGATTGGTCACACATTCTTCCCTATTACGATAATAATATATATTTCAGGGATTCCATTCAGGAAATACGTGGGATCGAAGAATTTACAGCAATGACTGAACGCCTGACAAAACGCTCAAAAGATCTGAAAATGAATATTGCCAAGGCTGTTATGGAGGAGAATATTATTTTTATCGAATGGGAAATGACTATTAGGTTTAAAAAAAATCCGAGTTCAGTATTATATGGCTCAAGCCGGCTGACTTTAAATAATGAAGGGAGAATTATAGAACAAAGAGATTATTATGATTTATGGGGAGATATTTTTGATAATATTCCAAGGTTCGGCAAAGCTTACAGAAAATTTATGAAAAGAAAGTTTGGGTAAGGAGCGATTATGAAGAAAAATAAAAAATTCTTTCAATACTATAAAGAATATCAATGGTCTAACATATTTGCAATGATCAGAAACAATCGGTTAGACCCCAAAATTTGCACTGAAGATTTTAACGAAAAGCTTGTCGTTATAACCGGAGCTACATCAGGCATTGGCTATCATGCAGCCAGAAAGTACGCCGCTCATGGCGCCAACTTGCTGTGCATAAATCGCAATCAAAAGAAATCGGAGGCTTTACGCCTTGAGATCGAAAGTGAATATGGAGTCAAATGCTATTACAAAATAGCTGATTTGAGTAATTTGCAGGATATCCATCACGTGGCAGAAGAACTTTTAAAGCTTAATACTCCGATTGATGTTCTGATACATAATGCAGGTATTTACCTGACAAAAAGAGAATTAACTTCCGATGGACTTGAAAAGGTTTTTGTGATTCAATATCTTTCTTCCTTTATTATAAATTACATTCTAATGGATAAGCTGAAATCTCAGGAAAAGGCCAGAATTATTATGGTTAATTCCGAAGGTCATCGTTTTGCCGCTTGGGGATTAAGAATTGATGATTTGAATTGGGAAAGACGTCGATATTCTGGTTTAAGAAGTTATGGTTCTGCCAAAACAGCTCAGCTTTTATCAATGATCGTTTTTGATGAACATTTCCAAAAGACGGGGGTATCGATAAATGCAATGCATCCGGGAGCTGTTAAAACTGATACAGGCCAGGAAAACGGACCGGTTTACCGGTGGCTTAAAAGAAATTTTATTGATAAAACATTAAAATCCCCTGAAATATCTGCGGAAGCATTGTATTATCTTGGAGTATCAAAAGAGATGGAAGCTGTTAGCGGAAAATTCTTTAATTTGACTACCGAAGAAGAACCTGCACCGCCAGCTCTGGACAAAGAAGTAGCTTACGAACTTTGGAAGAAAAGTCTGGAATTAGGAGGATTGCATGGTTCAAAATAGTAAATGTTATTGCGGAATTATTCTATTGAAATTTCTGAATTAAAAGAATATGTCTGAATACACATACAATACTATCATTGTTGGAGGAGGTATCGCAGGATTGACTTCAGCAGCTTACCTCTCACGTGAAGGGCAAAGAGTATTGCTTATTGAAAAAAACAAGGAATGCGGAGGACTGGTTAATTCATTTACCCGTGACGGCTTTCATTTTGATGCCGGAGTAAGAGCCCTGGAAGATGCAGGTATTATTTTCCCTATGTTAAAGGACTTAGGCATTCAGCTCGAAGTTGTTAAAAGTCCGGTTTCGCTGGGTATAGAAAACGAAATTTTACATATAGAAAATCTGGATAGCTTGTCAAAATACCGGGAACTTCTGATAAAATTATTCCCGGATTGTGAAGGAGAGATTGATGAGCTTGTAAAAATCATACGGAAAATAATGAAATACATGGATGTGCTCTATGGTCTAGAGAATCCTGTGTTTAAAGATTTAAAGCGTGACAGAGCCTTCGTCTTCAAAAAACTTTTACCCTGGCTGCCGAAATTTATTTTTACCATTGGAAAAATAAACCGAATGAACATGCCGGTTGAGGAATATTTAAAAACATTTGTAAAAAATTCTTCACTCCGGGACATTATCTCCCAGCATTTCTTCAAAAATACGCCTGCTTTTTTTGCATTGAGCTACTTTTCCTTATATCTCGATTATTTCTATCCCAAAGGAGGAGTAGGAAAACTGTCGGAAGCCTTGAAAAACAAAATATTAGAATGTGGAGGAGAAATAAAGACTGAGACAAAAATTATTGAAGTGATTGCTGACAAATGTCTTGTAAAAGACCAAAAAAATATCACTTATAAATATGACAATCTTATCTGGGCTGCTGATTTAAAAACACTCTATAAAATTACAGAAACAGAAGGTTTATCGCTCAAAATCAAAACAGTATTTGAAGATACAAAAAACAATATTCTGAAAAACCGGGGCGGAGATTCCGTGTTTTCTTTATTTCTGGAAGTAGATGAGCCGCTTGAAAGTTTCAGGAAAATTGCACATGGCCATTTCTTTTATACTCCCTTAAAACAGGGTTTAGGTGAAACTCATGGGGAGGAGCTTAATTATCTGCTAATTAATTTTGAAAAAATTGAAAAAGAACAAATTTTGACCTGGCTGGACAAATTTACCAGATTAAACACATACGAAATCTCTATTCCAGGACTTAAAGATCCCGAATTGGTTCCTCCTGGCAAAACCGGCATAATTATTAGTTTCCTTGCTGAATATGATTTGTTTAACAAAATTCAAAAAGCAGGCTGGCTTGATGAGTTTATTCCGGAACTTGAGAATCGTGTTTTGAGCGTAATATCTGATTCTGTCTACCCGATGTTAAAAGATAAAATTATTGCACGCTTTTCTTTTACACCCTTAAACATTGAAAACAGAGTAGGCAGTTCTGAAGGAGCTATTACAGGATGGTCATTTCAAAAATATATGCCGGTTATAAACAAAATTCAGATCGCGGATCGTTCAGTTCTGACACCAGTACCTTCAATTTATCAGGCAGGACAATGGGCTTACAGTCCTGCAGGTGTGCCAATGTCAATTTTAACAGGTAAACTTGCTGCTGACAGGGCATTAAAACAAATGAGGAGGTTTAAAAACAGATAATGTCCTGAACGTTTAATATAAAATAGTTATTCCCAACATCGTGAAAATGATAACAGTAAGATCAATTTCGAAATCCTTTGGACATATTGAAGCTATAAAAAATGTGAGCTTCAATATTAAAAAAGGAGAGATCTTTGGTATTCTGGGGCCAAACGGTGCGGGAAAATCTACAATTGTAAACATATTAAACACTTTAATTAAACCGGACAAGGGTGATGTTATTATTGACGGGGTCAATATTAACGACAATGGAGATACTATCAAGTTGATCATGGGGGTGGTTCCCCAGGAAATTGCCTTATATGAAGAGCTTTCAGCTTATGAAAACCTGATGTTCTGGGGCGGATTGTATGATATTCCAAAATCGGAGCTTAAGGCAAAAGTCAATAATACTTTGGAGATTGTTGATTTAGCTTACAGAAAATATGATAGAATTAAAACCTTTTCGGGTGGAATGAAACGAAGGATTAATATTGCCTGCTCATTATTGCATAATCCTAAGATATTAGTGTTGGATGAACCTACGGTTGGTGTTGATCCTCAAAACAGGAATCATATTTTTGAGCTCATAGAGAGATTGAATAATGAAGGTATGACTATAATCTACACAACTCACTACATGGAAGAAGCTGAAAGGTTTTGTAACACAATTGCTATCATAGATGTTGGCCGTATTATTGCACTTGGCACACTGAAAGAGTTAAGGGAAATAAGTGATGCCAAAGATCTATTGACAATTAAACTGGCCGATTTGAATAATGAAACAATATCCAGAATTATATCAGCAAATCCATTAATTAGTTATGAGAGTGCCTCTAACACCCTGGAATTAGAGTGTGAAAATATTAGTAATGAAATTTCGATAATTATAAACCATATTCAAAACTCGGGTGGTGTAATCGAAAGAATTTATACCCGGGGGACGAATCTGGAATCTATTTTTTTGAAATTAACAGGGAAAAAATTAAGAGACTAAAATATGCTTAAGCTATTCAAAAAAGATTTAAAACTTTTTTTTCATGATCAGCGCTCTGTAATTCTCACATTTCTGCTTCCTGTAATTTTAATTAGCCTTTTTGCATTTGCTTATGGTGGCATTGGAGTATTCGATGGTCGTTCTAAATCTGTGAACTTGCTGGTTGCCGATATGGATCAAACCGGGTCTTCAAAAGAAATTGTTAATAAGATTGATTCTCTTGAAGATACGAGAGTTATTTTTTCAGATGCTATAAAGTCTGAAGAACTGGTAATCAAAGGGAAATACGCATGTGCTTTAATAATTTATAAAGGTTTTCAGGATTCTCTGGAAGCTGGAAATGCAACTCCCATAGAACTGGTGTATGACAGGTCACGGGAAATGGAAATTGGAATTCTTCAACAGAACCTGATCAGCACTTTAATGTCTTCAGCAGGTAAAATAATTGTTAAGAAAAGTATTGAAACCTATCTTCATGACCAGTTCCCCTCTATCGACAAAAGTATAAGTGAGAATATACTCAAAACTGCAATAAAAAATGTCAATAACAAAACTGCAATAAAGTGGACTTCTATTGTTGGAGAAAAGAATGATACAAAACTTGGTCTCATACAAGCCGTTGCGGGCACTGCCATACTTATGTTGCTCTTCAGTGTTGCCGGAGTGGGGACAAGCATATTGGAAGAAAAGGAAAACGGAACAATAAACAGATTGCTTTATTCACCATTGAAGGGCAGTACTATACTTTATGGCAAAATGCTGTTTGCTTTTTTTATCTCAATACTACAGCTTACAGCCATGTTCCTGTTTGCCTGGCTCATATTTAAGATGGATCTGAGCGTCAATATTCCGGCATTAATTTTAATGATAATAGCTACAGCTTTTGCTGTATCAAGTTTGGGTATTTTCCTGGCCGCAATAGCAAAGACACGACAGCAAGCCCAAAACCTCAGCACAATTATTATTCTGATCATGTCAGCTATTGGTGGAAGTATGATCCCTCTGTTTATAATGCCCTCAATACTGCAAAAGATTGCTCTTCTTAGTGTAAATTATTGGGGAATTCAAGGGTTTTATGACGTGTTCTGGAGGCTCCTGCCATTAGAAGCGATTCTTCCAAAAATACTCATATTAATGAGTATCGGCATTACCATGACATTGGCTTCTATCCTGCTGTTTAAGAAAAGGATTATGAAAATGTCATAAGATTTTTACAATATCATAAATATAATATCTATCCCCTTCAACCGAGTACTATTCTTTTTTGAATAAGTCTTTTCTTTTTGTAATTCCACTGAAAATTTCACTCAAAGATTGATCTCTTTTATTCAGGTAAATACCGTTGTGAAAATAGTCGAGTTTTTTCAGCAGGTATGAAAGCGTGTTGATCTCTTCAGAACTGAGATTTCCTACAACAATTTTCGTCACTTTGCTCATAAGCGGAAGTATCCTGAGTATCTCCTCTCTTCCGGATTGGGTTATAGCGACCCTGACGCTTCTCTTATCATTCTCATCTGAGGATTCAACAATCAATCCTCTTTTTATAAGCCGGCGTATGACTTCCGATCCGGAAGTCTTTTCCATTACCTGCTTTGTGATCAGTTCGCTCTTACTTAAACTGTCGTAAGTCATGAGGGTGATTAGAAACGAAAACTCATCTGGTGTCTGTAAATGGCTCTCCCTGAGTACCTTTTTAATATACCATTTTGCATAATGATTCATCAAAACAATCAAAATTGAAATATCACTGGTAGTATTGCGGTATTCATCCTTAAACCACCCTTTATTCTCTCCGGATATTTCTCTCATCGTCAACTCCTGGCTGCCAGATTTTGCATTCAGGTAACCAATAAACTCATCTATCGAATACTCTTCATTTTTGCCCATTTCATCATCAAAGGAAAAGAAGCGGGTTATTAAAGTTGTAAGTATCTCACTCTTTTTCATAATTGTTATCCATTCAATTCATAAACAAAAATAAACTATTTTAGTTCAATTACGTATTATTTATTGTTTTATTGAACAATATTGTACATATATTGTTTATTTCTCAAATTGCCAAAATGAATATGGAAATAGCAGCCAGTGTAAAAGAAGCAAGCAAGGAGTACAAAACAGGCGACACCGTTATAACTGCCCTTCAGCCGACAACTTTTGATTTCATGAAGAAGGAGCTTACACTTATAATAGGTCCGTCAGGATCAGGTAAAACAACCCTCCTTTCTCTTCTGGGATGTGTAATTTTCCCAACCACAGGTGAAGTATATATAGATAATCTTCTGGTGAATAATCTCAGTGATAACGAACTGGCCGGAGTAAGATTGAAAAACATTGGTTTTGTCTTTCAGAATTTCAACTTGCTTGCACCACTCAATGTACTTGAAAATGTTATGCATCCCCTAAGGCTTTCCGGCGTCAACAAAAAGGATGCAAAGCTAAAGGCTGAGGAGGCGCTTAAAAAGGTAAATATGGAAGACAGGTTGAAGAGCCTGCCGAAAAACCTTAGCGGTGGCCAGCAGCAAAGAGTGGCAATTGCAAGAGCACTTGTTACCGAACCATCGATAATGCTTTGCGATGAGCCCACTGCATCACTCGATATCAGGAGTGTTGGGATAGTAATGGAAGAACTTAAAATGCTCTCGGATTCAGGAAAATCGGTAATTGTGGTAACTCACGACCTGAGACTGAAGCCGTTTGCCGACAGGATAATTTATGTGAATAACGGTATTGCCTCAGATAAACCCTCTGTGGATGAGATATTTCATAATTAAAAATCAGAAAATCAATAAATCAGAATAATAATCTTAAAACAATGAGTAAAAAATTTTACCTGGTTATAATACCATTTATTATTGCAGGATGCAGCGGCAGTAAGGAAAATACTGAAAAATCCGGAACGACATCTTACCAGGTTAACAGCGCCCTGGTTGAGGTATCCGAAGTTGTCGGGGTTGGCAAGGTTGAACCTGAAAATGAGATAATCAGCCTTGCTGCTGCAACTGGCGGCGTTGTTAAAGATATTTTCAGGAACAACGGCGATAGTATCAAAAAAGACGAGCCTCTTGTTATACTTGATGATGAGCTTGACCTGATAAAGGTATCGCAGTTAAGAAGCCAGTACAATTCACAGAACTCACAGGAAGATATTGATAAGCTTACCTTGCAGGAGTCGGAGGCAAGACTTGCCAATAAGAAAAAGCTCCTGGAATCTGTCAGAACTCTTGTATCAAAAGGTGCTGAAACAAACCAGGCCCTCGATGATCTTGAAACTGAAGTTACGACCCTTTCTCTCACTGTTGAAAAGGACAGAGCTTCGGTAATTCTATCTGCCAGCAGGCTGAGGGAACTCGCCGAACAGGTGAGATATGCTGAAGCCGAAGCCTCGAAAAAGATATTGAGGTCACCTTATGATGGACTTTTGCTTGAGGTGCATTTAAAAAAAGGAAGTGCAGTTAACCAGTTTGAAGGATATGCAGAGGTTGCCCCTTCCGGACCAATGACAGTGAGAACTGAAGTTGATGAGCTCTTTGCCGGCAGGCTCAGCAAAGGCCTTGATGCTGATATAAGGTTTGTTGGAAGCGATTCGGTAGTTGCCAGGGGAAAAGTCATCTTTCTTTCCCCCTACCTCAAAAAGAAGTCGCTATTCACCCAAAAAGCAAATGATCAGGAAGACCGGCTTGTAAGAGAAGTAAGAATCAGACTTGATGGGGAGAACGGGCTTATCCTGAACTCAAAGGTTGAATCTGTAATTAAACTTAAAACTAACAAATAATGATCGCTACTGCATACAGGTTTATAAAATATGACAAGGTAAAGAGCATTGGTGTAATAATAGGAATCATTGTCAGTATCTTCCTTATTGGACAGCAGATAGGTATACTAAGTTTTCTGACCGGATTAATGGGTGGTCTCGTTAGCAACTCCAGGCAGGACATTGGACAGATCTGGGTTGTCGATAATATTACAAGGAATGCAAACGAACTTCCAAAGCTTAATGAGAGCCTTGTCAGGGAACTTAGGAGCATAGAGGGGGTCATGAACACTTACCCGATAGTAGTCTCTGGGGCCTCGGTCAAATTTGAGAACGGTAAGCTGGCACCTGTGCTCATTATTGGCAGCGAATCACCTCTGTTTGTTGCAGGTCCGAAACCGGAATCAATAAATGAGGGTGATCTTATGTCGCTTACTGATGATGAAGCTATTTCAGCTGAGTTTTATGACCAATCCGTATTCGATTACCCTGTAAAACAGGGTACAAGAGTTGAGATTAACGGCAAAAGTGCCACCATAAAGCTGCAGACAAAAAATGCAAGAGGCTTTGCAGGATCCTTTTTCTATACAACATTATCTAAGGCACGTTATTATACATCATTCCCCGAATCAAAGGTAAGCACAATAGCAATCCAGGTCAAACCCGGCTATGCTGTTGATGATGTTGTCAATAACATTAACAGGTCGGTCTATGGAATTAAAGCATGGAATTCAGAGAAACTAAGAAAAACAACAATCAGCTATATCACCATATCGTCAAACATTGGAACCAGCATCGGTTCGCTGGTTATTTTTGCTGTTTTCAGTGGATTTTTTATCATAGGCCTCACACTCTATTCGTCGGCTGTCGACAGGATAAGGGATTATGGAACTCTGAAGGCCATTGGTGCAACGAACCAATATATTACCAGGCTTATTCTGACACAGAGCTTCCTGTTCGCAGTAACGGG
>Ga0326726_10004723_pt1 | contig 12423 bp, 10 predicted proteins | sample MHFenrmetagenome_2_FD_207603 | JGI IMG/M metagenome (GOLD analysis project Ga0326726, IMG submission 207603) | Lab enriched peat soil microbial communities from Michigan Hollow, Ithaca, NY, United States - MHF15MN | ecosystem: Environmental > Terrestrial > Soil > Wetlands > Peat | place: USA...
GCCTGCCGCCGCAGCCACGATCGCGAAGCCCGCGCTCAGCCCGAAATGCCTTTTAGCGGTGATGAGCAGGAGCAGCCCGATCGCGCCGGCGGCGGCGATCTCGAGCGGAGCCAGAGCGAGGAATCCCGAGGGGTTCACCGTCCTCCTCCCTGCGTCTGACCGGCCACCGCCGCGCGCTGGATCTCATCGACCGCCGTTCGCGAGGCGTTGAGGACGGGCTGCGGATAAAGCCCGAGCCAGATGATGGCCAGGGCCAGGGCGACGAAGACGGCAACTTCCCTGGCCCCGATATCCCGGAGCGCCGGGGCGTCAACGGGCTTTCCGTGAAAGATCCTCTGGAAGAGGCTCAAGGCATAGACCGTCGAGACGACGAGCCCGAGCGAAGCCACGATGGCGAAGACGGGGGCGACCCGGAATGTGCCGATCAGGATCAGGAATTCCGCGGCGAAGTTCCCCAGCCCGGGGAGACCCAGGGAGGCCAGGGCGAAGAGGAGCGTCACCCCGCCGAGCCGCGGGGCGGCGTTCCAATAGCCGCCCATGACCCCGAGGTCGCGGGTCCGCAGCCGCTCCTGAAGGATGCCCGCGACGATAAAAAGGGCTCCGGTGCTGATGCCGTGACAGACGATCTGGAGCACCACCCCCTGCAGAGCCATGGCGTTGAGCGAGAAGATCCCCAGAAGCACGAAGCCCATATGGCTGATGCTCGTATAGGCCACCATCCTTTTGAGGTCGGATTGGGCGAAGGCCAGCTTGGCGCCGTACAGGATCCCGGCTATGCCTATGGCCATGCCGTACGGAGCGAATGTCTGAAGGGTCGGCGGCGAGAGCGGCAGGACGAACCGGATCAGGCCGTAGGCCCCGGTCTTGAGGAGCAGGCCGGCCAAGATGACGCTGCCCGCCGTCGGCGCCTGGGCGTGGGCGTCCGGGAGCCAGGTGTGGAACGGCAGTCCCGGCGTCTTGACGATGAGGGCGAGCAGGAAGCCGAGCATGATCCAGGGCGCCGCGGCCCCGAGCGGAGTACCGATGAGCGCGGCGTATGCGAATGTGTCGACCCCGGTCATCCGGCCATGGATAACGTGGAGGCCCAGGATGGCCAAAAGCATGGCCAGGCCGCCGGCCTGGGTAAAGAGGAAGAACTTGAAGGCCGCGGCGACGCGCTTCTCGTGTCCCCAGATGCCGATCAGGAAGTACATCGGGACGAGCATCAACTCCCAGAAGAAATAGAAGAGAAAAAGGTCCATGGCCAGGAAGACGCCGACGACGCCGGCCAGGACCCAAAGAACGTTAAAGTGGAAGAACCCCACCTTCGATCGGACCTCGGTGAGGGACGCCCAGACCGCCACGAGGCCGAGGAAGATCGTCAGGCTGACGAGGATGAGGCTCAGGCCGTTCATGGCCAGATGGAAGCTGATGCCAAAGCGGGGGATCCAGCGCGCCTGCCAGTCCAAGAACCAAAAGGGCGAGCCGGACAAGGCCAAGCTCCGGCCGTGCCGGACCCAGGTGACGATGACCAAGACGAGGTCGATGCCGAGGGCGGTCAGCGCGACGCCGCGGCTCCAGGCCTGGCCGAGCCGGCCCGCGGCCCAGGACGCGAGTCCCCCGATGACCAGGACGCCCAAGATCCAGACGAGCATCATAGGAACACTGCCACGAGAATGACGACCGCCGCCCCCACGGCCAGCGCGGCCGCGTACCAGCGCAGCCGGCCGGTCTGCGTCCTGGCCAGGACGGCGTGCCCGGCATTCGCCGCGCCGGCGAGGCCGCGGAAGGGAAGGTCGATGACGTCGTTCCTGTTGACCCGGGCCAGCCAGGCCAGGGGCCGGACGAACAGGCGTTCATAGAGCCAATCGAATCCCCAACCCGAACGGAGGAAGCGGTGCGCCGGATGGACCGCTTTGGCCCCCTCGGGCGCGGGCTCGGGACTGGGCTTCCTGCGATATATGAACCAGGCCAAGAAAAGGCCGGCAGCGACCACCAATGACGAGATGATGATCAGGCCGGCATCCTCGGCCAGGCTCTCCGGCTCCAGCCTTCGGCCGCCCAGGATAGGCTTGAGGAGGCTCGAGAACACGGGCACGTTGCCGAGCGCCCGCGGCGTTTCCAGGAATCCAACGCCCAGCGAGAGAACGGCCAGCACGACCAGCGGGACCGTCATGCCGGCGACCGGCCGGCGGCGGACCGGGCTCGTCGCCGGCCAGGCGAAGACGACAAAGACCATGCGGAACGTGTAGAGCGCCGTCAGGAACGCGCCGGCCAGCCCGGCGATCCAGAGCCAGTGGCCGTGGTCGCCGCTCGCGAAGGTCGCGGCCAGGATCCACTCCTTGCTGTAGAACCCCGCCGTGACCAGCGGCAGGGCCGCGAGCGAGACGGACCCGGCCAGGAAGGTCCAGAAAACGAGCGGCAGCTCCCGGCGCAGGCCGCCCATCTTGAAGATGTCGTGTTCGTCCTCGAGGCCGAGGATGATCACGCCCGCGCCGAGGAAAAGCAGGGCCTTGAAGAAGGCGTGGGTGACGAAATGGAAGACCGCCGCGGACCAGGCGCCCGCGCCCAGGGCCAGGAACATGTAGCCGACCTGGCTGATCGTCGAATAAGCCAGGATCCGCTTGATATCGACCTGGACCAGGGCGCTTACTCCGGCCATGAGGAGGGTGGCCGCTCCAATGAGGCCGACCGCCAGCCGGACCGGCGGGGCCAGCTCGAAGAGAACGTGCATGCGGGCGATGAGATAGACCCCGGCCGTGACCATGGTCGCGGCGTGGATCAGGGCGCTCACCGGCGTCGGTCCGGCCATGGCGTCCGGCAGCCAGGTCTGGAGCGGGAGCTGGGCCGACTTGCCCACGGCCCCGCCGAGAAGCAGGGCCGACGCGACGATGGCCAGCGTCGATCCGACCGGGCACTGGGCCAGGGCCTGGGCCCCGACCGCCTGGATGTCGAGCGTCCCCAGCCGCGAGTAGATCAGGAACAGGCCGACGGCCAGGGCCGTGTCCCCGATCCGGGTCACGATGAAGGCCTTCTCCGCCGCCCGGACATTCGCGGGGTCCTTGAACCAGAAACCGATCAGCAGGTAGCTGCAGAGCCCCACGCCCTCCCAGCCGAGGTAGAGAACAAGCAGGTTCGCGGCCAGGACGAGGACGAGCATGGACCCGACGAAGAGGTTCATGTAAGCGAAGAAGCGGCCGTATCCGTCGTCCCCGGCCATGAAGCCCGCTGAGTAGAGATGGATGAGGAAGCCGACGAACGTCACCACCAGCGTGAAGACGAGGGACAGGGCGTCGAGATGGAACGAGATACCGGGTCTGAGCCCGCCCGCCTCGAACCAGGTCCAGGCCGTGGTGGTCAGGGCGTCCCCCGGCGGGGGAGAGCCGATGAAGCGCCAGGCCAGGATGATCGCCAGCAGCGCGGCCAGGCCGACGGCCCCGGTGCCGATCCAGGCCACCGCCCGCCGGGGCAGGCTCCGGCCCAGGATCGCCAGCACGACGGACCCTGCCAGCGGCAGGGCCGGGATGAGCCAGAGGATCGTGACCATGTCAGCCCTTCATCGTTCCCGCGGCGTTCGAGTCGAGCGTCTTGAAATGACGGCGGATTTGCAGGAGCAGGGCCAGTCCGACCGAGACCTCTGCCGCGGCCACGGCCAGGATGAACAGGAAGACCACTTGGCCGTCCGGCCGGCCCCAGCGGGACCCGGCGGCGACGAAGGCGAGACCCGCCGCGTTGACCATGATCTCGAGCGAGACGAGGACGAACAGCAGGTTGCGCCGGGCCAGCAGCCCGGCCAGGCCCAGGACGAAAAGGACCCCGGCTACGACGATCACGGACTCGTAGGGAACGGAGCTCATGACGGCGGCTCCTCGAACAGGCGATGATGCGAAGCCGGTTTTCGACTGCCCAGGTGGGCGGCGCCGACGACGGCAGCCAGAAGGAGCATGGCGGCGAGCTCGACGCCGAGGACGTAGGCGCCGAACAGGGACGACCCGACGGCCCGGGGCGGCACCGCTACCGGTCCAAGTCCGTGCTTCCCGCCCCGCGCCAGCACGATCACCATCTCGGCCAGCAGGATCGCCGAAAGTGCCGCCGGGCCGGCCCAGGTCCGGAGCCTCGTCCAAGCGTTTGGTCGCGGCCGTTCGGCCTGCAGATTGAACATCATGACCACGAAGACGAAGAGGACGACGATGGCCCCGGCATAGATGATCACCTCGAGGCCGGCCGCGAGCGGCGCCCCGAGGACAAAGAACATGACCGCGACGGCCAGGAACGAGACGATGAGGTAGAGGAGCGCGTGGACCGCGTTCGACCGGGTGATGACCAGCAGGGTCGACGCGACGGCGATCGCCGCGGCGGCCCAGAAGACCACGGCCTCGAAGGTCATGGCAGAAGGCTCCTCAGGTCCACCGGCGGCTCGGCGTTCGCTTCCTTGCCCGGCAGGACGACGCCGGCGACTTTGTAGAAATCGTACCCCGGATACTTGCCTTGGCCATCGACGAGGAGGTGCTCCTTTTCGTAGACCATGTTCTGGCGGTCGTACTCGGACATCTCGTAATCGGGAACGAGCTGGATGGCGCAGGTCGGGCAGGCATCCTCACAGAAGCCGCAGAAGATGCAGCGGGAGAAGTTGACGCGGAAGAACTCCGGGTAGCGCCGGCCGTGCTCGTCCTCCGCGGCCTGGAGGGCGATGCAGCCCACCGGGCAGGCCACCGCGCAGAGGTAGCAGGCGACGCAGCGCTCGCCGCCGTCCGGGTCGCGGCTGAGGATGATCCGGCCGCGCCAACGGGCCGGCAGGGCGATCTTCTCCTCGGGGTACCGGACCGTGACTTTCCTCCGGAACAGGTGGAGGAAGGTCAGGCCGATCGTTCGGATGTTGCTGAACATGTCAGGACCTCACGGACCTCCTTTATGGATGACCAGCACGACCGCCCCGGTGACGAGCAGGTTCAGGATGGCCAGCGGCAGGAGCACTTTCCAGCCGAAGGCCATGAGCTGGTCGTATCGCGGCCGGGGCAGCGAGCCGCGGACGAGGATGAAGAAGACGATGAGGGCGAAGGTCTTCAGGAAGAACCAGGCGACCGGCGGCAGGACCCGCGGGCCCAGCCAGCCGCCCAGGAACAGAGTCGTGATGAGCGCGGAGATCAGCGTCAGGCCGAGATACTCGCCGACGTAGAACATGCCGAACTTCATGCCGGAATATTCCGCGTGGTAGCCGGCCACGAGCTCGTTCTCGGCCTCGGGCAGGTCGAAGGGCAGGCGCCGGACCTCGGCCGCGCCGGCCACGAGAAAGATCGCGAACCCCAGGCACTGGGGCACGGCGAACCAGAGCCGCCTCTGGGCCAGCACGATCTCGCGCAGGCTGAACGATCCGGCCAGCATGACCACGCCCATGAGCGACAGGCCCATAAAGACCTCGTAGCTCATCATCTGCGCGGCCGCCCGCAGGCCGCCGAGCAGGGCGTACTTGTTGTTCGAGGACCAGGCCCCCAGGATGACACTGTAGACGGCGAGCGACGACAAGCCCAGGAAGAAGAGCAGCCCGATGTTGAGGTCGGCGACGAAAAGTCCCGGAGCGAAGGGGACGATCGCGAAGGTCATCAGGACCGCGGCGATGACGATGGCCGGGGCCAGGATGAAGACCGGCCGGTCGGCGAAGGGCGGCACCCAGTCCTCTTTGAGGAAGAGCTTGATCATGTCGGCCAGCACCTGGAAGATGCCGGCCGGACCGACCCGGTTCGGGCCGTAGCGCTCCTGCCAGAGGCCCAGGAGACGGCGTTCGAGCCAGACGAGGCCGGCGGCGATCCCCAGCACCACGGCCAGGACGCCGACGATGATCAGGAGCATCCTCAGGGCCGGGCTCATGGCGTCCTCACCGGGCGGATCCGGCCGCGGGCCGGCAGATCGAGGCCCAAACCTCCCGACGTCATCATGGGAACGCCTACGGCACCGCGGGCCATGTCCGCCGTGAGCCTGGCCGGAAGCGATAGTGTCTCGCCCAGGACCTCGAACTCGACGAGGCTGCCCTCGCCGATACCGTGTTCCTGCGCGTCATCGGGATGGAGGAAAAGTTCCGGGGCTGGGATGCGGGACGCGACCCCCTCGGCCAGGGCGCTGAGCTCTTCCGATCCGAAGATATGGTAGATGGGGACGAACAGGACCGCTCCATTGGCCGGGGCCTTCTCGACTCTCGGCCCGTCCTTCGAGAGACGCGCGGCCGCCGCGTCCTGGGGGTCGATCAGCCGGCGGCCCGGGTCGCCCCCCCGCAGCGAACCGCCGGTCTCCGTCTGGTACTTGGTCACGGCCTGGATCGAGTTCCAGCCCGGGGCCCAGAATCGCGGATTGAGGGCCGCCGGGGGGAAGCCGCTCTCGCCCTCCATAGAAAAAGCCAGCGGCGAGTCGAGGTCGACCGGCGGCGGGCTTTCCTTGACGTGCTCGCCGGCGTGGATCGCCGTCCGGCCGCTCGCCCGGGCCGGCTCCCGGGGGATCCTCAGCCCGTGGATGCGCGCGTCCGCGCCGGGCGCCGCGTCCCGGATCGCCGCGAGCTCCGGGACCCTTTCGGCGACGACCGCGATGAGGTCGTCGAGCGTCCGCACGGCCGCCAGGCCGCCCCGGCCCGAGGCCCGCGAGAACTCGCAGAGCCAACGCCAGCTCTCCCGGACCGCCGCCTCCGGAGGAAGGACCCTGAAGAACCGCTGGGCCCGGCCTTCGGCGTTGACCAACGTCCCTTCGGATTCCGCGAAGGTCGCGGCCGGCACGACCGTGCCGGACTTGGCGGCGGTCCGATGCTCGACGTGGTCGAGGAGGACGACATCGCGGCAGCGCTCGAAGAAGGCGTCCGCGGCCCGCGCTGGCAACCGGCGATAGAGATCGTTCTCGAGGATGATAGCGGCCCCGGCCTGGCCGCTCATGACCCGGTCGAGTCCGTCCTTCAGGCTGCCCGGTCCGAGCATGGCCAGGCCGAGGGAGTTGCATTCCGGGACGACCAGGGCGAGGCCGGCGCGCCGGTCCGGCCTCGTGAGCGCCCCGGCCACGTCGCCGGCCGCCCGCAGGACGGCGGCGCTGCCCGCGCCGACGCCGGCGACGATGAGCGGCCGGGCGGCCTGGGCGAGGGACCGGGCGATCCGTTCCGCCGCCGCGGTCGTCTTCGGAGCGACCCCGGCCAGCGGCCCCTGGCCCGAGAGGCGCCGGGCCACCGCGAAGCCGAGCTTGGCCGTCTCGTCGGGCGGCATCAGGAATTCCTCGGCCAGGCCGGCCAGCGCAGACCGACGGGGCGCCGCAATGAACAGCGGCCCCTTGGCGTCCTGGATGTGGTCGCGGACCGCGAGGTCGTGCCACAACGGGATGCCGGCCTTGAGCGCGGCCGCCGCGGGTTGCTGCCGGACCGCCTGGCGCAGGGCCAGGTCGAGGAGCGGGGCCGTGTTCGTCACGTCCTCGCCGAGGACGAGGACCGCGTCGGCCTGGCCGGCGTCCCGGAGCGAGGCCGGCCGGGCCGGCCCGGCGCAGAGGACCCTCAAAGCCAGCTCCGTCAGCCGCCATTCGTTGTCGGCAACGCCGGCGTAGAACCGGTCCGCCCCGACGAGCTCGCGCAGCGCGAAGTTGGCTTCGAGCGAGGCCCGCGGCGAACCGATGCCGATGGCCGGCGGCGCTCCCCCGAGCGCCTCCGTGAGACGACGAACGAGGAAAGCGTGCGATTCATGGCGGCCGTCCGTGAGGCCCTGTCCGGCCAGCCGGGCCGTGCGGATCCTGGCCGCGCTGTTGACGAACTCGTAGCCGTAACGGCCGCGATCGCAGAGGAAATAGCCGTTGACCTCGCCGTTGTAGCGGTTGCGGACGCGGCGCAGGGACCCGGTGCGCCCGCCCGCGATCGTGTTGCAGCCGAGGCCGCAATGCGCGCAGATCGACGGCGCTGTCGCGAGGTCCCACGGCCGGGTGTAATGCCGTTTGAACGTCTTGTCGGTGAAGACCCCGGTCGGGCAGACCTCGACCAAGTTGCCGCTGAAGGGGCTTTCCAGGACCCCGTCCTCATGCCGGCCGTAGAAGAGGCGGTTGCCCAGGGCGAACTCGCTGAAGTCACGGCCGCCGGCGTAATCCCGGTAGAAGCGGACGCAGCGGTAGCACTGGATGCAGCGGTTCATCTCGTGGGCGACGAAGGGCCCGAGGTCCTGGCTCCGGTGGGTCCGCTTCTTGAACCGGTATTCGCGATAGACATGCCCGGTCATGACCGTCATGTCCTGGAGGTGGCACTCGCCGCCCTCGTCGCAGACGGGGCAATCGTGCGGGTGGCTGGCCATGAGCCAGCCGATGACCGAGGCCCGGAAGGCCCGGACTTCCGGGTCGTCGATCGACAGGCGGAGCCCGTCGACGACCGGCTCCTGACAGGACATGACGATCCGGCCCCGAGTGTCCTTTTCGTCGGCGAACTTCTTCACGGCGCACTGCCGGCAGGCGCCGGCCGAGCCCAGGGCCGGGTGCCAGCAGAAATAAGGGATGTCGAAACCGAGCGACAGGCAGGCCTCGAGCAGGTTGGTCCCGGACCGGGCCTCGAAGGGCCTATTGTCGACGAAGATCGTGGGCATGCCTATCTCCAGGGGCAACGCCCGTCCCTGATATGGCGTTCGAAATCCGCGCGAAAGATCCGCAGGGCGCTCTGCAGCGGCTCGACGGCGCCCGGGGCCAGGGCGCAGAAGGTGTGCCCGGGCGAAAGCTCCCAGCAATGCCGCTCCAGGAGGTCCAGGTCCTCGGGCCGGCCGCGGCCTTCTTCGATGGCCTCAAGCGTCTGGGCGATCCACGGCAGCCCGCTCCAGCATGGCGTGCACCAGCCGCAGGATTCGCGGGCCATGAACCGTTCGATGTTGAGCACGAAGCCCACCGGGCAGGTCCGGTCGTCGAGGACGATGGCCGTGCCCGTGCCGAGGCGGCTGCCGGCCTGGGGCTCGTGGCCGAAATCGAAATCGATGTCGAGCTCGGTCTGGAAGTCGGTGGACGCGCCGCCGGGGATCAGGGCCCGGAAGGCGTAACCGTCCTTCATCCCGCCGGCGTGGACCTCGAGGATCTCGCGCAACCGCGTCCCGAGCGGCAGCTCCCAGGCCCCGGGCCGCTTGACCCGGCCGCTCAGGCCGTAGATCTTCGTCCCGCCCTCCCCGGTCCGGCTCAGCTTGCGGAACCAATCGGCCCCGTTGTTGACGATGCCCGGGACCGAGCACAGAGTCTCGACGTTGTTGACGAGCGTCGGCTTGCCGAAAAGCCCGCTGACGGGCGGGAAGGGGGGCTTGGCCCGCGGCGAGGCCCGCTTGCCTTCGAGGGCGTTGAGCAGCCCCGTCTCCTCGCCGCAGATGTAGCGGCCCGAGCTCAAGTGCACATGAATGGCCAGGTCGAAGCCGGAGCCGAGGATGTTGCGGCCCACGTAGCCGGCGGCCTCGGCCTCGGCGATGGCCTTTTCGACCAGCCGCGCGGTATGGGCATAGGCGAATCTCAGGAAGACGTAGCAGACCTCGGCCTGGACCGCATAGGCGCTGACGATGAGCGATTCGACGAGGAGGTGCGGGTCGCCTTCGAGGAGCAGGCGGTCCTTGAAGGTGCCCGGCTCCATCTCGTCGGCGTTGCAGCAAAGGTACTTCGGCCGCGGGGCGTCGGGGCCCATGGGGATGAAGCCCCATTTCTGACCGGTCGGGAAGCCGGCGCCGCCCCGCCCGCGCAGGCCCGAGGCCTTGACCATGGCGGTGACGTCTTGCGGGGCCATGGTCTGGAGCGCCTTGCGCACCGACCGGTAGCCTCCGGCCGCCTCGTAGCCCTTGAGGTCCAGGGGCCCCCGGTCGGGCCTGATGTTCTGGGTCAGCGGGCGGTCCATGGCTCCAACCTATTTGTACCTGTCCAGGATGGCGTCGATCGCGTCGGGGGTCAGGTCGCCGTGCAGATCGCCGTCGATGAGCATGGCCGGGGCGTGGTCGCAGGCGCCCAAGCAGGCCGAGGGCAGAAGAGTGAACCGGCCGCCGGCGTCCGTGCCGCCCAGGCCGACGCCGAGCCGCTGGGTCAAGCGCTCCAGGATCCTCTCAGAGCCGATGACCCAGCATGTGATGCTGTCGCAGACGAGGATGACGTGCCGTCCGACGGGCTTGCGGAAGACCAGGGAATAGAACGACGACAGGCCGTCGAGCTCGTCGATAGTCAGGCCGAGGATCCCGGCGACCTGGCCCAGGTCCTCGTCAGAGACCCAGCCGTGATGCCGTTGGACGACCTGGAGCGCCTCGACCGCGGCCGCCCGGCGGACGGGGAAGCGCGCCGCCGCGGCCTCGATCTCTTTCCGTTCGTCCTCGGTGATCATCCCCGCTCTCCCTCCCTCACCGGTCCACGTCGGACAGGACGTAGTCGACGCTGCCCAGGATGGCCAGCAGGTCCGGGATGGTGTGCCCGCGCGAGATGAGCGGCACCATCTGGATGTGCGGGAACGAGGGCGTCCGGATGCGCAGACGGTACGGGATCGTTCCCCCGTCGCTGACGAGGTAATAGCCGTTGTTGCCCTTGGTCGCCTCGATGCCGTGGAAGGCCTCGCCCGCCGGCACCACCGGCCCCCAGCTCACGCCGAGGAAATGGCCGATGAGCGTCTCGATGTCGTCGAGGGTCCGGTCCTTGAGCGGCGGTGTGGCCAGCGGATGCCGGGACTTATAGTCGCCGGCCGGCATGCGGTCCACGCACTGGCCGATGATCCTCAGGCTTTGGCGGATCTCCTCGACGCGGACGGCGGCCCGGTCGTAGCAATCGCCGTTGCGCCCGGTCGGGATGTCGAATTCGAAGCGGTCGTAGCCGGAGTAGGGCCGCTTCTTGCGGAAGTCCCACTCCAGGCCGCAGGCCCTCAATCCCGGCCCGGTGACGCCCCATTCGACCGCCTCGTCGAGCGTGTAGGCGCCGATGCCGACCGTGCGGGCCTTGAAGATGCCGTTCTTCATGACCAGCGCGTCATACTCCTTGAGCCGGCGCGGGAAGGTCCGCAGGAACTCGCGGACCATGGGTTCCCAGCCCTTGGGCAGGTCCTGGGCCAGGCCGCCGATCCGGAACCAGTTGGGGTGCATGCGGGCGCCGCTGATCGCGGCCACGATGTCGAGGACCTTTTCCCGGTCCGTGAACATGTAGAAGACGGGGGAGAGCTGGCCCAGGTCCTGGGCGAACGTGCCGTACCAGACGAGGTGGCTGGAGATGCGGAAGAGCTCGCAGAGCAGGACCCGGGCCACCTCGGCCCGCTCGGGGACGTCGATCCCGGCCAGCTTTTCGACGGCCAGGACATAGGCCAGGTTGTTCAGAGCGCCGCCCAGGTATTCGACCCGGTCGGTGTACGGGATGTAGGTGTGCCAGCTCTGCCGCTCGCCCATCTTTTCGGCGGCCCGGTGGTGGAAGCCGATCTGGCAGACGGCGTTGACGATGTCCTCACCGTCGAGCTCGAGGACGACCCTCAGGATGCCGTGAGTGCCCGGGTGCTGGGGCCCCAGGTTGAGGAACATGTACTCGCGGCCCTCGCCCCGCCGCGGCAGGCCCCAGCGCTCCGGATGGAACTGCAGGTCCCTTTCCTCTTGCTCCAGCTGGTCCTCGGGGATCTCGAAGGCCGGCATGTCGGTGGCCCGGGCCGGATGGTCCTTGCGCAACGGATGGCCCCTCCAGCCGTCGGGCATCAGCAGCCGCCGCAGATGCGGATGGCCGGCGAAGGCGATGCCGAACATGTCGTAGATCTCGCGCTCGTACCAGTCTGCCGACGGCCACAGCTTCGTCACGGACGGCACGGCGAGGTCGTCCTCCCGCAGGGCGACCTTGACCCGGATGTCGTCGTTCCGGTCGAAGGACAGCAGATGATAGACGACCGTGAAGTCGGCCGCGGGCTGCCCGCCGCGATGCTGCCGCTCGCGCTCGTCGATGGCCGTCAGATCGTAGAGCATCCGGTAGGGCCTGGCCGCCCCCGACTTCAGGAAGGTCAGGACCTCGAGCAGGCGGTCCTTCGGGACCCAGACCGTGGGGAACGCGTCCCGGGTCGGCTGGACGACGACCGGGGTCTGGCCAAAGCCCGGCCTGAGCTCGTCGATGACGGCCCCGGGCCCGGTCGCGCGCTCGGCTGTCGTCAGGGCCATTTCCTCCTCAGATCCCCTCGGGGGAGTGAAACGTCCCCTTTTTCCGGCGCTCGGCAGTCTTGGCGTCGCGGAGCGAGGGCCGGGCCGGTTTGAGGACCGGCGGCCCTCCGGCGACCCAGCTCAGCGGCCTTTTTTCGCGCCCGACCGCGTCGCGGAGCAGGAGCAGTCCTTCCATGAAGGCGTCGGGCCGCGGCGGGCAGCCGGGGACATAGACGTCGACCGGCAGGAAGCGGTCGACGCCCTGGACAACGCTGTAGATGTCGTACATGCCGCCGGAGTTGGCGCACGAGCCCATCGAGATGACCCAGCGGGGCTCCATCATCTGGGCGTA
>Ga0326726_10004724_pt1 | contig 12423 bp, 9 predicted proteins | sample MHFenrmetagenome_2_FD_207603 | JGI IMG/M metagenome (GOLD analysis project Ga0326726, IMG submission 207603) | Lab enriched peat soil microbial communities from Michigan Hollow, Ithaca, NY, United States - MHF15MN | ecosystem: Environmental > Terrestrial > Soil > Wetlands > Peat | place: USA...
GATCGCGATGATGCGATCGATGTTCATGACGGCGAGGCCCAAGCCCTCGACGATCTCGCGCCGCGACCGGGCCTCGCGAAGGTCGAACAGCGTGCGGCGGGTGACGACCTCGCGGCGGTGATCGACGAAAACTTGGAGGGCCTTCTTGAGCGACAGCACCACCGGGCGACCGTCGACGATCGCCAGCATGTTCGCCGAGAACGAGCTCTGCAGCGCCGTGTGCTTGAACAGGTTGTTGAGGACGACCTTGTCGTCGGCGTCGCGCTTGAGCTCGAACACGACGCGCATGCCCTCGCGGTTCGACTCGTCGGTGATGTCGGAGATGCCCTCGAGGCGCTTCTCGCGCACCATGTCGGCGGTCGCCTCGACCCAGCGCGCCTTGTTCACCATGAACGGCAGCTCGGTGATCACGATCGCCTGGCGATCCTTGCGGACCTCCTCGACGTGCGCGACGCCGCGGACCTGGATCTGACCGCGCCCGGTCTTGTACGCCGCGAGGATGCCGTTGCGACCCTGGATCACGCCGCCGGTCGGGAAGTCCGGACCGGGGATGTGCTTGATGAGGTCGTCGTCGGTCAGCTTCGGATCGGCGATCAGCGCGAGCACGCCGTCGATGATCTCGCCGAGGTTGTGCGGCGGGATGTTCGTCGCCATGCCGACGGCGATGCCGGAGGCGCCGTTGATGAGGAGGTTCGGGACCTTGGTCGGCAGGACCGTGGGCTCCAGCTCCTTGTCGTCGTAGTTCGGGATCCACTCGACGGTCTCTTTGTCGATGTCCGCGAGCAGCTCGCCGGAGATCTTCGACATCCGGCACTCGGTGTAGCGATACGCGGCCGGCGGATCGCCGTCGATCGAGCCGAAGTTGCCCTGACCGTCGACGAGCATGTAACGCAGCGAGAAGTCCTGGGCCATGCGGACCAACGCGTCGTAGACCGACGCGTCGCCGTGGGGGTGGTACTTGCCGATGACGTCGCCGACGACGCGCGCGCACTTGACGTACGGGCGATTGAACGTGTTGTTGAGGACCCGCTGCGCGTACAGGATCCGGCGGTGGACCGGCTTCAGGCCGTCTCGCGCGTCGGGCAGGGCGCGCGAAACGATCACGCTCATGGCGTAGTCCATGAACGAGTTGCGCATCTCCGTCTCGATCGAAATCGACGTGATGTTGTGTCCGCCAGCTGTGTCCGACATCAGCGGTTTCTATATCACGCGGGTCTACTGGCAGCTCTCGATCGAGAGCTGATTTTCCGTCGACACCATGCTCGTACAGGACGCGCCCTGGAGCGGGTTGAAGCCGATGAGGAACGTGTGTCGCGGACTGGTTCCGGTGGCTGGATCGATGGCCACGAGCAGGTGATGATCGCCCACGAACGGCGGTTGGTTCGACGGCATGTTGAGATCGAACTTGCAGGACGTACCGGCCTCGTCGACCTGGAACACGTAGCCATCGGCGAACGGCTCGGCGAAGACGATCGTCGGGTTCGCGCACTGCATACCGTCGGGAAGCGGGACGGTGAACGAGTGGACGCACGGCTGGTCCGGGTGCGCGGTCTGAGCCGCGGTCGGGACGCGCACGTCGAGGTGAGTCGCCGCGCCCTGGGCCACGACGCACTTGAGGGTGTCGGAGATCGATCCCAGGGCCGCGCACGCCCCGGGCGGGTTGCAGACGAGGTCGGACAGGCACAGCGACGGCACGCACGTGCCCTGCGACATGCAGCCGATCGCGCACGTCGGCGTGTTGCAGAGCATCGGTGTGTTGCTGCAGGTCGGGTCACCGGCACGGCAGTACAGGAGGTCGTTGCAGTCGTTCTGGGCGATCGCGCCATCGCAGTCGCGATCGTTGTCGCGGACGAACGCGACCGGTCCGTGGTCCGCGCGCGCCCACGTCACGCACGCGGGATCTGTGCCCCACTGCTGGACGCTCTGGCCTGGTGCCTGGAGTGGCACCATGACCTCGACGACCTCACCCGCGCCGGCGAGCGGGAAGTCGGCCGCCTCGCCGACGCCGACGATCGCGTTCTGGGCGTCGCGCGCGAGGACGAGCACGTAACTGCCGACGTTGGTGTCGCCGTCGGGTGCCAGGTAGTACGTCGCCAGCGCGGCACCGTGATCGGTGGGCACGGCGACATCGGCCGCGTTGAACAGGCGCTGGTAGACGTCGCCGTTCTTCGCCGGGCCCGCCGGCGAGGCGAACGTGCCGTCGAGCCCGTCGCCGAAATAGAACTCGGCGTGGTCGAACGTGATGCTCGCCTTGCGCCCGTCGGCGAGGAAGTACGTGCCGAAGTGATCGCCACCGCACGCCGAGGCGACGACGACGACGACGACGACGACAGCAGCCCAGCGCATTCGAGCGATCATACCCTAGCGATAGGGCCCGACGGGAGCCGAGTCATCGGCCCAGCGGGCGGCGAGCTCGATGGCGGCGCCGAGGCGATTCGCGTCGGTGACCGCGCCGTCGAACGTGATCTCGATGTCGTGAGGGCGGACGATCGAGGTCGAAGGCCGTGCGGTATCGAGCAGGTTCGAGGCCTGGTCCTCGATGCGCAGCCGCGGCGCGCCGGGGGCGTTCGGCGGTGGCCAGGCGGCACGTGGGAGATCGTCGGAGATGAGGGTCAAGGTGTCACCGCTCGAGCCGAGCCGGCGCGCGCCGATCAGGGTGCGCAGGCGGCCGTGCTCGTCGGGATCGAGGCGGCGCAGCACGCGGACCGTGACATCGACCGCACCGCGGCGGACGCGCAACACGGGCTTGCCGCCGATCTCGACGCGGCTCGAGGCTTCGCCACCGATCACGCGCGCGAGCTTCGCGAACCACTGCGCCCACCGCGCCGGGCGCGAGGCGAGGGCGAGCGAGGCGGCGAGCATGTCGGCGATGCGCTCCGACGACGGCTCGGCCTCGAGGCGGCGCGCGGTGATCTCGCCGGCCTTGAGCTCGTGACTCCACGTGCCGTCGCGCAGGAGCACCGCGGTGTTGCGTGGGTTCGGCGCTGACACGTAGCGCGAGGCGAGGAGCGCCGTGCGCGCGTCGAAGTCGAGCCACGCCGAGGCGAGCGCGACGTCGTTGGTCTCGACGAGGTAGCTGTCGTCGAACCTCGGCGGGCGCGGATCGGTGTTCGAGCGATCGGTCCACGCGAGCGCGAGATCGAAGCCGTCGGTGTGCGGCACCTGCACCGCGACGCGACCGATCGGCGCCATCGCGACACGCGCGCGATAGACGGCACCGCCGATCGGGATCTCGGCGCGGACCACCATGCCCTCGGCATGACAACGCGCGCCTTCGAAGCGACGCTCGATCGTGGACGCGAGCACTACCGACAAGCGTAGCTCACCGCCCCCCGCGGTGCCGGCCGAAATAGCTACTGGATGCCGCCGCGGAAGACCGGCATGTCGGCGACGTCGCTCTCCTTGATCTTGTTCTTGCGCACGTCGACGCGGCGGATCGCGGACAGCTTGGCGTCCTTCATCGCGGCGACGAACTTCGGCGACAGCTTCGCGCCCTTGATCTCGAGGTGCTGCAGCGCGGGGAAGTTCGCGGCCTTCGCCGTGATGAGCTCGGCGATCGAGTCGTCGAGGGCGTTGTCGGAGAGCGTCAGCTTGACGAGCCTGGGCAGCTTCGTGTTGAAGAAACTCGTCAGGCCCTTCTTCGTGATCCCGCACCGCGACAGGTAGAGCGTCTCGACCTGGCCGAGGTGCTTCCACGCGAGCAACGCGTCGACGCCCTTGTCGCCGATGTTGTTCGCGGTGAGCACCAGCGTGTGGCAGTTCGGGAGGTAGCCGTCGAGCGCCGCGATCGCGTCGGCGGTGAGCCGGGTCCCGAGCGCGTTGAGCTCGGTCAGCTGCTGCACGGCGGGCGAGCTCGCCAGCACCACGAACCCGTCGTCGCCGAGCGAGCCCTTGAGCGCGAGGTGGCGGATGCGGCCGAGCCACGGCGCCTTGACGAGCTTGGCCACGGCCTTCTCGTCGACGTCGGTCGCGTGCAGCTCGACGACGGGCTGCGTGTCGAACAGGTCCGCGTCCTTGAGGATCTTGCCGAGGGACCCGCTGACGCTCGAGATGAAGCCGCCCGAGGTGCGGTACGCGAGCTTGGTCGGGAACCACGTCGTGGCGTTCGCCTTCAGGAGCGCATCGCGCTGGCGCTTCAGGATGTCGCGCTTGCGGATCGACAGCGGTCCCGCGAGCGCGAGATCGATCTGGATGAGCTCGCCGCGCGGATCGTTGCGCGCCTGTAGCGCGTCGGCGTAGACCTGGCGCGGGGCATCGCTCAGCGGATCGTCGAGTACCGCCTGCAGCAGCGCGTCGCCCTGGCGGCGCTCGCCGGTGTTGGCATCGCGCGGCTTGTCGGGCCCCTTCGGGATGCCCTCGCCCTTGGTGCCGATCGGTGCGGCCGGCGTGGGGGCGGGCGCGGCAATGCCGAGCATGTTGTCGAGGAGCACGGTGTCGGTGACCGACAGCACGCGCGGTGTCTGCAGCGACATGCCGAGCGTGCCGGCCGCGGCCGAGATGCCCTTGCCGGAATCGAACTTGATCTTCGAGCGCAGCGACGAGATGTCGGTCATCGGCGTCGTGCACGGCTTGGCCTTCCACTGCTTGCCGTCGAACTTGGGATTCTCGAGTACCGCGACGAGCCACAGCGCCTCGTTCGGCGGCCGCACGGTGACGAGGTAGAGCTTGCCGCCGCCGCGCACCGGCTCGAGCGCCTTGTTCGCGGTGACGTAGCGATCCATGCCGAGCTGATCGCCGAGCTTGGGCGTCTTGCCCGCGGCCTTCTCGAACACGGCCTTGGACACGATCACCATCACATCAGGCATGGGCTTCTCCGAGCAGCTTCGCGACCTGGGCGACGAGCTTGGTGCCGAGCTCGGGCTCGACCATGTGGATGTAGGCCGCGTAGCCGGCGAGATACGACTCGAAGTCGGTGCGGCCCTTCGCCTGCGACGCGACGCCGTGCTTCTCGCAGTTGTGGAGGATCGCGCGGAACCGCTTGCGGTCGGCGCGCGGGACGTGGAGGCCGTCGTTGACGACGATGCCGGTGACGCGCTGCTGGTGCTTGTTGCGCAGGATGCGGCGCTTGTCGGGGCGCTCGAGGAAGCCCTCCTGCTGGCAGATCGAATCGATCCACCACAGCAGGCGGCCGATGCGAACCTCGGGCGGCTTCGCGAACGAGAACGTGAGGTCGTCGGCGTAGCGCGTGTACGTGGCCTGGTACTTCTCGGCGAGCTTCGACAACCGCTGGTCGAGGCGGCGGCACGCCAGGTTCGCGAGCGCGGGCGAGGTCGGCGCACCCTGCGGCAGGATGCCGGGCCAGATCACGTCGCCGTTGTCGAGCTTCGGGCGATACGTGGTGAGGCCGGCGAGCGTGTTCGCGGCCTCCTCGTTGTAGCCGAGGAACTGGAACAGCCCGCGCACGCGGCGGTAGTGCACGGTCGGGAAGAAGTCCTTGAGGTCGAGCTTGATGACCATCGCCGCGCCCTCGTGCGGCTTCGCGTTGGTCACGGTCGAGCGGCCCTTCACGAACCCGTGACACGCGTCGTGCATCGGGATCTTGCCGAGGATCTTGTCGAGGATCGCGCGCTGCACGGCGCGCAGCGGCTTGCGCGGTGCGGCGATGCGGCGCGTGCCGCCCTTCGCTTTCGGGATCTCGAACTCGACGTAGCCGGAGCCCTTCGCCGTGCCGGGCCGCATGAGCTTCGCGAGGTCGGCTTCCTTCACGCCGACGAGCTTCGCGACATCTCCCGTCGAGCCGAGCTTCGGCAGCCCGAACTGATCGATCGCCTTCGGGCGGCCGGGCTTCTTCGGCTTGCGCGTCGGCTGGCGCGTGGTGGAGAAGATGCCGAACGCCCATCCGGTGTTGACGAACCGACCGAGCTTCTCGGACTGGAACCGCACGTCGGCCGGCGCGGCCTCGGTGAGCCCGAGGTTCGTGATCGTGCGGCGCGCGACGTTGCGCACCTTCGGATCGGGATCGCGTGCGACGCGGCGCAGCGCCCGGGCCGCGGCGCCGCGCGGGAACACGAGGCGCGCGGTCTGGATCGCGTGGAGGCGCTCGTCGGGATCGAGGCTGTCGAGCTGCGTGTCGACGTCCTTCTCCAGCATGCTCGACACGTAGTGGCGCCCGACCTGGTACTCGGCCGGCGCGCGCTCGTTGGCGAACAGCGCGTTGATCTTCTCGAGCTTCTTCGGATCGGTGCCCGAGGCGAGAGTCTTCAGCTCCTGGAGCAGCTCGACGAGTGTGTACACGGGCCCTCTCTACCGAAAATGCCTGGGACGCGGAGGCCACTTGCTCGGCAGACACAGCTTCGGAGGCGCACCCGCAGGGTGATGGAGTCGCAAACGCTTCGCCTCCGTAGCTGTACGTTCTTCATGCACGGTCGGGGTCGGCCATGACGTAACGCCATGGACAGAAAGCTAGCTCGGTCCACGTCCCAGGCTCGATCACATTATCAAAGCCGGGACGTGAGTGCCTGGGACGAAGCCGACTACTTGCTCGGCACAGAACGTCCGGGGGCAGCACCCGCAGGGTGTGGGAGTGGCAAACGCTTCTGCTCCCGGATGTTCAGTTCTTCATGCGCGGTCGTGGTCAGCCATGACGTAACGCCATGGACAGAAGGCTAGCTCGGTCGTCCCAGGCAGGCCGACGATACCAGAGCGCTACCTGCGCGTGCGCGTCTTGCCGAGGTTCGTCCGCGCGGTGCGCGCCGGGCTCGGGCGCGGCAGCGGGCGCTGGACGACCTCGTCGCTCGGCGGCAGCTCGGTGGCGAGCAGCTCGCGGGCCGCGGCGGCGGCATCGCGGGTGGGCTGGCGCAGCAGCGCGTTGAAGCGCTGGTTCTCGGCGCGGACACCGAGGCCGTGCTCGCGGAGCGCGGCGAGCTTCTCGGGCGCGAGGATCGGCGTGCGCAAGACGTCGACGTTCTCGACGACCTCGTCGCGCCGGCGCGGGGCCGAGATGCACGCGGTGACGCCGGGCTGGGACAGCGAGTAGCGATAGCAGTCGGCAGGCGTCGGCGCGTGCGGGCCCGAGAGCATGCGGCCGTAGGTGAGCGCCGAGAACGTGATGACCGCGGTGCCGAGCTCGCGGGCGGTAGGCAACAGCTCGGTCTCGATGCCGGGGTGCGCGGCGCTGTGGCGGATCATCACGACGTCCCACGGCGACGTCTCGATCGCGGTGCGGGCGAGGTCGCGGTGGTGGGTCGAGAAGCCGAGCGCGCGGACCTTGCCGGAGCGCTTGAGGTGCGCGATCGCCGCGTACGCGGCGGGATCGACGCGCGCCGGCGAGCGGGTCCAGAACAGGAGCAAGACGTCGAGCGTGTCGCGGCGCAGCTTGCGAAGCGCGCGATCGACGTCGGCCTCGATCGAGCGCGCGTCGGCGTGGTAGCTGCCGGTGATCACGTGATCGGCGGCGCGCGGGTGGAGGAACCTGGTGAGGTTGTCGTACGCCGGCTCCCAGAACCACAGATTGACGCCGGCGTCGGCGGCGGTGCGCAGCCCGGCGGGCGACAGATCGAAGGCGCCGGAGATCGCGAGCGGTGCGACCGTGAAGCCGGCGCGACCGAACGCGCGATGGTCGACGGTGGCGGGAGCGCGGGGCGCACGCGGGGTGGTGACGATCGGTGGCGTGGCGACGGCCGGCAGCGCGTCGCCGTGGAGCCACGCGTGGATCATCCGGCGCGCGACGTCGGAGCCGGAGGTGGAGTGGGGCGGATTCGCTCCGCCCGGCGGGGAAGCCGTGATCGCGCGCAGGCGGGTGTCGAGGTTCTGCGCGTGCTCGAGCGCGTCGAGCGCGGCGCTGCGCACCATCTCGTCGGGGTCCGCGAGCGCGGCGATCACCTGCTCGAGCTGGCCCGTGATCGGCAGCCGGCAGGCCTGCGCGCGGACCCACGGATCGGTCGACGCCAGCGCGCGCTGGGCGGCATGCGCGACGGTGGCCGGGACGTCGCTGTGACCGTGCCACGCGACGACGAGGTGCTCGATCGCGGCCCGCACGACCCACGGATCGGGATCGGCGACGAGCGCGGCGGCATGATCGGCCGTCAGCGCGGCCTCGCGCACGGCGGGATCCGGATCGCGGAGCTGCGCGGTGCCGTCCTGGCGATGCGTGCGGACGACCCAGCGCGTCGCGATCGCGCGCGGACCGTGATGCGGATCGGCGAGCGCGGCCTCGACGCGGGCCCAGTCGTCACCGCGCGCGGCGGCATCGATCTGCAGCGCGGCGGCGGCGGGATGGTGCGTGGTGTCGAGCGCGAGCAGCGCGTCGTACGCGTGGCGCTCGTGGAGCTCGATCGCGATCGCGTCCGTGAGGCTGCCGTCGGCCCACGCCAGCAGCTCGTCGTTCGACGCCAGGCGCAGCGCGAACCGGCGCAGCGACACATCGGTGCGCGCCCGCTCGAGCGCGGCGTCGTACAGCGTCTCGCTGTGCGTGGCGACCGCCCACGCGATCGCCCAGCGCGCGGCACCGGTGCGCGTGGGTTGCGCGAGCGCGTGCTCGGCGATCGCGAGCGCCGGATCGCCGAGATGATCGAGCAGGTACTCGACGGTGTCGGCGACGTGCGGGACCCGCGGCTCCTCGAGCCAGTCGAGCGCGGCGACGAGCGCGGCGTGATCCTGCGACTCGGCGATGCGCTCGGCGGCGAGGATGCGCAGCGGGGCGTGCGGATCGCACAGCATCTCGACGAGCGCGACCGGCGAGGTGTCGCGCGACTCGAGCAGGCGCGCGGTGACGACCGCGGGATCGGGATCGAGGAGCGCGGCGGGCAACAGGCTGGTGCCGGTCGCCGCACGCGCGGGCGCCTCGACGGCCACCGGGCCCCACGACGCGCGCAGGAACTCGAGCGCCGGCGTGGCGGGCGCCTGGATCACCTCGTCGCGAACGTCGAGGTCGCGCGCGCCGAGTACCGCGAGCACCTTCACCGCGGCGTGACGCACGCGCCAGAACGGATCGAACAGCACCGCCTTGAACGCCGGGACCTCGTCGGCGCCGGCGAGCGCGGCGAGCGTGTACACGGCGGTGCGGCGGACCCACCACACGCGATCGGTCTCGACGACCGCGCGCACGGCGGTGACCGCGGACCTCGAGCCGCGTTTCGCGAGCGCGCGCAGGATCGCGTCGCGGACGAGCGGGGCGTGATCGCCGAGCGCCTCGACGAGCCAACTCTCGAGCGAGCCGGCGAGCGACGCGGCGAGCGGCTCGAGGTCGAGCTCGCCGAGCCGGTGCGCGGCGGCGGCGCGGACCTCGGCATCGCGATCGGTGTACAGCACCCGGCGGAGCGCGAGCGCGAGCTCCGGCTCGGCGCGGAGGTGGCGGATCGCGCGCTTGCGCGTGCGGCGCGCCTCGGCGACCAGATCGGCCATCGTGACCGGGCCGTCGTCGCGATCGTCGGCGGTCACTTCGACTTCACCTTCGGCGCGGCGAGCCGAGCCTGCAGCGCGGCGGTGACCGAGCTGCGGATATCGCCGCGGTGCTGATCGGCGAGCTGCCAGAAGTGAAGCACGCGCGTGCCGGCGACCGCGAACGAGCGCACGAAGCTCATCCCGTTGGCCTCGGCGGTGCGGGGCGCCTTCGCCAGGCAGGCCTTGCACAGGCAGGGCAGGCCGGTGTCGTCCTCGTGGCCGGTCAGGTTGACCAGCGGGGCCAGGACCAGCGTGGCGTCGTCTGGCTTGCCCTGGGCGTCGAGCGCCTCGGCCGCCCGGCGCCGGAGATCGGCATCATCCGGACGCGATTGCAACTGTACGAGCATCGACTGCAGGTCGTCAGCCACCGCGAGAACGATAGAATCGGTCGAGGTGACGATGCCAGACCCCGGGACCGATTTCGCTGCACGTTGTATGGCCGTGTGTAAGGGGTTTCGTGCGGAGGGCGAGCCGATACGCGGACGCAAGTCGGAGCTGTTGCATGGCGAGGTCGGCGGCGAGCCGGTGATCGCGAAGCGCTTGCTCAAGGCGAACGGCGTGTGGGAGTGGTACCTCGCGCGCGAGATCGCGATCTATCGCGCGTTCACGGCGCATCCGCCGGGGGTGCGGTTCCCGCGGTTGTTCGGCGCCGACGACCACATCCTCGTGATCGAGCGGTTCGTCGGAGAGCCGCTCGCGACGAAGCGGCGGCCCGACGCGGCACTCCCGATCCGCACGATCTCGGCGCTGATCTCGATGCACGACCAGCTCGCGCACTGGCCGGGCAAGCCGGTGCTGCCGGTCCCGTCGCTGCGCGTCCGGGCGCAGCTCCGCGAGCGCCTGCTCGAGGATCCGACGTCGCCGTGGATCCGCGACGGCGTGCGGCTGTGCGCGAAGCGTGGCCTGCTCCCCGAGGACACCGCGCGCCTCATCGACGAGACGCTCGGCGCGTACACGTCGGCCACGTTCAGTCACGGCGACCTGCTGCTCCGCAACGTGATCGGCGTCGGCGACGACGAGGAGGACATCGGCCTCATCGACTGGGAGTGCGCCGGCAGCCACGCTCACGACTGGGACCTCGCGCTCCTGTGGACCCAGCTCGCACCGGCTGCGCGGACGATCGTCGAGGATGCGGTCCGCGATTCGAGCATCCGGTGGCGCGCGTTCCTGGGGATCGTCGCGTTCGCGCTCGCGCGCGAGCTCAAGTTCCTCGACGCGTTCGGGCCGGGGAGCGAGTTCGACAAGGCCCGGCTGCGCGAGGAAATCGCGGCCGTGGCGACGCGGATCACGCGAGATTAGGCGTTGCGCCGGGCGGCGGACGTGAGTAAGTCTTCCGCCCGAGTGTTCCGGGGCATCTTCTTCGATCTGGACGACACCCTGTTCGATCGCACGGCCGCGCTGCGGCGCTGGGTCGCCAGGCACGTCGGGGCGCTCGACGCGGCCCAGCTCGCGTGGCTGATCGCGCTCGACGATCGCGGGCGGCGGCCGCGGCTGCACTTCGCGGCCGGCCTCGTCGAACGCTTCGGCCTCCAGCGCACGGTGACCGAGCTCGCGGCGTCGTTTCCCGCCGAGCTGGCCACGCACGTCGAGCCCGAGCCGGGCGTGCACGACGTGATCGCGCGCCTGGCCGAGCATCGCCGGGTCGCGATCGTCACCAACGGCGGCGCCGCGCAGCGCGACAAGCTCGAGCGGGCCGGCCTGGCCGACGTGGTGTCCGCGGTATTCGTCTCGGGCGAGCTCGGGGTCGCGAAGCCGGCGCCGGAGATCTTCGAGCGCGCGCTCGCGTGGAGCGAGCTGCCCGCGGACGAGTGTCTGTTCGTCGGCGACGATCCGCGCAACGACATCGCGCCGGCCGCGGCGCTCGGCATGGGCACCGCGTGGCGGACGCCGAAGACCTGTGATCCGTGGCCGGTGGAGCTCGCGAGGCCACAGTTCACGATCACCTCGATCGCCGAGCTGGGAACGTGGGTGCAATGATCGACATGAACGCGATCGTCGGTACGCACGACCTGGCGCTGATCACGCTCGATACGCTGCGCCACGACGTCGCCGCCGACGAGCTGGCCGCCGGCCGCACGCCGAACCTCGCGGCGCTGCTCCCGAACGGCTGGGAGCTGCGGCACACACCGGGCACGTTCACGTTCGCCGCACACTCGGCGTTCTTCGCCGGGTTCCTGCCGACGCCGGCGAAGCCGGGCCGCCACCCGCGCCCGTTCGCGCTCCGGTTCGAAGGTAGCGAGACGATCGCCAAGGGCACGTGCGTACTCGACGGCGCGTCGATCGTCGAGGGACTCGCGGCGCGCGGCTATCACACGCTGTGCGTCGGCGGCACCGGGTTCTTCAACTTGCAGAACCCGCTCGGGCGCGTGCTGCCGTCGCTGTTCGCGGAGCAGCACTGGCAGCGCAAGCTCGGCGTCACCGATCCGCACTCGTTCGAGCACCAGATCGACGTCATCGAGCGCTCGCTCGCGATGCTGGCGCCGGATCGCCGCGCGTTCACGTTCCTCAACGTGTCGGCGCTGCACCAGCCCAATCATTTCTATCTCGGAGGCCTCGAGGCATCCTCGACGCGCGACACCCTGGCCTCGCACGCCGCGGCGCTGCGCTACGTCGACGCGCACATCCCCGCGCTGTTCGAGGTCCTCGGCAAGCGCGGTCCGCTGTTCGCGATCCTGTGCAGCGATCACGGCACGATGTACGGCGAGGACGGCTTCGTCGGGCATCGGCTCGCGCACCCGACGGTCACGAACGTGCCGTACGCCGAGGTGGTGCGATGACGTCCGTATCGACCGCATCGATCGACACGGCGCTCGATGCCACGCGCTACCAGTCGTACGTCTACGCGTACCCGCACAAGACCGCGTATCGCCGGCTCGAGCCCGCGGTCCCGCTCGCCGAGCTGTGGGCGGGCGAGCGCCGCGACTCGCTGTTCCTGTACTTCCACATCCCGTTCTGCGAGCAGCGGTGCGGGTTCTGCAACCTGTTCACGCGGCCGGTTCCGCCCGAGGAGCTCGTCGGCGCCTACATGGCTACGCTCGCGCG
>Ga0326726_10004725_pt1 | contig 12423 bp, 15 predicted proteins | sample MHFenrmetagenome_2_FD_207603 | JGI IMG/M metagenome (GOLD analysis project Ga0326726, IMG submission 207603) | Lab enriched peat soil microbial communities from Michigan Hollow, Ithaca, NY, United States - MHF15MN | ecosystem: Environmental > Terrestrial > Soil > Wetlands > Peat | place: USA...
GTGCATGCTGTAGTGTGCGCGAAAGTGCTTGACACCGCCGACATTGTTAGAGACGCCTGTTTGCGACAATTTGTCGCTCCTACCCTTCGCACGACGCGAAGAAAAGCCGCCCAGACATCGAGCGGCATCTGTGATCCTCGCACTCAGGACGCCTTCCCCTGACTTGCCTTTCTCCGGAGAACATCAAGGGTGTCTATCGCCTTTTTAATCGCCTCAATTTCTGCTTCATGCAAGGTGCTCCGTGAAATCGCCCAAAAACGCTTGGAGATTGCCTTCTGGGCCTCTCGGACTCGCTCCAGCAGTTTGTTGGGATTGGTTTCGGCAAGGGCAGCCATCAACTCGGTCTGCCACTTCGGATATATGATTACAGGATCGTCGGCCATACAGACCTCAGTGTCGGGACAGAGCGGGGACGACGTTTATGGCCACTCCGGGCTAGTGAAGAAAAAGGGACCGGCCTCCCCCGAGATCGGTCCGTTTAGTTTTGATCTTCCCCTTTTTGGGGAACTAGACGTGCGGGTTATTAAAGCGACGAATGACCTCAGCAGAAACTGTCAAGACTGACAGGACGATCACGTGAAATACCCCGCAGGGCAGGAGCTCCACTACGGCGGCCGGAGTGCTCGGAATCGCACCTACACCTACATCGGAACCCGCAAACGTTGTGGGGCGTGCGCGCAAAGAGCGCAATGCACCAGCGCAGCATTCCGCTGTCTTGCCATCCACATGCATGAGCCGGCTCGGCAACGTGTATGCGAGTTAGCCGACACCCCCAGAGTTTGCGAATGCACAACCGCAACGAAAGAAGGTGGAAGCGCTCTTCGCGGAACTCAAGAATCAGATCGGATTGCATCGCTTGCGTTTACGCAGGATGAAGTTCGTCCATGAGCAGTACTTCCTGGCAGCGGCGACCCAGAACATCAAGCGACTCGTGCGGTTCCTCAGCCAACCGACAAGACCGGCTCTAGCGGCTACCATTTAAGCCGAACCGAGAAAGAAAACTCCTCGGCAGGACATACTCGCAGCCGAAAGGCCTTCTCCTGACGCACTTTTTCAACACGCACGTCTGATTTCTCAACTGACGACTCGCCATGACGATTACCGATTTCCCGCTCCTGTCACTTCTTGCAGTTTCCGATACACCAAGAACGTTTTAGTTTCGGTTAGGACACGTAGTGACGAATTTGCTGGTCAGAACACAAACCCCACCGGTTGTTGACTTGAACGCGTCCCAAGCAAGCAAACCGGCGGGTGGCAACGAGCACGACTCACAACCGCCACGAGTCATAGTCGCCACTGAACCCGCTGCTCTTCGAAATGCTGGCCGAACGGCAAAAACGGGATCTCGGAAGAGTTATGCGTATTTGGCACTGGGTGATTGCCGCCTTTCTGTTGCTCACGCTGAGCGCGAACGCGCAGCAGTCGGCGAACCCGTCTTCATCCCCGGCGACGGGACAGACGCCAGTTTCGGCCGCCCCGACTATTCCGGTTTCGTCACGCGGGCAGCCCGAGCCCCATCCACCGAACGCTGCGCTGCAGTTGGTGGTAGCATCCGCGAGCACCACGCCCGTCTCGGCACCGTCTACCATGGTGGACCAGATCGTGGACCGCGTGGTCGAGCGGGAGCACGCGCTCATGGAAATGCTGAAGACCCGCACCCCCATCGTTGAAACATATCTGCAAAACCTGAAGTTCGACCCGCAAGTGGGTCCGGCGCCGGTACAAGACTATTACTTCCTCGGCCGCATGAATCTGGGCGAAAGCGTGGACCGCCGGGACTATCTCTCCAAAGACACCAGCTTTGAGAGGCGCCTGTTGGGCGGCTTCACCAAGTTATATAAGGTCGAATTCAAACCCATGGGTTTCTCATGGATGATCTACGCCGACCGCTACGACTTCAATCGCCAAAGCTATGATTTCAAGTACGTGCACCGCGAGTTCCTAGGTGATGTCCGCTGTATCGTCTTTGACGTGGCTGCCAAGAAGGGCATCGGCAATGGCCGCTTCCGAGGCCGAATTTGGGTAGAAGACCAGGATTACAACATTGTGCGCCTGAATGGCACGTATGAGCCGCGCCCCCGCGACGCTTACTTCTTCCACATGGATAGCTGGCGCTTGAACCTGATCCCGGGCTATTGGGTACCGGCTTACGTTTACAGCGAGGAAGGCGATTTCAGCTACCGTTCGAAAGACAAGATGGCCTTCAAGGCCCAGACCCGGCTCTGGGGTTATGACCTGCAGAAGGGCGCACGGGACAGCGAATTGACTCAGGTGCTGGTGGACTCCACGGTGAAGGACGAAAGCCCGGAGTCGCAGGATGCTTCTCCGCTGCAAGCGCAGAGGCAATGGCAGGAGCAGGCGAGAGAGAACGTGATCGAGCGGTTACAGAATGCCGGCCTGCTCACTCCCGAGGGTGACGTGGACAAGGTGCTGGAGACAGTGGTCAACAATTTGCTAATCTCCAACAACATTGAACTGCCGCGCCCGGTCCGCGCCCGTATGATGCTGACTTCGCCACTGGAGACGTTCAGTGTGGGCAACACGATCGTGGTAAGCCGCGGCCTGGTGGACGTGCTCCCGGATGAAGCCAGCCTGGCCATGGTGCTATCGCACGAACTGGCCCACATCCTTCTGGGACACAACTTGAGCAGCAAGTACGCCTTCTACGATCGCATGTTGTTCTCCGACGAATCCACCTACCAGAACCTGGGCTTCCGGCACGTTCCCGAGGAGGAAGCTGCAGCCGACAAGAAAGCTCTCGATCTGCTGAAGAATTCACCCTACGCCGATAAATTGAATACTCCGGGACTATTTCTGCGCGAGTTGGCGGCGCGGGGCCCGGCGCTTTCCGCGCTACTGACTCCTCACTTGGGCAATGGCTTCACGGACCATAAGGGCGCCGTTGATCGCATGGTGGTGTTGATGAACTCTGCTCCGGCCCTCGATCCAAACAAACTGGGCCAGATTGCAGCCCTCCCTCTGGGCGGACGCGTCAAACTCAACGCCTGGGATAACCATGCGGAATTGACCAAGACCAAGCCGGTGGCCATTACCTCGGCGCGCGACAAGATGCCGCTTGAAGTGACGCCATTTTTCCCCCGCCTGACCCGCTACGGAGCAACTGTCAGCCCGACTGCCTCCGTGAACCCCGCGAATCCAATTCCAAACAACTAGTTGAGCAACGCGAGTCAGGAGCATTAGGGGAGATATGGCCTCTGACTCGCTGCATTGCGCGATGCGCGCCCTCCGCAAGGAAATCTTGGACTTCCGCTTCGACTATCCGCTCGATGTTGTCCCCCAGGCCGGGCCGCGAGACTCTCTGCACTACTATCTCTACAGTGAGAAACTCAAGTGGACCGTCATGCAACTTGACGCCGCAGGAGTTCCCCGGGCGCGAGGCAGGGTTATGGGCGACTACTACAAGCCGGCTCTGTCCGCTTGGTGGGGGCTGATAAAGTTGGGTCACTATCTCCGGCACAACGATCGACCGAGCCTCGAAGCATTCTTGACTCAGCTTGACTGGCTGGAACGTAATGCAGTCCTGTACCCAGACGGTAGAGTCGTCTGGCCGAACAATTTCGACTGCCTTCAAGGTTCTACTCTCCTGAAGGCTCCTTGGGTCTCTGCTTACGATCAGGGCCTGGCGATCAGCGCCGTCGTGCGCGGATTTCGCCTCACGGGACGGAACAGGCTCTTGGAGCTCTTGCACGGTGCCGCCAAGATTTTTGAGCTTTCACCACCGGAAGGCGGTGTCTGTATCCCATGCAAACAAGGTTTTGTATATGCTGAACTGCCCGGCGGTCCCGTGCCTGGCATCCTTGACGGCTTCATGACATCTCTTCTGGGACTTTATGACCTGTTTACCGAAACTGAAGAACCGCACTTTCTGCAGTTATTCAGGGAGGGGATTAAGGGCTTACAACACACCCTGCCTCAATGGGATTATCGTGGCAAGTGGAGTTGGTACGGCTCGCAGGCATATCTCAGCCCGCCCGCCTATCATCACTTGCATCGTGTGCAACTCCAAGTGTTGGCGAAACTCGCCCATGAACCCTCTCTGGCGGCATACGCTGATCGATGGGATTCCGCCCATTTCTCTGGTCTTAGCCGTGCGGAGATCTATCTGGGCTTCCTTCTCACCAAGAATGTCAACCGACTCCGCCACCGCACCTGGCGACAGAGCAGGACAAGCCTGTGTCGAGGAGACCGTCAATCCGGCGCTCCATCAGGCTACGGCGTCGCCTTCGGCCTGAGGCAATAGAAAATGAGAAAGAGATTCGGACTGCATGGAGTAGATTTCCACCCCGAGTTTCAGCAGATCGCGTTGTTAGATACCGACAGCGGAGAGTTCCAGGAAAAGCGACTGATGCATCGCGAGGAGGCCGAGAAGTTCTATCGTGCTTGGGCGGCGGCGAGTCAGAAGGTGCGAGTGGGCATGGAAGCCAGCGGACAGGCGGGCTGGTTCGAACGGCTGCTGGGAGAGTTGCAGTTGGAGTTGTGGATTGGGGACGCGGCGGAGATCCAGAGCAAGCGAGCGCGCAAGCAGAAGACAGACCGGCAAGATGCGCACCACATTCTGAAGCTCATGCTGAAAGATGAAAGATGACTTTCCGCGGATATGGGTGTCGAACTGGGAGAACCGGGATCTGCGCCAACTGCTGTGGCATCGGCACCGTCTGGTGCAAGCGCGGACTCGAATCATGAACCAGCTGCAGGCGGTAGCGATTAATGAAGGACTGCGCTGTAAGAAGCGGCTGTGGCGGGCCAGCGGGCGGCAGCAACTGGAATCGTTCCGGTTGGCACCATGGGCCAGCCGACGGCGGAGTGATCTGCTGGAGTTGCTGGATCGACTGAGCCCGACGATCGCAGAGTTAACCCAGGCCATCGAGCAGGAAGCGGCGCAGCGGCCCGAAGTGCAGCGACGGAGGACGCATCCGGGTGTGGGTGCTTTGACCGCTTTGGCTTTCGTGCTGATCATCGGTAACGTGGAGCGCTTTCAGTGCGGGAAACAGATAGCCAGTTATCTGGGGCTGGTACCGCTGGAAAAATCGAGCGGCAACCGGCGACGCTTGGGTCACATCACCAAACAAGGGAGTTCGAGGTTGCGCTTTCTGCTGGTGGAAGCGGCCCAGGTCACGGTGCGCAGCCTGCCCGAGTGGCGTAGCCAGTACTTCCATCTGACGATGCGACGGGGCCGAAAGACGGCGAAAGTAGCGATGGCGCGCCGACTGGCGATTCGTTTGTACTGGATGTGGAGGCAGAGACTGGATTACGAGGAGTTGGTCAAGCTTGGTTCGCACGCGGGACAGCCCGGAAATCGCGATGGTGTGCAGAGAAACATCGAGTAATTGATTGGGCATCCCGCTCCCCATTTTCGGGGAGTCTGAATGAGTAATCATGATCGCAGTTGCGGACCGAAGAGACGGCTGGGTCGGACCGAGTTCCTGACCTGAAAACGATTACGATGCGAGCCTGGGTTGGAACGGCACTTTCAGCTAGAGCGAAATGGCGCTCTTCACCGAGTGCGCGGTGAGGTACGCCTCAAATTTGCTTGACACCGCCGACATTGTCAGAGACGCGATTTATCGCCAGCTAACCGTCTCGGTCACGAAATCCACGTCCAAGCAGCGTCCCGCAACCCATTTTGCCTCCGGTATTTATGTAAACGAATAACCGCGAACGCGCCTGCGAAATCGCGCGTCCCGGGTAAGCCTCGGTTCGTCCCCAGACTCTATTCAGCTTTGAATCCGGATTACCTCGGGCGCAAGTCCGTGAGTTTTGTTGATTGGACACCTCGCATAAAACCGCCGACAGACGATTCGCAGGCGGTGCGAGATTTCGTATTCGCCTGTCAATTGTGTCAGTTTCTCCCACCGGGTGCGGGGCGGAATGATGTTGACTGCCATATGCGAGGTGCGGTGTTGCTCACGGAAATGGCCATCACATTCCTCCGCGAGTTCGGAGTTGGTCTGCGGCTCACGTGTCCGCTTTGGCTGAGCTTGGCGTTGGGCATTGCGGTGTCGGGTCAGATCGCCGGAAAGAAGAAACGTTGGACTGCGTTCGATAGCTTCTACTGGTCGTTTATCACCGCAACCACCGTGGGTTACGGTGATCTGCGTCCGGTGAACCGGACTTCGCGCGTAGTCGCCATCCTCATCGCCCTTGTGGGTCTGACCTTCACCGGCATCATCATCGCAGTAGCCGTGCATGATGCTACTTTCGCGCTGGCCGCGCATGACGCCGCTGCCAAGGTCCGGTGATGCGGTAGCTCCGTCGCTGGCCGGTATCGCCCGGGCGGTGACGGGGAGTCGCAAATAGCTTACAACGTTTCGATCAGGAGGAAACCATGGCTTCTGCTTCTGAAATCATCCATGACAAAGCGCATTTGAGCAACATCCTTGACGCCTCCATCAACATCGGCCTGACAGCACTTCTGGTGATTTCCTGCCTGGTCATCGTGAAGCCGTTTGTTCCATTGCTCGTCTGGGGCATGATTATCGCCATCGCGTCCTACCCACGCTTCGAGAAGCTGAAGAATTTGCTAGGCGGCCGGGGAGGCTGGGCCGCCGCTATCTGGAGCCTGCTCCTGCTGCTGATTCTGATTCTCCCCGTCTTCCTGTTCGCGCGCGGTGTTGTCGAGAGCGGTCAGATCCTGATCGCACGCATCCACGACGGGACGCTCTCGGTCCCGCCCCCGCCAGCAGGCATTGAAACCTGGCCGCTGATCGGCGCTCCGCTCAGCCGCATATGGACCGCGGCTTCCGCGGACTTGTCGAAATTACTAATCAAGTTCGCGCCAGAGATCAAATCCATCATTCCTGTAATACTCTCCGCCTCCGCCGGAGTCGGCTTTACGGTGATGCAATTCTTCCTCGCCATCTTGGTCTCGGGAGCGCTACTGGCGAACGCTCCAGCAGTCGCCAAACTCACCCGCGCCCTGTGCATCCGGATCTTCGGCGAAAAGGGCCCCGAGTATCAGCAGTTGGTCGGATCCACCGTCAGAAGCGTAACCTTCGGCATCTTGGGCGTAGCCCTCATCCAATCCGTCTTCGCGGCCGCTGGCTTTGTGTTGGTGGGCATTCCCGGGGCCGGCGCCTGGTCCGTGATCTTCCTCGTCGCCGCCCTGCTTCAGGTGGCGGTACTGGTCCTGATCCCCGCCGTGGTCTACATGTTCGCCACCGCGAGTTCCACTAAGGCTGTCATCTTCCTCGTGTGGTGCATGTTCGTCGCGGTGATGGACAACGTTCTCAAGCCGATTTTGCTGGGTCGGGGAGCGGTCGTACCCATCATGGTGGTCTTTCTTGGCGCCATTGGCGGGTTCGTCGCGTTGGGCATCATCGGCCTGTTCCTGGGTGCTATTGTCTTATCGGTAGGCTACAAGCTGCTCCTTGCCTGGATCGGGGGCAGGTCCGAAGAACGCCTGCAGGCGTGAAGCGACAGGAACCAGACCTTGCCTAGCCATCTACGAATACTTCAACGGAGATACCGCTGACGCTCGTGTTAGGCAAAGCACGTCGGCGTAGCTCCGTGACCATACCGGTCCACCCCGTGTCGTGGCTGGCGCGCCGACGCGTTCTCCATGGAGAGCCGTCAATCAATTCGAAACCGAAGGTCGCACCACCATCCACGTTCGCGTTCCGTCGATTCAAGCAACGATTCTGCACGGGTGCCAGGTTAGGAGCGGCAATCTCTCGACGCCGACATTGCACTAGTTCTTCCGTAACAAAAGATTGTGAAGGTTCACTGGTACTTTTGGTAGTTTCCTTTCGATAAACCTGGCGTTAGCTTTTGGGGGGCTGAATACAACGACAGCAGCCTAATTCGAGATACCCAACTTGAACTGAACCCCATCACAAAGGAGAAAATCATGCCAGTCAATAATCCGAAGGAACTGTTCCTGCTCATGCTCAGCAACCTGCGCCAGGGCACCGAGCGAACGACGACGTTTTGTGAGGAAATTAGCCAAATGGTTCAGGACCCAGACATAAAAGAAGCACTTGAGGCCCGTGTGTTCGTGTCACAGAAAATTCTCAGCACTCTTGATCATTGCTTCAAGCTCATCGGCGAGCAGCCTGTGAAGCCCAGTGGGCACCTATACGAAGTCTTTACCGAGGACTTTCGCAGTGAACTCGCCGAGATGCAGAATCCGACAGTTCGGAGGCTCTTCATCCTTGCCAAAGCCAGCCATCTGGTTCACCTGCGGATTGCCGAGTACAAGGCGCTAATTGCGGCTGCTGACCTGTCGGGCCACTATGCCATTGGGGTACTGCTCGAAAGCTGCCTCGCCGACAAGCTCGCTTTCGTGGAGCGGACGCAGCGCTTCATTCGGGCGATTGCCGAAACCAAGTTAGCGGAAAAAATTACTTCGAGATCGGCCGCATAAGAGTTCCCTGCCGGCGCATCATAAGGCGGCTGCTACAGCAGTCAAGTCTAATCCGGGGCCCTGACCCTCGATCGGACGATCAATGAGCGTAACGGCGATTTTCCGACAGTTGAGGTTGACCCTGCAAGTGTTGACAGTTGACAGCAAAGGCACAAAGGTTCACGATGCCGACAATTAAACCGGGAACAAAAAGGCCACTCTTCACTCTTCACGGAGCACGGGAGGGTGGCCTTTTTCTTACAACCCACTTGCCGACATTGTCAGAGAGGCGATTGTTAACTATCCGGCGGTAGGGATTTTTCAGTTTGTTTTTGCGCTGCTGACATTTGATTTAGCACCCGCGGCCTCGGTGTTTGTCGGATGCGTCACTTTTCGATTGCACGCACGAGCCCTTGCGGCAGTTCGGTCTTCATCACGTATGCATCCACCAACCACAGAATCCGCTCTGGCATCTCGAAATATGCTGAAAGCAGGACGATCGGAATGTTGGGGAACCGTCGGTGGATCTGACAGGCGATGGCTTCTGCGTCTATGCCTTGCTGTTTGTACTCCAGTAGAACAGCATCGACCGACGTTGCCTGCAACGTTTTGATCGCGGCGTTTCCGCTCGTTACAGTCTCAACGTGGTAACCGCTAGATTCCAGAACCGCTTTGCGAAGCCCCAACAATTCTGGACGGTCATCGATGCACAGCACAATGGGGGCCATGGCCGCACTTCCTCTGGATGACATCAAGATTGGCTCACCGTCAGAACAGATTCGTAGTCGAATCCATACTATGGGGCTGCTGCGGGCAGTGGAACTAGCAGTTCTTGTAAGGAACAACCCACAAAGGCCTATTCTCACGCGGCACTACGTTCTCCATCCGCCATTTTCAGAATTGGCAGCGGTATGCGGACACGTCTCAATTGTCCTGACCTCATCTCAATGGCATCTACAAGGAACAAGTGATCCGCCAAGACGATCGGCTCGCTAACTAACTCAAATTTCTCCCCGTACAACGTAATCTGGTTCCCTTGAGCGAAGCCTAATTCCTTTAACCGTGCGCAAACACTGACCTGATGCCTTGTCATATGACCGCCGTCCCGGACAGTCTTCCCTATTATTCTCCACTTCAATACAGGCGGCTTGGGTTCGGGAACTATCAATAATGCCAGTGTTTTCCGCGTTTCAGATCATAGAGATTGTGGTCGGTATCAAAGCGAAAGGTAATCGCTAGCTGTGTAAACAGACGGGATGAGAAGGCCGGTCTCCGACGGGGTGCTGTACGCTCCCTAGTTATCGACGCGCTTGAAGCGCAAAGAGATAAAGGGGACCGGCAATGAAGAAGATTAGCACTGCGGCGGCACATCGGATCGGGAAGATTGAAGGTCAGAGACTGACGATTCAGGCCATTACGCTCATTGAACCCAAAAAGGGTGGGATGAGACGTAGCTGGTGACGTGATTTTTCTCAAAACCCGACACGATAACAGGATAAACCAAATCAACCCTGCGACTTCTATCTAGTGTTGTAAACGGGCGATTTCCCTAACTGCGGGTCAGTAAAATGTAATCGCGATTCATCGCCAACAATCGACACCCCCCTTCGCCTAGCCCGCTGTTCCCCTGTAACAACTGGCAGGTCCCAGTTCTTATGAAAATGGTAAGGTAATCGCCGGGTCCGCTTCGGGGGAAGACAGCCAACTTGAGAATTGGCACCCCGGCTGCGTCATTTATTTCGTCACCGCGGTCGAACCGCAGTACAGCAGTACAATTGTGACCATATTCCATGTCGGCGAGGCATTTCGTGCCCAGCGTTGCCCCTGCCCCGCGAGTCGCCTTGGTGGTTGAAGCCATGTCAGGGCTTCGAAGACTCCAGCGCGAGATGGCCTGCGTGTCGCGACTAGACGAGAATTACGAGAGAAAAAACGCGCTCTAGAGGTTACTATTCAAGAGCTGCGAAAGATTACTATTAAGAACACGCAGTGAGCGCGAGACGGTTTTTCCCGCTACGCAGCGCGGAGTTCGCCGACAGAAAGGGTCGCAAGCGGAGTGTGAGACAACGATTCACCCTCGATCGGCAGTCCTTCGAGCAGTTGATCGCCGCAGTCTCTCTTTTCCAGCCGCTACAGCAGGCAGCGGCAACGAGAATCAATGTAGGTAACCCACCCCTCCTGCTCTATTTGCTCGAAATCTTGCAAGCCATTGACTCCGGATCGTTGGATCTACAAGCCCTGTTAGAGCGAGTGGCTGGCTTGGCACTGCACATCGTGGGAGGCGACCGCGCAGCGCTCTGGCTGTTCACGAGTCAGCTTATGATTTGCCGTGCAACAGCGGGGGCGAACTTTGACGAAGGCCAGATCCGCGCCTCGTTATGGTCGACGTTGCAGTCCGGAGGGGCATTCGGAGACGACCCACCGTCCAAACTCGACCTGACGCGCACACTCGAGAAGTGTTCCCGCTCCCCGAGATCTTCGCTCGCGATTGCCATCCTTCCAGGTGCGAAAATCGCGGGAGCTCTGGCAGTCTTTTCTAATCAGTCAGCGACCTTCACTGCCCGCGACTATGCCAACCTGCGCCTGCTGGCAGGGTTGGCACAATATGTCCTGACAAAAACGGTGGTGGCGCCGCAGCCGCAGGATTCGCTCGATGATTGGCTGGAAGAGAATCTGGAATCAAATTCTTTCCTTGAGATACATGCCGCTTCCTCGATGGAGCGAAGTCCGACTGCTCCTCTAATCTCTCCGCGACCTGAGCCCGAGTCTTTCCGGCATGGACAGCTGGAGGACGTTTATGTGCCTCCCGTGGGTACGCCTGTCGCTCTCGGCGGGAGCATAAAGGAGCGTTCTCAGACTGGAACGGGGCTCCAGTCACTATCGGCTTCTGCGCCAGGGTTTCAGGAACGCAAGCAGCGTTTTCAGGCCGCAGCCTTCGACGCGGTAAGGAACTCTCTCAGATGCCTCCGCGACGTTCGCGTGAACTGGATTACAATGAAGCAGGCTGCATTCCCACTCGCAACCCTGGCAGTAATGTCTTCCTTCGTCGGCCTTCTTACTACTGCTCGTCAGCCCCTCGTAGGCGGCTCCCTGACTACAACCGCCAAGACCGCAACCGCGCCGGTTCCATACAATTCCGCTAACCGCGCGGGGCAAAGCGCGGCTGCCGTGTTCAGCCCAAAGAAATTATCGGCTGTTCCTATCGAAGCTAGCCATCTACAGATTACCGACCGCCAAACAGCGGCAACGATCGCAGAGATGAGCAAGTACGAAGTGCAAAACCTGCGTCGAGCGGCGGATTACGGTGACGATCAGGCAGAGCTGCAGTTGGGTATGCTTTATGAATTGGGGCACGGCTTCCCGCAAAGCTGCAACCAAGCAGCCAAATGGGTTACAAAAGCCGCCGAGCACGGTAATGCAGCTGCGGAATACAATCTCGGCCTCCGGTATAGGGATGGAGACGGAGTGGATGCCAACCTCCAGCAAGCAGAAAACTGGCTCCGTAGAGCGGTGGCGCACAAGAATTCGAACGCGCACCTTGCGCTTGACGCCCTGCCATCACACCACCAAGAAATATCCGTCGGTAAAATTGGGAAGACTTCGCTACTGGCCTTCCCCACGCCGTAACCGTGGCTTGACTATGGCCAGTTGCTCCCACAGTTCTTCCAAATGCTCCGCTTTGGCGCCAACGCGAGGCGGATTTTTGGGTCGGGGTGGTCCACGCAATTTTCACTCCCTGCCAGTATAACCTTTCTCGACTTCCCCAGATTCACTCGGTACTTCATTGCACTCCCGGAGCAGACTTTCAAGACACTAAGCACGGCACCCAAATGGCCACCTCTGGCCCCGGGCGGGTGGGTTCTGAGTGCAAGCGCGATTCATCAACAGTGATGGTCAAGGAACTTGCACTGCTCTGGATTGGGGTGAGGGTGCGACAACTTTACGGTTCGATCGTAGCTGCCAGAAGCCAGGATTCGCCCGTCGGGACTGAATGCCACTGTGAGGAACGCATTCCCTTCTGGGCTTGGTGGTGGGAGTACTCGGATGGGAAGACGGCTCCTGCG
>Ga0326726_10004726_pt1 | contig 12419 bp, 6 predicted proteins | sample MHFenrmetagenome_2_FD_207603 | JGI IMG/M metagenome (GOLD analysis project Ga0326726, IMG submission 207603) | Lab enriched peat soil microbial communities from Michigan Hollow, Ithaca, NY, United States - MHF15MN | ecosystem: Environmental > Terrestrial > Soil > Wetlands > Peat | place: USA...
CGGTCCAAGCGAAAAGACCAGCACGATTGCCGCGAATATCACCCAGGTCAGCGACGGCAGCCAACGGTCCAGCGCCACCGCCCCCAGCGCGACCGGCAGCACGAGTATCAGGAGACCCGCGACGGAGCCGACGGCCTGGACCGCGGCGCCGGATGCCGCGATGCGCCCGCGCAGCCAGCAGTAATAGCCGCCGACCCAGCCGGCTTCGCGCAGGTGCAGCACGCGCGCGAGCGCGCGCTCGAGCAGCAGCGCCAGCACGACCGCGATCAGCGTCATGCCAGGAGCTCCCGGGTCAGGCGCCCGCCCACCGCCGCGAGCCGGTGTTCCAGGTGGTGCCAATCGAAGGCGGGGCCGGGGTCCGTCTTGCGCCCCGGCGCGACATCGCTGTGCCCGGCGACCGCGCCCGCCGCCAGGGCCGGGTAGGCCCGCTGCAGGGTCGCGATCAGCGCCGCCAGCACCGGGTATTGCCGGCGGTCATAGGGCTCTTCGTCCGTGCCTTCGAGTTCGATGCCGATCGAAAAATCGTTGCAGGCCTCGCGCCCGCGCCAGTTCGAGGCACCCGCATGCCAGGCGCGCAGGTTGAACGGCACGTACTGCGTGAGGGCACCGTTGCGCGCGATCAGCACGTGCGACGAGACGTGCAGGTGCTGGATGGTCGCGAAATAGGGATCCGCATCCGCCGGCAGCTCATTCATGAAGAACCGGTCGATCCACGGGCCGCCGTAGCGGCCCGGCGGCAGACTGATGCCGTGGATGAGGATCAGTTCGGGTTTCGAGCCCGGGGGCCTCGGATCGCAATTCGGCGAGGGCAGCCGCCGGACGCCGGCCAGCCACCCGTCCGGGAAACCGATGCTCAATGAATCGGCTGCGGCCGATTCCGGGGTGCGCATCTTGACAGCTTAGCGCGCTGATACCATTTGTGGGTGCACCCGATGACGAAGCCCACCCGGAATGCCGCCATCGCCGCCCGCGACCTCGCGGTGGTCTGGCATCCCTGCACGCAGATGAAAGACCACGAGCGCCTGCCGATGATCCCGATCGCGCGCGGCTCGGGGGCGTGGCTCTACGACTTCGACGGGCGGCGCTACCTCGACGGCATCAGTTCCTGGTGGGTCAACCTGTTCGGCCACGCGAATCCGCGCATCAATGCCGCGTTGCGCGAGCAGCTCGACCGCCTCGAGCACGTGATGCTCGCCGGCTTCACGCACGAACCGGTGCTGGAGCTTTCCGAGGCCCTCGTGCACATCCTGCCCACGGGCCTGACGCGCTGCTTCTACGCGGACAACGGCTCGGCCGCCGTCGAAGTGGCCGTCAAGATGAGCTTCCACTACTGGCAGAACCGTGGCCTGCCGCGCAAGAAGCGTTTCATCACGCTTTCCAACAGCTATCACGGCGAAACGCTCGGCGCGCTCGCGGTCGGCGACGTCGAGCTCTACAAGAAGGTGTACCAGCCGCTCCTGATGGACGTCATCACCGTGCCCTCCCCCGACTGCCACCTGCGCGAGCCGGGCTCGGACTGGGAGGCGCACAGCCGGCGGATGTTCGCGGCGATGGAGCAGGCGCTCGCGGAGCATGCGGACGAGGTGGCTGCCGTCATCGTGGAGCCGCTCGTGCAGTGTGCCGGGTCCATGCGCATGTATCACCCGGTTTATCTGTCGCTGCTGCGCGAGGCCTGCGACCGCCACGGCGTGCTCCTGATCGCGGATGAGATCGCGGTCGGCTTCGGCAGGAGCGGCACGATGTTCGCCTGCGAACAGGCCGGCATCCGCCCGGACTTCATCTGCCTTTCGAAGGGACTGACCGGCGGCTACCTGCCGCTGTCGGTCGTCGTCACGACCGAACCGGTTTACCAGGCGTTCTACGACGATTACGAGCGGCTGAACGCCTTCCTGCACTCGCACAGCTACACCGGCAATCCGCTCGCCTGCGCCGCGGCGCAGGCGACGCTTGCCATCTTCGCCGACGACGACGTGATCGCGCAGAACCGCGCCCTCGCGATTCGCATGGCAACGGCGACCGCAGGGCTTGCCGATCACCCGCATGTCGCCGAGGTCCGCCAGACCGGCATGATCCTCGCCATCGAGACCGTGAAGGACCGCAGTACCGGCGAGCGCTACGACTGGCGAGAGCGCCGCGGCCTGCGCGCTTATGAATACGCGCTGTCGCAGGGTGCGCTGCTGCGGCCGATCGGCAACGTGATCTACCTGATGCCGCCGTACGTCATCGAACCGGATCAGATCGACTGGCTCGTCGGCGTCGCGCGGGGCGCCGTGGACGCCGCATGCGCCTGATCCGCGTGTTCGTCGAGGCGGCCCCCTCCCCTGGGGCGCGCATCGAGGCGGGCGGCGCCGCGGCCGTCCACATCGCGCGCGTGCTGCGCCTGGTCGCGGGCGACCCGGTCACCGTCTTCAACGGCGACGGCCACGACTATCCCGGTAGGATCGCGTCGCTCGGCGGCGCGCGCGTCGAGATCGAGGTGCTGGACCGCGTGCTGGCGCGGCCGGAATCGCCGTTGAAGCTCACGCTCGTGCAGGGCGTCGCGCGCACGGAGCGCATGGACCTGATCGTGCAGAAGGCGACCGAACTCGGCGTCACCGCGATCCAGCCGGTCGTCACGGCGCGCAGCGTCGTCAAGCTCGACGCGAAGACCACCGAACGGAAGCTCGACCACTGGCGCGGCATCGTGATCGCCGCCTGCGAGCAATGCGGCCGCGCGCGGCTGCCCGATGTCGCGATTCCGCTGCCGTTGTCGGAGTGGCTTGCGCGGTCGGCGCCGGAGTCCGTGCGCAGGCTGCAACTGGCGGTTGACTCCAGGGACTCGCTCGGGGCCGCCGCCGCAGGCGCAGGCTCGATCGAACTGCTGATCGGCCCGGAGGGCGGGCTCGACGAAAGCGAAAGGAGCTCCGCCGCGGGCGCCGGCTATCGCGGCTGTTCCATCGGCCCGCGCGTGCTTCGCACCGAGACGGCGGCGCTCGCGGCGCTCGCGGTGCTGCAGGCCGCCGCCGGAGACCTCGATCGCGCGCGCTGACGCACTGGCGCCGGAGCGCGCGGACTGATTAACATGCGCCTGCTCCCGTGGAAACCCAATTGATCGAATTGAATCCGGAGACGCGCGGGCGCGCCGCGACCGCGGAATGCGGCCTGCGCCTGTTGCTGGATCCCTACCTGTGCTTCGGGCCGGGCACGGAACCGATGGCGCCGATGCTCACCGCGATCGCGGCGCGCTCGGCGGCCCTCGGCCTTGCGCTCTGTGTCGAGGAGCAGAGCTGGGTCGAGGCCGCGAGCGATCCCGACGTCCTGCGCCGCGGCGTCGACCTCACGCGCTTCGAGCCGCTCATGCGCCTCGCGGAACTGCCGCTGCCGAGCGCTCGGGACCTCACGGCGCGCTTCAAGCCGGCGCGCAGCGAGCTCGACAGGACCGACCTCAGGCTGCTGGGCGCCCTGCACTCGCGCCGCGCGGAGCTGCTGGTCGCGGATGACGGGCGCCTGCACACGCTCGCCAAGCGCGCGGGGCTCGGCGCGCAGGTCGTCACGCCGCCCGATGCGCTCGCCTGGCTCGATTCACTCGCGGGCCGGCCGCGCGAACTGGCCGTCGCCCAGGTGGAGCTGCCGGCGGCGCTTGGCGACCCGGCACTCGCGCGCATGCTCGCGGAGGATTGCGAGCCCTTCGATCCGTATCTGCCGTCGCGACTCGAGAGCCCGGGCAGCCGGCTGCTGGTCGCGAGCGAAAATGGCGCGGCGATTGCGCTCGGGCTGCTGGTGCCCGAGCCCGGCGGCCTGATGCTGGCTGCGCTCGGATGCGCCGATACCGCGCGCGGCCAGCGCGCGCTGGAACCGGTCGTCGCGGCTGCGCTCTCGACCGCGAGGCGGATCCGCATGGCGCTGACCGCATTCATACCGCCGTCGCAGGATCACGCGTTGCTGCTGCTCGACCTGCTCGGATTCGAGCGGCGCGGCCGCGACCGGCACGGGCGCGAGACGTTCTGCCGCGCGCTCGAGGATGCCTCCGTGCGTCCCGCGGCGGATGAACAGGCCTGGCTCCTTCCCGATCCCGCCGCGGAGACGATGGACGGCCCGGTCCGCATGCAGCTGCTGCGGACCGGCGCGGCGCAGGAGCCGGTGGACGGCGACCTGTTGCTGCTCATCAGCCAGCGCGCGACCGGCCGGACCCGCCCGGCCTCGATCACCGCTGCCGCGCGCGTGATGCGTGTCCGCCACGCAGGGGAACTTCAGGAGCTGCTGGCCCTCACCGCCGGACGCGAAGGGGCGTCGATGACCCGCCAGCGCGAAATACTGGATGCGGGACCGGTGTCGGTGATGGACCTGCAATGGCTCGGCCGGCTCGCGCGGCCCATTGCCATGTCGGCGCTGATTGAGCGGGGAATCATTGCTTCGACGCCGGCTGCCGCGCTTGCGCTCGAGACCGCGGCCATGCGGCGGCTCGCGCCGGAACTGGTGCTTGCCTAAGCGGCGGTGACGGTCGTCTCGTCCGCAATCATTTCCTCGAGCCGCTCGAAGTCGGGTATCAACGGAAGCTCGTTGACCATGCGGACCTGGCACAGCACGGGCGCGCGCTCGGGGAAGATGCGCGAAGAATCCGCCGTCACCACGGTCGGGCTCACGCGCACCAGCTGAGGGAAGCCCTGGGTCGCGATGCCGAAGTGCCCGGCGGGCAGCTTCTGGCCCAGGCAGGTGAAGATCACGATGCGCGTGCGGCCGCCGATTACCGGGATCCGCTTGCCGCAGGCGCCCTCGAAGGACACGACCGGGATGCCGCGGCCGTTCCAGGCGGCGATGCCGAGGTACCAGGGCGGCGCACCGGGCATCTCCTGCAGCGGCTGGAAGCCCGTGACCTCGGCGACGCAGGCGCGCGGCACGAGCAGGCGCTCGTCCAGCAGCGGGACCAGCAGGCCGTAGAGTTCCTGTTCGGCGTTCAATGCGCGGTCCGCCGGACCAAAGGCTCGATCGCCTGCAGCAGCTGGCCTTCCTGGTAGGGCTTGCCGAGATATTCGTTGACGCCGAGCTCGATCGCGCGCGCGCGGTGCTTCTCGCCGACGCGCGAGGTGATCATCACGATCGGGATGTCCTTCAGGCGCGGGTCGTTGCGCACGTGCGAGGCTACTTCATAGCCGTCCATGCGCGGCATCTCGATGTCGAGCAGGATCACGTCCGGGACCTCGTCCTGCAGCACGGACACGGCCTCCAGGCCGTCCTTCGCCGTCACGACGCGCATGCCGTTGCGCTCCAGCAGTCGCTGGGTCACGCGGCGCACGGTGATCGAGTCGTCCACGACCAGGGCGAACACGCGACGGTCCGTCTGGGTCGCGAGGCGCGGGTCGGGAGCCGAACGCTGGCGCCACTCGGAACGCACCAGCGCGCCGACGTCGAGGATCACGCAGATGCGGCCGTCGCCCAGGATCGTCGCGCCCGAGATGCCGCGGATGCCGGAGATCTGCGGTCCCACGGACTTGACGACGATCTCGCGGCTGCCGATCAGCTCGTCGGTCACGATCGCGGTCGAATGCTCGCCGGCGCGCACCAGGATCACCGGCACGGCGATGTCCTGGTCCGGCATCACCGACGGCGTGCCGCCGACGAACACCGCGAGATGCTGGAACCGGTACTTCTGGCCGCCGTAATCGAAGCCCGCGGCATCCTCCGAGAGGTGGCGCAGCACTTCCGAGCGCGGCACGCGCACGACACCCTCGACGGTCGGCAGCGGCAGGGCAAACAGTTCCTCGCCGACGCGCACGACGAGCGCCTGGCTGATCGCGAGCGTGAACGGCAGGCGCACGGTGAAGCGCGTGCCCTTGCCCGCCTCGGTCTCCGTGTACAGCGAGCCGCCGAGCTTCTTGATCTCGGTCGCGACCACGTCCATGCCGACCCCGCGGCCGGCGGACTGCGTGACCTTGCCGGCCGTCGAGAAGCCGGGCTCGAGGATCAGCTGCAGCGCCTGCTCGTCCGACAATTCCTGCTTCGGCGTCATCAGGCCGAGCGAGACGGCGCGGTCGCGCACCGCCTTCAGGTTCACGCCGCCGCCGTCGTCGGCGACCGTGATCACGACCTCCGAGCCCTCGCGCCGCAGGTTCATTTCGATCAGGCCGGTCTCGGACTTGCCGGCGGCGATGCGATCCGCCGGCGGCTCGATGCCGTGCACGATGGCATTGCGCAGCATGTGCTCGAAGGGCGGCAGCATGCGCTCGAGCACCTGCCGGTCGAGCTCCCCGGATGCGCCGCCCACCTGCAACTCGGCCTTCTTGCCCATCTCGGCCGCCGCCTGGCGCACGATGCGCGTGAGCCGCTGCACGTGGCGCTGGAACGGGACCATGCGCGTGCGCATCAGCCCGCCTTGCAGTTCGGAGACGATGCGGCCCTGCTGCATCAGCAGGTTCTGGGCCTCGCGCGTCTGGGTCACGAGCAGGCTCTGCACGCTCGCGACGTCGGAACTGGTCTCGGCGAGCGCGCGCGAGTACTGCTGGATCGACGAGTAGCGATCGAGTTCCAGCGGGTCGAAATCGTCGCGGCGCGCGCCCTGGTCGACATGGCGATGCAGGATCTGCGCCTCGGTCTCGATCTCGAGCTTGCGCAGCTGGTCTTTCAGGCGCTGCACGACGCGTCCGAGCTCGGCGAGGTTGAAGTCCACGGACGACAGCTGCTGCTCGAGCCGCGCCCGGTAGATGCTGACCTCGCCCGCGGCGTTCAACATGTTGTCGAGGAGCTCGGCGTCGACGCGCGCGACCTCGCCGCGATCCGCGCTCGCGTCGCGGGTCGGCGGCCCGGCGAGCGCAGGGACAGCCGCGTGTGCCGCATCCGGCGCCGCGGCAAGAGCCTCGCCCTCCGCTTCAGCCTCGGCCTCCGGCTCCAGCTCGACCGCCGCGGGCGCCGCGACGGGTGCGGCCGCCTTTGCGGGCGGAGCTGCCGCCGCTGGCGCCATGCCTGCGGCAGCCGCGGGCTTCGGCGCCTCAACGGGTTTCGCGGGCTCCACCGGCCGCGCGCGGCCGACCAGGCGGATCCGCGTGATCAGGTCGCGCGCCGGCTCGACCGGGCGACCGGCGCCGACGTAATCGCGCATCCGGTTCAGTTCGTCGAGGCTCGACTGCAGCACTTCGAGGCTGCGCTCGTCGAGGTGCGCGCTGTCGTCGCCGACATGCATCAGCAGCCATTCGACCTCGTGGCTCAGGTCGCCCATCGCGCTGATGCCGGCCATGCGCGCGCCGCCCTTCAGGGTGTGCAGCGCACGCTGCAATTCGACCATGCGCTCGCGGCTGCCGCGCTCCGCGCGCAGGGCGCCGAGCGCCCCGTCCGCCGCCTCGAGGAGCTCGGTCGCCTCCTCGCTGAAGATCGCGGCGATGTCCGGGTCATAGTCTTCCGTTCGTGCCGGCGCCGGGGTCTCCGCGGCGGGCTCGCCGGATTGCAGGTAGGGCGGCGCACCGACGACACCGGCGTCGCCCGCGCGCTTCGGCAGCACCCGGTTGACGTCGCGCTCCGGCACGACGGCGCCAGCGACGACGCCGGGCACCAGGGCCTCGAGCGACAGCGGGGCCGGCGGCGCGGGCGCTTCTTCGATCACCTGAGGCGGCAGCACCTCGGTCGCCTCGGCCTCGGCCTCGGGCGCCGCAGCGGACGGCGGCGGCGCCTCGGCGAGACTGCGCTCGAGCGCCGCGTCCTGTTCCTCGACGCGCCGGACCAGGCGCTCCAGGTTGGTGAAGCGCCCGGTGGACTCGTGCACCGCCGTCAGGATGTCCTCGAAGCAGACGACGCAGTCGGCCAGCACCGCGAGCCCGGCCTCGTCGAAGCAGCTGTCGTGATCGAACATGCGCCGCAGCCAGCGGTGCAGCGGCTCCGCGAGGCGGATGCTGTGGCGGATGTCCGCCGTGCGCGACGCGCCGCGCAGCGTGTGGCAGGCGCGGTAGAGATCCTCGGTCACGACGTGCTTGCCGGGCGCGAGCCAAGCGTGGCGCAGGTAGGCGCGGATCACCTCGAGGTGACTCTGCACTTCCTTCTGATAGATGTCCTGCAAGGAGGAATCGCCGCCCTCCGCGTAGGCCGCGGGCCTTCCCAGCCAGGATTCCTCGACCGGCGCTTCCGGCGCGGGCGCCGGCGGCGGCTCGACTTCCGGCGCCGCGGCCCTGGGCGCCGGCGGCGACGGTGCGGCCGCCGGCGGCGCCTCGTCGAGGACCTGCGTCGCGACGTGTTCTTCGGGCTTCGCAATGACCAGCGTCGGTTCATAGACCGGCGCCGCCTGCGCCGCTTCGCGCGCTGCGCGCGCGGAGGTCGGCTGACCGCCCGCAAGCGTATCCGCGCGCGCGGCGATCGACTCGATGCCCGCGACGGATCCGGACTTTCCTTCGATTTCGGCGACCAGCGCGGGCAGCGCCGCGATCGCCTCCTTCAGCACCGCCAGCATCGCGCCCGAACGCTCGCGCGTGCCGTCGATGATGCGGTTCAGGAGGTTCTCGATGGCCCATGCGAAATCGCCAATGCGCGCGGCACCGACCACGCGGCCGCTGCCTTTCAGCGTGTGGAACGCGCGGCGCACCCGCGCCAGCGACTCGCGGTCCGATGAATTCTCCTCCCACAGCGGGAACAGCCGCCCGATCGTCGCGATCTCCTCGTGGGCCTCCTCGATGAAGAGCGCGACCAGCTCCGGGTCGGTCGCCTGCCGCACGGCGGGCGCGGCCGGCGCCGCGGGCTTCGCCGCAAGCACCGCCGCGATCGCGGGCGGCGCGCCGGCCTGCATCTGGTCGAGCGCCGACAGGCAGCGTTCCGCGTTGTCCAGCATGTACCAGGGATCGCCACGGCCGGCCTGCAGCGTCTCCATGTAGTACTCGATGCCGACGATCGCATCCGCGAGCCGGTCGATGAACTCTTCGCCGCGCGGCCTGGCGCCGGGGCCCAGGATGGCAGCGACGTAGTCGCCGACGCGGCGCATGACTTCCATCGCCCGGTTGCGCCCGAGCAGCAAGAGGCCCGCCGTGATGCCGCGCGCGAGCGCGGGCGCGGCGTCGGCGCTGACCGGGTCCGCGATCGGGTCGAGCGACTGGCCGACCAGCTCCTTGATGCGCGCGAGGTTCACGATGCACTCGCGCAGCACCGCTTCGGTGACCTGGCGGAAATCCGGGTCCGTCTCGGCGCCGGGAGCCGGCGCGCCGGGCGGCATGATCAGGCGCACCAGCGCATCGTCCAGTCCGTCCTCGATGCCGATCAGCGTGGCGGCGATGTCGATCAGCGTGTCCTGCTCGGCCGGCGCGCGGCGGCCGATGATGTCGGTCAGGCGCGCGAGCTCGCCCTGCACCAGCTCGCGCATCGAGCCCAGGCCCAGCACTGCCAGCGTGTCGCCGATCTTCTTCAGGAGCTCGACCTGCGGCGCGAGTTCCTCGGGCGGCCCACCCTTGCGCGTGTAGAGGTCGAGCGCGTCCTTGACGCGGCCGAGATCCTCCTTGATCGCCGCCGCGACGGTGCGCATCAGCCGCACTGACGGCGCCGACAGCGATTCCCGCTCCTGCTCGACGGATTCGTCGACCGGCAGCAGCTCGTTCAGGCGGAACGAACTGCGCACCGCATCGATGCGCTCGCCGCGGGTCTCGGCGCGCGCGACGTAGAACAGCAGGTTGTTCAGCAGCTCGATCGGCGCGTGCTCGGCGTAGGCTGGCTCGCCGAGCTCGTAGAGGCGGCGCATTTCGCGATCCGCCTGGCCCAGCAGCCGCTTGACGGTCACGCTCGCGGGCAGGCCGCCAGCGCGCAGCGCGTCGATCAGGGCGCCCGTCACCCACCACAGCTGGAATACCGCGACCGTGGTCGCCGCCGACTCCAGGCGCGCGGCGGCATCCGACAGCGCGGCGAGACCGCTTTCTGCGCCCTCGCCGCGGATCAACGCGAGGAGACCCGCCTGGAACTTGGGCCGCAGCCGGCGCGCCCATTGCGGCACGGTCAACTTCGGCTCGCCGGCCTTCGGCTCGTGGCCCGCCGGCGCCTTCTCCGAGCTCAGGTTCAACGAAAGGAGCGTGCCTTCCGACAGCAGCGGCGCGCCGCGCACGGCGCGCAGGTCGTTCAGGAGCGGAAGCAGCACCAGCGCCAGGTCGCGGCCGCCGCCCAGCACCCGCTCTAGATAAGTCGGCAGCTGGACGCAGGAGCGCATCAGCGCATCGAGCCCGTCGACGAGTTGCCGCGCGTCGGTCGTGTTCCCAGCGATCCAGCGCGCCGACTGTTCCATTTCCTCGGCGAGCAGCGCCGCGCCGTATACCTCGACGACGCGCAGCACGCCGCGCGCGCCGTGCATCAACTCGGCGGTCTGCGCGATCGGCGCCTTGTCAGCCGGGGTCTCGGCAGCCGCCTCGAGCGCGATGCGGACCTCATTCAGGGTCGCCGCGAGTTCGCGCGCGACCAGGTGCAGGGCCTGCTCGTTGACCGAGGGGAAGTCCGCCACGCGCGTTCAGCCTCCCGCGCTGGCGATGCGCCTTGACTGCGCATCACCCGGCTTCGCGGCGGCCTGCGGCGCGGCGCGCCGTCCCGCCACCGGGAGTTCCTGGGGCAGCCGGAATCCGGCCGCGGACTTGCGAAGCTGCGCCGACAGCTCGGCGAGCCGCCCGATCGCATTCGACGTTGCGCTCGTGTTGTCGGCGGTCTGCTGGCTGATCTCGCGCAGCACCTGCATGGTCCGCGAGATGTGCGACGAGGTCGCGGCCTGCTGGCGGGCGCTCGCGGAGATGTTCTGCACCAGCTGCGCGATCTGGTTCGACACGTCCTCGATCTCGCCGAGCGCGGCGCCCGCGTTCTCCGCCAGCAGCGCGCCGCCGACCACGTCGGTCGTCGTGCGCTCCATCGAGACCACGGCCTCGTTGGTATCGGTCTGGATCGTGCGGACCAGCACCTCGATCTGGCGGGTCGCGTGCCCGGCGCGCTCGGCGAGCCGCTGCACCTCGTCGGCGACCACCGCGAAGCCGCGGCCCGACTCGCCGGCCATCGAGGCCTGGATGGACGCATTGAGCGCAAGGATGTTGGTCTGCTCGGCGATGTCGTTGATCAGCTCGACGATGTTGCCGATCTCCTGCGAGCTCTCGCCCAGGCGCTTGATGCGCTTGGACGTGTCCTGGATGTTCTCGCGGATCGTGTTCATGCCGTCGATCGTGCGGCGCACCGCGTCGCCGCCCTTGTGCGCGACATCCACCGCGTGGCGCGCGACGTCGGCGGAGCGCTCGGCATTGCCGGACACTTCCTCGATCGAGGCCGCCATCGCGCTGACCGCGTCGGTCGCCGCCGCCACCTGGCGCGACTGCGCGACGCTCGCCTTGGCGAGGTGCCCGGCCGCCGCCTGGGTCTGGCGCGCAGCGGAATCGAGCTGCATCGCCGTCTCGTTGATCGTCGCGACGAGTTCCCGGAGCGCCTCGATCGCGTAATTGATCGAGTCCGCGATCGCGCCCGTGATGTCGTCGGTGACCGTCGCCTGCACCGTCAGGTCGCCGTCCGCGAGGCTCGACATCTCGTCGAGGAGCCGCAGGATCGCGTCCTGGTTGCGCCGGTTGCGCTCCGCCTCCTGGTCGGCCACGCGGCGCACGCCCGCGGCCGAGATCCATGCGACCAGGGCGCCCGCCAGCATCAGCGCGGCCAGCAGCACCGCGGCCAGCGCCGGCCAGGGTTTTGCAAACGTGCCCACGTCCGCGTCGGCGACCCCGAGCTTCTCGAGCGACTTCGAAAGCCTGTCCGAGGCCTCGGCGAGCTCGCCGCTCGCGCGCTGCGCCGTCGCGAGCGTCCCGGCGCGCGTGAGCGCGCCCTGCAACTGCTTCTCGTAAGCGGCGAAGGCGTCGCGCGCATCGGCCAGGCGCTTCGCCGCCTCGCCGGACAGCGCTGGCACGCCCGCAGTCTGGTCGAGGCCGGCAAGGCCCGCGAGGAACTGTGCGAGCAGCGCAGTGTTTTCCGAGAGGCGCCGCGCGGCGGCGGCCGAGTCGCCCGATGCGTCGGCGAGCAGCTGCAGGTCGTCGCCGGCGCGCTGTGCGACCGACTCGAAGCGCGGCAGCGCGCGAAGCGCCACGGCGCCGCCCGGCGCGGAGACGGCGTTGCCGGTCGCCGCGAGCACGCGCCCGAGCGCGGTGCGCGACTCGTCGGCCCAGGTCTTCAGCTCGCGCGCCGCGTCGCGGCCCGCCAGCACCTGCCGCGAGTCCTCCAGCACGGCGTTCCAGCCGGCCTCGCCGCCGAGCTTCTGCGCGCTCGGGCTCGAGAGCCCCGCGAATGCCGTGCGGCCCTGCTCGATTTCGGCCAGCAGCTTTTCAAGCCGCGCGCGCGACTGCGCGAGCTTCTCGAACGCCGCGGCGTCGCCGCGCCCGGCGGCGGCCGCCTGGGTCGGCAGCGTGCCGGCCAGCAGCGTGAGTTCGGAGAGGTGGGCGCGATAGCCGCGATCCTGCTCGTGGGCGCGGCCCGACAGC
>Ga0326726_10004727_pt1 | contig 12419 bp, 9 predicted proteins | sample MHFenrmetagenome_2_FD_207603 | JGI IMG/M metagenome (GOLD analysis project Ga0326726, IMG submission 207603) | Lab enriched peat soil microbial communities from Michigan Hollow, Ithaca, NY, United States - MHF15MN | ecosystem: Environmental > Terrestrial > Soil > Wetlands > Peat | place: USA...
CTACGCGCGCCAGGGAAAAATCACCGAAGAGATGATGTTCGTGGCGGAGCGCGAGCGGCTGACGCCGGAACTGGTGCGCGAGGAAGTCGCTGCCGGGCGCATGATCATCCCTGCCAACATCAATCACCCGGAACTGGAGCCGATGGCCATTGGGGTGGCGTCGAAATGCAAGATCAACGCCAACATCGGCAACTCCGCCGTGACTTCGAACATTGATGAAGAGCTGCGCAAGCTGCACACCTCGGTGCACTACGGCGCCGACACGGTGATGGACCTTTCCACCGGCGGCGGCATCCACGAGATCCGCGAGGCCATCCTGCGGCATTCGCCAGTGCCCATCGGGACGGTGCCCATCTACGAAGCGATCGCGCGCGTGAAGCGACTGGAAGACCTGAATGCCGACCTCATGCTGGAAGTGATCGAGGAGCAGGCGCAGCAGGGCGTGGATTACATGACCATCCACGCCGGCGTGCTGATCCAGTACCTGCCGCTGGTCTCGAAGCGGATCACCGGCATTGTCAGCCGCGGCGGCGCGATCCTGGCGCAGTGGATGGCGAATCACCACCGGCAGAATTTCCTCTATGAGCGCTTCGAGGACATCTGCAAGATTTTCAAGAAGTATGACGTCAGTTTCTCGCTCGGCGATGGCCTGCGGCCCGGCTGCGTAGCCGACGCCAGCGACGAAGCGCAGTTCGCCGAGCTGAAAACCCTGGGCGAACTGACGGCAATCGCGTGGAAGCACGACGTGCAGACGATGATCGAAGGCCCGGGGCACATCCCCATGGACAAGATCAAGGAGCAGGTGGAGAAGGATATCGAGATGTGCTACGGCGCCCCCTTCTACACGCTGGGGCCGCTGGTCACCGACATCGCGCCGGGTTATGACCACATCACGTCGGCCATCGGCGCGGCCATGATCGGCTGGTATGGCGCGGCCATGCTGTGCTACGTCACGCCCAAGGAGCACCTCGGGCTGCCCAACGACAAAGACGTGAAAGACGGGATCATCGCCTACAAGATTGCAGCGCATGCGGCCGACATCGCGCGGCAGCGCCCGGGCGCGCGCGATCGCGACGACGCGCTCAGCTACGCGCGCTATACCTTCGATTGGGAAAAGCAGTTTGAACTGTCGCTCGACCCGGAGACGGCGCGCTCCATGCACGACGAAACGCTGCCCGACAAGTACTACAAAGAGGCGGCGTTCTGTTCCATGTGCGGCCCGAAATTCTGCTCCATGAATTACTCGGCGAAGGTGGACGAGTACAACAAGCAGGTGCATGGCATCGAGAAGAAAGACTACTCGGAGCTGGTGAAGAAGCTGGTGGCGATCAAATAGGCTACAGGCTTCGGGCTTCAGGCTTCAGGAAAAGCCGAAGAACAACGGCCGTTTAACAATCCTGTAACCACCGCTGCGGTACCTTCACGATATGAGTAGTGAAACGGAAAATGTGCACCAGTTTCTCCTTGACCTCATTGAACGCAAGATCGCGCTCCGAGCGTACGAGTTCTTCCTGATTCGCAACAACAGCGGCGGCAACGCTTTGGAAGACTGGCTCCGGGCGGAGAATGAAATCTTAAGTCAGAGTATTTCCGCGCCGATTTACCGCAGAATCAAGTCATCTCTTCAACCCGCAAAACGCCCGTGAAAAAAGCCCTCGCATCCCGCGAGGGCATCTTCGCATTTGATACTCGTCGGGCCCAAGGTTTCGCAACCGTCCGTCGTATGGCTTCTTCTTTGCCTAACGCCTTGAGCCTTGAGCTTGCGCCTGTTCAGTTATCGTCCGAAATCCGCCGGACACCCGCCGGGCTCTGAACTCGCCGCGTCTGGGCGCGCTGCAGGTTCGAGGGCGGGTGGCGCACGATGACTTCGTCTTCGGCGACAATATCGCTTTCCCGCGACAGGCGGCGCGCGCGACGCGGTGGAGCAGGTTTGGCCGGACTGGGTTTCTGCGATGCGCGCGGCGGTGCGGCCTGGCGGGGAACTGCCCCACCCGGTCTCGTCCCTTCGACTGCGCTCAGAGCAGGCTTCCCCGGGCGAGACAACGACGGGGCCACCGCCGGTTTCCCCGCACGCGAAACGTCCATCTTCGCCGGACCGAACGGGAGCTGCTGTTGCGCTTCGTTCTGGATCAGCGATGCGGGAAGCGGGGACTTGGGGCGCTTGTTGGCGGCGAGGGCGAAGCCCAGCATGGCTGCCAGGGTCACGATGGAGGCGAGAAAGGCGGCACGCTGCCACTGCCGCTCGCGTGCGGAGATGCGGCGGCGCCGATGAACCAGCCCGGGGCGAAGCACGGGCGCGGCGTCGGCATACACCGGCTCGGGCGCGGGCACGGAAATTTCGGCGGCAGGGGACAGCGCGGGATTTTCGAGATGAGGAGGCGGCGCCGGCTCGCGGCGTTCGGACGCCAGCACGGCGGCGCGGCGGTGTTCTTCCTCTCGTTGTAGCCGGATGCGCTCATCCTGTTCGCGCTGCAAGCGGACGCGCTCGGCGGCAAGCACAGCGGCACGCTGCGCCTCCTGTTCGCGCAGGACACGCACGCGCTCGGCCTGGAGCGCAGCCAGGCGCCGGCGCTCCTGCTCTTCGGCATGGACGAGTGCGGCCCGGTGCGCAGCTTCCCGCGCCATCGCCTCGCGTTCGACGCGTTCGCGTTCGGCGCGAAGGGCGGCATCGCGCGCCATCTGCTCGCGCAAAGCGCGTTCCTGCTCGGCGGCCAGGCGCTCGCGGTCGGCGAGCAACTGCTGATGTTCTTCGGCGCGGCGCTGGAGTTCCGCCTCGTGCTGCCGGCGGCGCTCCTCGAGTTCATGTTCCCGCCGCTCGCGTGCCAGACGCAAAGCCTGCGCCGCCTCCGCCCGTTGTTGTTGCCATTTCACCCACGCCTTTGCCGTACGCGCACGCATTCCCGACACAGCGTCGCGAATTCCCGCGCGGTCGTCCGCCAGCGCCGCGCCCAGCCCTTCCAGGGCGGAGCCAATTGCGTCGCTGTGAACATCATGGGCACCCGCAGTCTCGACAACCGCTTCCGCGCTGCGCTCGGGATGAGCCTGCATGGCGGATTGCACGAAGAGGCCGGGTGCGATGTAGACATCGGCGTCGGATTCGCGCGCCATGCGAACGGCGGCCTCGAGCGCTTCAGCCGCCGGCAGCGCGTCGAATTCCACCACCAGGTCGGCGGCGGCGCTCTGCGTTCCCGGCGTTGCGATTTCAATTTCATAGCCGGCTGCGCGCAGTTCCTCGGACAATGCATTCAGGGTTTCGGATTCGTCGGAGGCATGGCGGATAATGATTCGCGCGACAGGCATGCGCAGTCCTGGGCTCCAATTTCGTCGAGTGGCTACAACAAGGGCCTCTGTTTAGAAGCAATCTGGTGAGCGGCAGTTGCCGGTTGTTCGTGGTCGGCGACGAGTTCCCCGGGGCGTCAAGATGCGCCTGAAGAATTTCAAGGGCATGGATGACGGCATTCCGCCCCGACCGGCGCTGGGAATCAGTGCACCTTCACCGAGCGTCTCCACTTGGCATGGAGCCAGAGTAGGAAGCCGATGCCGCAGGTATCCAGTGGTCCGGCCGGAAATACCAGCACCCGTGCGGGAGCTGCGCTGGTGGTGGCGAACTGCACTGCCCAGATGATTCCGGCGGCAGCGATCAGACTTGCAATGCGCTCTTCGCCATGAATATCCATGCTGCCAACGCTAGCACATGGGCTGGCGGTGGAGCAGGTCACGCCGGTGCGATGTACTTTGGACCAGTTTTCCGCGGCAGTACGCGCTTTGCCGCGGTAACGATGTAGGGCGCGGTAAGTCCATATTTCTCCATCAGTTGGTCGGGCATTCCCGATTCGGCATAGGTGTTCTGGATGCCCACAAACTCCATGGGCACGGGATGCGAAGCGGCCGCCGACCTGGCCACCTGCGCGCCCAGGCCGCCGTCGAGCAGGTGCTCCTCGGCGGTGACGATCGCGCCACATTCGCGCGCCGCGCGGGCCACGGCAGCGTCGTCCAGGGGCTTGATGGTGTGCATGTCGAGAACGCGCGCGGAGATGCCCTCGTCCTCCAGTTGCGCCTGCGCTTGCAGGGCATAACCGACCTCCAGCCCGCAAGCGATGATGGCCACGTCGGTGCCGTCGCCGTGCTGCTTGGCCTTGCCGATTTCGAACTGATCGTCGGCGGTGTAGATGACCGGCGCCTTCATGCGCCCGGTGCGTATGTAGCACGGCCCGCTCCACTCCGCCATGCGATGCACTAGGGCGCGTCCGCAAAACTCGTCGGAGGGAACCAGCACCACGAAGCCTGCCAGGCCGCAGGCCAGCGCGATGTCTTCCACCGACATCTGGCTGGGGCCGTCCTCGCCGATGGAAATGCCGCTATGCGAGCCGCAGAACTTGGCGTTTACCTGCGGGTAGGCCACCGACATGCGCAGTTGGTCGTAGCCTTTGTCCAGAAGGAACACCGCGAACGAAGAAGCAAACGGAATTTTTCCGCTGAGCGCCAACCCACCGGCGATGCCCACCATGTTCGCTTCCGCGATCCCGATAGTAAAAAAGCGGTCGGGAAATTCCTTGGCAAATTTCACGCTGTAGGTGGACTTGGCGAGGTCGGCGTCGAGCACAACCACGTTGGGATTGACGCGGCCCAGCTCGGCCAAGGCTTGGCCGTAGGCTTCGCGGGTGGCGGCGCCCATCTTCAACTCGAATTTCGTGCTCGTGGTCTTCACTGCGCGTCGACCTCCAGTTCCTTCAGCGCCGCCTCCACCTGCTCTTTCTTCGGCGCCACGCCGTGCCATTCGGGATTGTTCTCCATGAACGACACGCCTTTGCCCTTGATGGTGTGGGCAATCACCGCCGTCGGGCGCGAGGTCAGCCCGGCGCGCGCCTTCTGCAAGGCGTCCACGCACTGCTCCACGTCGTGGCCATCAATCTCGATGACGTTCCAGTTGAAGGCGCGAAACTTTTCCGCCACCGGCGCGGGATCGAGAATGTCTTTCAGGAACCCGTCGAGCTGCTGTTGGTTGTAGTCGACGATCACCGTCAGGTTCGAGAGCCTGTGGAAACCGGCGTACATGGCGGCTTCCCAGATCTGCCCTTCCTGGATTTCGCCATCGCCGACCATGACGAACGTGTGCCAGTCGCGCTGGTCCATGCGCGCCGCCAACGCCATCCCGATGCCCAGGGAAATTCCCTGCCCCAGCGATCCGGTGGAGGCTTCTAAAATCGGCAGCATGCGCTTGTCCGGATGCCCTTGCAGCGGTGAGCCCAGCTTGCGCAGCGTGGCGAGTAGCGCCCGATCAATGTAGCCGGCCTCGGCCAGGGTGGCGTAGAGCACCGGACAGCCGTGCCCCTTGGACAAGATGAAGCGATCGCGGTCCGGCCACGAAGGGTTGCTGGGATCGTGCCGCAGCACGTGGAAATACAGCGCCACCAGCAACTCCACCGCGGAGAGCGATCCGCCCGGGTGGCCGCTGCCGGCGGCGCCAATCATCTTCACGATGTCAATGCGAATGCGTTTGGCGATCGGCTTCAGGTCAGTAATGGGCTCCACCGGGGTGCTCATGAACGGGCTTTCTCTCCTGCGGCGGCCATCGACCGCCCTGGCCGCTCGACCTCCACACCAGCCCGCGCAACATCGACGCGAGCCGGGGACCCCGAGGCCTGCGGCGGTCCGGCTGAAGCCGGCGGGTTGGCCGTCGCGGCTTCGCGCGCTTTCATCACCAGGTACTTGCCGTGGCCGCTGAGAAAGCGCGCCAGCACCTTGGCGACCTTCTCCACCAGAACCCGGTCTTTGTAAGCGAATGCGTTCTCGCGATCGCTCTCCGCATCAATAACGCCGATCACGTGCGCGGCGATCTTGATGGGCATCACCAGCTCGGAACGCGTCTCATCGAAAATTTTCACGTACTGCGGATCGCGCGTGACGTCCACGACCACCTTGGCCACACCGGTTTTCGCCGCCTGCCCGACGTTGCCTTCACCCAGGGGCATGGAATCGCAGCGCGGCTCAGGTCCCGCCGATGCCCGGCGCAACAGGCTTCCGCCGACGTCCAGGTAGATGGTGACCGCGAAATAGTGCCGGCCGCTTTGCAGCAGCCCGGCCACCTCTTGCAGCGGCGACTCGAGAAACCGCGCGCCGCGTATCTGGTGTACCGGCAAATGGCCCCGCGGAATCAGCCGCGGCTTGGGCGTCAGCAACCGCTCGACGGCCCCGAGCACTTCACGCACAGAACGATAAGTTTTCACGGCAGTTCCTGAACGAAGGGAATGCCCCAAGTTTATTCGCCTGGAAAACTCGGGTCAACCAACCTAATAGCCGCGGAATAAATGCTGGCCGGAATGGCTTGCAAACCAGAGGAAAAAATTGCAAGATCGCGTCACTACTCCGTCTAAGTGACAGGGATGCTCCGCATGCGAATCGATGCCCTGCTGTTGACCCGCGATTTCATTCTCCAGCGAGCCGTGGAACGATGCGCGCGGGAGTTTGCCATTCACGCGGAGCACCACATCAGCGGGCCGAAGGTCCTGCAGCGCGTGGCGGAATGGAAGTTCTCCGCCGTCATTGCCGATTGCGACCATGACGAGGGCATGTCGCTGCTGCAGGCGACACGCCTCGCGCCTCGGAACCGGAATAGCATTGCCATTGCCGTGGCGCGTCCCGGCCTGAGCATGGGCGTGCCGTTCCGCTCCGGCGCCAATTTCGTCCTGGAGAAGCCGGTCACCCGCGAGCGCATAGTCCGTCTGCTGCGTGCCGCCTACGGCCTGATCGCTCGTGAGCACCTCCGCTACCTGCGGCATGCGCTGGACATCTCGGTCACGGCGATCCTCGCGACCGGTCAGCCGATGCCGGCCAGCGCGCGCAATGTGAGCACGCGCGGCCTGGGATTGCAGTTGAATTTGACCCGCTGGCCGTCGTGCCTGCGCCTGCAATTCAAGCTGCCCGGCGACGCCACTCGCATCCAGGCCGAAGGCGAAGTGATCTGGGCCGATGCCTGCGGACGCGCCGGGCTGCGCCTGGCCTATTTACCGCCGGCTTCGCAGCGGCGATTCGACACCTGGATGGCCAGGCAAAACGAATCTCTGGCTGCGGGGTTTCTGCGTCCAGCACTGCCCCATGGAACCGTCACGATTCCGCTAAGGTACCCGCATGCCGCCTGTTCTTGAGCGATGCCGTAGCTGGTTCTCAGGTCTCTGGTTGCGTCCACGGCGCCGGGACCGGCGCCGGGCGCGAAGGGATCCATTTCGTGCATCGCTGGCGATCACGGGCAGTACCGGCTGCGTTTACTACGCCATTGCGCGCGACCAGAACGCCAGCGGGCTGGGAGCGATCGTCTGCGGCGATCTGCTGGTGGGTGAGACCGTGATGGTCAAAGTCGGCGAACGCAAGATTCGCGGCGCGGTCCGCAATCGGATTGGCAGCCGCTACGGTTTTGAATTTATTCCGTGAGGCCCGCGGCGCCGTCTTCTATGCCGGCGACGGATTTTGTGCTTTCACCGGGCTGACGAGTGCCGGCGTCTTCACTGGCGCCAGCCACTGCTTGATCGCGGGCAACGACGCGCGCGCCGCAACTTCTCCGGCGCGGATCAGTTCCGGCGCGCGATCAAACCCATCGTAGCTAAAGCCGCGCACGTCCGGCTGCAGAGTCAGGTCGGCGGCGGCTTCCCACACTCCGCACATTTTCTGCTGCGCGATCGAGAAGCACTGCCCGATGACGTCGAACACGTGCCGCGGTCCGTCCAGGTTCACCCAGTGCGCGCTCAGGTAGACGGCGATCACGCGCTCAGCGCCCATTGCGCGCAACGGCACGGTCGGCACGGCGTGGGCCAGCATGCCGTCCACCAGCAGCCGGCCGCCGACGTTGACCGGCAGAAACATTCCCGGATACGCGCAACTGGCGCGCACCGCGTCCACCAGCGGCCCGGAGCGGAAAACGACGCCTTCGCCGCTGTTGAAATCCGTGGCTGCCACCGCCAGCGGAATCTTCAGATCTTCAAACCTGCGGCACTTGAGCATCTTGCCGAGAAAGCGCGCCATCCGGTCGTTGCTGGCGACGCCGTAACGCGAGAGCGTCCAGCGCGCGAAATCCTTGAAGCGCACCAGCGCCGCGATCTCCTCCAGTTCCTTGGAGGAAATGCCGCTGCAATAGGCCGCGCCGATCACCGATCCAACACTGGTGCCGGCGATGAAATTGATGGGAATGCCTTCTTCTTCCAGGACCTTCAGCACGCCGATGTGCGACAGCCCGCGGGCGAATCCGCCGCCCAGCGCAAGTCCGAGGGAAGGTCTTCCGATCGCCGCCGGAGCGTGCGGCGCGTTCGAGATGCGTTGGAGTCCGCGAGCAAATGCGCGGACGGAACGCGCTAGTTTGTTTAACATGCCGTGCCCTGCTATGCCCACATCCAGCCCCAGCGGACGCTACATTCTGTATGATGCCCGGGACTGCAGAGATGATGCAGGAATCACGCTGCGGGCGTTAGTTACGGCCCTACTGCCGGGGTTGGTTACGGGGCGTATGCCGGCGGTCAGTCGAGGCAGGGGTTTCCATGGTGCGCGAATTTTCCGCCGGAGGCGTGGTCCTGCGCCGCAAGGAAGGGCGGTGGTGGGCGGCCGTCATCGAGCCCCAGAGCAGTCGGAAAGCGGGCGCCGCCGTGCGCGCTGCCGCCACTCTCTACGCGCTCCCCAAAGGCAATGTGGATAAGGGCGAGAAGCCGGAAGAAGCCGCGGTGCGCGAAGTGCGCGAGGAAACCGGCGTCGCAGCCGACCTGGTCACTAAGCTCGCCGATATCAAGTATTTTTACGTGCGCTCCTGGGGCGACCGCCAGCGCGTATTCAAGATCGTAAGCTTTTTCCTGCTGCTGTACCGCAGCGGGCGCATCGGGCAGATTACGCCGGCCATGCACCGCGAAGTGCGGCAAGCCATGTGGGTGCCGCTGGACGAGGCCGCGCAAAAACTCAGCTACCGCGGCGAGCGCGACGTGATCAAGCTGGCGCAGGACTACCTGGCATCTCATCCGGAACTGGAACGAGGGAAGAATGCCGCAGACTCCGCACATTGAACGTCATTTCACCTCCAGCGATGCCGTGCGCGACATCGTCATCGGCATGGCCGACGGCCTCACCGTCCCGTTCGCGCTCGCCGCCGGGCTTTCCGGCGCCATCAAAGCGACGCACGTCATCGTGGTGGCCGGACTGGCCGAGATCGCCGCCGGCTCCATCGCCATGGGCCTGGGCGGATACCTGGCGGCCAAAAGCGATGCCGAACACTACGTGCAGGAGCGCGCGCGGGAGTGCCGCGAGGTGAAGCAGGTGCCGGAAGAAGAAGCGCGCGAAGTGTCCGACATCCTTCAGAACTACGGCATGGAGGCGGAAGAGGCAAACACCGTGGTCACCGCCTTCGAGAAGCGCCCGGAAGCCTGGGTGGACTTCATGATGCGCTTCGAGCTCGGCCTGGAACCGCCGCAGCCCGGTCGCGCCGTGCGCAGCGCCGCCACTATCGCCGGCTCCTATATCGCCGGCGGCATGATCCCGCTGTCGCCCTACATCATCCTCCACCAGGCGTCGACGGCGTTCATGGCTTCGGTTGGCGTCACCCTGATTGCGCTGGCGATGTTCGGCTACATCAAGGGGCGATTTACCGGCGCCGTTCCACTTCGGAGCGCGTCACAAACATTGGTGACCGGCGCACTTGCCGCCACTGCCGCCTACGTGCTAGCGCGCTTGATTTCGTAACCAGAAGATACGTAAGGATTTGTCTTGACGTCGCCGAAACCATCCGCTACTCTCTGGACAACCTAATAAGGGCGCGTCGCTGCCATCCTCACCCCACATCTATGCGGCGCGCCCGTGGTTTTTTTGGGGACATGATTTCCCGGAAAAACCGATTCCCGTAATTGCCCACGTCAAAATTCCCGCGACCATCGTTTCCCAATCGCATCCAATTTGTTTCGCCGCGCTGTCCCCTTCATCACAGCCTTAGGAGGATTCAAACTGCTAGCATTATCTGCCGGGTACCTCCCCCGGAAAATCGCCATGATCAAAAGTATCGAGAAAGTTGCTGTCCTTGGTGCCGGCACCATGGGGGCGCGCATCGCCGCCCATCTGGCCAACGCCGGCGTTCCTTCTTACCTGCTGGACATAGTCGTGCCCGACGCTGACGGCGAGGCGCGCAACCACGTCGCCGCCGCCGGCCTGCAAGCCGCGCGCAAATCCAAGCCCGCCGCCTTTTTCGAGCCCTCGCTCGCCCACCTGATCACCATCGGCAATTTTGACGACAACATGAAATTTGTCGCCCAAGCCGACTGGGTCATCGAGGCCGTGGTCGAGGATCTGGGCATCAAGCGCGCGCTGCTGAAGAAGGTGGAAGCCGCCCGCCGCCCCGGCACCATTGTCACCACCAACACCAGCGGCCTGCCGGTCGGCAAGATCGCCGAGGGCTTCAGCGACGACTTCCGCCGCTCCTGGTTCGGCACGCATTTCTTCAATCCGCCGCGCTACATGCGCCTGCTGGAAATCATCCCCACCGCCGACAGCGACCCCGCCGCGGTCGAGAGCATCACGCACTTCTGCGATGCGCGGCTCGGCAAGGGCATCGTCGCCGCCAAGGACACGCCCAATTTCATCGCCAACCGCATCGGAACATTCTCCGCGCTCAACGTCATGCGCCTGATGCAGGAAATGGACCTCACCATCGAGGAAGTGGACGCGCTCACCGGCAGCGCCGTCGGCTGGCCCAAGATGGGCACGTTCCGCCTGGCGGACATGGTCGGACTCGACATTCTGGGGCACGTGGTTTCCAACATGACGCGCAGCCTGAAGGACGAGCGCAGCGATCTCCAACTCCCCGATTTCTTCAAAATCATGCTCGAGCGCAAGTGGCTGGGCGATAAAACCAAGGGCGGTTTCTACCGGAAGGCGAAAGGCGCGCACGACGAAGAAAAGCTCGGGCTGGATTGGAAGACCCTGGAGTACCGCCCGCGTCAGAAGGCGAGGTTCCCTGCTCTGGAGATGGCAAAGCAGATTGAGGACACGCCGCAGCGCCTGCGCACGCTGCTGGGAATGGACACCGGCGGCCCACAGAAGGGCGACCGCGCCGGGCAGTTCCTGTGGGCGGTGCTTTCCGATCTGTGGACGTATTCGGCCAACCGCATTGGCGAGATTTGCGATTCCCTGGTCGAGATCGATCGCGCCATGCGCATGGGCTTCAACTGGGAGATGGGACCGTTCGAACTGTGGGACGCCGCCGGCGTCGAGGCGACCGTCGCGCGCATGAAGAAGGAAGGCCACCCGGTATCGGAAAACGCCGAACGCCTGCTCGCCTCCGGCAAGAAGAACTGGTACAGCGACTCCGTCGCCGCGCCTTCGGGCGTTGCCTACTTCGACGTTGCCACTACCGGCTACAAGGACCAGCAGGTCTCGCCCGGGATCTGGTCGGTGCAGGTGGCGAAAAAATCCGGCGGCGTGGTCAAGAAAAATCCGGGCGCCACGCTGCTTGACCTGGGCGACGGCGTCGGCGCCATCGAGTTCCACACCAAGATGAACGCCATCGGCGGCGACATCCTCCAGCTTGTAACCCAGACGTTAAAGGCCGGCGGCCCCGGCGACAACTTCGACGCCTTTGTTATCACCAATGACGGCCAGCATTTCTCCGCCGGCGCCAACATCATGCTGCTGCTCATGGCCATCCAGGAAGAGGAGTGGGACGAGATTGACATGATCATCCGCCAGTTCCAGGGGATGACCCAGGCCATCAAGTTCTCGCCGAAACCCGTAGTGGTGGCGCCTTTTGGCATGACGCTGGGCGGCGGCTGCGAGGTCTCCCTCCACGGCGCGGCCAGAAATCCCCACGCCGAGCTCTACATGGGACTGGTGGAAGTCGGCGTCGGCCTGCTGCCCGGCGGCGGCGGCTGCAAGGAAATGACGCTGCGCGCCGTCGATTCGGCGGCTACCATCCGGCCCGACGGACGCGGCGAGTCGGTGGAGTTAATGGAGGCGATGAAGAAGGCGTTCGAAACCGTCGCCATGGCAAAAGTTTCGACCTCGGCGGCCGAAGCGCGCCAGTTCGGGTTCCTGTCGAGCGCCGACGAGATCATCATGAACCGCGATCGCGTCCTCGCCGACGCTAAGGCGCGCGCCCTGGAACTGCTGCGCTCGTACAAACCGCCGCGTCCGCGCACCGATATTTCCGCGCCGGGCGAAAGCATTCTCGCGACTTTAAAGCTCGGCGTCCATCTAATGAGGCAAGCCGAGTACATCAGCGATCACGACGTGAAGATCGGCAATAAGGTCGCAGAAGTGTTGTGCGGCGGCGCCGTGACGCCGGGGACGCCTGTGAGCGAGCAATATCTGCTCGATTTGGAGCGCGAGGCATTCAAATCGCTGTGCGGCGAAAAGAAAACGCAGGAGCGGATCGCGTTCACGCTGAAAACGGGCAAGCCGCT
>Ga0326726_10004729_pt1 | contig 12417 bp, 14 predicted proteins | sample MHFenrmetagenome_2_FD_207603 | JGI IMG/M metagenome (GOLD analysis project Ga0326726, IMG submission 207603) | Lab enriched peat soil microbial communities from Michigan Hollow, Ithaca, NY, United States - MHF15MN | ecosystem: Environmental > Terrestrial > Soil > Wetlands > Peat | place: USA...
CGGCGATTACTTGGGGCGAGGACCTATCTGAACCCTTTTCATCGCGTCGGGGTGGAGCTCGCCCCACTCTCTTAGTTCTTTCGTGGCCTCGTAGAGTTGGCGGATCGTGACTTCATCCTCCAGCGCGCGCGGGAACATGCAAGCCGGCTGATATCCCTTTGCACAAGCGAGGATGGTCCATTTGTACGCCGCGCGGTAGTCTTTGGGCAGGTCGGGTCTTCCGTCATAATAGATCTTCGATAGATTGTGCATCGCCTGAGGCTGCCCCTGCAGGGCCGCGCGTTCGAACCACTTCACCGCTTCCGTGGTATCGGCTGCCACTCCTTCCCCCTGCGAATACATGGCGCCAAGATTGTTCTGTGCACCGGCATCTCCCTGCTCAGCAGCCTTTCGGTACCACTCGACAGCCTTGGACCACTCCTTTGGAACGCCCTGACCACGGTAATAGCACTCTCCGAACAAGTCCTGCCCGTGTGCATAACCTTGGTCAGCGGCCCTCTGAAACCATTTGCACGCTTCGACAGGGTCCGACCGCCCCGCCAAGCCCTCGAGTATCAGGGCTCCGTAGTTGGCCTGGGCCTCTGGGTCGCCGGCCTCCGCCAGGGGGCGGAGCAGCGAGGAGGCCTTCTTGTAGTCTCCTTGTTCGAGAGCCCGCCAAGCTTCATCCGAGTTACCGCCCGCGGCTACGGCGTCTGGAAGCGTGCTGGTCACACCGACACAATTCAGAACTGCGGCCCAGCACAACGCCACAGAAACCCGCCCCGCATAGCTCATCGCTGCTCCGTCACTTGCACTCGTCTCGAACAGGTCAGGCCTTGTTGCCGCCCCTCATTGGTACAGCATGGGGAATATGTCTTTCCATCTCATATCGGCTCCGCCGGGAATTGCATTCAATGAACAGACGATGGCCGGCTTGGTAAAGAGCCCCGCCTTCTCGAACTGGTACCAGAGGATGTAGTCACCGCCAGGTGTCAACTGCCCAACGTCCAACCACTGCAGGAAGAAGGGACTGCCTTTCGTCCCAAGATCCTTCACGTCTTTCTTCAGATTCGTACGATAGCTCTGGCTAGACCTTGCGTCTGTCGTGCCCTGCGCGGCAAGGATGCCCCAGCTGACGCGTTGGTCCAGCAGCTCCGGGCGCCATGCCCACAGAAAGTCGCCTGCCGATTCCGGCGCCCGAAAGCGAAGTGCGTAGTACACGTCCTTTCCCACCTGCACCTTGCTCTTGTCCAGCACCACCCTCGTAAACCGTACGTCTTTCAGGCTCGTTCCTACCTCTACCGTCGGCAATTGGGCCCACTGCTTCTGCAATGCCTCGCGCCGCGTGCGCTGCTCAGGCGTCTCCTCCTCGCTGGCCATCAACCGCGCTGATGCAGCGAAAACCAGTATCCCCGCTAGCCAGCACACCAGCATGGCTCTCGATCCGGTCATGGCTGAGATATCTCCCTGATGGATAGGACCGGTCAATGCATCTCCAGCCCTTTGAGCATATCGACGAAGTCCCTGGCCATGAGGTCCGTGTCCGTTTCCCACGTGCAGAGCTTCAGGATGTCATCCCACTCCCGGGTCGTGGCAAGGGAGTAGTGCGCTACGATGAACCACTCGTTCCCCGAATCTTTAGGAAACAGCAGAAGCATGGCCGCCTTCTGGCACTTGTCGCCCATGACGGCCCGGTAGCGCATGACGTAGGCCGTCTTGCCGTCAAGAGCCTCGTCCGTGCTTACCACATCGTAGAGCTTGTACTTGCCCTTCATCACGCCTTCGGTAAGCATCGAGCGCTCTTCCACTTTCCTGTAGTCGTCGGCGATCTCCTTTGCGGACAGTACCAGGGCATTCGGACTCAAGGCCGTATTGCGCAACAACTTGACCTGGTAGGTTAGCGGAGGGGTGCAGCATGCTGTGTCGGCCAGTAACACGGACTCGAACCGGCCGCCTTCCTTCTTGATTGTCCAGTTGGACCAGCTTGAAGGCATAGTAAAGGAGTAATGCGGCATGTCGATGGTGCGCGACGCCCCGCCGGTGGGCACGGTCTTCACCGACTCGGCCGCACCGCAAGCCGCCAAGGTAGCGGCCGCCACGATCGCCGGAATCCGCGCAAGCATGCTTCACTCTTCCTTCATGGGTGGCGATGGCTCCGAGGACGCATGGCTCAATGCCGATCGACAAGCCGTAGGCTCGACACTAACGTCATGACTTTGAAGGCCATGCTACCCCCTGATGCGGCGAGCCTGTTGACGCAGGTCAACCATGCATGGCGGAGGGTAAGCGCATCCACGGCTGTATCGTCGCGGGTCCGCCGGTCAGGCCTGCGAGGTCTGACGTATCGACAGTCTCGACGTGCTCAACGCCGGCGCAACGAACCCGCGGTCGGCGACCGCGGACGGGCATTTATGTTGCAGGGAGCTCGGCGGGCCGCCCGATAGCAGACCGTCGCGAAGTACCGCTCAGGGTCGGAACCTGAAGTTCGCAGGAGGTCTCAGTTCGCCAAGAGCAGTCGGCCGAGCGCGTCGTCCAATTGGCCTGAGAGCAGCCGTTGGTTGGTGCTGGCAGCCAATGGTGTCACCGGATCACCTCGTCGGCGCGCAGCAGGATCGATTCCGGGAAGGTCAGCCCGAGTGCTCGGACGTCTTGAGATTCAACGCCAGCTTCAACTCGGTCGCCTGTTAGATTGGTAGGTCGCCAGGCTTCGCATCCGTAGACTGTCCTTAGCTCGTTCGTTCTTGTTGTTGGCAGATCTGTAAGCACGAAAGGAGTAACTCCTTAGGGCAGCTTTTTTCGGCACTCAGCGCAGTGTAGTCTTGCGCGACGAAATACTCCTCCAGAACCTCGCGCAAGTCAGGTTCGTCGTCGACGATCAAGATAGTGGCCTCCGAGCTCATGACTGCCTGCGTCCTCGACTGCGGGGCGAAAGGTCGCAGTCGGCAAGCCAGATCATACAATTACTGCAGGGCTTGCAGTCTTAATGGCTTGGGCGAGCGGCTCGGAGTCCTGATTACAGTCTGGCGGAGCGCTGCGTTGGCGTGAAACACACGAAACAAAAATCCCGCAACGGCGAAATCCGCGTAATACACACCCTCAATAGACTGCAACGTTCTACGCCTGAATTGCCGTTCATCCCTTCGAAGTTGATCGTTCGTCGGGACGGCGAGTCGAACGCGAAACGGCTCCACTGCTTTCGTCGTGGAAGCAAACACACAACTTAACATGTTATTGGGAGAAAATTATGAACACCAAGCTTTTCATCTCTGCCATCGCGGCGGCAGCCGCTCTTGCTGCTAACACCCAGGCTGCCGACGTGATCCGCTCGGGCGACATTAGCACTATGCGCCAGTGGTACGGCAACGCAGGCGGCCTGTCCGGATCTGACCGGGTGGGCGGACTCAGCGTTGGTACAAGCGTGGTCAAATCCGGCGACATCAATAGCATCAGCCGATGGTATGGCAACGCTGGAGGCCTGGCCGGATCGGACCCCGTGAGTGGGCTCACCGCAGGCACAGACGTAGTCAAATCCGCCGACATCGACACCATCAGCCAGTCGTACGGCAACGCCGGAGGCCTGGCCGGATCGGACCGCGTGATGGGGCTGACCAGAGGCACAACCAAGGCGGTCGGCATCGAGGGCGTCAAGAGCAACTGAGGCGCGGCTGACTCGCGATCGTGATCGGTGAGATATCCACTTACCACCGCGGAAACGGGAACCGCCGCGAACGCGAGGGTCGCGATGGCAACTAGCTGAACAGTGTGAACGGGATCACCCTCCCGATGGGCACTTCCTCTGTTCCCAAGCATCAAGGATTCGCGAACGCTCTTTTTTTTACGTCTTTTTTACGCTCACCGGCCGGCAATTCACGGACCGATCACGCTCAACACGAATACTTCGCATCGTACGCACCGCAGACTATTCGTGGGCGCACAGGCGATTCAATTTCTGACTAGGCCTTTGAATGGAGATCACTACCATGCTGAATATTACCCGCGAGCTTGTTCTCTTCACGATGTGCGGCGCATTGCTGGCGGCCGGCTCCAGCTCTGGAGCATTCGAGACCCTGGGAGGATGATGCCGTGTCAGCTCATGAGATCACTGCTTCGCTGTTGCATCGCGTCGCGCGCGCCGCTGTGTCGGTCGGATTGTGCAGCCTGTTGGCGGGCGCAGCCACCGCATTGGCCGACGAGACGTGCAATTCGCCCTATCTCAGCAGTCTCATCAAAGGGCAGGAGGATTACGCTTACGTCTGGACCCTGGGCGTGCCTGGGGTTGGGGACGGCTGGGACAAGCTGGTCACTATCGACGTCAATCCCGCGTCGGTCCGGTACGGAAAGGTCCTCAACTCGGTCTCCGTAGAGGCCCGCGGTGAGGCTCACCACATGGGGTTCAGCGACGACCGGCGCTTCCTGTGGGCGGGCGGCCTGGACGACAGCAAGATCTACGTGTTCGACATCGGCACGGACCCCGGCAATCCACATCTCGTCAAGACCATCGGGGATATGCCCGAGCGGACCGGTTTCGTCGGGCCCCACACCTTCTATGCGCTCCCCGGGCGCGTGCTTGTTGGCAATCTGTCCAATTCGCAGGATCACGGTGGGGTCACCGGCCTGGCGCTGTACAACAACCGCGGCGAGCTGATTCAAAGCTACCCGATCCCCACCTCAAACGGTGGCGACGGCTACGGCTACGACATCGCCATCAATCCCCAGAAAAACGTGCTGCTCACCTCCAGCTTCGCGGGCTGGAATAACTACATGCGCAACCTGGGTGAGCTGGTAGGCGATGCCGAGGCCATGAAGCACTTCGGCAACACTGTTGTGCTGTGGGACCTGAAGACCATGAGCCCGAAGAAAATCTTCAGCGTGCCCGGCGCCCCGCTCGAGATCCGCTGGTCACTGAACCCGGGTGACAATTGGGCCGTGGTCGCCACCGCGTTGACGTCCAAGATCTGGCTCATCAAGCAAGACGCATCCGGCGAGTGGCAGGCGAAGGACGTCGCAGTCATCGGCGACCCGTCCAAGATTCCGCTCCCGGTTGACATCAGCATCACCGCCGACGGCAAGGGGCTGTGGGTCAACACGTTCATGGACGGGAAGACGCGCTACTTCGATCTGAGCAACCCCGAGCATCCCACCCAGACCTACGAGAAAGCCACCGGCAAGCAGGTCAACATGGTTTCGCAAAGCTGGGACGGCAAACGGGTCTACATTACTTCCTCATTGCTGGCGAACTGGGACAAGACCGGGGAAAACGATGTGCAATTCCTGCGCGGCTTCGACTGGGACGGAAGCGCGCTGACTCAGACCTTCGAAGTCGACTTCTACAAAGAGAAGCTGGGCCGGGCACACCACATCAAGCTCGGTTCGAAAGCGCTGAAGGCGGCCTATGCAGATCAACCCGAACAACAGGCGTCGCGCTGACCCTGCCGGTGCCAGGGCGTGGCTTCTGCCCGCCGCCCTGGCCCTTCTGATTGGCACTGGCGGAGCGCTAGCACACGAGGTGTCGTCGGCGCGTGCTGATTTCGTACCGCCGGAACCGGGCACCTACAAGCTCGAACGAATCCAGGCTCTGCCCGACGGCGACGTGGTGGATAGCCGGAACCGGGCCGCCCGGTTGACGAAGTACACGCAAGGTCGCATCACGCTGCTGAGCTTGATGTATACCTCTTGCTCCGACCCGAGCGGGTGTCCGATGGCGCTCTACACTCTCCAGAGAGTGCGGCGCGACTTAGAGCAGGAGAAATCGACGGGCAAACGCGTCCGCATCGTCAGTCTCAGCTTTGATCCCGCCCATGACACACCCGATGTCATGCGCGCCTATGGCGCGGGCGAGACCCGGAGGCGCTCGCCGGTATCATGGGATTTCCTCACAGCGCGTTCACCGCAGGACCTGCGGCCCGTGCTCGATGGACTGGGACAGGACGTCCGGGTGCCGGTTGTCCAAACCGAGGCGGAAAACCCCGCGAACCTCACCCACATGCTCAAGGTGTTCCTGATCGACCGTAATGGATGGGTGCGAGAGATCTACACCAGCAGCTTTCTGGTGTCGCAGGTGATCGTCAACGACGTGCAGACCTTGCTGCTCGAAGACGGCGTGAAGCTGCGGTGAGCTGGGTGTGGGCGGACTGCTTGTTCGACTGCCGCCGGAGTTCCTTCTTATCGACGGTCGCCGGCGGCCTGCTCGCGCTGTGCATGCACAGTGCTTCCGCGGATCCCACACTGGGGCTGCCTCCTCTCGAAGTCTCGCGAAACGATTCGTCGGGTGCGGCCCGAATAGGGCTCGGGCGCAGGCTGTTCATGGACCTCCGGCTGTCTCGGAACGGCACCATGTCCTGCGGTATGTGCCATGTCCCGGAGCAGGGATTCACGACCAACGAGATGGCGACGGCCATCGGCATCGAAGGTCGCAGCCTGCGCCGCAACGCGCCCACTATCCTCAACGTGGGGTATCAACGTTTGCTGTTCCACGATGGGCGTGAAACCAGCCTGGAACGCCAGGTCTGGAGCCCGCTGCTTGCGCCCGACGAGATGGGCAACGCCTCGCGCGCGGCGGTTGTGGCGCGGGTGAGTGCTCTCGCTGATTACTCCGCTGCATTCGCACGCGTCTTTCCGAGCGCGGGCATCAACGAAGATACGATCGCTGCGGCTCTGGCCAGCTACGAACGAATGTTGGTCGCGGCGAACTCGCGCTTCGACCGCTGGTTCTTCGCCGACGACGGCTCTGCGCTGTCTGCACTGGAACGCAGCGGCCTGGAGCTGTTCCGCGGCAAGGCCGGCTGCGCGGCCTGCCACCACTTCAGCAAGCGCGATGCCCTGTTCACCGATCACCGCTTTCACAACACCGGCGTCGGCTGGGCTCGCGCCAACGCTGCGGGCCGGACCGTGTCCGTAGCCTTGGGTGGAGGAGCAACGGCCGAGGTATCGGCGGCCGAGATGACCGCGCTGTTCGGCGGAGATCTGCGCGACGACGGGCGCTTCGAAGTCACGCGCCAACCCGGGGACCGATGGGCATACAAGACCCCGAGCCTGCGCAATGTGACGCTCACGGCGCCTTATATGCATGATGGCTCGCTTGCGACGCTCAGCGAGGTGATCGAATTCTACGATCGCGGCGGGATCGACAATCCGGGCAAGGACCCCTTGGTGCAGCCGTTGCACCTGAATCCGGAGGAGAGGCAGGCGTTGGAGGCATTCCTGCATACCCTGACCGGAGGCAACGTCGCTCAACTCGCTGCGGAGGCGCGGGCGGCATTCCACAGCAGCGGCGCCCGCTGAGACCGCGGCGCCTGGGGAACGCGGCGCAGGTTCCACCGTATTCGCTGAGCGCAGTGTCGGATACACGCATCTGGCATTGAGCCACCTAGCTTCGCTGGCTCTCGGGTCTTCGAATGGCCGCTTGTGGCCCAAAAGCGGAGTGCGCGAAGGTCTGCTTTTCCACAGCGCCACCGGCAGCTCAGGGTCGACTTCTGCCGTTGTCATAAGAGAGCAGTCGGCCATCAGCGGTCACTGGAGACAGGAACCGAAATTTCCGGTTAGCCGACCCTCAAATGTCCGCTTCGCGCTGATTGCTTGCTTTCCTAGTGAACTACAACCGGCTTCAAGCCAGTTGCAGTTCAATTCCCGAGGACATCGCCAAACCGCACCCATCGCGTTCCGTCGAAGCGCTGCAGCTGCATCTGCTTGATCGGAGTGTAGTCCGTTGCGCTGGTGTTTATCCTGATTCCCGGCAAAAGCATCGGCAGTTGAAGGTCCTTGAGATTCGCCGCCTGGCGCATGACGTTCTCACGCGTCAGATCGTCTCCGCATTGCTTCAGGACCTGCACCAATGCCTGTGCCGCGCTGTAGCCGTATACGTTGTACTGCTCGGCGATGTCGCCATCAGCATAGTACTTCTTCATCCACGCTAGCCATTCCTTGACGGCCGGGTCGTCCTTCCACTGCGGGTCGCCCGGGTCCTTGAGGAAAGCAGCGGAGATCATGCCGAGCGACTTGTCCAGGCCGGCGGGCCGCATCACAGCTGGGATCGAGGTCGACCCCGATGGAACGAAGTGCAAAGGGTGCCAGTCGATGTCGTAGGTCTTGCGGATCGCTTGGGCCGCAAACTTCGGGGTCGCGAGATCCAGCAGTATATCGGCGCCACTGCTCTTGAGGGAGATGATCTGCGAATCGATGCCGGGATCTGACACCTCGTATGAAGCTTCCGCGACGATCATTTTGCCTGCCTTCTCGCCGAGTGCTCCCTTGAAAGCCTTCAGGTAGTCCTTGCCGTAGTCGTCGCTTTGGTAGAGTACGGCGATCCTGGCGCCGGGACGGCTCTTGAGGATGTAACTGGCGTAGAGGGTGCCGAGGGTGCGCTGGTTCGGATAGAGCGCCATAGTCCAGGGAAAGCGCTGTGGATCGCCCCATTTCATGTCGGCGGTGGCGATGAACAGTTGTGGCACTTCCTTCGCGTTCAGATATTTGTGTATGGCAGTGTTAGCTGCCGTACCAAGCGAGCCGAAGATCAGGAGCACCTCGTCTTGTTCCACCAGCCTGCGGGTCTGCTCGACCGTCTTCGGCGGGCTGTAGCTATCATCCAGCGAGAGCAGCTGGATCTTTCGCCCGTTCACGCCTCCTTCGGCGTTGATCTTTGCGAAATATGCGGCTTCCGCCCTCCCGGCTGTCCCGTACGCGGAGGCCGGCCCGCTGTAGGGCATGGTCTGGCCGATCTTGATCTCGGTGTCCGTCACACCGGGACCATACGTCTTCGCGGCAAAGGCAAAACCTGCCCCCGCCAAAAGAAAAGCAGTCATTGCAACAAGAACCCGCGAGGTGGCAGGCATCATCTCCTCCCTATTGCCAACACACTTGCGGCGCTGGTTGCGTCGCTCGCCGAAGTCTCAGATCGGATAGAACCGCCACGTTACCGTATCACCTCGTCAGCGCGCACCAGGATCGACTCGGGAATCGTGATGCCGAGCGCCTTCGCCGTCTTGAGATTGACTACGAGCTCGAATTTTGTTGGCTGCTCTATCGGCAAGTCGCCGGGCTTAGCACCCTTGAGGATCTTGTCCACGTAGCCGGCCGATATAAGTCCGCGAGGTTCGTTCCATAGGAGAGCAGCCCGCCTTCGTCGGCGAACTCTCTCGGCGCGTAGATCGCTGGCAACCTAGCCTTGGACATTAGCCTCAGAGGCATCGTGCGATGCGCAAAGAAGGAAGCGTCCTGGATCACGTACAGGGCCTGCGGGTGCGTTCGGCTGATCGCCGAGAATGCGGTCTCGAATTCCGCTGGCGTGCGCGCGTCTACGACGCTCAGCTCGATCGAGAGTGACGGCGCCACCGCTTTGAGTTCTTCGATCACCTTTGCGTGGTGCGGTGTGTCTGGATTGCGTAGGACTGCAACTCGGGTGAGCCTTGGGATCGCCTCCTTGAGCAGTTGCAGCCGCTTGCCACTGAGCTCGGTTCCCATCGACGAGAGCCCCGTGACGTTTCCGGCAGGATGCGCAAGACTCGCGGCCAGACCCGACCCAACTGGGTCGGAGACGATTGCCATTACGATGGGGATGGTGGACGTAGCGTGCGTGATCGCCTGGGCTCCAGGCGTACTGTCTACGACGATTACATCGACCCTGCGCTTAACGAGGCTAGCAGCGAGCTCCGGTATCCGGTCGTAGTCGCCGCTGGCCGAACGCCACTCGATCACCACGTCGCGTCCCTCGGCGTAGCCCGCGTCTTTTAGCCCCTGGCGGAACGCTTGTGCCTCCTTGCTTTCGGGCGAGGAGTTCACCAGCAGTACCCCGATCCGCCTGGGCGATACGGGCTGCTGCGCATCGGCGACGCTGGCGAGGTCGAGGCACGAGACCAGGAGCGCAAGAGCCGGAAGATGTCGGATCATTGGATTACCGCGACAACGGGGATCGACTGCCGGATAGTACGCTCAACCGGCGCACGGGTCCTCGGAGCGCCCATTGCGGTGCTGCAAGGCGGTGAGCGACCTCGCCATATGTCCGGTCCAGGAGGCTTTGACCGACCGCTTTACGTCGTCGCGAAAGTCCAAAAAGGGTCGATAGCGCCACTTCGATTCCGTTGTCAGCGGCCGTTCGATCAGCTTTTCGGGCTGGTTGGCGTCCCAAAATTTGGGCGGTCTGCTTTGGAGATCGCTCGCCACGTTTGCGACATCGAGCTATGGCTGCTGCACCTTGAGACCGGTCATTCCCAGCGCGAATTTCGGAGGTCGTGAGCGGCTGGAGTTGGCCGGACAGCGACTGTCAGTCCATCGACGCAAATCGACCCTAAGGCGACGGCCAAACTCTTCAATGGAGCGTACGTTGGCCGCTCTCGTGTCGGTTCCGAAAGGCGCGGTGGATCAGGTTTCAGCGGAGGAGTGTGCGTTGCAGCCAACACGGCCGAACGGCCTGCTTATTGCTTGCCAGGCCGTGATTGGGTGCTATCGCGCCCTGCGGCAAAGGACCGGTTCACCGACGGAAGACATTGCCATGATCGAGCTGAGACATACCGCGCTGTTGCTCGTGCTTATCGCCTCGCTGCTGAGCACTGTGGGCTGCGGCAATATGGTGAAGACTACGCACACCGTGGACGGCAAGCAGGTCACTACCTGGGCGGATCCAGAGACCGCCAAACGGATCGAAAAGGAAGAGCGCAACAAGGCGGGGCGCATGGAAGCGTTTCGTACAGCCGAGAAGCGCGGCCCCAACGATCCAATCGTCGTAGCGCTTTACGAGACGGAGGTGGAGCCGCAGCTTAAGGCCAACGTGCAAGGCAAGCTGTTCGAGCAGTTGCGCAAGGAGTTTGAGAACGACGGGGTGATCCGCCTGGTTGAGCAGAACCGGCTCGCCCGCGACTCACACCAGGTGTCCGCGATGGGAACTCAGAAGCCGAATGACGCTGGCGCGGATGTGGTGGTACGGTCCAGTGCACGAGTGTCCGAAGAGCTGGGCATCAACCCGAAAACGGGAAAGCCGGCCAAGATGATTGCACTCGTCTACCAGGCACAAGTGTTCACGCCCTACTCCGTGGATCACCAGTACACGGTCACCGAAAGCGGTAACCTGTTCCGTAACATAGAAGTGACGCGCAGTTTCGCCGACAAAGTCAAATCGGTGATCAAAAATCGCCTCGGACCGGAAATTCCGAAGCGCAGTGCGCTGGCGCGCTCTGCCGAACCCGTGGAGATCAATCTCGATGATCTGCGAAACTCCATGAAGCGCACGAAGTGAAGTCTGGTCCCGATGTAACTCCGTTTCGCACGGGGTCCCGCATTCGTAGCCTTAGCTAATTCTTAGCTCTTCAGTGACCTGTGTGCTGCACCCGTGTCTTTATGGGACAGATACTGGACTCAGGCCCGTCATCGCTGTCAGGCCGGCGAGCGTCGGTGGTTCGAGCGCCCCGTCGGCCAATCGGTCGCGCATCAGCTTGATGTCGCCGTCGGTTCCACCGTCGGGAGGCGTGGTGGAATAGCGGTAGTCAACAACGCCAAGGTATCGGCAAGGGCACGCCACGGCCAGGGTGTCAGTGCCGGAACGCTCCTGCTGGCAACGCTCGCCGCCTCCGAGAGCCCCGCCTACCAGAAAGCGTTGAGAAACAGAAATGCGCCCAACGGAGGGACCGCGTGACGCAACTCGTGTTTGCTCTGTTGCTGATGACCACAAGCGCGGCGTCCGACGATCTCCCAGAAATCGGCCCGTGCGACGTCGCCTTAGAGCAAATGGAGGCGGTGCTCGTAGCGCGAGTGGACGGTGTCACGCTTGAGGAGTACGCCGAGAGCCATAGCGCCGAGATGATGGTGGTGGCTACTGTTATCTATAAGGCGAAAGATCCGGCTGCGGAGATCCAGCGGCGCTATGAAGAGTGCTTGCGAGAGCAATGAGTGTCGACTACGAGTGATCACTAACCCCGATTACCATGTACTATCTTCGCGACTTCGTCGACGCTGGTGGGCTGTTGGCGTACACGCCCGACTTCGCTGTGATATTTCGACGCGCGGCCGAATACGTTGACAAAATCCTCAAAGGCGCCAATCCCGCTGACCTGCCCATCGAGCAACCGACTCAATGGACGCTCACCGTCAACCTGAAAACCGCTAAGGCGCTCGGGTTGACGATCCCTGAATCGATTCTGCTGCGTGCCGATGAGGTGATCCGCTGATTCGCGTTGTCTACTCGAGCGCCCCGGTCAGGAGCCCTCCAATGACCGCTATGGGGAAGAAGGTCGGACGGCAGCTCCTGGCCGATCCGAGTCGATGGCCAGACGGCTCAAGTCGACCCAAGCCGCTTTTCCGTAGAACTGGACAGTCAGCGCAGAATTGCCGCTTGCGCGGGTGGCCATAGGCCCGCGCCCCGGCGTACCATGTTGTCCCGAGGCCATGGATAAGGACGGGGCGAAACGCTAACCACGAGGGAGGAGACATCGATGTTGTCTGCCGTGACGCTAC
>Ga0326726_10004730_pt1 | contig 12417 bp, 13 predicted proteins | sample MHFenrmetagenome_2_FD_207603 | JGI IMG/M metagenome (GOLD analysis project Ga0326726, IMG submission 207603) | Lab enriched peat soil microbial communities from Michigan Hollow, Ithaca, NY, United States - MHF15MN | ecosystem: Environmental > Terrestrial > Soil > Wetlands > Peat | place: USA...
GAGAGCCCGTGGGAGCCGTATCACGTGACCCGGGGCTTCCGCACGGAGGAGAGCACCGTCACCGTGCACTTCGTCTACGGCCTGTGCGAGCTACACGACTTCAAGAGCACCACGCCGGAGGACCTGATCGGCGTCTTCGCCACCGCCGCCACCAACGTGGCCCAGGTGGGCACCGGCCTCTGGCTGCTCGGCCGGCGCTCGGACCCGCGCTACAAGACGACCGAGCAGGAGCACAACACGATGTTCATGTGTCCCGAGCACGCGCAGATCTTCGCCCGCGAGGGCTGGGGGCGCGAGCACATCCAGCGCGCCATGTACGACGCCACGCGTATCCCCTTCCGCACGCTGATGCTCAACAAGGAGCGGGCGGCCATGAATGCGTCGCATCCCGAGCTGGGCTGGCTCTGGGACCACCCGGAGCTGCCCGTGCCCATCGTCGAGGACCCGGGCTGCTTCGAGATCGCGGTGGTGGGCGGCGCGGCCGGGCGCGGCGCCTACTTCTACGGGGCGGGTGAGCCCGTCACCATGCCCGTCGAGGAGTGACATGAACTTCGGCCTGATCGTCTCCAAGCAGCATCCTCCCGGGGTGTCGATGGTCGATCGCTTCCGCGAGCACATCGAGCAGGTCCGGGCGGCCCGCGACGCGGGCTTCGACCTCATCGTGATGGGCCAGCACTTCCTGTCCACGCCGTTCCAGGAGCTGCAGAGCCTGCCCGCGCTCGCGCGGCTCGCCGCCGAGGCGGGGACCATGCGGGTGGGCGCCACCGTGATCCTGCTCCCGCTGCTGAATCCGGTGGACGTGGCCGAGCAGGTGGCCACGCTCGACGTCATCACCGAGGGGCGCTTCATCTTCGGCGTGGGGCTGGGCTATCGCGACGTGGAGAACGAAGCCTTCGGGGTGGCGCCCAAGGAGCGCGTGGGGCGCCTCGTCGAAGGCCTCGAGGTCATCCAAAGCCTGTGGTCGGGCGACGAGGTCACGCATCACGGGCGTTTCTTTCACCTCACCGGCGCCCGCATGATGCTGCGCCCGGTGCAGCGCCCCCACCCGCCCATCTGGTTCGCGGCCAACAACGACGCCGCGGTGGTCCGCGCGGCCCGGCTGGCCGACGCGTGGGTCATCAACCCGCACGCCAAGCTCGCGGTGCTCGAGCGCCAGATGGGCGTGTACCGTCAGGCGTTGCGGGACGCCGGCCGCCCGTTCCCGGCGGAGCTGCCCATCATCAAGGAGCTGTACGTGGCCCCCGACCGCCGCACCGCCCTGCAGGAGTGCCGACCCTTCCTCGAGGCCAAGTACAAGGCCTACGCGTCGTGGGGCCAGGACAAGGCCCTGCCCGAGGGAGACGGCTTTTCCCCCGAGTTCGAGGAGCTCGTGGCGGACCGCTTCATCGTGGGCGACCCCGACGACGTCGTGCGCGAGATCAGGCGCCACGCGGAGCGCCTCGGGGCCAACTGCTTCATCTTCCGGATCCAGTGGCCGGGCATGGAGCAAGCCAAGGTGCTGCGCACCATCGAGCTCCTCGCGGAGCGCGTGATCCCCGCGCTACGTGCACCCGGCGCGGGTTCACGGCGCTCGGCCTGACCCATATTCGAGGCTCGTCCGCGAGGTGAGCGTAACGCGCGCCGGAGCCTGGACGCCAGAAGCGCCGCGCAGGCCGAAGTGGTCCAAGTGGATAGAAAATATTCACGTTCGTGAGAATCTGGCATGTATGGAGAAGGTGTCCGCGGCGCCAGAGCTCCCCGGGGCCCCGAAGGCCCGGCGCGCGGCCGCGGTGGTGGTGGCCCTCGTCGCGGTGACGGCCTATGCGGCGACCCTCGGATACGACCTCGTGTGGGACGACACCCTGCTCATCCGGCAGAGCTGGCGTCTGCACCAGTGGGGCGAGTTGCCGCGGCTGCTGGTCTCCCAGTTCTGGTGGGAGACCGGAGAGACGAGCCGCTACTACCGGCCGCTGGTCACCCTGACGTTCTTCCTCGACATGAAGGTCTGGGGCCTTCAGTCATTCGGCTTCCATCTCACCAACCTGCTCGCCCACGTGGCGGTGATCCTGGCGGTCCTCGCGGTCGCACGCCGGGTGACCGGCGACGAGCTGGCCGCGGGGATCAGCGCTCTGGCTTTCGCGCTGCAGCCCTTGCACACCGAGTCCGTCACGTTCGTCTCCGGCCGCACGGACGTGCTCGCCGCGCTCTTCTTTCTGCTGGCCTTACTCGCCTATGACCGCCACCGCGATCGGCCCCGGTGGCGCTTCACCGCGTGTTCGCTCGGAGCCTACCTGCTCGCGCTCCTCGCCAAGGAGGTCGCGATCACCTTGCCCGCGGTACTTGCGCTCTGGGACTGGCGGGTCCGCGGGGACCTGCGCGACCGGCGGGTGGCGTGGCGCGGGGCAGCTCGTTACGCTCCATACGGCGGCGTGCTCGTTCTCTACGTGGGTCTCCGACTGTTCGCGCTCCGGGGCGTCGGGAACTCGGCCGCGGGCGCCTGGGCCCCGCCGGTCACGCGGCTGTTGACCACGCTCCAGACGGTAGCCTGGTATGCCTGGATGACGATCGTTCCGTATCCCGGCAACTCCTACCGGGTCGTCATGCCGGTCACCGTTCCGCCCGACCTGCACTGGTGGCTCGCCATGGTCGGTCTGGGCGTGGCGATCGGCGGGACGGCGTGGGCCTTGGGGCGTATGCCAGTGATCGGATTCGGCGCGCTCTGGTTCTGGATCACGCTGGCGCCATCCGCTGGGGTCAACCTGCTGCCGCTGCCGACCGCGCTCATGGCGGAGCGGTTCCTCTACTTGCCGACGGTGGGATACTGCCTGATTCTCGGCTGGGTGGCCTCTCGCCTGCTCGGCCCGGTGACGCTGGGACGTGCGACCCGGCTCCGTCTCGCGCCTTCTCTCGGTCTCGCCGTGCTCTTCCTCGCCTACTTTGTCCTCACCCTGTGGCGCAACGAGGACTGGTGTGACGAGGACCGGCTCTATTCCCGGATGGCCGAGTCCTCGCCCGCCGCGGCGGTCCCCCACATCAATCTGGCCTTTGTTCAGCTGCCGCGGGGCGAGATCTCCCTGGCCAACGAGCACCTGCGCGAGGCCGTCCGCCTCGCGCCGGGGAACCCGCGGGCACAGGCGGGCCTCGGGCTCACCGAGACCCTGCTCGGCCACCTCGACGTCGGCCTCCAACACGGGCTCCGGGCGCGCGAGCTCGCCCCTGACAACGCCGACGTCCTGGCGTCACTGGGCGCGCTCTATCTCGCCCGCGGGGAGCCGGCACGGGCGGCGCCGGAGCTGAGCGAATCCCTCCGCGTGAAGCCGAACCAGGTCCATCCGGCGCTGAACCTGGCGCTCGCGTTAGCCTGGCTGGACCAGCCGGAGGCGGCCGAGGCCCAGCTCGAGCGCGCGCTGCGGCTCGTGCGGCTCATGAGCCCGGATCTGCCCCTCGCCGATCGCATCACCGCGGAGGTGGAGGCAGGCCGGGACTCCGCGCGCGCCCGCGCCGCCTGGGCGCGCTACGTCGCGCGGTTGCAGGCGAACGGCCAGATGAGCCCGGCGCTCGCCGCCGATCTAGACCGCGCGGAGCGGCGGCTCGGGAAGATCTCCGTGGCGTACCCCGAGCCACGGCCGGGTGAGTGCGGTCGGGCCGAGCCCGAGTCGAGTCCGGACCGTGCAGCCGGCGGTCCCGCCGCGCGCTGTCGCTGATCAGCCGGGTGACATCGGGCCGGGAGGAGTGGCCGAGCAGGGCGCCCAACGAGTTGCCCTCGTCTTGGGTAGGTTGCCGCCCACCGCGTCCTGGCCTATGGTAAATCAGTCGGGGCTCATGATCAGTGTTCGCGCGCTCCTCACGCGGGTATGATGGCGGCGATGGCCGGCACCGACCGCCTCACGGTTCGCGGATTCCTCGCTCGGTTCGCGTTCGCCCTGCTTGTCACGGGCGCCACCTACAACCCCACCCCGTACTCGTACTATGCGTGGGCGCGCAACACCGGCTGGCAGTGGCGTCCACCGATCGTGTTCGTCGGGGTCGTGCTGCTGATCGGATGGGTCATCTGCCTGCGTCTGACCCTGCGCTCGATGGGAGGGCTCGGCCTGCTCCTGGCCAACGCGTTCCTGGCCGCCCTGTTCTGGCTCTTCGCCTACTGGGGCTGGCTGCCCATCGAGAACACCGCGGCCATCTCCTGGATCGGTCTGTTTAGCGTCACCACCATCCTAGCGGTCGGCATGTCGTGGTCGCATCTGCGTCGCGGCATCCCCGCCGCGTCCAGGTAGGCGGCCGGGCCATGGGGGCACGATCGGGCGAGCAATTCCTGCAAGGGCTGCGCGGCACCAAGCGTCAGCTGTGGCTCGAGGGGGAGCGTGTGGACGATGTGACCACGCACCCGGCGCTCGCCGGCGGGGCGCAGACGCTGGCCGGTGTCTTCGACCGGCTCCACGCGTTTCCCGACGAGTGCCTGATCCCGGATGGGGAGACCGGCGAGCCGCTCAACATCGGGCACATGATCCCGCGCTCGGTCGAGGATCTCAAGCATCGCAACCGGGGTCTCGCGCGCGTCGCCGAGGCCACGGTCGGCCTCATGGGCCGAACCCCCGACTACATGAACGTGAAGTTCGCGAGCTTCGCGGCCCGCTGGAAGGACTGGGTCGGCGCGGACGGTCGGAACCAGGAGGGGGCGCACAACCTCGTGGCGTTCCAGAAGCGGCTCGCCCGAGAAGACATCTCGCTCACCCACACGATCATCCACCCCACCATCGACAAGTCGACCGATTCCCAGATCGTGGGGAACCGGGTGCCCGTGCACAGGGTCGGCGAGACCCGGGCGGGAGTCGTGGTGCGCGGTGCCCGTATCCTGGCGACCCTGGCCCCGTTCGCCGACGAGATCGCCGTCTACCCGGCGCACCCGCTGCCGTCCGGGGCCGAGGCGTACGCGCTGGCCTTCTCGATACCGGTGGATACCCCGGGGCTCCTCTTCATGTGCCGCGACAGCGCGGCCGCGCCCGGCGCGCACGTGTTCGATCGACCACTGTCGACCCGCTTCGACGAGCAGGACGCCTTCGTGATCTTCGACGACGTCCTGATCCCGCGCGAGCGGCTGTTCATCGACGGCGACATCGACCTCTACAACAGCGTCACCACGACCGGGCTGCGCGACAACATGACGAATCAGACCAGCGTCCGCGCGCTCACCAAGCTCGAGTTCGCCTACGGGCTCGCCACCCGCATGGCCGAGGCGATCGGCGACGCCAGCCCGGCCACGCAGGAGATGCTGGGAGAGCTGCTGGACTACGTCGAGGTCACCCGGAGTGCGGTCCTCCTCTCCGCCGAGCATGGGCGCCACATCGGCGACGGGGTGTGGTTCCCCGACGGCCGCCCCCTCGCCCCCATGCGGTCGCTCCTGGCGACGTGGTTCCCGCGGGTGAACGAGATCATCATGCTCATCGGCAGCCACAATCTCCTAGCCACGCCGAGCCGACGGCAGCTGGACGACGGCATCCTCCGTCCGCTGATCGACGAGTTCCTGCACGGCGCCAAGGGTGTCGGCGCCGAGGAGCGGGCCGCGCTGTTCCGCCTGGCCTGGGATTTCGTCGGCTCGAGCCTCGCCGGCCGGAACGTCCTCTACGAGCGTTTCTACCTCACCTCGGCAGCGCGCAACCGCATCAACCACCACCTCCGGAACGTCGACCGGAGCCGGGCCTATGGGCTCGTCGACGGGATCCTGGAGGCCGGACGCAAGGCGGGCAGCTCCGGAAGAACGTAGTCCGGCGCGCCGCCCACCGAGCCAGGGCGAGGCCCCGCGCGGGGCGCGCACGTTGTTCCGCGCCACGAATCCCGACCGAGCGCCCGCAGGATCGTGCTCGTGCTGTGGCGCATACACCCCATGTGAGGCCGCCGGGCGACAGGCACCGCCGGGGGCACGTTCAACACTATCGCGCCGCAGCGAGGACTTCTCCCGCGCGCGGGGCGGGTACGACTCTTGCTGCCCTCTCCCGGTGAGTCAGCAGTGCGCAAGCTGCGGACCGCCTGGCCCACACCCATGGAGGAGAGGTCATGGTGAAGCGCTGGTGTGCTCGGTCTGTGGTTCTGTTCGCCAGTGTCCTGCTTACCGCGTGTGCGGGCGACAAGGCACCCGCTGAGTCGGCCCTCAAGCCGGCCGAGAACCGGGGCAACGCGACCGTTGCGGAGGCGTCGGGCATCAACCTGAATACCGCCACGCAGCGGGAGCTCGAATCGCTTCGCGGCATCGGGCCCGCGACGGCAAAGCGGATCATCCGCAACCGCCCGTATGCCTCCACCGCCGAGCTGTCCCGGGCCGAGGTTGCCGGGCCGATCATCGAGCTGATCAACTCCCGGGTGACGGTCGGGCCGGCCCCGGCGCAGTCGAGCGGCAAGTGAGCGCCGACACGTCTCCCCGGCCGCTGTAGCTCAAGCGCATCACGTTTTCTGGTGCTCCTGCGTGTGTGCTCAGCATCGAGTGGGGTGACGGCGCCCCGGTGGGCCATTGCCGCCCCATTGTGCGCGCCGCCGGTTGACGAGTTTGTGCGGAGATAGCGCGTCACATCGCAGGCAGCGTTCTTGCATCTTCGCTCGGTATCCAACCTCGACAACCTCGACGGAGCTATCCGTGCGCGACCGCGAAGGGAGGGATGCCCACTTGTCGCCGAGCTTCATCAGGAGGGCATGGGGAGTGAGCCATACCGATTTGTGAGGAGGACCGACATGAAGCGCCTTGTGTATCTTGCAGTAGCAGCCCTGGTCGCCGCCGGATGCACGGCGAGACCGGTGGGCGGAGCCGATGGATGGAAGGTCTATGGCCCGGCGGGATCCGCGGGGCCTGCGGGAGTGGCGGGAGTTGCCGGGGTTCCAGGTCCTCAGGGCCCGATGGGACCCGCCGGACCTGCAGGACCGCAGGGGGTTGCTGGTCTGCCCGGACCTGCCGGCCCGGCCGGAGTGCACGGCGTGGACCTCAAGTGGGAGCGCTTCAGCGACATCCAGTTCGACCTGAACAGGGCTGATCTCCGGTCTTCGGAGGCGAACAAGGTCGAGCGGCTGGCGACGTATCTCAAGCAGAATCCGGCGTTCCAGGTGGAGCTCGAGGGGTTCGCGGATCCTCGCGGCTCGCAGACTTACAACATCAAGCTGAGCACCCAGCGCGTGAACGCCGTTCGTGACGCCCTGATCGCGGCGGGTGTGTCGCAGGACCGCATCCTGATCGGCGCCTACGGCGAGCTGAATCGCAAGTCCGCCGAGACGGGCGAAGTGGCCTGGCAGCAGGACCGGCGCGTCGAAGTGATCGTGCTCCCGATGGGCGCGCCCACCACGACGTCATTCACTACCAACGGGAAGTAGGCGGAGGTCTGGCGGAGGACACTGACATGCTGAGACATTTGATGACGGGGCTGACGGCGGCCGCGCTTGTGATCGTGGCCGCCGGATGTAGCTCGAGCACCTCGACGACGCCCCGCTGGGGCTACGCCGGCCCGCCGCCGCTGTTCGCGCACGGTGACGGGTACGTCGAGGATCAGACGGCGACCGGACCAATCCCGTCGTGGAAGTTCGACACGAACGTGCCGGGCTCGCGCCGGTACGCGGATTGGCGCGGGGTTCCTGAGGAGTGGTACACGTTCGCCGGGTCGGCCGGGTCGGCCGGCCAGCCAGGACTCGCCGGGCTGCAGGGCCCCGCGGGGCCTGCCGGACCTGCCGGGCCTCCAGGGCCGGCCGGGGCGCCGGGGCCAGTCGGGCCAGTGGGCGCGGTGGGGCCTCCTGGAGCGCCGGGAATGCTGCTAGGCATTCAAGGCGACCAGGCCAGCCTGACCCGCTGACCAAGCGATATGCGCTTGAACCACCGCGGTCGGGAGCGAGAGCCGTTCCGGCTTCTCCTCCCGCCTGCGGGGGCCGGTCAAGCTGAACCCTGACTGACGTCGCGCCATTCGATTCGCGACGGGGAGGTTCCCATGGACGTGAGCAGCATGGTTCAGAGCGCGATCCCGTTACTGACCCAGTTCGCGCTCAAGGTAGTCGGAGCCATCGCCCTGTGGCTCATCGGGCGCCGGCTCATCCGTTTCGCCGTCACGATGCTCGTGCGCACCTTGAAGTACCCGTTCGATCAGACGGTGGCCGGCTACATCGGTACCGCGACCTCCGTGCTGCTGAACATCGCGCTGATCGTGGCGATCCTCGGGTTCTTCGGCATCGAGACGACGACGTTCGCGGCCCTCATGGCGGGCGTGGGCATCGCGATCGGCGCCGCGTGGAGCGGCCTGCTGGCGCACCTCGCGGCCGGGATCTTCCTGCTCATCCTCCGTCCTTTCAAGGTCGGCGACTTCATCTCCGCGGGCGGGATGATGGGCACGGTGGAGGAGATCGGTCTGTTCGTGACCCGGATCAACACGCTCGACAACGTCCAGACCTACATCAGCAACAGTCGCGTCTTCGCCGATACCATCCAGAACTTTTCCACGAATCCCCATCGCCGCGTCGACCTGGTGGCCCAGCTCCACAACGATGCGGATCACGCCACCGCCATCCGTCTGCTCAAGGCGCGCGTGAGACAGATCCCGAACGTCACCGCGGAGCCGCAGCCGGACGTCGAGATCCTGCAGTTCAACCCGCTCGGTCCCATGCTGGCGGTGCGACCGTACTGCAACAACGAGCACTACTGGCAGGTGTACTTCGACACCAACCGGGTGATCCGGGAGACTCTCGAAGAGGCCGGGTTCCGCGCCGCCGAGCAGGCCATCGTGGTGCGCAGCGGCAACGGCGCCACGGCCACGTCGTCGACCATCGCCGCCGCGGGCCGGTCGCTCTGAGAGTTGCCGACCCGTAACCGGCGAGAGACCGCGGAGGGGGATCGTCTCCCTCCGCGGGTCATCCGGGGTGTGTTACTTCGACTTCGGGGGCCGCTGCCGAGTCCCGCCAGATAGGCGGAGATGTCCGCGAGCTCCCGGCCCGTGAGCCGCGCTAACGTCGTCGTCTGACCTCGCCCCTCGGTCTCCATGTATCGCGCGTGATTCGGTCCGTTCGTCACTCTGCGCCCTTGCGACGAGAAGGCCGGCGTGGAACTGGTATGCCTCTTGCTGAGGGAGAAACCAAGGGAATGAGGAGCGGAGCGACAAAGGCATGGGCGTTCGCGTACTTCTCGCCGTCGATGACAGCGATCTCCAGGAGACCTTGGTGCGGCTTCTGGGACACTTTGGCTACAACTGTCTCGCTGCTTCCTCAGGAAGCGAGGCGATGCAGGTCATCCAGACCGAGTCCCCGGATCTGGTCGTGACGGATCTGCCTAGGCCCAGGATCGATGGGGTGGCCGTCGCACGCTGCGCGGGAGCGCATAGCCCGCCGATCCCGGTGGTCTTGATGACCGCGTATCCCATGCGCGTGCCCCGACAGGTTCAGGAGGCGGGGACAACGATCCAAGTCGCGGAGCCCTTTGCGAGCGGTGATCTTGCGCGTGCTGTCGAACGAGCTCTGAGCCGGGACACGAGGGGGGCACAACCATGACGGGCTACGTTGGACCGATCGAAAGCCAGACCCTGGAAAACACCTACTTCCGCCGGGTACTGTTCACCGGCAAGCACGCCCAGCTCGTGGTCATGTGCCTGCAACCGGGCGAGGAGATCGGCAAGGAAGTGCACACGAACGTTGACCAATTCTTCCGCATCGAGCAGGGCGAGGCCAAGTTCCTCTTCGGCGAGAATGAGGAGCATCTCGTGCGCGATGCGGACGCAATCGTCGTCCCCGCGGGCACGTACCACAACGTCATCAATGTGTCGAAGACGATGCCCTTGAAGCTGTACACGATCTATTCTCCGCCGAACCACCCCGACGGCACGGTGCACAGGACCAAGCATGAAGCAGAGGCGGCCGAGGCGGCGGAGCATGCTTCCATGAAGCCGTGAGCGAGCGGGATCCTCACCGGGCCATCGGCCGTCGGCAATTCCTGGCCCTCGCGTTGCCCGCGCTCCTCGTCCCGTTCGCGGCCGCATTGGGGCGGAAACGGGCGGAGGCGGCGACGCGAACCGGAGCCTACGTCGTCGACGTCGACCTTCTGTACGGCGTGTTCGGCTTTCATCTCGACGGCGTTCTGACCGAGGTGGTCGACCCGACCGCCGGCCGCTATCACGTGATCGCCGAAGGGCAGGGGGAGGGCATCGCGACTCGTGTCGAATCGAGCGGCCTCCTGCTGAGCGGACGATGGGCGCCGGGTGAAGTGCATTCCTACTTCAACGTCAGGGGACGCGAGTCGCGCTCCGACGTCGTCTATGACTGGGGCCGGCGGACGGTCGACTACAGCTTTCGCGGGGAAACCTTCTTCCTTCGCCGGGTGCGGGTCGCCCACGATGTACTGTCGATATCCGAGCCGATGCGTCTCGACGATGCGGTCAGCGCCATGCTGAACTACCAGGAGGGACGTTGGCCGCCGCAGCCCGACGGAGGCTTCCTGACTTACGTGGTCAGACGGAAGAGGCGGGAGAACGAGCAGCCGGACGATGTGCAGGACAGTTATCGGGCCGAGTTCGCGCCCTTCAGCTTCCAGGTCGCGGTCGATCCGGCATCCGGCCGGCGCACGGCGCTCTTCGACCTCGGTCGTTTTTCATCGTGGGCCAAGCCGGATCGACCTGCCACGGTCACCTTCGGGACAGACGGCCACCCGGAACAGCTCACGATGGAGATGATCCTGGGCACGTCCGTGCGCCTGGGCTTCGCGAGCTTGGGCGCTCGCCGTTGATTCGTCACATCTCGAAGCCCCTGGCCTTGAGCGTCGCGACGGTCTCGGGCGAGCGCAGGAAATCGACCAGCGCCTTCGCCGCTGCGGGGTCTCGGCTGGTGGCAAGCACGGCGGCCGAGAAGTCGGTCGTGTTCTGGAGATCGCCCGGCAGGGGGCCGATGACCTCGACGCCCGGCACCGCGACCAGCTCCGGGATCTGCTGGACCGCGAGGTCCGCCTCGCCCTTCACCACCGCCTCGCCGTTCGGCACGGCACGGCCGAGCCTGGCGCGCGCGTTGACCTGCTGGGCGATGCCGAGGCGCTCCAGCACCTTGGCAAGGTGAATGCCGCTCGCGCCGCCACCCGCCGGATCGGAGTAGGCGACCGCCTTCGCGGCGAGGAGCGTCTGCTTGAGCGCTTCCGGGGTGGAGATGTCCGGTCGGGGCGCGCCCTTCCGCACCGCGAGGCCTACCCGGGACCTGGCCACGGGCACGCTCGTGCCGGCCGTGACCTTGCCGGCCCTGCCCAGGCCCTCGATCCCGCTGCTCGTGCTGACGATGACGTCGCCCGGCTCGCCGTCGGCGATGCGCTTGTTGATGCCGCCGGAGGTGCCGAGCACCAGCGTGAGCTTGTGCCCGGTCGCCTCGAACCTCGGCTGGAGCGCGTGCCACGCCTCGCTCAGGGCGACCGTGCTCAGGACCTTGATCTCGGCGGCCCCGGCGCGGCCGGCCGGAACGAGGAGCGCGAGAGTCGCCAGGAGCGTGGCGATGCGGGACAGGGAGATCGTCATGACGTCCTCCTTCGGGCTCGCATAGTTACAGTTTGATCCCGTATTCGCAAGGCCCCTTTCACGAACCGCCGGGGCCGGGGTCTTGACCTGAGCGAGATGGGGTCGACTGCGCTCCCCGGGGAGACAATCCATGGCGTCCATACGGCGGGAAATGCTGGTAGAGGCTCGAAGTGGGGACATCTGGGACGCGATCCGCGACGTGGGGGCGGTGCACACGCGCCTGGCGCCGGGCTTCGTGGTCGACACGCGCCTCGAGGCGGGCGCCCGGGTCGTCACGTTCGGCAACGGTCTGGTGGCCCGCGAGCTGATCGTCGACGTCGATGACCAGGCCCAGCGGCTCGTGTGGGCCGTGGTGGGCGGGCGCCCGTCGCATCACAACGCGTCCCTCCAGGTCTTCACCGACGGGGAGCGACGCAGCCGGGTCGTCTGGGTCGCGGACCTGTTGCCGGACGACCTGGCCGGCCCCGTCGCAGGGCTCATCGACCAGGGCATGGCGGTCATGAAGAAGACGCTGGAGGGCCGGGGCGTGATTTGACCTGTCGCCGGCCGTCTGGCACCCTAGCCGGGCGATGAAGGCCGACGCGGTCACGGCTCTCGAGGACCTCTGGCGCCGGGCGGGCGGGGAGCCCAGCGCGCTCGAGCGCGTCACCGTGACTGGCGCCGACCCGATCCTGCCCACCGACTTCAAGATCGGGACGGCGGCCTCCGCCACCATCGCCGCCGGGGCCCTCGCGGCCAGCGAGATCTGGCGCCTGCGGACCGGCCGAGGGCAGGCCGTCTCGGTGGATCTGCGTGACGCCGTCGCCGCGTTCCGGAGCGAGCGGTACCTGCGGCTCGACACCGACCCCTCGCTCGACCGTCGGGATCCGGTCTTCGGGTTCTATCGAGCCGGCGACGGGCGCTTCATCCAGATCCATTCCAACCTGCCGCACCACCGGGCGGG
>Ga0326726_10004731_pt1 | contig 12417 bp, 9 predicted proteins | sample MHFenrmetagenome_2_FD_207603 | JGI IMG/M metagenome (GOLD analysis project Ga0326726, IMG submission 207603) | Lab enriched peat soil microbial communities from Michigan Hollow, Ithaca, NY, United States - MHF15MN | ecosystem: Environmental > Terrestrial > Soil > Wetlands > Peat | place: USA...
TTGATCTTTTCGAGAGCCGCCCTTCCCTGCTCCATGAGCGGAATGACGCGCACGGGTTCCGGTTTGATCCCAGACTTGAAGGTTTTGAGCGGTGCGGGATAAGGGCATTCGGTCATGCGGTCGTGGACAAGGGAGAGAAAAGCGGTCTCCTGATCCTTTGTTAGTGCGACATCTTTGGTAAGATCGAGGCGGTACCGCCGGGAGCGCTCGATCCTCGTGATCTTTCCGAGGCCGCAGGCATGGCAGACGGACACGGCATTGGTCGACCATGCCGTGGTGAAGTTCATGCGAGGGCCGACCTCGAGGACCACGTTCGGAGTTTTGAGTTCGGACTTCGGAGTTAAAAAAGACGAATTGGAGAATTGCTTCGGCTCGAAGGTCTCGGCCAGGAGCCAGCGCAACAGGCGTGTCTCGTCAGGTGTGAGCGGGCTGTCGGCGGCTGCGTTAAAACAGAATTCAGTTTCGATCGCGGTGATGGAGGGAGAAACCATCTGCTTTGCCGTCGAGAGCAGGTCAGCGGTTTGATAGGCGGATAGCGCGGGAGTGCGATAGAGATGAAAGAGCGTCATAACATGGGGTCCATTATTCCATCAGAACGATTAATTAACCCACGCTCTTTTCAGCGAGGGGTTGATTAGCTTGTTATTAAATATCAACATCTCGGGGTCGGTTCTCTATTGTTAACCTTTTCGCTCGACCTCGCACGAGCCTGCTTACAAACCTGAAGTGCACGACAAGTGGTTATGGACAGCGAAAGTATACTGCGTATATTCGTATATGCATTATGGAAAGATTCGAATACTCAGTGCAAATATTTGAAGACTCACCGCATATCTTTCATACGTTACTGCTTATCTCTCCTTCAGCGACACGACCTTCTGCTCGGCGGCCTTCTTCTCACCGGCCATTTCGCACTTGCCGTCGAAGGTGACACCTTCTTCGATAATAAGCTTGGGCGTTTTTATATTTCCCTGGATGTTAGCCGGGGCGAGTAAGTGCACCTGCTGGCTTGCATTGATGTTGCCGACGATCTTGCCGCTCAATATGATTGTGCCCACGGATATCTCACCCTGGAGAAATGCGCCGTCGCCGGCGATGAGCGTGTCCTTGGAGATGACCTCACCCTCAATTTTACCGTCAACGCGGATGGTGCCCTCGAAACTGAGCACGCCCTTGAACGCCGTGCCCTTGCCCAGGAAGGCAGAGATCTCGGACTGTTCTGTTGTGCCTGAACCCTTTTTCAACATAACTGGACCCTCCCTAAAATTCGTTAGCTACTTTACCACGAAGACACCAAGACACGAATTATTTTTTGTTCCTCATCTTTCCTTTGTAGCTTTGAGTCGTTGTGGTGAATGAGCGGGTAGTTTCTTTTACCCGATCTTTTCCAGCAGCCTGTCCAGCTCTTCGGCAGAATAGTACTCGATCACGATCCTGCCGCCCTTGGCCTTCGTTATGATGCTTACCTTCGTGCCGAGTGACTTCTTGAGCTTCTCTTCCACTGTTTTCAGCTCGTGGCTTTGCCGTGATTTTTTTTCCTTTGCCGGGTTCTTGAGCCGGCTGGCGAGCGCCTCCGCTTCGCGCACCGACAGCCCCTTCCTCACGATCTCTGACGCAGCCTGGATTTGGTCGCGCATGCGTTCGAGCGACAGAAGCGCTTTGGCGTGGCCCATGCTGAGCACACCGGTAGCGATGCTCTGTTTCAATTCCTTGGGAAGGCCGAGGATCCGGAGAAAGTTCGTGACCGTTGACCGTTCTTTTCCCACGCGCTTCGCGAGGTCTTCCTGCGTAAGCTTGAACTCATCCTGGAGACGCTTGTACGCCTCGGCAGCTTCGAGCGGGTTCAAGTCCTCTCGCTGGATGTTCTCAATGAGGGACTGCTCGATGAGCTCGCGCTTGGTCGCCTCTTTGACGAGCGCCGGAATAGTCTTGAGCCCCGCAAGACGGGAGGCGCGCCACCGGCGCTCACCGGCGATGAGGCCATAGTTCGTCCCGATCCGGTGAACGATGATGGGTTGGATCACTCCGTGCTCTTTTATCGAGGCGGCAAGCTCTTTCAGGCTGTCATTTTGAAATGTTTTTCTCGGTTGGTACTCGTTCGGCACGATCTTGTCCAGCTCGACCTCGTAAATGCCGAGGGCCTTTCGCGCTGTGTCGTCGAGCGCGGACAGGTCGGGAATGAGCGCGCCGAGTCCTTTACCGAGCGCCTGCTTTTGCATTGGTGATGACCTCCTTTGCGAGCTCCAGGTAGCTTTGCGCTCCCCGGGACCGGATATCGTACAGGAGCACGGGTTTACCGTGGCTCGGCGCCTCAGAGAGGGCTACGTTCCGGTGGATGACGGTGGTGTAGACCTTGTTGCCGAAATATTTGCGCACTTCCTGTGCCACCTGAGAGGCAAGGTTATTCCTGCTGTCGAACATGGTCAGGAGCACGCCTTCGATGGCGAGCTCGGGGTTCAGGTCCTGTTTGATGAGCGTAATGGTGTTCATGAGCGCTGTCAGTCCCTCGAGGGCATAGTATTCGCACTGTACCGGGATCAGCACGCCGTCTGCCGCGGTCAGCGCGTTGACGGTGAGCAGGCCGAGTGACGGCGGGCAGTCAATGAGGATATAGTCGTAATCGTTCCTGAAGCTTGCGATCGCCTTCTTGAGCACCCGCTCGCGGGCGATCAACTGGATGAGCTCTATCTCGACGCCCACCAGGTCGATTTTCGCGGGAACCACATCGAGCCAGGGGAAGTGTGTTGATTTTTTTATCTCCTGGAGCGTTTTTTTGCCGGTGAACAGGTCATAGGTGCTGCCGATGATCTCGCTCCGGTCTATTCCCATACCGCTCGAGGAATTGCCTTGGGGGTCCGAGTCGATGAGCAGCACCTTTTTTTCCGCAGCAGCGAGCGATGCCGCGACATTCACGGTGGTCGTGGTCTTGCCCACGCCGCCCTTCTGATTTGCAACTGCTATGACCCTGCCCATGTTTCTCTACACCCCACTGGTACTGCTAGCTTAAAACCTGGTTAATTTACCATAGGGCGAAGATAAAGGGAAGGAAAAATTGGCGAAACCTGGTTGGCAATACGTTGCAGAGGCTGTAATCATGAATCTGAAAAATCTACTGTGCAACAGGATGTTCCACGTGGAACAGTCCTTTACGGGGGCCACAAGAGAACGGCAGGACGGAAAAGTCCGCCCTGCCGGAACGAGGATTGATATCAAGCAGTTACTTCTTCAACTTCCAAACACTCTGCTTTTGTCTTTGACCAGCAAGGCCCGAGGATCGTTTCGAGGTCCTCTTCCGCGGTTGCTGCAATGGGTTTGATGTCGAAGTTCTTGACCAGCACGTCGAGCACGTTCGGCGTGATAAATGCGGGTAGCGTCGGCCCGAGCCGGATATCCTTGATACCCAGATGCAGCAGGGAGAGCAGGATGGCCACGGCCTTCTGCTCGTACCAGGACAGGACCAGAGACAGCGGCAGTTCGTTCACTCCGATGTTGAAGGCCTTTGAAAGCGCGATCGCGATCTGGATGGCCGAGTAGGCATCGTTGCACTGGCCGATGTCGAGCAGGCGCGGGATGCCGCCGATGTCTCCCAGGTTCTTGTCAAAGAAGCGGAACTTGCCGCAGGCCAGGGTCATCACGATGGTGTCCTTGGGAGCTTTTTCCACGAACTCGGTATAGTAGTTCCTGCCGGGCTTTGCGCCGTCGCACCCTCCCACGAGGAAGAAATGGCGGATCTTGCCTTCCTTGACCGCATCAATGACCTTGTCCGCCACGCCGAGCACCGCGTTGCGTGCGAATCCGGCTAAAACCTGCTTGCCCGGTGCATCCTCAGCGAACCCGGGAAGCGACAGGGCCTTTTCGATCACGGCGGCAAAATTGCCGTCTCCAATGTGCTTCACATCGGGCCAGCCCACGAGTCCGCAGGTAAAGAGATTGTCCTTGTACGACGCAAGCGGCTTCTGGATGCAGTTCGTGGTCATCACAATGGCGCCGGGGAAGTGGGCGAACTCCTTGTGCTGGTTCTGCCAGGCCGTACCGTAATGGCCGTAGAAGTGCGGATATTTCTTGAGGCTCGGGTAGCCATGGGCCGGCAGCATCTCACCGTGGGTATAGACGTTGATCCCCTTGCCTTCGCTCTGCTTCAGGATCATATCAAGGTCTTTGAGGTCATGACCGGAAACAAGGATAGCCTTGCCTTTTTTCGCGCCGAGCGGGACCTTGGTCGGGATTGGGTGACCGTACGTGCCGGTGTTGCCAGCATCGAGGATCTCCATGGCCTTGAGGTTGACCTCTCCGCACTTCAGCACTAGCGCGACCCATTCGTTCAGGCCCAGGTCCGTGCCGGTCATGGCAGCCAGAGCATCGGCCATGAATGCATAAACGGAATCGTCAGCCTTCCCGAGGATCTGGGCATGGTCTGCATAGGCAGCCACGCCTTTAAGGCCGAAGAGAAGAATGTCCTGGAGAGACTGGATATCGGGGTTGATCATTGCATCAGGCACCCGCTCCCTCACCTCGCGGCCTTGTTTTGCCAACGCCTCGAGCGAAGCTGCCGGTTTGTAGGAAGCGCTGCCGTGCGTGAAGTCCGTTCTGCCACCTGCTGCCTTGACCTTTGCCTTCAGTCCTTCGCGGAGCTCAACGCTCTTCTGGATGAGCTTTTCAAACCGCTTGGGGTCGAAGGCGACGTTCGTGAGCGTTGAAAAGAGCCCTTTGGTCAGGAAGAGGCTTACTTCCTGGTCATTGACGCCGTGCCCCCGGCCCTCAACTGCAACGAGTGAAAGCCCTTTCATGGAATAGACCAAAAGGTCCTGAAGCGACGATAACTCCGGGTCCTTGCCGCATACCCCGATCTTGGTGCATCCTTTGCCGTTTGCCGCCTGTTCACATTGATAACAAAACATAGTATCCTCCTCAAGGGAAAAAATTCATCGTCTATCATTGATGTGGACCAATTATACGGGATGCTGGAGGAGAAGCATATGATAGTGATCATAACAGTTGTTTTATTTTAAACTATATTTGAGGAGGTTATATTGTGGAGAAATGAGCGGGAACAATAACAAGGATTAACGTAGAAACATCGGGCAATTGCGGATGGACATGGTTTTTGCCAACGAGTATGCAACGAACACGATATCATGATCATATTAAAAAGGTGAAGTCGATTGTTACATTGAGATCTTGAGAACCCGGTATTACCCTATGCAATCGTGGTTAGCGAGCGAATACAATAATGTTCCACGTGGAACCCTCACCTACACCTGCCCCAGTTCTCCGCCGGCAGGGCTGACGCGGAGCGACCCGAGTGATATATGCCGTACCCCGGAAGTGTCCCACAGGGGGGTTATTACCCGGATGGACAGTTCCTTCAGATCGATGGTGCGCAGGATCCCGAGGCCATGGCAGAGGTTCCGGTCATCATTCAGCCCCACGAGCAGATGGTCCAGCTCTGACCGTTTAACGACCATGACCTCCCGTACCTTGTACTGCTCTTTTGCCGTGTAGAGCTCATCTTCCACATACTCCCCTTCAATGATCAGAAAGAGCCGGTCAGCAGACAACTCGGCATGGATCACGATCGCCTGAAAGATCTTCGAAAGCTGGTTGATATCCCGGAATCCCAGCCGCTCGCCGGTGCCCAGGCCCGGGCCGTGGATCCCGACGTCATGGAGCGCAATTTCCTGAAAATCGGCACCTCGGAAATACTCCTTAAAACGCTGTTCCCGGGCTGCACGCCGCGCTTCTGCGGTCGATATCCGTGCGTCGGGCGATATGGGGAGGCGATATATGATCAATCCGGCCCGGTGCGCATGCGGGGCCAGCAGATGTTCGACCTCGGTCCCCTTCTGCAGGGCGATTACCGAGTGGGGGGAAAGCATATCGATCTCATGGAATTTGAGCTCCCGTGCAGCGCCGCCATTCACGAGTCCGCAGGTATTAATAAGGACAAGATCGGGATCGAGAGACTGGGCCAGCGCGTACAGCTTCTGGAGACCCGATATCATCTCTAGCAGGCGGCCGACTGGCGAAGTATTGCCGATAAAGCTCATGGTCATAGGGTTCTTGCGCTTCAGCAGATCTGTTGCATCTGTGTAGGCCGTAAGCGATATCACTGCCGGTGGGCCGATGAAGGGCTGACCGGGGTCCGCATCTATAAAAACGACCTTTTTACCGGATCTGCAGAAGAGGCCGGCAAGATAGAGGCAGAATGTGGTTTTGCCCGACCCCGGCGCGCCGATGACAAGCGCCGGCCCGCCGTGGGAAGTAATCTCGTCGGCGCTCTCACGCCATCCCTGGGGTATTATTAGTGAGCCTTCTAACATAAGAATCTTTCTTATAACGGAAATTAACGCTTATTTTTCAACAATATAGATAATTGTCTACTGATAAACCTGAAAAGCAGTTGATCCATCCGCAGATTATGCAGGTCTCATGCAGTAAAAGACCTTAGCGAAATATCATGCCTTAGCGCTTTCTAAGCTTCCCATCGTCAAGGCCTTCGGAGCATCTCAATCAGCCTATTGCGCGTTGATGTTCCACGTGGAACAATCCCCACTTTTGCCCGAGGTCTAAACTATTTCACACTTCCTCTGCGACATCTGCGGTGAAACCCTTGTGGCTTAACCAGCCTTCTTAAAGATCCAGATCGTCCTTTTATAATCCGAATATGGGAGGGTCAGGTTGGTCCTGCTTTCCAGCAATACACCAGCCCTGACCAGGTCCAGCTCGTTGATTGTCTCTTCCGGTCCCCTGCTAAGGACCATGAGCCCGCCCGGCCTGAGCAAAGGCATGCCAGTAGCAATGGCTGATTTCATGTCAGCAAAAGCACGGGCAGTAACGATATCAAAAGCCGAGTGGAGCGACCCAGGAAGCTCTTCCGTCCTGGTATCGAGGATCTCGGTTTCCGTGAGCTTCAGGGTCCTTATGATATGGCGCAGGAAGGAGGCTTTCTTCTTTGTTGATTCTACCATGGTGATCGACAACCCGGGATACGCTATCTTGATCGGCAGCGCTGGAAAGCCCGCGCCCGACCCCATGTCCAGCAGTCGTAATCCCGGCGCGGGGGTGAAACCGTGGATATAGGAAAGAGAATCCAGCACATGTTTGATAATAATATCCTCCTCATCCCTGATGGCAGTGAGGTTGATCTTCTGGTTCCATTTTTTGAGCTCCGCCAGATAGATAAACACAGAATTTATCTGTTCGATGGTCAGAGAAATGCCGAGATCTTTTGCGCCGCTATGTAATAATTCCCTTGGAGCTATCATATTGTAATATTTGTTTTTATTGGTAATTACTTCTTCCTTTCGTATTTATTCGACGCTGGGCAGGCCTCTCCTCGAAAGGGGGAGAGTCTTGCGTCATGAATACGCAACAGTGCGCACTTTACTCTGTTAACGATTTCTTGTCAAATGTCTGGACATTGGCCAGCCGAGTTAATAGGTAGCCCGTTTCATCTGAGATCTCAAGCGTAATATATTTGGATGCGGGATAATCCTGGAGGCGGATTCACAGATAACGCATTGATTAGATTGTGTTTTTATTTAGTTTCAGTCTGGAATTTTAACTTTTCAACGATTATGCCTCATGCAATGCATTCACACTTGAGAAAAACGATCAATCCGCAGATTTCGCAGATAGACGCGGATTTTAACCTTGTAAGTCAGGTTTGGTTTTATCGGTGAATTCTTTGCAATCTGCGGACTATATATTGATCGGAACCCTTACGAGGAATGTGAAGAAGATAGGAACAAGTAGCATCGGTAAGGGTTCTGGTGCAAATGTAACAACTCGAGGGTCGATGGAGTAGGTCCCGCAAAGCAATTTCAGCAAAAATGGCATCCTCGCTTCTCCGTTATCCTTCTTTCGGCCGTGGTATAATCATCCTGTTACCTTTTAAAGCATTGGAATGCAAAATTTGATCTTAATTACACTCAGGAAAGGAGAATTACCATGAAAAAGATGTTTCTAACAGCAGGACTAGCATTGTTTTTTTATGCCAACATCGCCGACGCCGAGGTTTTTACATTGAAAAGCGATCAGATTGGCGGGCAGCTGACGATCGACCAGGTCTACTCGGGATTCGGCTGTACAGGAAATAACATCTCGCCGCAGCTCAAATGGATGAACGTGCCGAAGAACACAAAGAGCTTCGCGATCACCGTGTATGATCCCGATGCGCCCACCGGAAGCGGCTGGTGGCACTGGGTGATCTTTAATATCCCCTCAGACACAGCGGGGCTCGTGACCGACGCCGGGAACCCGCAGAAGAACCTGGCGCCGAAAGGTAGCGTGCAGAGCATGACGGACTACGGCAAGCCGGGGTTCGGCGGCGCGTGCCCTCCTCAGGGCGACAAGCCGCATCGCTATATCTTCACCGTATTCGCCCTCGACGTGCCAAAGCTCGATCTGGATGAAAAGGCCAATGCCGCGCTCGTGGGGTTCATGCTGAACGGGCATGCCATCGAGAAAGCTTCTTTGATCTCGTATTACGGAAGATAGGAAAGCACATAAGCTTTATACGACGGGACCACCAGGAAAGGGCGGGCCCGTTTTTATCTGTATATGGATAAAACAAAAGCCCACTCACGTGCAAAGCGCGCTTCAGACAATCACTTTTTCATGGTCTCCTGGTGCGCGTCCTTATGCGTCCCCATGATGTCCTTCATCGTGACCCTCGTCTTTCAACGTTGAAACGCAGAGGTACTTGAAGACGAAGCAGAAGCCTGCAGGCCACTTGCATCGAAATGGCGGTACGTTTTAACGAGCGTATCGATTCAAGCTTGAATGGAAAATAAGTCAAAGCAAGAAGGATGGGTTAAACTCTTACCTATCAGGTTCTCTGCTTTGACCATGCAGCCTCCCTGTTTTCCGACTGTCAGAGAATAAAGGGGATCAGTCTTTTTGTCTTCTCACTGCACTCCCGAAATTTTTCGGGATACTTTGCAGCAAAATGTGCGTCGAGCTTGGGGATGTTGTAGAAATAGAAGAATAGATACAAGTAACCCGGAATAACTATACGCCCAGGGATTTCTGGTCACCACGGCATAGTCCGCCACCGACAGAAGGAAGACGGAGAGCTTGAACTAGAATATCAGCGTGTTTTGGATAAGGCATATATCGCGGTCCGCGGTACGGAAGTCCGAGAAGAGTTCGGGAAACAAGACCTTATAGGACAGGACGATGAAGACCACTACAGGCACCGGGATCAGGAACTTCTGCGGAAAGCTTTTTCCTTTTTCCGAGTAACGGTCCACGCATTTATTCTACCTGGGATATCGACAAACGATCAAGTAGGAATAGGGACATCATTTTAGGCGCTAACGGGCTCAACTTACCTTTCTATCAAGGCTTCGATACTGTATCGCCTCAGAAATATGATGCGATGCAATCTTCTCGCTGCTCTCCAGATCAGCTATCGTCCGTGACACTTTCAATATGCGAGTGTAAGCACGTGCCGAAAGCCCGAGCTTGTTCATTGCCCTTTCCATAAGATGAAGCGAGTCTTCATCTATTTTACAATACTTTCTAATATGCCGAGGTTTCATATGGGCATTTGCATAAATGCCATCCGACTTGAAGCGCAGCTGCTGGACCTGTCGCGCTCTCGTTACACGCTCGCGAATGGATGTTGAGGGTTCGGCTGTTACATCCGATGCTATCTCGTTGAACTTGATCGCAGGAACCTCGATATGGATATCAATCCTGTCCATGAGCGGACCAGATACTTTTGAGCGATACGTCTGGATCTGGTGAGGAGTGCATAAACATTGGTGTAACGGATCTCCGCTAAATCCGCACTTGCACGGGTTCATGGCGGCAACAAGCATCAATGACGCGGGATAGGTGAGTGACGTGATGGCGCGCGAGATCGTGACCTGACCGTCCTCGAGCGGCTGGCGGAGGGCTTCGAGTACGTTCCGCTTGAACTCCGGCAACTCATCAAGAAAAAGAATGCCGTTGTGCGACAGGCTCACTTCGCCGGGCTTTGGGACTTGGCCGCCACCGATGAGACCGGCGTCAGAGATCGTATGATGCGGCGAACGGTAGGGCCGTGTCGCGATGAGCGGCTGGCCTTTTTTGAGCAGACCCATGATGCTGTGAATCTTCGTCGTCTCAATGGACTCATCGAAGCTCATCTGGGGAAGGACCGAGGGAAGACGCCGCGCGAGCATGGTCTTACCTGATCCCGGCGGTCCTATCATGATAATATTGTGCCCGCCCGCTGCAGCGATCTCGATCGCGCGCTTTGCATGCTCCTGTCCTCTTACTTCAGAGAAGTCCTCCTGATACGCGGAGTAGGTTTCGAACGCATTCTGAATATTGATGTTCACTGGCTCGACGGCTGCTTTGCCGATAAGGAATTCAACAACCTGAGGCAGGGTTTGCATGCCAAAGATATTTACAGATTCGACGACCGCCGCCTCCTGAGCATTGTCCGCCGGTATCACCATGCCCCGGTACCCTGCTTTTTTTGCCAGTACGGCCATGGAGAGCGCGCCTCGGACGGGTTTTACCCTGCCGTCGAGTGAGAGCTCGCCCACGATCAGGTAGTTGCTCACCATCTCCTGTGTGAGCACGCCTTCGGCGATCAGCATGCCGATAGCGATGGGCAGGTCGAAGGCGGAACCTTCTTTCTTGATGTCAGCCGGCGCGAGGTTCACGACAACCTGTTTCAAGGGGAAATCGAAGCCCGTGTTCTTGAGCGCGGCGCGCACACGCTCTTTGCTCTCTTTCACGGCCGCGTCGGGAAGGCCCACGGTGGAGAAAAAGGGAAGTCCCCTGCTCGCGATGTCAACTTCAACCTCAACCGGATAGGCGTCGATTCCGAGCACCGCAGCGCTGATGACCTTGGAGAGCATAGGGCTCCTTTGTTAGAGAGTAAACAGAGAATAGGAAATTGATATTAAATTGGAAAGTCACCCTCTATAATTGCCAGTATTTTAATTTCAAAAGGTGGAATTGTTACAGCAAAGAATAGCAGAGATTACCGGGATATGTCAAACCGAAATTATGGGATAGTAGTCGAACGTATTGGAATGGAGGTTGGATGCAAACAATATCACTGCTCGAATCGCGTGACAAAGGCGCCGATGAACCGCATGCTTCGGACATAGTCTGCAAAGGGCACTTCCTTCACCACGCCGCCGCCAGGCCTGTCTTGCCGATCTTTGTCGCCTGCGGCATGGATCAAGTACGGCTTGCCGGACTTGATCCGGACGATCGAGAGGTGGGCCACGATCTCATCAATCACGCGCTTCTGCGGGTCCTTGACCCAGTAGATAATGTCGCCGTCCTGGAGCTTCTTCTGAAGTGCCTGCGTCGCCAGGACATTTTTCGGCAGGATGTCAACTACGTCTCTGCCGCGCGATCCCGCGATCTGCCTGGTCGCGCCAAGGTCGGCGGTGATGTTTCTACCCCACTTGGTGCTCATGACCATGTCCTCGCCATATTGAAAGCGCTCGTCGTAGTTCGTGATAAGGCCATCCTTGACCCTGCCTTGGGTGATGAACCGCATGCTGAGTGCCCGGTCAATGGCCGCGCCGGGCGTGCCGGTTTGAGCGAGCTCTACGGAGCGGAAGGTAAGATACATGCAGTCGACCTTTTCATCAGCCACGATGCGGTTGGTGCGCACATAGATGCCGAGGGGGTCTGGATCATAGGGTGTGCCGATAAAGCGGCCGGCCCAGGAGGCAATCCGCTTGTTCATCGGGAGTTTCGCAAGCCGCGCTTGTGCAAGCAGGATATCATCGGCCGTCATTGCAGTCATGTTCTTTTTCTCGTCCGGCTGCCCGGAACCGATGATCCGGAGACCGTACCGGAAGGAGTTGACGAACCGTCGATCGTGTGTCCCGGCGAGCTGAGCAACTTTTTTATTAGGGATCTGGATAAACCGCCCGTTCCCCACATATAGGCCGAGGTTGTCGCCATTAAAAACGAGGATGTCGCCTGGTTCGAGATCTTTCTTCGACACACGCTCGGACTTGCTTTTGAACGAGGCGTTGTCCGTGCTGAGCAAGACTCCGTGGATCCGGTAGGTGAGATAGATCAGACCGCTGATATCCATGCCCTGCTCGGAAATCCCACCACCCAGGTGTCGCACGTTCAGGAACTGCTTCGCTGTCTTTGCGATCTCCTCGGGCTTTGTATCGTTTATGACGGGATCGGTGGGCTTCGCGGGTATTGCTTCCGAAACATCGATGATCGCAACCGACTGGTCGGGGAACTGGACTTTATAACTCCTTTCGGTTGTTTGGATCACCGGCAGTCGCGTGCCGCCATACAGCGAAACCTTGTGGTCACCGGTCTTATCCAGGATCATGGCCTCGGCCTTCGGAGACGTAATAACGATCCACTGTCGGTTTGTGTTCAGATAGGAGTGGCCTTTGTCCTTCGGAATGTGGACCGCTTCCTGCTGGA
>Ga0326726_10004732_pt1 | contig 12416 bp, 10 predicted proteins | sample MHFenrmetagenome_2_FD_207603 | JGI IMG/M metagenome (GOLD analysis project Ga0326726, IMG submission 207603) | Lab enriched peat soil microbial communities from Michigan Hollow, Ithaca, NY, United States - MHF15MN | ecosystem: Environmental > Terrestrial > Soil > Wetlands > Peat | place: USA...
CAACATCCGGGGAGATGTGGGTTCAGAGAGCTCGCTCCGGACACTTGTGCAGACGGCTCATGCAAGCGGGCTCAGAGTTCTGCTGGATTTTGTCCCCAACCACACGTCGATTTATCACCCGTACGCGCTTGACGCCAGTCAGTACGGACCGACCTCCCATTACTTTGATTTCTATCAGCGCGTAAAGGATGTCGCGCCCTACAGCTCGAATGAGAATGTGAGAACTGTGGGGGCCATGACATTTATCTACTACTTCTGGGAAGATCTGCCGAATTTGAACTACGACAACCCCGAAGTTCAGAGGATGATCATAGAAGCCGGCAAATACTGGGTTGAGCGGCTGGACATTGATGGGTACCGGGTCGATGCGGTCTGGGCGGTCAACGCACGCAGGCCCGAATTCATGCAAGAATGGCGCCTCGCCCTGAAGCGTGTGAAGCCGGAGATTCTCCTCCTCGCAGAAGACAAAGCCTCCGTTATCAATCCGGATCCGTCCGGCCGGCCATCGCCATACGTGGAACGATTCGATGCGGCTTACGACTGGACGAGGGAGGAAAGCTGGGTATCTCACTGGGTCTGGCAATCGTACTACAGTGCCAGCTCGAATCCTACCATCTTCAACAACACGGCGGAGGCACAGCGAGGGGCCGCGCTCAGGAATTCGCTCACGAACAGCGGAGCAGGGTACGACACGAATGCCATCATTTTCAGGTTCATGGAGAACAATGACACATTCCGGTTTCTTGCGACACATGACCTTGCCAGAACAAAAATGGCGGCCGCCCTGCTCTTCTCGCTGCCAGGAATCCCCCTGATATTTAATGGTCAGGAAATCGGAGCATCGACGCATCCCTATAACACGGTCTCGATTTTTCTTGCATCCGCGACAATCAAATCGCGGGACACACGCGGCCTCTTCCCCTACTATCAGCAGCTCTCGTCGCTCCGGAAGCGGTTTCCTGCACTTGCCAGCCGGCATTTTCAGGAAATTACCATTACGCCGTCCGCATCGGAATATGCCTACCGAAAATGGGCAGGTAACCAGAATGTGATTGTGTGCATCAACATGGCGGGCGCTGCATTCACGTCCACAGTGGCAATACCTGCATCTCAGCTGGCATTGGATTCTTCGAAAACCTACTATCTCACCGATATGATCAGCGGACAGGCCATTGTCGGTACTCCGGATGAGCTGACTTCGAGCACGATTCCGATGCCTGCATATACCACGCGCATGTTTGTTCTTGCTGACTCCGTAGCCAATGTTACGGCAATTACCGTGACTGCAGGTTCAAATCTTCCGACGGCAGCTTCGCTGGCCCAGAACTATCCGAATCCGTTTAATCCTACGACAGCTGTCAGCTATCAGCTGTCAGCGGTCAGCGAGGTACGGCTTGTGGTGTATGATGTGCTTGGACGTGAAGTGGCGACACTTGTGGACGGGATGAGACAACCGGGGACATACACGGTCTGGTTTGACGGTTCTAATATCGCGAGCGGGCTTTATTTCTATCGCATGGAGACAAAACCTGTTGGCGCGGGAACCCACGGTGCAGCGTCTTTCGTAAAGAAAATGCTCCTGCTCAAATGACGACGATAAGAAAGACGGTCCTTTTTCTGGTTGTTTTAGCGTTGACGGCTCCGGCTTCAAGGAGCAGTGGAAAGAGAGCGTCACTCGACGGTGTATGGGATTTTGCGGTCGATTCCACGGGTAGCTTCACAATCGAAAGCATTGCAAGGGACGCTCACTGGCGACAGGCAAAAGTTCCGCTTTCATGGCAGGCTCAGTTCCCTGACCTTCGCGATTATCAGGGAGTTGCTTGGTACAGACGGTCGTTCGTTGGTCCGCAGATCCCTTCAGGCGGTTCCGTCACACTGCATTTCGGCGCCGTTGACTATCGGACAGACGTGTTCGTGAACGGACGTCTTGCCGGTAGGCATGAAGGTGGATACACTCCATTCGAAGTTGATGTCACAAGGCACCTGCGGAAAGGCACGAACGAACTAACCATCCGCGTCATGGATCCTGTTGAAACAGATGCCGGGACGGAAGGGATCAACTATGAAAATATCCCCCACGGAAAGCAGAGCTGGTACGTTCAGACAAGCGGCATATGGCAAAGCGTTTCATTGAGTATTGGCCCACCCCTCTATATTAAGTCTGCGAGAATTACACCATCTCTCGATGGGCACGTCGTGGCCGGGGTTGATCTCAATGCGCCCTTCCCTTCGAGGGAGGCCGGCATGATGAGACTTCTCATCCAGGATCCCGATGCAGGAGTCGTCTTTGCTAAAACGTTTAAGCTGCCTGCTCACGCGAAACATGTCGATTGCCAGGCAGCGATTCCGAAACCAATTCTCTGGAGTCCTGCATCACCCAGCCTGTACACGGCGTTTCTCTCGCTCGGGAAAAATCCCCCTGAAGAAATTCGGTTCGGATTCCGGACGATTGGAACGAAGGATGGAGATCTGTTACTCAACGGCGAGCCGTTTTTTCTGATCGGTGCACTCGATCAGGACTTCTATCCCGAGACCATATACACCGTGCCTTCCGAGGAAGTTATCCGCGATGAGATGAGGAAGGCAAAAGAGATGGGGTTAAACGCGCTACGCTGCCACATCAAAGTCCCTGACCCGATTTACCTCAAGGTAGCCGACGAGGTGGGAATGCTCGTCTGGTATGAAATCCCCAACTGGGATGTACTCACCCCGGAGGCGGCAGACCGCGCCATGCAGACGCTGGCGGGAATGGTCGAGCGGGATTGGAATCATCCATCACTTGTGATCATCAGTCTCATCAATGAAAGCTGGGGAATTGATCTGAAGGATTCCGTTCAACGGTCCTGGTTAAAGAGATCATTTTCCACTGCGAAAGAACTCGCGCCGGGGAGATTAATCGTTGACAACAGCGCGTGCTGGGGGAATTTCCACGTCAAGACGGACATCAACGATTATCACACCTACTGGGCGATCCCGGAGACCAGGAATCGATTCGATGAGACCGTCAGGGATTTTTCCACCCGGCCCGCGTGGTTATTCAGCCCGTTCGGCGATGCTGAACAGACCTGGACTGAGCCGCTCATCCTCTCCGAATTCGGGAACTGGGGACTGCCGGCCATTCCCGATCCCCAGCCATGGTGGATCGACAGGAGATTTGGAGATGCATATGTGGTGTTCCCGAAGGACTTCAAAAACCGGATACGTGAATATCACTATGAAGGGGTGTTCGGGACTTATGATGGTTTGATCCAGAGCAGCCAGGTAGCCCAGTACGAAGCCCTTAAGCATGAAATCGAGACGATAAGGATGTCACCGGCCTTGCGCGGGTACGTGATTACGGAGTTCACCGACATCAACTGGGAATCAAACGGCCTCCTTGACATGTGGAGGCAGAAAAAATTCGCAGCCCGGCATCTCGCTGAAATTCAGCAGCAGGATGTCATCATTCCCCGGCCAGAGAATCTCAGTTGCTGGGTCTCTGATACAGTGGAGATTCCCGTTTGGATTTCGCATTTCAGTGGGGAGAATCTTGATGGATCCGAATTGAATTGGAACGCGAGACTGTTCGGCGAGAGCGGGCGCATCTCGATTGCGCCTGAGATTCATCGAGGCACGGTTACCCGGGTCGCGGATTTGAAGATACCGGCGAAGGAACTTCCGGGTGGCTCGCTGGCGGATTTCATCTTCGAAATCGTGCGCCCGGACGGCCTTTCCATTGCGCGGAATTCCTGCACAGTATTCGTAGCTCCGACCCCCAGGCCCCAGTTCATTACCAACCCGCTGTACCTTCATGATCCTTCGGGAGTTTTCGTGAATCTGAATTCGGCCCTTCCTCAGAGCGGGTCCGTGTTAAGAAAGATCGATGCGCGCACTCCGATGGTTACGACAATCCTGGACAATACGGTGCTGAGACAACTCGAAACAGGGGGTACCGTCCTGTGTGTAGCCGACAGCTCGACCCGCCTGCCATCCGGTTTTCCCATCGTCTTTGCAAAGCGCGATACGGGATGGTATGACGGGAACTGGGCGTCAAATCTGAATTGGGTCAGACCGACGTTAAGAGTGCCGGAGAAGAACGCGGTATGGGATGCGTTTTCCAGCGGCCGGGTGGATTCAACGGCATTCTCCGGAATTGTTATGAAGGGTATCCCGCCGGCAAAGTTTGATGATGTTCTGGCAGGCATGTTCGTCGGATGGCTGCACCTCAATTCCGCTTACATTGTCCAGATGAATGTGGGGAAGGGGAAACTTCTGCTGACGACGCTTCCTGCCGTTCGAGCGATAGGAAGCGATCCTTTTGCAACAACCCTCTTTGCCGCTCTTCTCGAATTTGCCTGGAGCGAGAAGTTCCGTCCGGCCTTCACATGGAAACTGCCTTTTGAGGGACAACAATAACCCAATGAGATTTCAGGCACATGAGGGAATCTCTGTGATGAACATCCTTGTAATTGGCGGAACGGGATTTATCAGCTCTGCACTTGTGCAGCGACTGCTCGATGCAGGACACAGCGTCACAATTTTCAACAGGGGAAGGCGTGCGTTACCGTTCATCGGTGCTGAACGTCTTGAAGTCATCCGGGGCGACAGGAGTGTGAAGGGTGCATTCGAGCGCCAGCTTCGGGGGCGAGTATTTGATGCCGTCTACGATATGATCGCCTACTCCGGGGCTGAGTCGGAGGTTGCCGCGTCGTTTTTCCACGGGAAAACCGGACGATTCATCCATTGCAGCACGGTGTCGGTCTACATGGTTTCTACCGATGTCCGGTGTCCGATCACGGAGGACCAGGCACGTGCCCCGCTGATGGAATACTGGCCCGGCAATCCCTTTGGCATGGAGTACGGAATCAGTAAACGGAAATGCGAGGAGGTTCTCTGGAATGCGCATGACGAGAAACTCCTACCGGTCACCGTGCTTCGCCCGACTTTTGTATCCGGTCCGGGTGATCCGACCCGTCGGGATTACTTTTGGATGCAGCGGATCGCCGACGGTGGACCACTCCTGATCCCCGGGACGGGGGAGTATCGGTTCCAACAGGTATTCATTCGTGACGTTGCTTTGGCGTTTGCTTCCGTCCTGGATCATCGTGACTCTATCGGACACGCCTACAACGTGGCAGGAGAGGAAGAATTCTCGTTGTTAGAGTATCTCCGAACCCTGGCGTCAATGATGGGGAAGAACCCGGTGATTGTGTCAGTCCCACAGGAGCAATTCGATCAACTTTCTTTCAGCAGTAATCCGGCCGGTGATGTGTTTCCCTTTAACACACGTTGTACTGCGATTTTCAGTCTTGATGCGATCCAAAGGGATCTCGAGTATCGGTCCACCCCTTTCCGGCAATGGATGGCAAAGACGATTCTCTGGTGGACGGAACTTGAGCGCGGGCCATCCATGGGGTATGACCGGCGCGCGGAGGAAATTCAATGTGCAGAAAAGTGGATGAAGTCGGTGGAAGACCAGCGCATTCAAACGTTGAACGGATAATCCGAATCGCATATGCACTACAGGGCCCTCGGTAGAAGTGACATCAGGGTCTCGGAACTCTGTTTTGGCGCAATGACCTTTGTCGGGGATGCCGGCTGGCGTCACGTCGGCGACATAGGACAGAAAGAAGCCGATGCTTGCGTAGGGTTAGCGCTCGATGCCGGGGTGAATTTCTTCGACACGGCTGACATCTATTCGTCCGGCGAATCAGAGAAAATCCTTGGAAAGGCACTGGGATCTCGCCGGCGGAAGGTTATCCTCGCAACCAAGGTTGGGTTTCGGATGGGACCTGGAGTTGACGACGACGGCTGCTCGCGCAAACGGATTATTGAAGGATGCCACGCAAGCCTCCGCCGTCTCGGCACGGACGTGATCGACCTGTACCAGATACACTCGTACGATCCACTTGTTCCCCTTGAGGAAACTCTCGGGGCGCTGAATGACCTGGTTCGGGAAGGCAAGGTTCGATTCCTCGGGTGCTCCAACTTCACCGGCTGGCAGCTCATGAAAGCGCTCTCAATTTCCCGGGAACGTGGTTGGAAGGAGTTTGTGTCCTTCCAGGCGCTCTATTCGCTTGTGACGCGGGATCTTGAATACGAACTGCTGCCGCTCTGCCTCGATCAGGATATTGCTGTCCTCCCATGGGGACCACTGGCGGGTGGTTTCCTGAGCGGGAAATACCGTAAGGGTGACGTCTGGCCCGTCGGAACACGCATGCATTTGCCGAGTGATCATCTTCCCTTTGACGAGGTCCGCGCATATGGAATCGTCGAGGAGCTGCGGGCCATCGCACAGGAGCAGGGATGCCTTCCTGCCCAGGTGGCGCTGCGCTACTTGCTGAGTAAACCTGGCATCACATCACTGGTTTTCGGAGCCAGATCGAAGGCGCAACTTGCGGTCAACCTCGGGACCGTCAATATCCGGCTATCTGAAGTTGATATCGCCAGACTCGATGCCGTCAGTAAGCTGCCATCGATCTACCCTCATTGGTATTTCGAGATTTATCGAAAAGATCGGATGGAGGAGGCACGACGCAGACAAAAGTCGGAAGCGGAAAAAATGAACTAAGAACTGTTTGCTATACCTGTCATTGTTCACCAAATCGATTGAGGTACAAAGGATGGAAACGGGCAAAACTGTCGTGAGCAAGAGCCAGGAGCAACAATATTGTGACGAGGGGTTCTTCATACTGGATAAGGTTCTCCCCGACCGTAACCTCGAAATTCTCCGGTCCGAGTGCGGTGACCTGATTCGAGCGCAGGAACAGGAGATGGACCGTCAGAAAACGGATGTGCTCAATCTGAGCCGTCGCAACAGCAGGTACTTCGTCTTCCTTGCATACAAGGACCGCCCGCGACTCGGGGATTTCATTTTCAGCGATCTGATGGCCGAGATTTGCCGCGCAACGATCGGTGATTCCGCCATGCTTTTCTGGGAGCAGTTCGTAGTGAAGGGAACGGACAGAGTGGGAGCCGATTTTCCCTGGCATCAGGATTCCGGTTATGTCGATCGCGCCCACAGGCCGTATGTCAATTGCTGGATCCCCCTGGACGATGTCACTGAGGAGAACGGGACCGTGTATATCCTCCCGTTCTCCAAAGCAGGAACACGTGAGCGCGTGGAACACAAGCCGATACCCAATTCGAATGACCGCGTCGGATATTTCGGAAAGGAAACAGGAGTGCCGGTAGTGGTTCCGGCGGGATCGATTGCCGTCTTCTCAAGCGTTTCCTTCCACAGATCGGGTGCGAATTCGACGAAGCAAATGCGTAGGGCGTATTCGATTCAGTACTCGCCTGACGTCGTGCTGGACTCCGATGGATCACTTAAAGGTCTGGCGGAACCATTCCTGCAGAATGGGCGCCGGGTCCGGTGAGGGGAACGCTACCATGAAACATATTCTTGTTCTGTACGACAGCACCACCGGGAACACCAGGGCGATGGCTTCACTGATTGCAGCGGGTGCGGGGAGATCTGGCGATGTTGAGGTTCGCCTGAAATCTGTTGACGAGGCAGGGAAGGAAGACATACTCTGGTGCGATGGCATTGCCGTCGGTTCTCCGACGCATTGCGGACTGATGTCCTGGAAAATGAAGCAGTTCTGGGATTTCCTTTGCGATGACCTGTGGGGGAAAATCGACGGCCGGATCGGATGTGCATTTTCAACGTCGGGGGGATGGGGAGGCGGAAATGAAATCGCGTGCATGTCCATCCTGACATTGCTCATCAACTATGGCTTCCTCGTTTTCGGGCTGCCGGATTATGTCGGCAAGCAATACACCTTGCACTACGGTGCAGTTGTCGCCGGAGAACCTAGGAGCCAGGAAGAGCGTCTTGCCTGCGAGCGTCTGGGCGAACGACTGGCCCGTTGGGTCGCGAAGAGCAAAGTTCCGGTTTGATCATACAGCTTGCAGTCGGAGAGATTTTTATGAAAGATGCACCAGGTTCCCTGGGGTATCGGACCTCTGACCGGACCTGGTTCGACCTTTGAGGAGAAACGTGCCAACTTTTCGGAGCGGAAGCGACAAAGCGCCTTCATGGTGCGAAGTAGAATCGTTCGACATCATCTGGCTTCGGCCGGATGAAATCAGGACCTTCAATAGAAGAAGCTCGGCAGAACGATTTGTGGTAGTTGCCGGGTCCTGCACTCTCATCGAAGGCGGTGTTGGGACGCGCATGCAGAGAGGTGACCACCGTATGATCGATCGGGAAAATTTCCCATATCAGGTTCGGTCATCGTCTGAACCGACCACAATCGTGCGCGTAAACGGTCACTGGGGTGAATTCACCGGCTTATGCGGCGTATTCGAAATGAGGAATTCGGAATCGCCACGCAACGACGGAGATCCCGTTCCTTATCCCCGGGGGACCTGCTTTGACAACCACTTTCATGATTGCGACGAATACTGGATCGTCGTCGACGGACGATGTGTTGCGATCTCGGAAGACAGATTGTTCCTGCTTGGCCCGGGCGATTGCCTTGCCACGGGGATGGGCCACCATCATGATATCCCGGTGGTCATCGAACCTGTTCTCGCGGTCTATTTTGAGGGGACGATGGAGGGGAAGAAGCGTACGGGCCACCTCTGGGAACACCGCGACGGGAGTGCCGACCCTGCGCCATACAGGGTATGAAATTCGTAGGGACAGACAAGAATTCAAAAATCGAGAGGGAGGAGATTCCGATGGATGAACTTAAAAAGCTGTTCGATGGGCTCGTCGCGGGAAACGCAAAGCTTGTCCGATCGATCACCGAGGCACAGCTCGCCCAGGGGGTTGACCCGAACGTGCTTCTGAACGAACAAATGATCCCCGCGATGAAGGAAATCGGCAAACGCTTTGAGACCGGAGATTGCTACGTGCCGGAACTGCTCATGTCGGCCCGGGCGATGAAAGGCGCCCTCGAACTCATTCGGCCCCTTCTTGCCGAGCGCGGAACCGAACCTGTGGGTCGTGTCGTCATCGGGACAGTGCTCGGCGATCTCCATGACATCGGCAAGAACCTTGTGGCTTCAATGCTCGAGGGGGGTGGATTCGAGGTGATCGATCTCGGCGTCGACGTGACGCCGGAAACATTCGTCGATGCGGTCCGGGAACACAACGTCGGAATCGTAGCAATGTCGGCACTCCTGACCACGACCATGGGATCGATGAAGACTGCGGTTGCGGCAATCCGGAGTTCAGGTGTCAGGCAGGACGTCAAGATCATGATTGGTGGGGCACCGATCACACGACAATTCGCCGATGAAATCGGGGCAGATGGCTATAGTGACAACGCGAGCGGGGCCGTCGCCCTCGCCAGAAAGTTTCTCGGAATTACGTGAATGAACGCTCATCACAGGGAACCCCTATGACAACAATAGCGAAGTCGACGCGTCTCCTCTCTCTTGATGCCTTCCGGGGGGCGACGATCGCAGCGATGATTCTGGTGAACAATCCCGGATCCTGGGATGTCGCCTACCCGCAATTGCGGCATGCCGCATGGCATGGATGGACCATGACCGATATGATTTTCCCGTTCTTTCTCTGGATCATGGGAATTGCCATGACCTTCTCCTTTGCGAAGCGGAAGGAGAGCGGCGCATCATCAGCTTCGCTGCTGACACACGCGCTGAGGCGGTCCGCCATCATCTTCGCCCTCGGGATCATCGTCAACGGGTTTCCCTTCGGGGTCGGCGCTCCGTTCTCCTGGTCGACATTGCGGATCCCCGGAGTGCTTCAGCGAATTGCGATTTGCTACTTTGTCGCCACGGTAATCTACCTTTACTCGCGAGTAACAACTCAGATTTTCTGGTCGGCAGCACTCCTGATTGTCTATTGGGCGGCAATGCTCCTGGTGCCTGTCCCCGGGTATGGAGCCGGCCTCCTGAATCCGGTTGGAAATCTCTGCTGGTATGTGGATTCACATTTGCTTGCCGGACACACCTGGATTTACGCACCTGCGGAGGGATTTGATCCGGAGGGCCTCCTCAGTACGATTCCGGCAATTGCAACAACCCTCCTGGGTGTTCTCACCGGATCCTGGCTCCGCACCGAGCGCCAGCCTGAGGAGAAGACCGCTTGGATGTTCGTGGCAGGTCTTCCCCTTCTGCTCGCCGCAGTGATTTCAGACATGTGGCTTCCCATCAATAAGAACCTCTGGAGTTCGTCCTATGTTTTGCTCATGGGCGGATGGGCACTCCTGTGCTTTGGAGCCTTCTACTGGCTGATCGATGTCAAAAAGGACGGCAGGTGGCTTCTTCCATTCCGGGTGTTTGGCATGAACGCCATCGTTCTGTATGTTGTGTCTGAGCTTCTCGCAATCACCCTCGATATGATCACGCTTCACGGAACCAACGGTAATCCGGTCTCAGTGCACGGCATTGTGTACACGGAAGTCTTTGCATCATGGCTCAGCCCGGCGAATGCGTCGCTCGGGTACGCGATTCTGTTCGATGCAGTTTTGTTCGGTCTGGGCTGGGTGATGTGGAAAAAGCAATGGTTTGTAAAAGTGTAACGTATCGTCAATTCTGAAAGGAGTACCAAATGAAAAAAGAACAGGCAACCCGAATTCGCAAGCGTAGTCTCGAACTTCTGAAAAAAGCCCATATCGCGGTCACGCCTGATGAGGCAAGGAACCTCGAGGTCGCTGATTTTGGCCTCAATGACATACGAAACATGGGTCTCGAGCTCATCGTCTATCAAAACAACGACCGGTACTGCGCGAAAGAGCTTGTGCTCTTCCCACAGCAAACATGTCCTGAACACCGCCATCCGCCCATGGATGCAGTGAATATCGGGAAGCAGGAGACATTCCGGTGCCGGTGGGGAGAGGTGTTGTTGTATGTGGAGGGTGAACCGACCCCCAAACCGCGGGCAAAACTCTCCAAGAAATATCAGAGCAACTTCACAGTATGGCACGAGGTCATTCTTCGGCCCGGCGATCAGTACACCATCCCGCCGAACACGCTTCACTGGTTTCAGGCAGGTGAGAAAGGATGCGTCGTTTCAGAGTTCTCCTCGAAGAGCATCGATGAGACCGACGTCTTCACCGACCAGAACATCAGACGCATGCCTGTCTATGAATAATGGAAGATGGTGGAAACGCGACAACTCGAAAAGAACGGACCTGAAGTAGAAGCGAGGCGGATTGTAGCGGTTTGCTCTGTGGGCACGCGGACACAAAACCTGACCTGATGGACAGAATAAGAGTCCTTCTCGACACAGACATCGGCACCGATATCGACGATGCCGTTTGTCTTGCGTATCTATTGTCCAATCCCCGGTGCGACCTGTTGGGGATTACGACGGTCACCGGAGAGGCGGAAGAACGTGCGAAGCTTGCTTCGGCCCTCTGCAGGCGTGCGGGCAGAGAGATCCCGATTTTCCCCGGAACAGAAAATCCCTTCCTTCTCGCCCAGCGCCAGACCCACGCTGCACAGGCGGCAGCGCTCGGAGCGTGGCCTCACCAAACTGATTTTCCTCACGGGGAGGCAATCGAGTTCCTGCGCCGAAGCATCCGAAAGAATCCGGGCGAAGTGGTGCTCCTCACGATCGCGCCTCTCACGAACATCGGCCTGCTCTTCTCCGTTGACCCTGAGATCCCTTCGTTGCTCCGCGGACTTGTCATGATGTGCGGAAGATTCCTCGCGCCTCCTCCGAAAGGCTATGGTCCCGTCGAGTGGAACGCCATTGTGGATGCGCACGCAACGTCGATCGTGTACTCAGCCCCGGTCAGGCTTCACCGTTCCATCGGCCTTGATGTCACGAGCCAGGTGAGCATGAGCCGCGAAGAATTCAGAAGCACGTTCAAGAATGTACCTCTGTTTGCTCCAGTCCTTGAGTGGGCAGAAATCTGGTTCAAGGATTGGCCGGGCACGACGTTCCATGATCCTCTTGCCGCTGCGACAATATTCGAGCCATCCCTCTGTACCTACCAACGAGGGAAAGTCGGCATGTGCCTCACTGAGGATGGATTGTTCGGTGAAACGCGATGGACTCCCGGTTCCGCAGGCTCGCCCCACGAAGTGGCTATCGGGGTCGATCCCGCAGGATTCTTCCATCATTATGTTTCCGTTGTCCGGGGAAAGTAATGCGAACCGGTATTTTCCCAGGGATCCTGATCGCGACACTGCTGTTGATTCCTGGATGTTCACGGCACCCCGAGCAGGTCCAGGGAAAAGTGACAGTAACATTCTGGCACAGCTTCGTTGCTTCTACCATCCCATCGCTTGAAAACCTCCTTCGTGACTTTGAACTGTCGCATCCTGCTATCCACATTCAGGCTCAGTACATTCCCACCGGGGACGGCCTGATCCAGAAACTGGTTAGTGCAATCCAAAGCAAGACCACTCCCGACGTCTCCTGGATACATGCAGATTTCCTTGACAAGCTCGTGGAATCGGGTTCTCTTGTTCCCCTGAAGCAGTTTCTGGAGGGACCGGACAGTCTCCCT